>Ga0157372_10006422_pt1 | contig 12513 bp, 14 predicted proteins | sample C55metaG_FD_115307 | JGI IMG/M metagenome (GOLD analysis project Ga0157372, IMG submission 115307) | Corn rhizosphere microbial communities from Kellogg Biological Station, Michigan, USA - C5-5 metaG | ecosystem: Host-associated > Plants > Roots > Rhizosphere > Soil | place: USA: Michigan... | reverse complement strand
TCACTATGCAAAGTTGGCGGTACAACACCTGTTTTATGTTATACGCTTTTACTTTTGATTTACATAAATGCCACATTAGATAACCATTATCGCCGCATATTCATTTCTGCATACCTTTATATGCGGCATGTATATATTCTAACAGGACGTAACATTTAGGATAAATGAGGTTGTATGTAAAGTATATGGTGAGTTTGAGATGTAAGCTGATGGTAAAATCGGTACTTGCGCAACTTGGAATTAATTATTCATCGGTTGAACTTGGAGTAATAGAAGTAAACGGGAGTATATCTTTCGATCAACATCAGCAGTTAAATGAAAATCTACTCAAATTAGGACTGGAATTACTAGATGATAAAAAAAGCGTTCTTATAGAGAGCATAAAGACGATGATCATCGAGATGATACATTATGACGATGAGCCGCCTACCGTAAACTATTCTGTATATATCAGCAATAAGCTGGGCTATGATTATACCTATCTGGCAAATATTTTTTCTGAAGTAAAAGGCATAACAATACAGCATTTCATAATCCTCAACAAGATCGAACGCGCAAAAGAACTTTTGCTATATAATGAGCTTAGTCTTACGGAGATTTCTTACAAATTAAACTACAGTAGTGTAGCTCACCTGTCAGCACAGTTCAAAAAGATCACCGGCCTTACACCTACATTTTTTAAGCGACTTGCCCAAAAACGCACGGGACTGGAAAATGTGTGATTGATGTAATAAATGCAGGTAAGTATATAATAAGTCATGTCTATACTGCCGGTACCTTTACCGGGTGAAAATTCATTCACATCTAATTCAAAGAAGATTATGGAAAAGGTACAAGTTAAGACCAACCACGAGTTTAAGATCAGTGGAAACTGGAATAAGCACAGCAGGGTTTTACAGGAGAAGTTTCCTTCACTAACAGATGCCGATTTGAAATTTGAACATGGCAAAGAAGGGGATCTGTTAACTCGGATAGGCAAAAGAATCAACAAGAAGCATGATGAAGTAGTCAACATTATTAATAAAGTGATGGAGACAAAAGTATAATCTCAAGTAGTTCACCTGCATTTTAGAAAAGGGCAGAACACCTGCCTCTTTCTAAAATAGCTTAAGCAAATGATATAATGAATGATTCTGACAACGACAGCCTGCAAAAGTCAATTCCACACATCATCATAGAAATTGTTGAATATATGCCCAATGCCGTGGTTACGAAAACGATCATCAAGAAAACTACCGGTAATGTAACGGCATCATCATTTGACGCAGGTGAGGAGTTGGCGGAAAAGTCACTATCATTTGATACTTATATTCAGATTATAGACGGAACTGCCGAGCTGGTCATAAATGGTGAGGAACATAAACTTGTCCTTGGCAATGGAATTATCATTCCAGCACATGCAAAGCACTATTTCAAGGCCCGGCAGCAGTTCAAAATGATTTCTACCGTAATAAAAAGTGGTTATGAGCAAGTGTGAAACGAGTTTTGTAAACAGATGACCTCGGCCCGATTATGAACGCGATACTATTGCAAGCACGAATGGCAAAATTTTGATCATGGATAAGAAATACGATATTGACTCCGATAGTATATTCACGCCCTCCGATTACCCCGATATAACAAAAAATATAGCGGATTTAAATACGGAAACACATGATTTATCCGGTAGCCATAAGGCTGAGATCATCATATCTTATTTGAAAGATCATAAAGTAAAAAGTACGTGGGCCAGTAACAACCCCGAGCTGGTTAGTTTTTTACGCTCGGCCAAAGATTTAGCAACCCTCGAGCTCCTTTTTGATTCATGTAAAAGTTATAGTTCCTTCTCTGCGGGTTTGGAAAACTACATAAAGCAGAATTGTGCATAAATACCGGGCTTAGACTATCTGGCCTGCGGTCAGAAAATTAAAATCAGGATTTATAGTCATTTGCAGAAACATAAACTTTCCTCAAGGCATTTGTTTCACCGGTACTATATTCTTGTATTTATCATTACTGGTGTTGTCTGCCCATCAGTACGAATCCGGGTTGAATTAGCCGGGTATTGGTGTAACTAAGAAGATTGTGTTGGGATGGTACTTCCTTAGGAATCAGAGTCTCTATCCGAAATTGTTGAAGAAGATTGTTTCGAATCACTGTCGTCCCTTTCCGTGTCCGGGTTCACGTTATCCTCACCCTGGTTCCCGCCTTCATAATCCATACGATTCTTTTCAGTATTATACTTTTCACTGTCTTGTTTGGTGCCGTTCTTTTCCGATTGTTTTTCGTTTTTTTCCATAAGGATTTAGTATAAAGCAAATGCCAAACTAGTTATCATTTAAAATTACATTATTATATCCTCTCTGCCTGCATAATATGAACATCCATATTCTTGAGAGAGATAATTTTGTACCTTTGCAATAGCATTGTAGGATAAAAACAATTGACAAGAAAGAGGTGAGTAATTCGGTGAGTAGCGAATCAAAGCCTTTATAAGATATTGAATTACAGCGCAGTAAGGTACTAAGTTCTATTACCTCTCTCTCCGCTGGTACCAATACCAAAAATGCTCAAAAGCTCGTAAAACGTTGATTTTACGGGCTTTTTTTATTTCATGCCTGTACGAAAACGTTCAAATCTGCTCAAACTGTAGGGGGTAAATTCGGTTACCCGAAAAAAATCAGAAATCCGGGCAACCGAATTCTTCTGAAAGCCTTGTTAAATAAGGCTTCCGAAGGGGGAACAAAGTGGGAATTTATATCACGTCAGTGATTGATATTGAACAACGATTAAATGCAGCAGCAATGGAAGCGAGAATGAGCATTCTTTTTTACGGCAAGAGCGCCAAGAGAACAACAGATAACCTGGTGCCTATTTATCTCCGTGTTACGATCAACGGACAACGATTTGAAATGAGTACACAGCGTTACGTCGAACAAATGAAATGGTCGTCACAGGCCGGGCGAATGAAAGGTAACTCCGAAGAGGCTAAGCGGATAAATATTTACCTGGATACCCTGCGCGCTAAGGTATATCATTATGAAAGGGAAATCCTACAGTCAGGACTACCGCTTACTATTGAATCCTTTAAAGAGAAGTGGATAGGCGTTGGTGAAAAAGCGCGTATGCTTTGTAAGATATTTGAAGATCACAATGAACACGTGAGACAACTGATTGGTAAAGATTTTTCAGCCGCTACTTTAGAACGGTATAAGACTTCCTTAGATCACACGAAGTCGTTTATGAAATGGAAGTATGGTACCGATGATATAGATATCATGAAACTCAACTTTGAATTTGTCAGTGAATATGAATTCTGGCTCAAGAGTGTGAGGAATTGCAACCATAATACAACCATGAAGTACATAGGTAACTTTAGAAAGATCGTCAATATCTGTATTAAAAACGGGTGGCTGCAAAAAGATCCCTTCATAGGCTATAAGATGACGAAAAAAGAAGTCGTCAGAACATATTTATTAGGGAAGAAATGCAGGCTATGGCAGCTAAGACATTTTCTACGGAACGGCTGGAACAGGTTAGGGATATTTTCCTGTTCTGTTGTTTTACCGGTTTGGCATATGCCGACATAAAAAAGCTGAAGCGGTCCGAGATTGGCAGAGGGATGGATGGTGATCTGTGGATATTTACACGCAGGCAAAAAACGGACACACCATCCAGAATACCGATACTGCCGATTGCCCAGGAGATCATAAACAAGTATACGGACCACCCGCAGTGCGTGAATGAGGACAGGTTACTGCCAGTGCTTAGCAATCAAAAAATGAATGCATACCTCAAAGAGATCGCCGACTTATGCAATATCAATAAGGTACTGACTTTTCACATCGCCCGGCACACATTCGCTACAACAGTAACGCTGTCCAATGGGGTCCCAATTGAATCGGTAAGTAAAATGCTGGGACATAAGAATATTAAGATAACCCAGCACTATGCAAAAATTCTGGACAGGAAGGTTAGCGAGGATATGCAACTATTGAAACAGAAATTCCAGAAAACTATATAGCCAATGCGACTAATACAATTGCATGTTTTTAATATTTAACAAATTTGTTTACTCATTTTTGCTTAGTTTTGTGTTTGTGAGTAACAAGCTCCAAATATCAAAAGGCATTCATCCCGGTATTTTTTTAGAAAGGGAATTGAAGAAAAGGCACTTATCGAAAGGGGCTTTTGCACTTTCTATAAATGAGTATCCGCAAACCCTGAGTGCAATTCTAACTGGCAAAAGGAATATGAATACGTCACTTGCCTTGCGAATCGAGGAAGCACTGGGCATGGAAGAGGGTTTTTTCATGTTACTGCAGGTTTATTATGATATAAAACAGGAAAAGGCAAAACGTTCAAAAGGGTTCCGTCCAGACTTAACCAAGTTCCGGCCCGCACTTTTTTGGGACACAAAGCTGGAAAAAATCGATTGGCAGCGTCAGAAAAAAACAATCGTTAACCGGGTTTTTGGCCGTGGCAACCTCAGCGAAAAAAAAGAAATTATTCGATTTTACGGCCGTCCTACAGTAGAGACCTTATTAGAAAAACATAGAAGCGACTCATCTATCAAATGATACACTGGCAAACAGTTACCGGGCAATTAAGCGCAGCATTGGCACGGCTGATGAAGGAACCACTATTCAAGTCATTTAGATTGGTGGGTGGTACCGCCTTGAGTCTGCAGCTTGGTCATAGGCTTTCGGTGGACATTGATATGTTCACCGACGTTGCTTATGGGTCTATCGATTTTGGTGCAATAGATAGCTTCTTACGTGAGACTTTTAACTATGTCTGGCCGGCAGTTCAGCCTGAACCCGTAGGAATGGGCCAGTCATATATAATTGGCAATAGCGAACAGGATTCAATCAAATTGGATCTGTACTATACCGATCTTTTTGTATGGGACATGGTTGTTTCAAACGCCATAAGAATGGCACCCTTGGAAGAAATCGCTGCAATGAAAATAGATATTGTGCAAAGAACCGGCCGAAAAAAAGATTTCTGGGATATACACGAATTGACTGAACGGTTTAGTATCAGCGAAATGATTGCCTTTCACAAAAGACGTTACCCATATAACCATGATGATGCATTAATCAGGGCCAACCTAATTAATTTCACTTCTGCTGACGATGACTTCGACCCTGAATGTCTGAAAGGTAAATACTGGGAATTGGTTAAACTCGATATTGTTGAGATGATGGAAAAGGCATAACAAGGTTTAAAGCACGCTCTATCTTCGCTATATCTAAACGGTCAATCGCCATGTGGGATTTTTTTTAGCCTTCACATATCCTTCCATTGACCGAAGCCTGCGGCAGTGATACTTCTGTTTTTCTTTTTTCGTTTGCCTGTGTTAGCTCGTTTGCAGCCAATCACATGCTTCCCTAAGCCATATTTCTTTTCCGTAGTCTGATGAAAGTGTGAAAATAGCTATTTAAATACGACCAAATTTGCTGTACAACAATTTTGGAGTTATGAATCTTAACGAGAGAAACCAGCAGCTGTATCAGGGCCAAAATCCGGCGAGCCAGAGATTACTAACACTATCAGACCTTGTCGAATTTAAGCAGCAGCTCATAACGGATATCGCGAAACTGCTCCGCGGGCAGGCAACCATACCCGAAAAAAAATGGATGAAATCCTTTGAAGTCAGGAAGCTGCTCAATATATCAAGAGGCACTTTACAGAACCTTAGGGTGAACGGCACACTCCCTTATACACGTATCGGAGGGGTCATATATTATGACTACGAAGACATTCAAAATATGATTTCCGCTCATAAAGTCAGTATATAAATGTAATAGTTATGGCATCGAAAGTAATTGAGTTTAGTGTTATGTCCGGCTTAGGTAATGGCTTGCCACCCATTCCCAACTTTGTGATTATCTACTTTCTCGAAAAGCGTCAGACGTTGGCTGAAGCAAACTGCTTTTTAAAATGCTACCAATCACAAAACTGGAAAACCGCCAAAGGCAAAAAAGTGAAAAACTGGAAAACTGCCGCTAATGAATGGATATGGCAAAAGATGCATCCGAATTGCAAACGGATACCGCTTACTAAGTAAAAGCATCTGATGCAACAGCCTTAAAAAATCAGTTTAGCGCATAATAAAACCTACGATAATAAAATTAGTATGCGATCTGCTGCATACGGCAAGATGTATTTTTGCATGCAAAAATGATCTTGCCCTTCCCTCCTGTGGTCAGTCCGGGGTGGGAAATTGCTTCGGAACTCGCATTTCTGCATTACAGTGAGGGATGGTATGGGAAGAAAGAAAAAGCAGGATGTCAGCGGGCTCCTTACACAAACGATCATATTCCGCGTAACAGAAGATGAATATCAGCGGCTTGCAGATTTTGCACAAAAAGGCAATTGTCATTCCATAGCCGATGCCGCAAGGCGCATATTGAGCAGTCAAAAAATAACGCTGCTGCATAAAGACATCAGCATGGACGGCCCCATGGAGGAGCTCGCCGGCATAAGAAAAGAACTGCGTGCTATCGGCATTAATATAAACCAGATCACCAGGCATTTCAATAGCAGCGATGAAGGACAGCAGAGAATATTTCATGCCTTGAAAGTTGCAGAACAGTATAGGATGGTGGATGAAAAAGTGACAATGCTGCTGGAGCAGATTTCAAAACTGGCGATAAGATGGTTGCAAGAATAGGATACGGAAAAAGCATGGTGCGCCTGTTAAACTACAACGAGCACAAAGTGCAAAATAAGCTCGCAGAACTTATTCTTGTTAACCGGTTTGGCTGCGATGCAGCGGAGCTTTCCTTTAAAAGCAAGTTGGCCCGTTTTGAAAAAGTCACTGCGACAAATACCAGGGCAAAGGCAAACGCTATTCATATTTCATTGAATTTTGACACGAACGAACATCTCTCTTTTGAAAAACTGCAGGACATTGCGGTCGCCTATATGGAGGGGATCGGGTTCGACAATCAGCCGTATCTGGTCTATGAGCACTTCGACGCAGGCCACCCGCATATACATATTGTTACCACCAATATCCGGTCTGATGGCAAGCGAATAGACTTGCACAACATCGGCAGGAACCAGTCAGAAAAAACACGGAAAGAGCTGGAGCTGAAGTATGGTCTTGTGCGGGCAGAGGATCATGCAAAAGAGAAAACAGAAGTTTTACGGCCCGTGGTATTTAAGGCCCAGTATTCGAAAACTGATACAAAAAGAACGATCGCAGCAATCGTAAATGCTGTTCTTTCTTCTTATAGGTATAGCTCGTTTTCGGAATACAATGCGATACTAAAGTGTTTTAATGTGTGCGCTGTACGGGGCGCTGAAGGCTCCGCCATGTATGACAAAAGGGGGCTCCTCTACTCTATAACAGATGAACAGGGAACGCCGGTCGGGATTCCGATTAAGGCAAGCGCTTTCTTTTCAAAACCAACATTGAAAAACATTGACAGCCGCTTTGCAGCAAACGCCGTGGTAAAAAAAGCGGGCAAACATAGAACCAAGCAAGTGGTAGAACAGGTATTGAAGCAGCCGGGCGTATGTTCAAAAGAAGCATTCACCCAAGCCCTTCAGTCCCGGCATATATCTGCTGTCTTTTGGGAAAGCAAGACGGGGTTTATCTATGGTGTCACCTTCGTCAATCACAACGACAAGGTGGTTTATAATGGTAGCGAGCTGGGAAAAGAATTCAGTGCAAAGCAGCTATTGGAAAAACTGCAGGAGCAGAATAGAGTATCAGAGGCCAGGGCTGAACATAAGTCCGCAGGTTTAACCAAGGGAACACAAAGTATTTCCGAAGTGCCAACACTGGATTTGCTAAATAACCTGATGCAACCCGAAAACGAGTCTGCCGAACTACCTTATGAGCTGAGAAAGAAAAAAAGAAAAAGGCGAAAACCAAATCAATAGTTATGCAAACAGGAGAGAACGAACACGCGCTGAGAAAGATTATAGATTTTACCAGGTTGCTAAGTATCGGATTACTGATACTGCATTTTTATATTTTCTGTCATGCTGTCTTCGTTAAGCAGCACCTTTCTGTTTCCCTGGCAGATAAACTCATCATAAGCCTGGGCAAGATGAAAGTAGTGTCAGGCCTGGAACTGTCTAAGGCACTGATCATGGTATTGCTGGGTATCTCCCTGCTGGGGGCAAAAGGAAAGAAAGATGAAAAAATAAATATCCGCCAGTCATTGATACTGGTAGCAGCCGGGATAACGATCTATTTTTTATCCTCCCTGCTATATCCCCAGATGAGATACATAATTTCTTTGTCCTATTGTTATATGTTACTGGTGACGGCAGGATATATCATGGTCTTATCGGGAGGGATACTGCTCACCAGGCATCTGAAGCTGAACTGGATGGAAGATGTTTTCAACAAAGCCAATGAGACCTTTCCCCAGGAAGAGCGTATGCTTTCCAATGAATACTCGATCAATCTTCAGGCGCAATATACGCTGCAGGGAAAAGTAAGAAAGAGCTGGATTAACGTGATCAATCCTTTCCGGTCCCTGCTGGTTGTCGGAACGCCGGGTGCCGGGAAGTCCTATTTTGTGATCCGCCATATCATAACGCAGCATATACAGAAAGGGTTCAGCATGTTTCTGTATGATTTCAAGTATGATGACCTTACGCTGATCGCCTATAACACATTGCTGCGAAACACCAAGGCATATAAGATACCGCCGAAGTTTTATGTGATTAATTTTGAAGACCTATCCCGCACACACCGATGCAATCCGCTTGACCCCACTTCAATGGATGACATAACAGATGCCACAGAGGCGTCCAGAACAATTATGTTAGGACTTAACATGGAGTGGATAAAGAAGCAGGGCGACTTCTTTGTCGAATCGCCCATCAACTTCGTAACCGCTATCATCTGGTTTTTGAAAAAATATGAGGGCGGCAGGTATTGCACACTGCCGCATGTTATCGAACTGATGCAGGCGGACTATGATGTCTTATTCCCCGTACTCAGGACAGAGCCCGAGATCGAGGTATTGATAAATCCGTTTATTTCTGCTTACCAGAACGACGCGATGGATCAGCTGGAAGGTCAGGTCGCCAGCGCGAAGATTGGCATGGCCAGGCTGTCCTCTCCCCAGCTGTATTATGTATTGTCTGGAAATGATTTTACCCTCGATGTTAATAATCCGGAGGAACCGAAAATTGTTTGCGTAGGCAACAATCCACAGAAGCAGCAGGTCTATGGCGCGGTGCTCTCCCTATATATTTCACGTGTAGTTAAGCTGGTGAACCGTAAGAACCAGCTAAAGAGCAGCCTGATATTCGATGAGTTCCCGACGATCTACTTTAATGGGATTGACAGCCTCATCGCCACGGCGAGAGCGAACAAGGTAGCCACATGTCTGGGCATCCAGGATTATAGCCAGCTAAAAAAGGACTATGGCAGGGAGCAGGCAGAGGTGATTATGAACATAGTCGGCAATATCATAAGCGGGCAGGTCGTTGGCGACACCGCCAGGATGCTCTCTGAACGGTTTGGTAAGATCCTGCAGGATCGGCAAAGTATTTCAGTGAACAGCAATGACACCTCCTACAGCAAATCAACACAGCTGGATGCTGCTGTCCCACCAGCTGCAATCGCTACTTTGTCTTCCGGCGAGTTTGTTGGAATGGTCGCTGACAACCCCGAGCAAAAAATAGCGCTGAAGGTATTCCACGCGGAGATTATCAACGATCACGATGCAATTGCTGCGGAAGTACGGAACTACAGGCAAATTCCCTTGATCCGCCAAATTGACAATGCGGTGGTTGCTGATAACTATAACAGGATAAGGGATGAGGTGAAAGCGCTCATTGCGAAAGTAATAGCTGAAATAAAAGGTACCACTGTTTCCCAGGCTGATACCGTTGTTTGTGCACCGGAAAAAGAGAAAAAAGTTAATAGAAGTCGGTAAAAAGAAAAAAATATATATTTAGTATATAGAAATTCTTTCTGTGTTACTTCCTTAAGTCTCATTGTAAAAACTGGTAATTTTGAAGCGGTACTACAGGCATACCCCCCTCCACAATTTAAGAAAGGCATTTATGAGACGATAAAAAAGAACTGGCCAGCAAAAAGCCTATCCGTACAGGTTTCATATCTGTGCGCACAGAATTTTACGAATCGGCAAGATAAATATCCCGATTATAGGGTAAGACTAGCTGGAGTACCTTTTGATGATTTAAAACGACGTACTTATGAATATAATGTTTTGCAATACTTTATTTACGTGAAATAGTAGAACATTATTTACTAATTTTGCCATAACGTTATTTACGAATAATGGTATGACATCGTTTACGAATAGTAATATTATCCAAATATGCCAACCCCAGCAGAAAAGCTTGCCGAGTCGCTACAGGAATTACAAAAATTGCAAAAACAAAATATTGTAGCAATAAAATCTGAAATGCTATCACGAACGCATCGCGAGAGATTACTAAAGCAAAACTTTATAGAAGAAGTATTTAAAGGCTGGTATATTGCAACTCTGCCTGACAGTCCAAGAGGCGACACAACGACCTGGTATAGCCAATATTGGGAATTTTGCAGTCAATATTTCAATGATAGGTTCGCTTCGGAATGGTGCATTGCTCCGGAACAATCTTTGATGATACATGCTGGCAATACAACAGTTCCTACACAATTGATGATTCGTTCCCCGCATGCCAGCAACAACATATTGCCACTAATAGGCAAAACCTCAGTATTTATGTTGAGAGCTGATATGCCTGGTAATAATGAGCTACTGTACCAAAATGGCTTAAGATTATATACCTTACCCGCAAGCCTCGTAAGATGCTCAGCCAATACACTCACCCGAGACCCCATAGATGCCAGAACTGCGTTGTCATTGATCCGTGATGCCTCAGAAATACTTCCAATTCTTTTAGACGGTGGGCATACTGTAATAGCAGGAAGGGTTGCTGGTGCATTTCAAAATATTGGTAAGAACAGAATAGCTGAAGATATTATTTCATCCATGAGAGCCGCAGACTATGAAGCAGTAGCAACTGATCCGTTCCAGGAAACATCACCTGTATTATTTAACAGTCGGACACGCTCACCATATGAAAGCCGTATAAAGTTAATGTGGGAAAAAATGAAACCAGAAGTGCTCGAAGCTTTTCCTGCACAACCGGGAATTCCCAAGGATAAAAAAAGTTATCTCGCGAAAGTGGATCAGTTATTTACTACTGATGCCTATCATTCACTTTCCATCGAGAAGTATAAGGTGACACCAGAGCTAATAGAAAAGGTAAAATCAGGAGAGTGGAATATTAAGGAGAATGAGGAAGACAGGAAACAAAGGGACGCAATGGCCGCAAAAGGATATCTGGAAGCCTTTAAGATAGTAGAACAAAGCATCGCTAAAATTCTTGATGGAGCCAACGCAGGAGAGGTGGCCGACGTTGATCACGGCAAATGGTACCGAGAGCTATTTGGACCTAGTGTGACATCTGGGATCCTAAAGGCCTCGGACTTGGCAGGATATCGGACGCATCAGGTTTATATAGGAAACTCAATGCATACACCATTAAATGTTGAAGCTGTGCGCGATGCGATGCCTGTCCTTTTTGAATTGCTGACCAATGAAACTGAAGCGAGTGTTCGGGCAGTATTAGGACATTTTATCTTTGTTTTTATACACCCTTATGGTGATGGCAATGGCCGCATGGGTCGCTTTTTAATGAATGTAATGTTGGCATCGGGAGGCTACCCATGGACTGTAATTCCTGTTGAGCAACGAGAGAAGTACATGCAGGCCTTGGAAAGTGCTAGCGTGAAAGGTGACATAAAACCCTTTGCTGCATTTATTGCGCACCAGGTAGAAATGACAATGAAGGGTAAACCAGAGGCAAGGATATGAGCGCTTGTTACAGCTGTCAGCAGATATTAAACGGGAAAAGCAGATCATTTGAGCACATCATCCCCAATTCCATTGGCGGGATGCTCAAGTCTGACAGGCTGATCTGCAGGGAATGCAACAGCGCCTATGGAATGACGATAGATGCCGCACTGGCGAAGGATTTTGAGAACCTGGCTGCATTTATCCATATAGAACGGGACCGTACCAAAAACTACATCATCAAAAATACGGTTGCGCCCAACGGCGACCTGTATCACCTGGAAAATGGCCGTAATCCCGTTCCCGTTAAACCAACGATAAAGTTCGAAAATGGGCAACTATATATAGCTGGTCGCAGCAAGGAACAAGTCATTGGGATCGCTTCCGGGCTGAAGCGAAAGTTCCCGGATATCGACATGGATAGCATTGAGCGCAACTTTCGCGATGAGGATGTTCTACTGGACCATGAGCTGAGAATAAATTTTTCAGTTGGCAGCGACCTATTCTTCAGGGCAGTTGCAAAGATCGCTGTCAGCTACTACCTTATGAAAGCGCGGGGACGGCAGTATCTCAATGAGATTATCAGCGTAATAAATGGAGCCACTGCCAATAACCATCACATACACTATTACCCGGCAGATCGGGCCACATGGCTGGATAATGAAATATCCCACGTAATCAG
>Ga0157372_10006421_pt1 | contig 12514 bp, 8 predicted proteins | sample C55metaG_FD_115307 | JGI IMG/M metagenome (GOLD analysis project Ga0157372, IMG submission 115307) | Corn rhizosphere microbial communities from Kellogg Biological Station, Michigan, USA - C5-5 metaG | ecosystem: Host-associated > Plants > Roots > Rhizosphere > Soil | place: USA: Michigan... | reverse complement strand
GGTGCATTCGACGTCATGATGGCATCGTTGCTGCCGCTCACTGTCGCATTGGAATAGAACACGTCGAAATCCGCGGCCGAGTACAAGCCGAACTGGTTCTGGCTGTAAACGGACGTATTGCCGCCGATGATCGTGCTCTGCAGGTCGGCGTTTCCGTAGTAGACGTAGGCGCCGCCGCAATACTCCGCATGATTATCGGTGACGGTGCTGTTGTGTAGCGCCAGATAGCTCATGCGGTACGAACCCATCCCGCCTGAGCTGACGTGCGCGTTATTGCCGGAAATCGTGCTGTCGACGATGGTCACCCCGTAAGGTTCGCCGCTCAAATGGCCGAGGAACTGCATGCCTCCGCCCAGCCCTGCATAGTTGTTGTCGATCGTCGAGCCGGAAATCACGTCGCCGCTGGCACGCGTGAACACGCCGCCGCCGACCGACAAGCGGTTGGTGTACGCGGCTGTGTTGTGCGAAATGGAGCTGTTCGTGATCGTGAATGCGCCGCCGGCGTAGGCACCGCCGCCGCGCGAGGTGCCGCTGAAGATGTACCAGCCGTAGCCGGTGTAGTAGTAGTAATAGGAGTGTCCCTTGCTCGTGTTGCCGCTCAACGTGCTCTGGCTGAGCGTGACGCTACCGACCGCGCAAAGCGCACCACCGTAAGCATGAGCCGTATAGGAATAGCAGTTCGTTACTTTTGAATTGCTGATCGCGATATTGCCGGCCGACAACACGCACGCGCCGCCGTGATAGTCATAGCCGGCGATGCGGCCACTGGTGATCGTGAGGCCATTGATCGCGATCGTGCCGGTGCCGTAGTGATTGAACACGCCCGACGCGGTATGTGCGTCGATGGTCAATGTCGACTCGCCGGGTCCGTTGATCGTGAGATCGTCGACCGTCGCGGTGATCGCACCGCTGGCCAGCGTAATCGTGCTGCACGAGAGTCCCGTCAGATCGATGACGTCGCCGCTGACGGCAGTCGTCACTGCACCGCGCAACGTGCCGACTCCGCTGTCGTTGCAGCTGGTGACCGAAACGACGGCGGGCGGCCGATCCGGCGGCGGCGGTTGTGTCGAGCGCGCCTTGGTAACCGCCTCGTCCATTATTTGTTGCAGCGAAAGGCCCTTGCGCGTGAGGCCCGACGACGACGCCAGCCACTGCGCAACATGCGCGCCCTTCGGCATCTGCGCGGGCATTCGCGATTTGGCAACTGGATGCGCGGGGTCCGCGAGCAATGCTCCGGCGGGCAGCATCGCGAAGGCCGCGGCAAGGCACGCCGCCAGCGGTTTCAGGCGCAGAAACGACGACACGTTCATGGAAGATTTCCTGCTGTTACAACGGGATAGGACGCGCGTCGGAGCGCGCTGACGTCACCAGCGAGTATTCATGACGGGGCGCGCAGTACAAGGGGTTTTGATGCCCGATTTCGGTCATGACAGATTTCTGTCATTTCCGCATGAGCGGGAGGACGATCTATCGCCGGTCGCGGACTACGAATGACCCGTGAGGCGGCGCACGAGCCAGCCGAGCTGGAACCGGGAACGCGCGTCGACGCTTTTCATGAGCTCGGCCATGCGCCGGTTGAGCGTGCTCGCCGAGATGCCGAGCTCGTGCGCGATCGCCTTGTCGTTGAGGCATGCGGCGAGCAGCGGGATCAGCTGCTCGGTTTCTTCCGGCAGTCGCGCGGCGAGCTCGCCGGTTTGCATCGCGCCATCGCGCGTGAACGAGATCGGTGCGGCCTGATTCCATAGCAGCTCGAACATCGCATACAGCGCGTCGAGCAGCGCCGATGATCGCACCAGCATGGTCGGACTGCCCGGCCGCTCGAGGTTCAACGGAATCAGTGCAATGTTGCGATCGGCCATCACCATCTTGAACGGCAACTGCGAAACCACGCGGACTTCTTCGCCGGCCTGCATATCCTCGCGAACGCGGGTCAGCACGCCGGGCAATTCGAGGAACGCGTGATCGGCGATGCTGCGATAACGCACGCCGCGCGAGAGCGCCTTCGTCTCGGTTTCGTTCGGCTGTTCGGGACCCGCGATCAGAATCGGCGGTCGTTCGAGGAAGATCAACTCGTGTTGCGCCGCGTGCTGCATCTGTTCGAACACATGGCGCTCGGCTTCGCGCGTGGTCACGAGCTCGATCATCTGTCGCTGCTCGCCGGCCGCCGCGGCGGCGCGCTCCTGCAGGCGCTGGATCTCGCCGCGCGCGCGACGCAATTCGTCTTGACGACGCAGCAGCAGCGCCTCGACGGCGATGTCAGGCGAAGCCGGAATGTGGCGGCGCGGTGGACTCGATGTGCGCGTGAGCAAACCTTTCTGTTCGAGCGCATCGAGCACGCGCAGCAGCTTGCGCGATGGCATCGTCAGATCGCGCTCGAGATCCGAAAGCGTCGCTCCGGAGCGATCAAGCAGCGCTTCGTAAACGCGCTCCTCGATTTCGCTGATGCCGAGCGCTTCGAGCGGCCGACCTGGCTTGCTGGATGGGCTCTGCATCGCGGCGTCCAAGGCGTAGTCGAGCGCTCATGGTAACCGGCTTGCTTTTCTCCCTCCCTTCAAGGGGAGGAAGTGTTTGCTAACCAGCGGAACCGAGCTGTGCGTGACAACCATCCCCACCCAAGCCCTCCCGTTGAAGGGGAGGGCTTCAGAGCATCAGTTCGGCGCGCGCGGCTGGATGCCGAGCGTTTTCTCGATCGCCGCGGGATCGTAGACGCGTCCGCCCTTGAGCACCGTCGACACCTTTCTTATGTCTGCGATGTTCTTCGAAGGATCGCCGTCGACGAGAATCATGTCGGCGAGCTTGCCGGCCTGGATCACGCCGCGATCCTTGTCGACGCCCATGACCAGCGCCGGTGTCAGCGTCGCCATGCGCAGCACTTCGCCCGGCGGAATACCGGCCTTTGCATAGAGCTCGAGCTCATGATGGAGCATGTAGCCCGAGAGGCCATCAGTACCGGGAATGATCGTGACACCGGCGTCGTACAGCGCCTTCAGGAGTTTCAGCATCGACGGAAACGCTTCGCGGTACGCGTCTTCCTTGCCCTTCGGCACATCGAGCGCGCCGCTCAACAACCCGCGGCGGATCTGCGGCGGAAAACGCGGTGCCACGTCTTCCAGACCCGGCGTCGGCGCGGCGGGATCGCCGGCGAACAGACCTTCGAAAACACCCATCGTCGGATCGAGAACCGTGTGATGCTGCTTGAGGAACGCGATGAAGTCGCGTACCTGCGGCTTGTCGGGCGTGAACTCGCGCGCATGTTCGGCGACCTTGATGAAACGGTCGCGATTGCGCGTTTCCTTGACTTCCGGATATAGGAAATTGAGCTCGATGAAGTTGAGATGCTGGATCTCGTCCGCGCCGCCTTCGACGAATTGCTGCGCCGACATGAACGCCGGAACGTGCCCGCTGACGCGAAGACCGTGCGCGTGCGCGCGATCGGCGATGATCGGCACCAGCTCGGGTTTGACGGACGAGTAGATCTTGATCTGCACATAGCCGTGATCGGCGTACCAGTCGACATCCTTGATCGCTTCTTCGGCCGTGTCGACACGCATCTTTGTCGGCCCGGCGAATTCGCCGGTACCGTCGATGATGCCGGCCTTCAATACGCGCGGACCGATCTCGGTGCCGGCGTCGAAACGAGCGACGCGCTTCAAGAATCCATCGGTATCGTTCGCCATGTCGCGCGAGCTGGTGACGCCGTTGGCGAGATCGAGCATGCCGTCGTCGTCGCCGAAGTGCTGATGGTTGTCCCACAAGCCGGGCATCAGGAAACGACCGTGTGCATCGATGACTTCCGCGTCCGCGGCGGCTTTGAGATCCGCGTCAGCCGCGATGCGCACGATGCGCTCGCCACGCACCAGCACGCTCGTGTTCGGCGTCACTGAAAGATCGCGCGGATCGAACAAGCGCGCGTTGCGAATCACGAGATCGCCCTTCGGTGCATGCACGAGCTCTTTCGCGAGCCGTGCGGCGCGCTCGTTGGTGGCTTTGTCCTGCGCCTCGATGAGCGTCGGCACGTCGGCTTCCGTTCCGCTCGGCACGACCGAGAACCAGCTCGATACGCTGCCGGCGGTGTTGCCGTCGTGGTCGAGCCAGATCGGCGCGGGTTGGAAACCGAGTCCGTCGATGAGGTACTGGTTGACGACGGTCTTGCCGCCGCCGACGCTCGCGGTGCCGGCCGCTTCGATATGCGCCTCGCCGGCCGGCAACAGCGCCAACGTGTGATTGGGCGCCTTCAAGAGCGCCCGCGCCAACGCGCCGAAGAACTCGGGCGGCGCGTTGGTCGGTATGTAGAACGCGGCAGCGGTGAGTGAACGATCGCCCTGCTCAGTGCGATTTTTCCAGATCGCCTTGCCGTCCTTGAGCGAGAAATGCTCTTCGACCGGCGCCTTCATGTAGTCGTTGCCGGTGCCCGTGTATTCGATCGGAATGCCCGCTGCGTCGAGCTTCCACGTCGCCACGATGTGATCGCCGCGTCCGCGATCGTTGTATGAATATTCGGCGCGAACAGTGCCGTCGTCCTGGGCGGACACGCTCTGCGAGCCGGCCTTGTTGCCCTGAATCAGAATCTGGTCGGTACGTGCCGCGGGAGCCGCGGCTGCACTTGCGAACACAAAAACAGAAAGCACCGCGAAAAGGCTGCGCATGAGTCCACCCCCAAGGTTGACTCGCGAAGCTTAGGCGCGTCGCGCGCGCCCGCGCCTGTGCCGGAAGGCGCTGATTTCCACTCCGCATGCACAACGTCTTGATAGACTTTGCGGCCCCGCCGAACCCGGAGTCCGGAATGGATGCTGCCGCCCTGCCCCGCGCCGACGAAACACGCGTCGCCGTGATCGGTCTCGGCTATGTCGGTCTGCCGCTCGCGGTAGGTTTTGGCCGCAAGCTGCCGACGCTGGGTTTCGACATCAACAAGGCACGCATCGCCGAGTTGCGCGAGCACCGCGATCACACGCTGGAAACCTCGCCGGAAGAGCTCAAAGCCACCAAGCACTTGCGCGTGAGCGCTGATCCGGCCGACCTGCGCGACTGCAACGTCTTCATCGTGACCGTGCCGACACCGATCGACAACGCGAAACGGCCCGACCTATCGCCGCTCGAAGCGGCGAGCCGCACGGTTGGCAAGGCGATCCGTCCGGGCGGTGTCGTGGTGTTCGAGTCGACCGTGTATCCCGGCGCGACCGAAGAAGTCTGCGTGCCGATCATCGAACGCGAGTCCGGTCTCAAGTTCAACGTCGATTTCTACGCCGGCTACAGTCCGGAGCGCATCAATCCGGGCGACAAGGAGCATCGCCTGGAATCGATCACCAAAGTCACGTCGGGATCGACGCCGCAAGCAGCCGACTTCGTCGATGCCTTGTATCGGCGCATCATCACGGCCGGCACGCACAAGGCATCGAGCATTCGCGTCGCGGAAGCGGCCAAGGTCATCGAGAACACGCAGCGCGATCTCAACATCGCATTGATCAACGAACTCGCGCTGATCTTTCATCGCCTGGGTATCGATACCAGCGAAGTGCTTGCCGCGGCCGGTACGAAATGGAATTTCCTGCCGTTCCGGCCGGGCCTCGTCGGCGGACATTGCATCGGAGTCGATCCTTACTATCTGACGCACAAGGCTCAGCAGATCGGCTATCACCCGGAAGTGATCCTTTCCGGGAGGCGCATCAACGACGGCATGGGCGAGCATGTCGCGCAGCGCGTCATCAAGCTGATGACGCAGCGGCGCATCGCGGCGGTCGGCTCGAATATCCTCGTGCTCGGGCTCGCGTTCAAGGAAAACTGTCCGGACTTGCGCAACACGCGCGTGGTCGACGTGGTGGCGGAGTTCAAGAGCTATCACGCCAACGTCGATATCTACGATCCGTGGGTGAGCGCAGCCGAAGCGCAGCACGAGTACGGTCTCGATCTCGTCGATCGGCTCGAACCGGGCAAGTACGACGCGATCGTGCTCGCCGTCTGCCACAAGCAATTCAACGAGCTCGGCGCGGACGGCATCCGCGCGCTCGGCAAGCCGGGTTGCGTGTTGTTCGACGTCAAGCAGGCGCTGCCGCGCGACAAAGTGGATGACCGATTGTGAAAGAGCCGGGATTCGGGATTCGACATTCGGGATGAACCCCGGCGTCGATTCCCCCACTCTGAGCTCAACGACCCATTTCTCTAGCGAATCTCAATTCCCGAATCCCGAATCCCGAGACCACTCATGCGCATCCTCGTCACCGGCGCGGCCGGCTTCATCGGCGCCGCACTGAGTCAACGCCTCCTCGCGCGCGGCGACGACGTGCTCGGCTACGACAATCTCAACGCGTACTACGATCCAACGCTCAAAGAAGCGCGGCTCGCGCGATTGACGCCGCAGAACGGTTTCTCGTTCGTGCGCGCATCGCTCGAAGACCGCCCGGCGATGGAACGTGCGTTCGCCGATTTCCGTCCGCAGCGCGTCGTGAATCTCGCCGCGCAGGCCGGCGTGCGCTATTCGATCGAGAATCCGCACGCATACGTCGAAAGCAATCTCGTCGGCTTCATCAACATTCTCGAGGCGTGCCGTCACGGCAAAGTCGAACACCTCGTTTACGCTTCTTCGAGCTCGGTCTATGGAGCGAACCGCAAGCTGCCGTTCTCGGTCCGCGATGCAGTCGATCACCCGGTCAGCTTGTACGCCGCAACGAAGAAAGCCAACGAGCTGATGGCACACACGTACAGCCATCTTTATGGATTGCCGACGACGGGCCTGCGCTTCTTCACGGTCTACGGCCCGTGGGGCCGGCCAGACATGGCGCTGTTTCTGTTCACGCGCAAGATCCTTGCCGGCGAGCCGATCGAAGTATTCAACCACGGCAAGCACACGCGCGATTTCACCTACATCGACGACATCGTCGAGGGCGTCATCCGCACGTTGGATCGCGTGCCTGCGGGCGATCCGGCGTTCGATCCGCTGAATCCGAGTCCGGCCTCGTCGGCGGCGCCGTATCGTGTCTACAACATCGGCAACCATCAGCCGGTCGAGCTCGCGCACTACATCGAAGTCCTCGAAGCCAAGCTCGGTCGCAAGGCGGAGAAGGTGCTGCTGCCGTTACAGCCGGGTGACGTGCCGGATACGTACGCCGACGTCGAGGAGCTTCGCCGCGACACGGGCTATTCGCCATCAACGCCGATCGAGGTCGGAATTGGACGCTTCGTCGAGTGGTACCGCGACTTCTACAAACGATAGCCAGGGCCCGGAATTACGGGCATCCGACGACTATTCTTACGTGAAGAATCGGTGTTTTGCGACAATTCGTACACGAACACGGCTGGTAGAATCCGGAACTTGCCGTCTGTGATAGGTTTCACACTTTTGGGCCTCGGGAGGGGATCGACATGGGTTTTGCGCTCCGTTTGCTGATCATTGGTGGCCTTCTGGCGCTCGCCGCGTGCGTGACGACCACGGGATCGCAACAGGCTCCGAAGCTGAACCCGCAGGCGCAGGCCGTAACGGCCTACCGGATTGGCGTGGACGACGAGGTCAAGGTGTCCGTTTGGCAGAATCCCGGGCTCGATGTCAGCGTCCCGGTCCGTCCGGACGGCAAGATTTCGGTGCCGCTGGTCGGCGACATCGATGCCGGCGGTCGCACGCCCGAAGAAGTCGCGGCGGACATTCAGGAAAAGCTCAAGACCTACGTTCGCGATCCGCAGGTCACGGTCATTCTGACCCAGCTGCGCAGTCACGAATACCTTTCGCGCGTGCGCGTGACGGGCGCGGTGCATCAACCGGTTTCCGTACCGTACCGCCAGGGCATGACCGTGCTCGACGCGGTGCTCGCCGCCGGCGGCACCAACCAGTTCGCCGCGGCGGATGACACCGAGCTCTATCGCAAGGAAGGCGAAGGAACGCGCGCGTACGCTGTGCGTCTGGACCGGATCCTTCAGAAAGGCGATCTCTCGACGAACTATCCCGTCGCGCCGGGCGACGTGATCACCGTTCCCGAACGCGTATTCTGAGGCTGGAGCAGAGGCAATGGCGGATCTGGCGTTACCGGCGGGCGATCTGATCACGGTGCTTCTGGCCGAGGCGCGCCGTCGCATGGTCATGCTGACGACGCTGTTCGCCGTGATCGCGGTCACTGCGCTTCTGATCGGTATTACCGTGCCGCGGAAGTACGAGTCCTCGACCACGATCCTCGTTCAGGAAAGCAACATCGTGACCGGCCTGATGGAAGGCCGCGCCGTCGCAACCGGCGTTGCAGATCGCGCGTCGATTGCGCGCGAAGTCATTTTCAGTCGCAAGGTGTTGTCGGGCATTCTCGAAGTCGGCGGTTGGCTGGTCGGCAATCCATCGCCGCTGGATCAGGATCGCATGAGCGAGGCGATCACCAAGCGCACGACCATTTCGAGCCCGCGCGATAACCTGATCCAGATCGAGTACGCCGACAGCGATCCGCAGCGCGCGTTCCGCGTCACGCAGCGTTTTGCTGAACTCTTCATCCAGGAAAGTCTTGCCGCGAAGGAACGCGAAAGCCGCGAGGCGTACGAGTTCATCAACAGCCAGGTCGAGGATTACCATCGCAAGCTCGCCGAGGCCGAGGGCAACCTCAAGAAATATCGCGAGGAAAACGCCGACGCGCACCCCGGCAGCGAAGCCGACACGAACAGCCGCATCAGCGCGCTGCGTTCGGGCCTCGAGCAGACGCGCCTCAATCTGATGGAACTGCATTCGACCGAAGCGGCGTTGTCATCGCAGTTGTCGGGCGAGTCGGAAGTGACCGCCGTGCAGACGCGCGCCGGCCTTTACCGCATGCAGCTCGCCGAGTTGCAGGGACAGCTCGACAAGCTCTTGCTCACCTACACCGATCAATATCCCGACGTCGTCCGCCTGCGCCATCAGATGGATGATCTGCGCAAGCAGCTCGACCAGGCCGAAAACACCAGGACCGCTGACAAGGCGTCCGGCACGCCGACCGCGATCGACCAGAGCATCCAGTACAGTCCTTTGTACGCGGAGCTGCGCAGCAAGCTCGCCGACACGCGACGCCAGATCGCCGCCGGCGAATCGCGCATGGGTGCGACGGAAACGTTGCTCAATTCCGAGCTCGATCGCAGCCGTCGCGTCGCCTCCTCGGAGAGCGCGCTCGCCGAATTGACGCGCGATTACGAAGTCAACCGCGACGTTTACCAGGATCTGTTGAAGCGCCGCGAGAACGCGCGCGTGTCGATGAATCTCGACGAGGAAGGCCGCGGTTTGACCTTTCGCATTCAGGAACCGGCGGTCATGCCGACGCGTCCGGCAGGTTTGCGCCCGATGCATTTCGCGATGGCCGGCCTTGCCATCGGACTCGTCCTTCCGCTTGGCCTCCTGTTCGGCTACGCGCGCCTCGACCCGCGCGTGCGTTCGGCGGCTATGATCGAACGCATCGCCGGCATCCCCGTGCTGGCGGCGGTTCCTCCTTATCCAACGCCATCGGATCGCCGGCGCAAGACGGCGCAGCTCGTCATTGCATTCGTGCTCGTCGCCGGCGTGCTGGCGACTTACGCGATCACGTACCTGTTGCGCATGGAGGCGATGCGGTGAGCGGCGATATCGGCAAGACCGTGGACCGTGTAGGCGAGGCGCTCGAAATGGCGGCGAGCGATCTCGCGCTGCGCACACGCGCATCGCGTTCGATCGCGCGCATCGTCGAGCCGCATGCGCTGACCACGCGCACGCTCGAAGAGCGTCGCATCATCCATCGCGACGAATCGGCACGCGAGCAGGCGGACGCGTTCCGCGAAATACGTACCCGACTGCTCGCACTCGGCGGTGCGAATAATTTCGTGACGCTGGTCGTGCCGGTCAGCCATCGCTCCGGCGGCAGCTTCGTTGCGCGCAACCTTGCGACCGCATTTGCGTTCGACGAAGCGAAGACGGCACTCCTCATCGACTGCGATGTGCGCCATCCGGCGCAGCACACCGCGCTCGGCGTGCATCCGACCGAAGGCGGTCTGATCGACTATCTCGAGCACCCGGCGCTCGGCATCGAAAAAGTGCTCTATCACACCGGCATTCCGCGGCTGCGGCTGATTCCGGTCGGCAAGCCGCGTGAGATGAGCGCGGAATATTTCTCGTCGTTCCGCATGCGCGCGGTGCTCGATTCGCTGCGCAGCCGTTATCCCGATCGTTACCTCTTCATCGACAGCCCGCCGGTGAAGGGATCGCCGGACGCGCGCATCCTCGCCGACCTCGCCGATTTCATCGTGCTGGTCGTCGGCTACGGGCGCGATACGCCGGCTGCCATCGCGCAGGCGGCTTCCATCTTCGATCCGAACCGGTTTGCCGGGGTGGTATTCAACCAACTGCCTTGATGGCTGTATCTTGGGGAAGCGGAACGCGCGCAGGCCGCTGTTTTCAAGGCGGACGTGCCGTGCGGGGATAGGCTGGCCGATGGCCGGCCATGAGAGCCGGCGGGATTCGGCAGTCAACTCAGGGGGTCGATTCCATGACAAACGCCCATCGAGTCTGGATGGTCATCGGTATCGCCGCAGCGACTGCCGGCACGAACGCGCACGCCGATCCGGTGCTGAATTACACGCTCGGCATCCAGGCGGAGAATGACAGCAACGTCAATCTCAGCCGAACCGACCCCGTCAGCCAGAACATACTGACGCCGGAGCTCACCTTCGACGTCAAGGAGCAAGGCTCGACGCTCACCGCCGACGTCAGCGGAACGCTGGACTACCGCGACTACCTGCAGAATGCTTTTGGCGACGAATTCCGCTCGCTGCTGTCCGGCATCGTCGACTGGTCGATCAGCCCGGGACGCTTCGATTGGGTATTCGAGGACTACCTCGGCCGCCAGCCGGTCAACGTGCTGGTCAGCAACGCGCCGAGCAACCAGCAGCAGACCAACGTGTTCAGCACCGGGCCGACCCTGCGCGCACACTTCAGCGATACGCTGCGCGGCAAGCTCGACCTGCGTTACACCAACACCTACGCGGAAACCAGCACCGAGTTCAACGGCGACCGTCTCAGCGCCATCGGACAGATCGCATATCTCTTCAGCGAGCAGAACAACATCGCTGGCGCGATCGCGGCCTCGCAGATTCGCTACGACGACGCCGCGTCCAGGCCGTTCGAGTACGACCGCTACGATGTCTACGCGGGTTATCACGACGAAACGCGCCAATTCAAATTCGACGTCGCGGCCGGCTACAGCTGGCTGAATTTCCTGCACGAGGCCGACGACTCCGGCCCGCTGCTGCGCGGCACGGCAACCTGGGCACCATCGGCGGCAACATCTCTGGCCATCAACGCATCGCGAGAATTCAGCGATGCGAGCCAGGACCTCATCGTCGATCCGAGCCAGCTCGGCAATCTCGGCGTCGGATCCGGGCGCAACGGTGCGGTCGTCTCGCCGCAGGTGTACGTCCAGGAGCAGGTCGGCTTCGATCTGCTGCACTCGCAAGGCGACTTCCGCTTCGACGTCGCACCGTTCTGGCGGCACATCGACTACGTTGGCGGCAACACGCTCAACCAGCGCTCGTCCGGCTACATCGCCACGGTCTCGTGGCTGTTTCAACCGACGCTCACGTTTTCCGCCGGAGCGGGACGCGAGCATCGCGACTACTCGGATATCGACCGTACCGACGACGACAAAGCCTATTGGCTCGGGCTGCTCTGGCAACAGGCGCGCCACTGGTCCTGGCAATTCCGCGTCGGCAACCTGTCGCGCGCAAGCAGCGTCTTCGAAGCCGGCTATTCGGACCGAACTTACTCGGTGGCGCTGACGTACACCCGCTGATGCCTTGATGAATGCCGCGCAACCTTCAAATTCCGAAACGTCTTTCGCGACCATCGCTCTGATGTATCACGCGATCGGCGACGGCGGCGCCGATGCGCAGGACCCGCACTATTCGGTGTCGTCGGCACGCTTCGATGCGCACCTGGATACCATCGCCGTGCTCACCGGCGGCGCCATCAGTGCGCGCGACTGGCTCGAGCGTCCACGCCGCGCGGTGATCCTCACCTTCGACGACGGCCACGTCAGCAATCACCGCCTCGCACTTCCGGCATTGCGCAAGCGCGCGATGTCCGCCGATTTCTTCGTCAATCCCGGCCGCGTCGGCGAGGCCGGGCGTGCAACCTGGAACGACCTGCGCGAAATGGCCGCGCAAGGCATGTCGATCCAATCGCATGGGTGGAATCATCGTTACTTCACCGAGCTCGCGCCTGACGAATTGCGCGAAGATCTGATCCGCTCGCGCCGCCTGATCGAAGACAAGATCGGCCAACCCGTGACGTTGCTCGCGCCGCCCGGCGGACGCATGTCCTCGGATCTGCCGACTATCGCGCTCGAATGCGGTTATCAGCACGTTCTGAGCTCGCAACCTGGGCGGGTCACGACGCAAGCCGCGCTGCTGCCGCGCATGGCGGTCACCGCCGCGCTCGACGCGGCGACCATCGCAGGCTGGATCGCCGGCCGCGGCATCGCGCGAGCGCGCGCCCGCTACACGGTTCTCGGCCTCGCCAAGCGCGCGCTGGGCGACCGTCGCTACGAACAAGTCC
>Ga0157372_10006420_pt1 | contig 12514 bp, 13 predicted proteins | sample C55metaG_FD_115307 | JGI IMG/M metagenome (GOLD analysis project Ga0157372, IMG submission 115307) | Corn rhizosphere microbial communities from Kellogg Biological Station, Michigan, USA - C5-5 metaG | ecosystem: Host-associated > Plants > Roots > Rhizosphere > Soil | place: USA: Michigan... | reverse complement strand
GCCGTCATCGTACATCCTGGAAAGAGCGCGACCATTTCATTCGTGACCAAAGATCCGCGCAACTATTCCATCTTGTGTTCGATTGAAGGCTGTTATCCGAAGGGAGCAATCCGTTTCATCGTGACCGTCAACTCAACGGATTTCGTGTTTGTGTGGGCGGGACGAGACATGGTCTCATGCGGTAAATGAGCAGTAGCTCCGAGGCAGCAGTTCCCTCCCCATTAGAAATAAATATATGTCGCAACTAAAGCACTGACCGCCAGGGCAGTAAGGAACCACACAATTGTCAATAGGAGCGGAGCGATTACTGCCCATCGGAATTCGTCTTTTCTGCGAGCCTCGGAAGCATCAGCTAGCTCGCGACATTCCGCAAGCACGTGCGGCGAAGTGACCCTTTGGATCATCCCTGCTGCCAGCAATATCACCAGTACGTCGTCAAGGCATCCGATCACTGGAATGAAGTTTGGAATGAGTTGTATCGGACTGAAAACGTAAGCTGCCGCACACAGTGCGATCAGCCGTCCATACCAGCTCGTGCGCGGATGTTTGAATACAAAATAAAAGACGTGAGCCTGTTTCTGGAGGTATTGCACCCGCCGCCTGATTGTTTCGCCAAAAGCGGGACGCGATCGCAGCGTGTCAGAAGGTAAATACAGAGCGTCGAGATTTGTTCTGGAATGGCTGCTATCCATGGACATACACCTGAAGGACAGTTACGACTGTATCGCCGGTGAAACAACTGGCAAATCTGACAGCGCGCAAACATCGTCGCTCGAACAATATCTTGATTAAAAGCTTCACAAATCGTTGACTTGAGCTCGGGAGCGCGCGCAGCAGTTTCTGCAGCACCGCGGATTCTCAATTAACGATAAACGGGCTCACGCTGGTGTAAATCCTGACAGTTGTCACAAGATCCCGCAGCTCCTATAAATCAGCGCAGGGGTTAATATGCGAATCTCTTCCCTGCCTGCGCTAACCACTAATTCGAAGTTTGTGCGATCTCCCGGCATAGTCGTTTTGCTTCACGACTTGAAGGCAGTTATCTCATTGATGGCCCGTCTATCGACAAAACACAGAAACTATTGATATCGCGTTTCCTCGCTAGAATGGCCCATGGCGCAGCCACACGCCGTAAAAGGTTGCGAGTCCAATCAGGATGACGGCCAACGCGACCACAAACGAGATAGACCACACGTGGTGCGTCCGCACTATTCCGATATCTTTTAGAAACTTCCGGTGCTGCCAGGCGGCAGCAGCTAATGCCAGAGTTCCCAGTGCGATGAGAGTCATTCCCAGATTGCGCGATGCCTGGGGGCGCCGAATGTTACCTTGGGCAATATCTTCAGGCATGTATTGAAAGAATTTAACAATGGTAAACCCGAACCCGATCATGGAAATCGAGGTTCGGATCCACGCCATGAGCGTCCGCTCCGACGCAATCCTGGTGCGCTCGAGGGCGAGATCAGTGCGCTCTTCCGCGAGGACCGTTGCCGTATCTTTCGCCTTTATTTCAACCACGCCCATAGGACACCTTTCGAACGGCACGATACCGAAATTCAGGTACCTCGGTTCAAGCGGCAATACCCCTTGCCCGACGCTCTGAGTCAGCACGCTTCTTTCTAGCTATGCGGGTGGTCAATCCGCGCACGATAAGGTAGGGCACAATTGCGAGGACGAAGGCAACAATGACCGCTTCGCCCGGATACACAAAACGTAGAACAATGATCTGGTAGACGACGTCCAGCACCAGCGCGAGGATGAATACTCTGCTTATGCTTTTCCAACCATCCTTGAGCATGGATTCGCGTTGGCCGCGGTCCCACATGAGAGCCCAGAAATACGGAGGCTTCCCGGCCCTGGCATCTGCCAATCCAGATCGAATCGCAAAGAACGCCGCCATTGCCGGCTGAAGCACCAATCTGAACTTCATCGGCCCACTGACACGCGCGAGTAATTGACTTCCGACGCGCACCCACATGTGATCCATAACACCCTCGCTCTAATCTGAAACAGAATTAACTCAACGCCCGACTCACTTTTTTGCAAGGCGCTTTCATTTACCTGCAGCCCGGCGTGCGGCTGGCGGTGCAATCGGCACTACGTCTGAGCCTTCAGGTGCCGTGATACGCGGCACGATCGATGGAAAGTGGTCCTTGACAGCCAGCACGCGGAAGATGAACGTAACTCCAACCGCGATCAGAGTGACCGGGAAAAAAGCTCTTCCCTTCTCCAGCTCCCACAGCAGCGTGTAAACCGAGCCAGCCAGCACCGACGCGGTGAAGAGTTGTTCCGACGGCTTCACGATATCGGGTGTAACGCCAGAAAAGATATCAATGAGCACTCCGCCTGCGTTGGTGGCGATCACACCAACGAGGATCGCGGTCCAGATCCCAAGACCATGCTCAAGCGCCTTATGCGCACCAAGAATCGCAAACCATGGCAGCGAGAAGGACTTGAGAAAAGCCATCGTCCTGGTGCGGAACCGCTCTTCTCTGGTTGCGGCATAGCGATAAATCGCTAACCCCAGCAAGGCCATAAGAGCGCACACCAGAAGATATGTCGGGTCCCGGAACGGTGAAGGAATGTCATTGAGGAGAACGTCGCGGCTCACGCCGCCACCGATACCGCCGAAGAAAGCCATGATTACCAATCCAGCTGCAGTGTAGCCGCGGTTGCGTGATGGTTGACCAGCGACCAGTACACCGTAAAGGGCGTTGATGCCGGCGGAGAACATATCGAGTTGCGGAAAATTTGGCAGGTTCATTTCGTTTCTCCTGGTGTTGACGCGGCAATGCCAAAAACCGCGGATCGGACAAACTAGTCAAGCCCTCCTGCACGCGCGTAAACGCGTTTTCCCGGTTCATCCTGTCCGACTGCTGCGACGCGGACCGGAGGTTCAGCCGCGCGCCAAGGCCAGCGCCCCTCAAGTTCGACGACCAGCGACAAGCTAAGAAATGTTCGAATCACCACCAGTGCGCCAAGAATTTCCATACCCTTCGCGGTCAAATCCAGTAACACCGTACGGATCACATCCGCGGCAACCAGAAATTCGAGCGACAGCAGCAGTGAACGACCGAGTAGCTCCTTATATGCCCGATAGGGATCCGCGACTCGCTTCGACACCTGCCGAAGAAAGCGCAAGGATCCGTAGACAATAGAAACTGCGATAACGACGACCGCGAGCGCCTGGATTCCCTTTGACGACAATTCGACCCATTCGCGCATGCTGCTTACTCCGCATTAGGAAGCGTAGTGTAATAATTGATAATTTTCCCCGCGACCGCAGAGTAGACGCAGGTTTATAGCCGCCCAGCCAATGCTCATCAACGTGGGAACTCGCTCAGTCATCCGAGCACTTACAACTCATTTGGACGTTAGAAGCGTGGGTGTAGAGCGACAACTGTTACATCTGACAGGGCATCGCGGAGAAGATTACCAACGTGCCATTTGTATGGCAGCGTTGCGGTCGTCGATTCGACCAATGTAAAGATTGTTATAGTTTCTACCAAAGCGGGGTATAATCCGCGCTGTCATCGGGCGTGCGTTTTCTGTTAGAAAAAAAGTTCCCAGCATTTTTCATTCAACATGCGCAACACGGGGGCGGATCGAGGTCTACCTTTTCGCAGTCAGGCTCCGGCAGGTGTATTTATGACCGGTGAGGCAAGCGGACCGACGCGATCACTATGCTTCCGGGCTCTTGCGCAAATCGTGCGACCTTTCATCCCGCAGGCCGCTCGGGCCAATCAATCTATAAACAACATCACGAGTGATCATCCTGTTGCCGAAGTGGCCGCTCTCGGCGCTTGCTATGAAGAGTACTTCGGCCCACTTTGAAATTGTGGAGTCGTTATGTTATCGCAAACATTACCAGCGCCCGCCACGCAGCTTTTCCGCTACCTTTTTGAGCAAGCTTCCCTTGGAATTGCAGTGGAGGACCTCGAGGGCAGGATCTTGCTTGCCAACCCTGCGCTTTGTTCCATGCTCGGGTACGAAGAGCACGAACTGTGCGCAATGAGCTGTTCCGAATTTGCTACGCCCGAAGACTCCGAGGACGATTGGGCTCATTTCCAGCAACTCCGCGCAGGAATGCTCGACCGCTACTCACTGGAAAAAAGGTACGTGAGAAAAGATGGCGCCAAGATTTGGGGACGGCTGCACGTTTCTCTTTTAAAGGCTGACGACGGGGGGGCACCACTTGTATTCGCTTTTGTGGAGGAAATTACCCAGCGCAAGCGGACCGAGGATGCTCTTCGCGAGAGCGAGCAACGGTTCCGTCTAGCCGCACAAGCTGGAAAGATGTATGCGTACGAGTGGGATGTCGCCAACGATGTGGTGATTCGATCCGACGATCACGTGAATATCCTCGGCTACAAGGACAAGGCTGAGCGGCTTACGCGTGAGCAAGTGTTGACCAAAGTCCATCCCGACGATGTCGCGATGTTTATCGATAATCTTGATCAGCTTACTCCCACGAATTCGCGTTCCCAGATCAGCTATCGAGTGTTACGTCCTGATCGTTCGCCAGTGTGGGTAGAAAAAAGTCAGCAAGCCTTTTTTGACCAACAAGGAAAAATGTTGCGAGTCATAGGCATTGTTGCGGACATTACCGAACGGAAGCAGGCTGAAGAAGCCCTGAAACGCAGAGAATCGAATTACCGCCTATTTGTTTCGCAGAGCTCCGAGGGCATTTTTTGCGAGGAGCTCGACCGCCCAATTCCCGTGCAATTGCCCGAAGACGAACAAGTACGACGCATCCTGCATGAGTCCTACATGGCCGAGTGCAATGAAGCCATGGCTAAGATGTACGGACTTTCCGCAGGCGCTTTCGTGGGTAAGCGGCTAACAGATACGTTGGATGTGGAGAATCCAGCAAACATCGAGTTGACGCGTAACTACATCCGTAGCGGTTATCGCGTAGTGGACCGCGAGTCACATGAGGTGGATGCACAAGGAAACCCCAAAGTATTCCTGAACAGCATGATTGGCAACGTGGAGAATGGCATGCTGCTCAGAACGTGGGGAATTCAGCGAGACATCACCGATCGTTGGCAAGCAGAGAAGGCCCGCACGCTCGCTGAACAGGCGCTCCGCGAGAGTGAGCAACGGTTCCGTTCGGCCGCTCAAGCGGGAAAAATGTTCGCTTATGAGTGGGACGCCGCCACTGATATCGTCAGGCACTCTCCCGAGGCGGCTCAGATTCTGGGGATCGATCAGGCTGCGCACATAACTGGTCAGGAAATACTGACCAAGGTTCACCCGGACGACCGAGAAAAACTCTTAGCCGCAATGGCTGAGCTTAGCCCCGAAAAGCCTCACCTTCAAATCAGCTACCGGATGATACGTCCCGACGGTACCGTGATTTGGGTGGAGAGGAATAGTCAAGCTCACTTCTCCGAGCAAGGCACGATGCTACGGATTGTGGGCATGGTCGTGGACATCACCGCTCGTAAGCATGCCGAAGAGGGGCTGCGTCAAAAAGACGAAGCGTTGATGGAAGCCCAGCACCTGGCCGGAGTAGGAAGCTGGCAGTGGGATTCACGAACCGACAGCGTGATCTGGTCGAAGGAGCTGTATCGGCTCATGGGCCTTGATCCCCAGTTGCCAGCGCCTTCCTACAAGGAGCACGAGCGGCTGTTTACCGCTGAAAGTTGGGAGCGGCTACAGCGCGCTGTGGAAGCAGCCTTGCAAGCTGGGACGCCGTATGAGCTCGACTTGGAGGTCGTCAGCCCGAAGTCCACGGTAAAGTGGGAGATCGCGCGGGGAGAACCGCTGCGCGACGGTAGTGGTGAAATCATCGGGCTGCGTGGCACCGTTCAAGACATCACCGAGCGGAGAAGGGCGGAAGAGGCGATACGAGAGAGCGAACAACGCTTCCGTTTGGTTGCCAATACCGCCCCGGTCATGATCTGGATGTCCGGTGTGGACAAGCTTTGTAACTACTTCAACGAGCCCTGGCTTGAATTTACCGGGAGGCCGTTGGACGCGGAGCTGGGCAATGGCTGGGCACAAGGGGTCCATCCCGATGATCTGAAGAAGTGTCTGGATACATATACTCAGGCGCTCGATCGCCGTGAAAGTTTCGAGATGGAGTATCGGTTGCGGCGGGATGACGGAGAATATCGCTGGATTTCGGATACCGGTGTGCCCCGCTTCAACCCCGACCGAACTTTTGCCGGGTATATAGGCTCAGCTGTCGATGTTAACGATCGCGAGCTCGCGGAAGAGGCGCTCAAGAAGTCGGAAGAAAAATTTTCGAAGGCCTTTCGCGACAGCCCGATGGCACTCACGTTAACCAGCGCCCTAGACCATCGATACATCGATGTTAATGAAACGTTCGAGCGGATCACAGGTTGGCGGCGTGATGAGATCATCGGACGCACGCCGTTCGACATTGAACTATGGGTAGATTCGAGCGAAAGGGTCCAAATCACAAACCGGCTGATGGCCGAGCAGAGTCTTCGTAACCTGGAGCTCCGTTTTCGTATGCGGGACGGTAGTGTCCGCATCGGCCTCTCGTCAGCGGAACTGATCGAACTGGAAGGCGAGCCGTGCATCCTTGGGGTAACCGCGGATATCACCGACTACAAACGTGCGCAGGAGGCGCTGCGCGAGAGCGAGGACAAACTTCGTCTGCTTCTCGATTCAACCGCCGAAGCCATTTATGGCATCGATCTTGAGCACCGATGCACCTTCTGCAACCCTGCTTGCCTCCGCACTTTGGGCTATGAGCGTATTGACCAGGTGCTCGGGAAAAATATGCATGACCTTATGCATCACTCTCGCGCCGACGGAACATTGCTCCCCGTAGACGAGTGTCGAGTCCATCGCGTAACCAAGACCGGAGAAGGCGTCCACGCCGAGGATGAAATTTTTTGGAGGGCGAACGCAACCAGTTTCCCGGCAGAATATTGGTCGTATCCACAGCGCAAAGGACAACAGTTGGTAGGAGCGGTGGTCGCCTTCATAGACATCACCGAGCGCAAATCGGCGGAAGCGGCCCTCGCTGGCCTGAGCCGGCGGCTAATTGAAGCGCAAGAGCAGGAACGTGCCCGCATCGCCAGGGAACTTCATGACGACATTGGTCAACGGATCAGCATGTTGGCAATCGAGATCGAGGAGCTGCAACTAAACTCCAGCGATTTGCCTCATCGAACTCGTAATCGCGTGCGCGAATTATGGCAGCAGACGTGTGATATAGGAACCGATATTCAATCGTTGTCACATGAACTTCATTCCGCAAAATTGGAGTATCTGGGCATAGTTGCCGCTATGCGCGGATTCTGCAACGACTTTGGCCGGCAACAGGGAGTGGAAATTGAGTTCGAAGCCGAAGATCTGACTAGCTTCCTGCCCTCGGATGTTTCTTTGTGTCTTTTACGGATTTTGCAGGAAGCGCTCCATAATTCAGCCAAACATAGTGGCGTACGGCGGCACAATGTCCGATTGTGGGGAAACGAAAAAGAAGTTCACCTCACGGTTACTGATGCCGGGGTAGGCTTTAATCGCGAAGCGGTCAAACAAAACCCAGGGCTCGGCCTGATCAGCATGGAGGAACGGCTGAAACTTGTAAATGGGACCCTTACGATCGAATCCCAACCCAAGAGCGGGACAAAAATCCACGCCACTGTGCCTTTGGATCCAGGTGCCGTGTACCTCCGTGCAGCCGGATAGAAAACGCCGGATCCGGGCACACAATCCTCTGCGTGATCAGAGTTGATCGGGACGTTGCGAATTCGCACTGTCGGTGAAACTGAAGCCTGGCAATCCGTTACCGATAAACCGTTCACCCAATCGAAGGGCTTCGATTGCTGCAAGCAGTTCGATTCCGGCATGTGTCTTGATCACATAGCCCGACCCCAATCTGACAGCTTCTTGCACTATATCGATAGAGGATTCTTGACTAACGAACAGCACTCTTGATAGCGGCGAGACTGCGCGAATTCGTCGCGCCGCTTCAATTCCATCCAATATAGGAAGTCCGATGTCGAGTACAATAATGTTAGGTCGTAGTCTTTCGGCCATCTGAACTGCTTCCAAACCATTAGACGCCTCACCGACTACCAACAGTCCTGGAGTTTTTTGCAGAGTTGAACAAACGAAGTGGCGAAACGGTTCGAAGTCATCTACCACGAGCACGCGGAGTGATACCAGTGTTCGGGCATCGTCGATGCAGTGAATTGTCGCCACAGTATTGGACGAACCAGTTTGGGAGGATAATCCAAACTCTAAAATTTGTCGGCACGTTAACATACGCGTCAATGTGCGATGGCGTACGACGACTTAACTTGACCGCAGTTTCCGAACATGGTATTTAGACATCCCAGGGCCCATCACACCCATCGAAACTTAACAAATTCGCCAGAGAAAAACCCAACAAAGCATCGTGCTCACCCGACGTGAGCCATAATTTGTGGAGGTAGGCGGGAAAGTGTGCGCGCCTAAGAGGGGCGCTGATAAGTTCCCCGTTTTTTAGGGGACCGAAAGTTTTGCCAGACACGAGGCTGGCACGAGTCGTTTTAGTCTCACCGATCGCGAATCGGTGTGGTTGTGACGTGTCCAAAGAGTTCACTCGCTCGCAAAGAGGTAACGCTATGTGTCAAGAGATAACCCCAGAATCAAGCGCTTCGTTCCGGAGGCGTGTGCTGCCAATCATGTCATTTTTGCTCATCACCAGCTTGCTTGGTAGTGGGCAAGAAAAACCTTCAAAATTCAAAGCCAGCACAGAACTTGTACAGGTGTCGGTCAGTGCTCTCGATCGAGAAGGGCGAGTCGCAACTGGTCTGACGAAACAAGACTTCGAAATTTTCGAAGACGGAACTAAGCAAGACATCCTGGAGTGCATTAGCGAAACCTCTCCTGTCTCCGTTGCCCTGGTTCTAGATAAGAGCCGGAGTATGAGAACTAATCTGCCCCTGGTGATCAAGGGCGCAGAGAACGTGCTTGACTCACATCTCAAGACGGACGACGAGTTTCTGGTGGTCGTATTTGATAGCGTGCCAAAAGTCGTCTTCCCACAGTTTTCCGGCAACGCTGATGCAGTCAAACACGAAATCTCCAGCCACCTTGTGGAAGCGAATGGACTCACTTCCCTTTTTGACGCCCTCTACCTGGCCGTCAGCAATGTGAGACAAAAAGCTAACAACGTTCGCCGCGCCGTAATTCTGATCACCGACGGCGGCGACACTCACAGCCGCTACACCAAAAAAGAGATCCGAGAATACCTGGAAGAAGCCAACGTGCCTGTTTTCGCCGTCAATGCCAGCGAGCCAAACATCTTTCAGACTGTGACCGTCGAGAAAAACGGCAAGGCTGAGATTGAAACCAAAGATGAGGCTATCGGCCCCGCTGAACTGGGCGGCCCGAAAGTTCTGAAAGAACTGACCAGCGCAACCGGCGGTACAGTATTTACCGCTCACGAGCCCTCAGACATTCCTCGAATTATGGGTACCGTCTATGATTTGATAAGCACTCAGTACACCCTTTCTTATAAGCCGCATTCCGCGGGGCTAATTTCAAAACTCGGCGATCACCACAAAGTTCAGGTGCAGTTTGCGGCGAGTGGCAATCGATTTGAGGGTTATCACCTGGCATATAAACATCAGTACCGTCGGCCCGACACTATGATGGCCGAAAAAGGCACAACACCATAACTCCGACGACCACCCGAAAAATCGCTCCACCCCATGGCTGAAGACCGGCAAGGGTGGAGCGTTGTCGAAGGAGGTAACGAGAACGAGATTATGTTCTCGGCCTGTCTACGCCAACTGTCAAAACTGACAGTGTGAGCGCCTCGCTTTCGAACTCCTTTTCTGTCACCAGTGAATAATCGCCTGGATGATTGCCGTACCGGAACGGATTTTCGAGTGATCATTAGTCCCAAGGCTAAGTGTTCATTGCCTTGAAATAACCGGCGTAGCAATCCCGTTTGTGTTTTGCTCGACCCGCACCTACAACTACGCTGCGGTTGCGCCGGATCGATTCGCTGCTGATTGCGCCTTCGCATCGGCGATCAAGCTGTGAATATCCTGGACACTCAAGTTTGGATACGCCTGGTAGAACCCAATCGGAGTGCGACTCGCAGCGGCCGCAAAGTCAATAAATTCCTGAACGTGCTTCCGGCATGGAGAATGTGGCGGGTCTTTGGTGAATTTGAAAATCAGATCGAAGACTGGTCCGATGTACTTGGTGAGATCGGCTATGTACTGATCGAACGAGCCGTCATACACCGTAAAGAAACCGATCTGGTTGTTTCCGAGAGGTATGAATTGCGCGAAGTGAGGCGTGCCGATGGTGGCTAGATCTTTCTGGGTCTTGTGGTCCCTCGCGCGCAGCAGCACTTCTACCTCAAGGTAGGCCATGCGTGATTTGATAGGCAGAATCACTAAGAATGGGAGTTGTTTGGTTGCGCCACTGAGCTCGGCCTCTCGCGCCATGGCCTTAATTTCCTTCGCGCTCACATCCGAGTACGCGCTGAAGAGCGTGGCCGCGCGGAGAAGGTGCTTCTCGCTCCACTCGAGGAATGCGTCTATGTTATCGGCGGTAGGAACGGGTGGAGGGTTATCTACATGCTGGAAGATGGCATCGAATGTCGGCCCAGCGTGTCCGGCTAGGTTGGCCATGACATTAGCGAATTCGCCGTCAAAATCGCCGAGGAACAGCAGCGTCTTGCCGTTTAACAGCGTAAAGCGCGAGTAGTGAATTGTGCCGATCGTATCCTGGCTGATGAAAAAATCTGGCATCAATGCCGGAAGCTGCTCCGCCACCGATCTTGCATCGGCGGACGACTTCAATCGAAAGCTAAGTGTAAAGTGGCCCTGACTGGACATTGCGATCTCCTTTTCCTTCCTCGAACAGACAACCGCGTACTGCTACCCCCAGGGTGGTCGACAGTCCGCAATTACCCGTGGACTGGGTCCCTCTTCGCCAGGCGTTCGAAATAAAACGCAATGGCCAATGCGAGAATCAGGGCTGCAATTCCGAACGAAGTGGCGCCTGACACGGCGTTAGGTTCTTGGATGATGACTTTCCGCGCCATCGCCATGAGTGCAACTTCGAGCACAACGCGGACGTGAATCACATCCTTCCTTAGGTACGCTTTCAGCGTCTCCAGTAACTCGACTCCGATCAGCACCAGCAGGAAGTAACCAAAAATTTCTAGTAGACCCTGCACTGGAATCAGCCACCTCGGCGGTTTCACTATCTGTTCCCCGATCAGCACGCCTAGATGAACAGTTGAGAGCAGCATAACGACCACAAGCATTGCGGAGAGTGCCACGACCGCGAGTTTTTGCACCCTACTGATCGCTGCTTCCAACGCGACCACATTCGTACTGGTGCCCAGGCTTGTCAGGGGTGTGTTATTGCTTTCCGGGCTCGCGCAACTATGGTCCGCGGGCGATGTCGGAATTACGTCGGTGTGGCCACTGCGAATGCTTTCACGCCCGGGAATACCCACTGGCCTAACTGAGTTTGTCATGCATCATCCCCGTGCGCTGCGCTTACCATTAAGGAATCATGCCGCATTCGATCAGCTTATCCACGACCTGATCGGCAACGATGGCGACGAATTCGTGACGCATCTGCGGATCAGTTCGCAGCATCTCCATGGCCTTTTGTTCGCCCGCTGACGGTGGGGCATTCTCAGCTTTTTTGAGCATCAATTGTTGGCAACTAGAGGTCTGGTACTTCTGGACGACCTTGTTAGCCACCGCATCGAGCACCGGATGTTCAGCCACATTATGTCTTGGGCCACTGTTTGAACATTTTGGCGATGGCCTTTTGAACCATCTGCTGATTCTTATTGCCGTTGTTATTCAGGGTATTTTCCGCAATACCACGCCAAACCAAGCGTTGATTCCTCGCGTCGTCAAGATCAACTATCAAGGTTCCCTCAACATTCTGCTCAGGTGTAATGCTCCCCATACCCCCGCCCCATCCGCGCATGCCCCATGCCTGATACGAGGTCTGTTGTTTCAGACCGCCGTTGGAGGTAACGATCAAGTCGGGATTCTGGCCTTCTTCTACCTTTGTCAATCCCTTTCCTTGCAGAGCCGAGTCGATATCCTGGACGGCTACTTGCGCCAGTATTGAATTCTGGACTTTGTTTGCATTGTTGGTTGCCCAGGCATAGGTGCGATACCCAGCAAAGCTCTGGCTGTGGTTGTAGTTCACCGAGACCTGCTGTCCAGCAGCGAGTGTTGCGATCAAGCAAACGGCTACGGTATACATCGCGACTCTTGTTTTCATAAGTGTCCTTTTCTTTGGAACGCCACTACGGCCCACGCATTTAACGATTAGCCATTCTGGAACAGCTGGGTACTGTCAGTAGTGACAGCTTTCATTCCAGACCAGTGCCCCAGCGCCCCAATGTCGAAGAAAAACAATTTCTACTCACTGCAAGTTTTACCAGTCGCAGACACGTTCTTCGGCGAGTAGAAGCCTAAGAGAAGCAGAAGCTCCGGTTCGCAGACCTCTTGGAGGGCGCCATGAAACGTGCAAGCGGAATATTCTTGAT
>Ga0157372_10006419_pt1 | contig 12516 bp, 12 predicted proteins | sample C55metaG_FD_115307 | JGI IMG/M metagenome (GOLD analysis project Ga0157372, IMG submission 115307) | Corn rhizosphere microbial communities from Kellogg Biological Station, Michigan, USA - C5-5 metaG | ecosystem: Host-associated > Plants > Roots > Rhizosphere > Soil | place: USA: Michigan... | reverse complement strand
CGCGTCGGCGGCCTGCACGAGGACCGAGATCTCACTCTCGTGTGGCACGTCATCGTGGTGGGCCGCGATGCAGTTCACGACCAGCGGATTTTCGCCGTACTTGGTCGCGACCTCGACTCCCAGCTGGACGTGCGTGCCTTCGTGCTCGTGCGTGAGAACCTTGCCGACGTCGTGCAGCAGCGCGCCGCGCCTGGCCATGTTCACGTCGAGCCCGAGCTCCGTCGCCATGATGCTGGCGAGCCAGGCGACTTCCTTCGAGTGTTGCAGGATGTTCTGGCCGTAACTCGTTCGCCAGCGCATACGTCCGACCAGCTTGACCAACTCGGGATGTAGTCCGTGCACGCCGGCGTCGTACGCCGCCTGCTCGCCCGTCTCGGTGATTTGCGTATCGACTTCCTTCCGCGATTTGTTGACGACCTCTTCGATACGGCCTGGGTGGATACGGCCGTCGGAAACGAGCTTCTCGAGCGCGAGCCTCGCTATCTCGCGGCGGATCGGGTCGAAGCACGAGACGACGACTGTATCGGGGGTGTCGTCGATGATGACGTCGACACCCGTGGCCAGCTCGAACGCCCGGATGTTTCTCCCCTCGCGTCCGATGATGCGACCCTTCATCTCGTCGTTGGGCAGCGACACGGCCGATACGGTCGTCTCGGCCGTGTGGTCGGCGGCGATCCGTTGGATCGCGAGCGCGACGATCTTTTTCGCCTCACGCTCGGCGTTTCGCTTGGCGCTTTCCCGGATCTCGCGGATCCGGTTGGCGGCGTCGGCCTGAGCCTCCTCCTCCATCCGGCGAAGAAGCTCGTTCTTGGCGTCCTGGGCGGACATGCCGGCCATCTGCTCGAGGCGTCGTCGTTCCTCGCTCACGAGCTTGTCGAGTTCCTGCTCGCGCTCGCCAACGGCCTTTTCACGCCGCCCGAAGTCGCTGGCGCGTTTGCCTAGCTCTTTGTCACGCTGCTCGAGGACCTCGAACTTCCGGTCGAGCACGGTGTCGCGCTCCGAGACGCGGCGCTCTTCGCGCTCGACTTCCTCGCGACGGCCGCGGACCTCCAACTCGAAGTTTTCGCGGAGGCGAATCACGTCTTCTTTGCCGGAAACGACGGCCGTTTTGCGGAGGTTGTCCGCGTCTCGCTCGGCATCGCCGACGATCCGCTTCGCGGTGTCCTCCGCGGTCGCTTTCGCGTCGGCCTGTCGCTGCCGCTCGGCGGCTCGCCCTCTCGACCTTCCTAAAATGAAAGATGCCGGCCCGGCAACTATAAGGGTGCCAAGCGCGGCAAAGATCGCGTACTCGTTCATATGGAATCTATGCTCCACCGCGGGGTGGGCCGCGGACCCAGGAGAACCACGGCTGTCCCGCCGGCGCACACTCGGTAACCTACAGCGAATCCGACACGACGCCGGCGAAGGGCATCACATGGGTCTCGCTAAATACCGGGCGCGCTTGCACCTACGGGCCAGCTCGGCTATGCGCGCTAAGCTATTAGCAGATTACCTAAAGCGCAATGAAGCCGTGTCCGACGTCACAACGTCGCGGCTAGCCCGCCCGCTTCGAGGGGGGCAGAAGCGGGCGTACGAAATCGCTCAAGTCGGCGATCGAAGCATTCGTCTCGTCGAGTGACGCACGAGCATCAAACAATTCGCCGGTGACCTGAAGGGCCGCCAACACCACGGCTCGGCTCGATTCGACCACAGCGCCGCTCGCGAGGACCTTGCGAATCAAAGCGTCGAGGTAGTTCGCGACCTCGTGCGCGTGCTCCGGCGAAGTGTCCGTCCGGATCGTGTACTCATCGTTGAGGATCGTGACCCGGGTCGTGGTCTTCTTGCTGCTCACCGTTCACCTCCGCGCGCCTGCTGGCGAAGAAACCGAACCCGCTCGAGCATCTGCTTGGCGCGGGCAGTGGCCTCATCAAGCCGGTTCTGCAGGCGCTCGTTCTCCCGTTCCAACGTCGTCACCCGGCTCGACAAGTCGAGGGCGACGGCGCCTCCTTCCTGGCCCTCGACTTCCTTGAGCTTCGACTCCGCCGTCAGGGCGCGACGGCGAAACGCCGCCAGCTCGTCCGCCAGATGGCGGACCAGCAAATCCAGTTCAGCGACTGCGTGCGACTCAGGTCGCTCGTTGTCTGACATTGAGCTCGGCCAGTGCGCGAAGGATGTCCGTGCGTCGTGCTTCCAACTCGCGATCACGTAGAGTGCGCTCCGAATGGCGGAACGTCAACCTCCACGCGAGGCTTCGATACCCAGGTTCAACGCCAGCGCCAACATAGCGGTCGAATAATTCCACGCTTTCGAGGAGTTTGCCGGACACGCGCCGCATGACCGCTTCCACCTCGGCCGCGCGGACACCGTCGGGCACCGAGAGCGCGAGGTCGAACTCGGAAGCCGGCGTCGACGGCAGCGGGATGAAGCGACGCGGGGTCTCGGGAGCACGCTCGGCGATGCGATATGCGGACTTTCCGGCGGGCGCGACGTCGTCCGACGACATGACCCCGAGCGACAACTCGACGCCGAACGCGGGCGACGCCCACACGGGCGCGTCGAGCATCAGACGTCGCACTTGGCCGACGGGGAGACCGTTCACCATCACGAGCCAGAGCGCGTCATCGTGAACGGGTCTGGCCGCGGTGACACTCGCCCAAAGATCCTTCTCGTCTCTGGCGACCACCTCGACTTCCGCTCCGGGATATGCCGATCGGGCGACCGTGACGGCCAAAGCTTTCACGTCCCAGGCGTCGTAGACTGCCCACGCCGAGAACTCCGGAGACTTTGGGTCGGTGAAATGCGGCGGCTCGCGGCGCCCCATGACCAACGCGCCGACGCGGAGGTCTTCGACAGGCAGGCGCGCGCCGCTCGGATCGAAGGCCGATCCGATCTCGAATAGGCGAAGGTTCCCCTGCATGCGCGCGAGATTGTACTCGGCGCGCCGAGACAGCGTGTCGAGGATGTCCCGCCGGAGGTAGGCCTCGTTTTCGGCGAGCGGATTCATGACGCGCGCGAAGTCCGATCCGCCCGCGACGAAAGGCATCGGTCGAAGCTCGAGCATCCCCGCCCCGACGAGTGTTTCGCGGACGCGTTTCGAGGTGAGCCACGTCGGATCGTCCGGCACGGTTCCCGGCCGGAACGGGCGCATCTCCAGCGGGAAGCTGTCGTATCCGCGGAGCCGCGCGACTTCCTCGATGAGATCCACCTCGAGCGACACGTCCTGACGCCACGAAGGCGCCGCCACGCGCAAATGGTCGTCCGCAAGCTCCACGTCGAACCCGACGCTTCGAACGAGCAGCTCGATTTCACCAGCGGCGATGGGAGTTCCCAGGAGCGCCGAGACTCGCATTGGGCGAACGACGATGCGTTCGCGTCGTGTTGGCTTCGACGAGGGCCCCGTGAGATCCACCGGCGCGCCCGCGACGCTTCCTCCGGCGAGCAGCATGATGATCTGGGCGACGCGCTCTAGAGCCTTGGGCGCGATCTCGACGTCCACGCCGCGCTCGAAGCGGTAGCTCGCGTCGGTCGAGAGGCCGAGCGCGCGGCGCGCGGTGCGGACGCGCCGAGGGTCGAAGTTCGCGACTTCGAGAAAGATGTCCGTCGTCGCGTCGGTGACCTCGCTCTCGCGGCCGCCCATCACCCCGGCGACCGCCTGCGGACGCTCGGCGTCGGCGATGACGATCATCTCTTCGCGAAGCGCGCGGTCGGTTCCGTCGAGCGTCGTGATTCGCTCGCCGGCTTTGGCCCGCCGAACGATCAGCGAACTTCCGCCGAGCTTCGACAGATCGAACGCGTGCGTCGGCTGGCCGAGCTCGTGCAACACATAATTGCTTGCGTCGACGACGTTGTTGATCGACCGTGCGCCGATGGACTCGAGGCGCTTCACCAGCCAGGCCGGGCTCGGCCCAATCGTCACGCCGCGGATCACCACGCCCATGAACCGCCGCACGAGACCCGCTTCGGCCACACGGACGCGCAGCGAGTCGGCGTTGGCCGAATCCTGCGCCTTGACGGGATCCGGAACGGAGCCGCCGGCGTTCTCGATCACGGGAAGAGCGAGCGGTTGACGCGTCAGCGCGGCGATCTCACGGGCGATTCCGAGGTGCGACAGCAGGTCCGGCCGGTTCGCGCCGACGTCGACCACGATCTGCGTATCGCCCAGCGGAAGCGCGCGCAGCAGCGGCGTGCCGGGGGCGACGTCGATGTCCAGCTCGAGAATCCCGTCCTGTTCCTCACCCAGCCCGAGCTCGCGCGCCGAGCAGAGCATGCCGTCGGAGATCGCGCCGCGAATCTTTCGTTTTTGGATCGTGAACCCGCTCGGCATCACCGTACCGGTCGGCGCGAAGGGATAGAGCTTTCCGGCGCGCACGTTCGGCGCACCGCATACGACGTCGAGCAGCGTGCCGGTGCCCATGTCGACGCGCGTCACGTGCAGGTGATCCGAGTCCGGGTGCGGCGCTTCCTCGACGACGCGAGCGACGACGAACGCCGCGAGGTCCTGACGGAGCGGGACGAGCTCGTCCACCGTCGACACGTGCGCCGTGATCAGCTCGCGCAGCTCGACCGGCGACTGTTCGAAGGGAACGAACGCCTTGAGCCATTCGTACGAGACGTTCATTCGGCGATCTGCTCCAGGAAGCGCACGTCGGAATCGTAGAGAAGTCTGATGTCGGGAATCGCGAGGCGGCTGATGGCGATGCGGGCCGGACCCATGCCGAACGCCCATCCGGTGTAGCGCTCGCTATCCACGCCCGACGCCTCGAGCACAGCGGGATGCACCATCCCGGAACCGAGGATCTCGATCCAGCCGGTGCCCTTGCACACCGGACAACCCACGCCGCCGCAGACGCCGCACTGCACGTCCATTTCGGCGGACGGCTCGGTGAACGGGAAGTACGACGGACGAAAGCGAGTGCGCGACGCGCCGAAGAGGCGCTCGGCGAACCGATTGAGCGTCGATTTGAGGTCCACGAAGGTTATCCCCTCGTCGACGCACAGTCCCTCGAGCTGCGGGAACGCCGGTGCGTGGGACGCGTCAAAGAAGTCGCGGCGATAGACCGTGCCGGGAATGATCACGCGGATCGGCGGCGGATACGACTGGAGCGTTCGGATCTGCACCGGTGACGTGTGCGTGCGCAGCAGCCCGCCGCCCTCGAGATACAGCGTGTCGTGCGCGTCGAGCGCCGGATGGTTCTCCGGGAAGTTGAGCGCCCCGAAGTTGTACCATTCCGTCTCGGCCTCGGGGCCGGCGGCCACCGTGAATCCGAGCTCGCGGAAGATCGACTCGATTTCCTCGTAAACGAGCGTGACCGGATGCTTGGCCCCCCGCCACTGGCGTCGCGCGGGCAGCGTGAGATCGTCGGGGCGCGCGCCGTCGCGCGCGCGGTCGAGCGACGACTTGCGCTCGGTGTGCAGCGCCTCGAGACGCGTGCGGACCTCGTTGAAGCGTTTGCCGGCGGCCGGCTTGTCGGCCTTTTCGATGCCCTTGAGGGCCTCCTGCAGCGCTTTGACGCGGCCGTGGCGGTCGCCGAGCACGGCGATGCGCGCCGACTCGAGATCGTCGGCATTCGCGGCCGCGGAGAGGGCGGCGGTTCCTTCGTGCTCGACGCGCTCGGCGTCGGCGAGATACTGCTGGAGGTCCATCGGCGATTGGTGCTTGGCGGTGGGCCGGTCGACCGGTCCACCGGTCCACCGGGAAAGCAAACAACGGCGGCAGGACGACCGAGGTCGCGCTGCCGCCGTTGAGTGAAGAGCGAGGAATCTACGCTGCGTTCAACGCGGAGCGCGCCTTGTCGGCGAGCGAGGTAAACGCCGCGGGATCGTGGACGGCGAGATCGGCGAGGATCTTCCGGTTCACTTCGATGCCCGCCTGCTTGAGGCCATTCATGAGCGTGTTGTAATTCATGTCGTGCTGGTGCGCCGCGGCATTGATGCGCGTGATCCAGAGCCGACGGAAATCGCGTTTCTTGTTCTTGCGGTCGCGGTAGGCGTATTTCCAGCCGCGCTCGACGTTGTCCTTGGCGGGGCCCCACAGCTTGCTGCGCGCGCCAAAGGCGCCGCGCGCGGCCTTCATGATCTGCTTTTTCCGCTTCAGGCGCGGAACTTTGGATACGGCACGAGGCATCGGAGTGTCTCCAGGTCCTTACGCCTGCAGCAGGCGCTTCACGTGCTTCACTTCACCGTTCGTGGACACCAGGCCGGCCTGACGCAGGCGGCGCTTCCGCTTGGCCGTCTTCTTGGTCAGGATATGGCTCTTGAAGGCTTTGTAGCGGCGGACCTTACCCGTGCCCGTCACCTTGAAGCGCTTCTTCGCGCCCTTGTGGGTCTTCATTTTCGGCATTTTAGCATTTCCTCAAAGCGGATCCGTCGCTTTCGCTCAGGACGACGCTGGCGCGTCATTTCGGCGCGAGAATCATGGTGATGGACTTGCCTTCCAATCTTCCCGAGCTCTCGATTTTTCCGACATCCGTGAGGGCCGTGGCGACCCGCTCGAGCACGGCTTGCCCGAGCTCGGGATGGGCCACCTGTCGGCCGCGAAACATCATCGTGACTTTCACTTTGTTCTTCTCTTCCAGGAACCGGCGCGCGTGCCGCGTCTTGGTGTCGAAGTCGTGGTCATCGATCCCAGGGCGGTACTTCACTTCCTTGAGCTCGATGACGTGCTGCTTCTTCTTCGCCTGCCTCGCCTGCTTCGCCATCTCGAACTTGTACTTCCCGTAGTCCATGATCCGAACGACGGGAGGGCGGGCAGTCGCCGCGACTTCGACCAGATCCAACCCTAGCTCATCCGCCATTCGCAGCGCGACATCCACTTCGAGAATGCCGAGCTGCGATCCGTCGGCGCCTATGACGCGGACTGGACTGATGCGAATCTGGCGGTTGACCCGCACGCGCTTTGTAGTGTCCTGAATACCGAAAGCCCCCAGAGAGAGAAAACAAAAACGCGGCCCCTTGTGAGAGTCCGCGCACATGGCCGTTCTTCCGCCTCGAGCGGATGAACGGCTTCGTCATGGACTCCAGTAGCACGCCTCGCCGACTGCTGCGAGGGCCAAAGGGTGGGGCCGACACTGGCCCACTTTCCGAGTTGTCGGCCTAAACCTAGACCGACTCGTCGTTTACGTCAACCCTCGCTGGGTTCCGCGGGAAAGCACACGAACATCCACGGCTTGTCACGGACCCGAGTGAGCACGACCGTCGCCGCGCGGGAGCCAGACAGCTTGAGTCGTCGCTGCAAATCCTCGACGTCCACGGCCGATCCCCGCTTTCGAATGTCCACGGTGCCAACATTTAGGCCGCGAAGGGCCTCCTTGAGCCGGCTCAACGCCCACGGCTCCGACGCCGCGATCTCGAGCGTCCGCCCGAATGGCGTCTCGACCGCTCGCTCCGAGCTCAAAAACGCGACCTGATCGTCGATCTGCCAACAGTCGCCGAGCATCATACCGAGCTCCTTCACCAGACCGGCGCGCGTGACGGCGCCATCGGGATCGATCAGGAATCGGCCGGGGTCGCGGATCTCGAGATGGGCATCGGCTCGCTCCGTCAATGCGTGACACTCAGGCAGAATCGTCGCGCGGCGTGCGGATGTCGCCAAGCTCGGCGACCAGAGAACGCACTCCTTGAGCTCTCGGCGTTCCGACACGAACTCCATTTCCCATCCGGTGGGAACCACCGCCGAGCGGAGGCCGGGCGCGGCTTTCACGCCGACAGGAGTTCCCCGCTCCGCCACGCCGAAGCACCATGCGAGCGACGGCTCGCTGTCTCCGGTCGAAAATCGCTTGTCCGCCGAACGCCGCGCCGGGTCGATGAACACGGCGCCCGCGTCGCCGAGAGCCACCTCACGAACATCACCGAGCAGAGTTTCCAACGACTGCGCGACGCCGTTCGCCTCGGCGTTCAACCGAGCCATCCGCAAGTGAACGGGATCGATGTCCACCGCGCGCACGTGGCGATGCTCGGCCAGCCCAATGAGGTCGCCGCCGATGCCGCAGCAGAGATCCGCGATTCGTTCGAAGGGCTGGTATCGCGAGGCATGGTGCCGAGCCATGCGCTCCGACGACGCCTGCTCGAGCCCCGCACGCGTGAAATACATCCGAGCGGCATTCGTGAACTTGGATTGCGCCCGCCGCCGCAACTCCGCGGTTTCGATCGCCGCCGCGACCAGTGTCGCTGAATATCGCTTTCGAAGCCGCGTGATCAGCGCGATTCCGCCGCTCTTCGACGGCGCCTCGACGGCCAACTCCGAGAGCAAGGTCTGACCTTCGGGCGACAGCAGCGCGTCGAGCGCTTGCCCGTCGATCGGGCCGCTCACTTCGGCAGTCCGAATCCCTTCCCGTCCAGGATGATCGGACTCCACGGCGTCTTCGCATCGTGTTCGAACACGAGCAGCCACTGCTCGTCCACCGCGCGCGTCAGGATCCGGCGCTTGGTCTCGAGCGTTACCATCGGCTCGACGTCGTAGCCCATGATCCACGGCAGCGGGAGATGCGCGGTCGTCGGCGCCAGGTCGGCCAGATAAAACGCGCGCTCGCCGTCGGACTCGATGAGCAGACCCTGGTGGCCCGGCGTATGGCCCGGCGTGAGGACAGAATGAATCCCGGCGATGATCTCTCGATCGCCGTCGATGAGCTCCATCTGTCCGCTTGCCGCGACCGGCTCCCAGTTGTGCGGGAAATAGCTCGCCGCCGTTCGCTCGTTCGTGTGCGTCGCCCATTCGTGCTCGCGACGCTGCATGATGTAGCGCGCGTTGGGAAAGGTCGGGCGAATCACGCCGTCCGCGCCGCGCGTCGTGTTGCCGCCCGCGTGGTCGAAGTGCAAATGGCTGTCGATCACCATCGCGAGGTCTTCGGGGCGCTTGCCGAGCGAGGCCAAACCGTCCTCGAGCCACGTCGGGCCTTGGTGGCCCGTGTTCTCGATCCCGTAGATGTCGCAGAACTTCTCGTTCTCCTTGTTGCCGACGCCCGTGTCGATCAGCACGAGACCGATCGCATGCTCGATCAACAGGCAGCGCATGCCGAGCTGGATGCGATTGCGGTCGTCGGCGGGGATTCTCCGCTCCCAGAGCGGCTTCGGAACGACGCCGAACATCGCACCGCCGTCGAGCCTTTGTCCGCCGGCCTGAATCGCGTGGACACGAAGCGATCCGATCTGTCGTGTCTGAACCGAGCCTACGAGATGATCGAGCGGCCCGCCGGGTCTGTCGCCGCGAGCAAAAACCGGATTCGCTTCGGTCGTCATGCGGTGGTGTCTTTGAAAACCGGGTGAGGCATGGCCGATCGTTTGCGGCGGCGCCGGCCCGACGGCGTGCGCGAGAGGCGATCGAGCTCGTCGATCGTGTCGATGCCACGATCGCGCGCCGCGTCGAGCAAACGCGTGAAGGCGCGCGCCGTCGCCAGCGCATCGCCGCCGGCGCGGTGGCGCGCATGATTCACGATCCCGTAAAAGTGCGCGACGGCGTCGAGGTTTCGGCGCTGCAGCTGCGGCACGAGGCGCCGCGCCAGGCGCACGGTGCAGAGACGCCGTCCGATCAGCGGCCGCGCGGTCGCCCGCTCCACTTCGGCGGACAGGAATCGCCAATCGAAGTTCGCGTTGTGCGCGACGAATACGTGTCCTTCGAGCGTTCCCAACAGCTGATCGCAGACCTCGGCGAACCGTGGCGCGTTGCGGACCATCTCCGCCGTGATGTTCGTGAGCGCCATGACCGCCGGCGGAATCGGACGTTCCGGATTCACGAGCGTCTCGAAGACCGGCGTGGCGACTCCGCGCTGCACGTGCACGACGGCGATCTCGGTGATGCGATCGCCGTGGTGGGCACGCGAACCGGTCGCCTCGACGTCGACGACGACGAACGACGTTTCGTCGAGCTGCGATCCGCGAGCCGTGACGCGCGCGCCGCGTCGCTTCGGGGACGAGGGCCACGTCGCCGCCTCGACTGGAAGGTCGCGCAGCGCCCACCGCCCATCCGACGTGCGCCGAAAGCGCTGATGGCCGGCGAACAGCGCCGCCGCCATGTGCTCGGCGATCATCGGCGGCGCGCCGGGCAGCTGACAGACGTGCGAGATGAGTGTCTGCGAGTCGGCTGGCCCGGCGGCCAGATAAGTCGCCGCTCTCTCGGTGAGGACGGTGTCCGCCGTGCCGAGCGTCGTCATCAGTTCCAGGGGTCGTCGCGCAACACGGGGCATGTCATGCAGCGCGGACCGCCGCCGCCGCGAACCAGCTCGTTCCCTTCGAACGTGATTACGGCGCGCTCGCCTTCGGCGACGCGTTCACTGCCGGAGAGAAGCGCAGTCGCCGACAGGATGCGGAAGCCCATGCGTCGCAATTCGTGGAGCGTCGCCTCGTTGCGCTGGTACGACAAAATGAGCCCTGGGCGCATGGCGATGAAGTTACATCCGGACGCCCACTGTTCGCGCTCTTGAACCGTTCGCCGATCTCCGCCGCAGAACACGGGTTCGAGCGGCATGTCGCACTCCGACAGCGCGGTGAAGATGTTCGGCTGTTCGTGAATCGTCTTTTCGCCCCTTCGCCAGTGCAGCACCGGCAGCCGCTCGGGACCGACGAAATGCGGCGGGAACACCGCGCAGAGCTCGCGATCGATCTGCGTGAAGATCATGTCGAGGTGGATCGCCGTGTGCTCCTTCGGCATCACGACGACCACGATGTCCCGCACTTCGGTCTCGTCGAACAGCGTCGTGGCCAGCTGGTCGATCGCCGCGGGGCTCGACCGCTCGCTGAACCCGATGACGACGAGATCGCGACGCAGCGGATGAATGTCGCCGCCTTCGATCGTGTAGTTCACGCGACGTTCGGCCGAGCCGTCGTACAAGATGCCGGAGTTGCGCAGCTCGGGGTGATGCATGAACAGCGCCTTCATGATGATCGCTTCGGTCCAGCGGATCGCGTAGCGCATCGACCCGATCAGCACGTGGCCGCCGACCACGACGCAGCTGTCTCGGGTAAAGAACAGGTTGGGCAGCGGCGGCAGCACGTGCCCCGGTTCGTTCAGGGCTTTGGCGATCGGGCCGGGCGGCTCGTCGCGTCCCTCGATGAGCATCCTCACGAGCGCCGCGGCGTCGAGCTCGCCGATGTCGCGGGCGAGCGGCTCCGACGGGACGATGTCCATCGTCTCGCGGATCAGCAGCTCGCGCGACTGTGGGGTGCCCAGCGTTTCGGCCAGCAGCGAGCGAACCTCGTAGACCGTCGCGAACCGCTCGACGACCGAGATGAATCGGCGATGTTCTCGCTGGGCGGCCTCGGCCTCGATGATGTCGTCGTAGAGATAATCGGCCCGATTGCTTGGAGTTACGGCAAGCAACTCGGGTCCGGGGGAATGCACGAGGACGGAGCGCAGCTGTCCGATTTCCGACGACACGTGGACCGGCGGCATGCGACCAAACCTAGCCGGGCCGCTGGTGTGGTCCTACGCCTTCATTTAACTTGTGAATGAATTCACAAGCACGCCCGATTTCTGTGAAACGTATTGCTGACTCTACGGTCCGGCGACTCTCGGCGTACCTCCGTTTTCTCGAGGACTTCGAGCAGCGCGGACTGACGACCATATCGAGCGAAGAGCTCGCCAAACGCGGTGGGACGACGTCGGCGCAGGTGCGGAAGGACCTTTCGTTTTTCGGGTCCTTCGGCAAGCGCGGACTCGGCTACTCGGTGCCGGAGCTCGCGGGCAGATTGCGCGAGATCCTTGGCCTCGGACGCGAATGGCGCGTCGTCATCGTGGGCGCGGGTAAGATAGGCGCCGCACTCGCCCAGTATCGAGGATTCCGGCAGCGCGGGTTCACGATTCTCGCCGCGTACGACAACAATCCGGACAAGATCGGCCGGACGCTCGACGGGATCTCGATTCGCGACATCGAGCAGCTCGAGCGCGACGCCGTGCGCGAGCACCCCGACATCGTCGTCGTCACGGTCCCCGGAGAGGAGGCACAGCGCGTCGTCGACCGCGTCGTGCGCGCCGGCGTCAAAGCGATCCTCAATTTCGCGCCGACTCAATTGCACGCGCCCGCCGACGTGGCAATCAAGACCGTGAACATGGCGATGGAGCTCGAAGGGTTGAGCTTCGCGCTCACGAATCGCGACTAAAAAGCTCCCGGCGAAGCCGCGCGAAGTCCGCAGGCGACAGCGTTTCCGGGCGAGCGGTCGGATCGATGGACGCGCGCGCGAGCGACTCGTCCGCCTTTTCGGCGTCGAGCGAAGCGATCGCGCGGACGACACGGCGCATCTGCTTGCGACGCATGCTGAACGCGTCCTGCACGAAGCGGCGGAACGAATCTTCTTCGCTTGACGTCACCACCGGGTCTGTCCGTGGTTCAATGACCACAACCGCGCTCTCCACCTTCGGCGGCGGATTGAACGAGCCCGGCGCGACGCGGAAGGCCACCTTCGCCGTCGCCACCGCTTGCACGTTCACCGACAGCGCGCCGTAGGTCTTGGACCCCGGCTCCGCGGCGATCCGGTCCGCGACTTCGCGCTGCACGAGGAGCACCGTGCGCGCGGCGCGAGGCGCCTGGAGCGCGTGAAAGAGGATCG
>Ga0157372_10006416_pt1 | contig 12517 bp, 5 predicted proteins | sample C55metaG_FD_115307 | JGI IMG/M metagenome (GOLD analysis project Ga0157372, IMG submission 115307) | Corn rhizosphere microbial communities from Kellogg Biological Station, Michigan, USA - C5-5 metaG | ecosystem: Host-associated > Plants > Roots > Rhizosphere > Soil | place: USA: Michigan... | reverse complement strand
GTCAGTGCCGCAAAATATGCCGTCGGGCTTGTTGGATAATGCGAGGAGCTCTTTTGCGGCTCTATAGCCGGTCTCGTCCGCAGCATCGTCATTACGGACCGAGCTTATAGTGTGTTCGTTGAAAATAGGCAGACCCGCTGCGATGAGGGCGCTTCTGTACCCTTCAGCGCGGTCCCGGGCCGTACTTACATACGCTCCACCGATGTAGGCAACGCGCTTACACCCGCTCTGCAGTAAATGTTCGGTAGCCATTCGTCCAATCGCCAAATCATCTGTTCCGACGAAATTGGCGGCAAGTCCGCCAAATCTACGATCGACAAGAACGTAAGGCCGTTTTTGTTCCTCAATACGCCGGAAGCTCTCAACGGTCCACTGGGCCGAAGCTATGAGCAGTACGTCAAGCCGCCGAGCCAACATCTGTCCAATTTCCTGCTTCTCCAAATCGGGATCCTCCTCGGAAGAGGCAATGACCAATCCATATCCGCGCGTTCGGAGCACCGAAGAAATACCCTTGGCCACCTCTGCAAAAAACGGATGCACAAGATCAGGGACAACTAAGCCGACCAGATGGCTCCGCCCCGTAACGAGAGCCCTGGCAGCAAGATTTGGCTGATAATTCAGCTCCTTCATCCGCCTCAGGACGCGATTACGAGTCTCCGTACTAACGTCTTCGTGATTTCGCAAGACCTTCGAAACGGTAACGACAGAGAGTCCGAGCTCACGTGCAATGTCCTTGAGACGGATTGCCACGAACCTAATTATGCCAATGACTTCGAAGAATAAAGACCGCAGGCAGGTGCCAGATATTCATCAAGTTGATCCGCCCTAGGAAGAATACAGCCGCTATTCTATCGGCCATTCCTGGTTTTTATCCTAACGTCCGATACGCGCGATCTTTTCTTTTACAAACCGCGCTTCATCGCTGTCGGGTCCCACAGTCTTTTCGTAAATGGTCAGCGCTTGTTTCAGCAGCGCAGTGCCTGCAGCGGACTGGCCTGCATCGTTCATAACCATTCCGAGATTCGCGATGTCCGCGGCCGTCTCCGGACGATCCGGACCGTAAATGGACGCATCGATGGCGATGGCTCGTCGATAGAGCAGGCCGGCCTCCCGAAGGTTGTTCTTGTTCCAAAGAACGTCTGCCAGATTGGTGCAGGTAACGGCCAGTTGTGGGCTTTCGGGCCCGAATTTCTGTTCGGCAAGGGAGAGAGCGGTGCGCTCGAGTTTCTCAGCTTCGTCCAGTTGATCGCGCCCTTCGAGCAAATTTCCCAATGTATCCAGGATTCCAACCGTGACCTGCGCGTCGGCTTTGGGCGCGGCCTGCTGAATAGAGAGCGCCCGCCGTAATATAGGTTCAGCGTCGCCATCAAGATGGCGAGCGCGCAACGCGAGCGCATACTGATGCAGCAGTAGCGCAACTCGGAGCGATTCAGCTCCAGAGGCCTTTTCCTCGGCGGCAACTGCATTGCGAAAGTATGAATCTGCATGCTCCTGATCCTTTTCGGCAAGTTTGGCAAACGAGCGTGCCGCAACCTGTGGCGTGTTCCCTTCAGCGGCTTGGCGGAATAGCGACACGGCGTCGCTCTGCTTTCCCTGTGCGTCCAGCGCCAAGGCGAGATTTTCGCGATCGGCATCGATCTCCGAATCCGACGTCTGTTGGTCTATCGCGAGAGCGCGCCGTAATGGCGCTTCGGCGTCGCTGCTCCGTCCGATCTCAAGAAGAAACCGCCCCAAATTGAATGCCGCTCGCGCGACCTTTCCGCTTTCAGGTCCCGATTGTCGTTCTCTTTCTGCCACGGCTTTCGCATAGGCGGGTATCAATGTCGAAACGTCAGCCGGAACGATAAATCCGTTCGCAGCTTCAGCCTTACCGGATGCCGGCCGAAGATCTTTGACCACTCGTTTCGAGGGCATCAGTTTGGTTCCGCGCGGATCGTAGATAGCAATCCAGTGGTTGGTGAATTTCAGGCGCGGCGTGGTTGCGACCTGCGGCATGTGACACTCCACGCAACTGCGCGAAGCGACCGGCGAGGCATGGGCGATCTTTGGGTGACAAGCCACGCATTTGGCGTCGTAAGATGACGCCACGCTGTTTAGGGGCTGATGGGCATCGTGACAGGTCAGGCAGGAAAGAGCACCGTTGCTATTGCGGAAGCAGGCGGCACGGTGTAGAAACCTCGGCTGGTGTCGCACATTCCAGACATTCATCCAATCGGTATCGTCATCGAGATCGCTTGCCTGACGATGGCACGCGCCGCACAGGGTGCTGATCTGGATCGCAGTGAGCCGGCGAGGATTCTGAATCGGCCGCTTGCCGCCTGACTCAGCGTGCGCACGTCCGGGGCCGTGGCAGGATTCACAGTGAACGCCGGGTTCGCTTGGCCGTACCTTGAAATTGTCAGTGAGTGTTACTGGCCCGGTCGAGTGACAGCGGAAACAGCGCAACGCGGATTCTACTGGATCGAAAGTGCGATAGGTCAAATCAGCATCCGTGGTGTGACCCGGCGTGAGCCCTAACGACTTCGTTGCGGTGTAATAACTCAGGCCGTGTTCGGCGATGGTTTCTTCGCTGGTCTGGCTGGCCCAGGTTATTGCTTTAACGCCGGCGCCGAACGCCCAGTGCGCGTGACTACCGGGGCCGGGGGCTGCCGGTTGAGCTCGTCTCAGTGCATGCGCATGTGCCGTGTTCGACTGCGATTCGAATAGCGCCGCGTGACAGCTATTGCAAGTCGCACTTCCAACGTATTCGGAACCGTCTTCTTTTCCGGCCGCTGGCACAATCGAGCAGGCGAAGGTTAGCACTGCCAGATATCGCAACGAAATCATTAACTTACTTCTACCGCGGCAGAGTTTCATCCGCCGGGATTCAACGCCGGAGCGCAGCAGTCAGAAGAGGAACCGCAACGCGAATTGAATCGTTCTTGGAGTATTTATCTGCGTTGAGATCACCCCGGTTGTAGCGTTAGCCGCCGTAGTTACGGAGGTATTCGGAGGACCGAACTGCACACGATTGAACAGGTTGTAAACTTCCGTCCGGAATTCTATGTTGAAGCGCTCGGTTATCGGCGTCCTCTTGAGTAGAGAAACGTTGTAATTTGCGATGCCGGGTCCACGCAGCACCGGATCGACACGGCTCTCGTTGCCGAGCGAATAAGGAGCGGGAACCGTGAAGCACGAAGTGTTAAACCAGGCATTCAACCTTGATTGAGCGGAGCCGTCTTTGGAGGCATTACAGCCAGCCACCACATTCGGTCGCAGACCAAGACCCGGAATGGTGACGCCGTTGGTTGCGGTCAATGCCAGCGGATAACCTTGCTGGAAGGTGGCCGTTCCGCTCAGACTCCAGCCTGAACTGAGCCTTTGCGCGAAACCGTTGCCGCCGCTCAGGAGCTTTTGCCCCTTGCCGATGGGGAGATCGGCCGCATAGCTGACCGCAAGACGATTGCGGGAGTCGAAGCCCGCGAGGGATTTTTCGGCGCGCATATTGGCGGGGTCTTGTGGCCCAGGGTTCGCACCCACACCTGAATCCAGCCAGGCCGTTGTGCTGTTCACATTCGCCAGGAGTTTGGAAAAAGTATAAGCCGCGAGGATGGTTCCACCCTTCGGCATGCGCTTCTCCACTTTCATTTGCAGCGAGTGATAAGTGGAATGTCCGAGATAGCCTCCTCCCGAAGCCACGCTCGTGTATTGCGGGAAAGGCAGCAGGAGTTGTCCGCGGGTAACTGTGGGCTGAGCCAGTGGTCCGGTCTTAACCAAGCCGTAAAAAGGATTGGGTACCAACGGTGTGTTCAAAGAGGTTCCCTGAGACAAATATTGCGTCGAGAGGGAATCGAGCTGATAGGTGCCCAGGGGGAGATGAACTCCAGTCGCGCCTGCGTAAGCCGCCTCAACCGCGACTCCTCCCCAGAATTGGCGCTGCACCGTAAAGTTCCACTGCCCCTGGTATGGATAACTGATGTTCCGCAACGGAATATTGGTGAGGCCCCCACCGATTAGCAATGCCTGGGCCTGATCATGGGGTAGATTGCCGGGAGCAGGAAGGAAACCGTTCGGGAACGGATCGCTAATGGGACTATTCAGCGTCACACCGCCGTCTAGCGTTCCCAAGTAAGGGGTATTAAAGGAACTGAGCGGCATTCCCCACGGCGCCTCGCTGAATTGCAGGTTGGATGGTAGGTAGTAAATGCCGCCGCCGGTTCGAATGACCGTCTTGTCGTTCAACCGATATGCGATTCCAACGCGGGGAGCGAACAGGTTGAACCACTCCTTCCTGGAGCCTCGATCGGGATGTTGGGGAGACAAAACAAAGTCCAGTGCTCCAAGAACCGGCTGACCGTTCACGGTAATTCCCTTTGTCGCGGGGTTGATTTCGGTCGGATTGAAAGAAGCTATCCGGTTATAACGCTCCCGCCAAACACCAGGAATTTCCCAGCGAACTCCGTAAGTTAGAGTGAGCTTTTGAGAGACTTGCCAGGTGTCCTGGGCGTAATATCCTTGATATCGCAGAGACTCGTACGGCCTGGCGAAAGCGCTCACGCTGCCGGCAGTGCCATACCCGAGAAGCATCGAAGCCAGACCGTTACCGCTCGCGCCAGCGTTCAGGGCGTTCTGCGCGGTGATGACGTTGCTGAATGTGAACGCCCCTCCATCAAAAGTCTGATAATACGTATTCTGCATGTTGCGCCAGTCGGCGCCAAATTTGAAGGTGTGCTTGCCCTTCACCCAGCTCAGGTTTGGTGTCAGCACGTAATCGTTCTCGGTAGACAGAATATGAAGACCGCTCACTGGGTTATAACCGCTGATAGTAAACGACGGGATCGAAGTAGTCGGACCGCCATGGATAATTGGAAGCTGCTGATCCATGTAAGTCGGAAAACCGAACGTATTGCTCAGGCTGATGCCATCGTAGGACTGAGAACGGCCGTACGGAAATCTTATGTAAGACGCGCGGACGTCCAGAACAGCCGAAGAGCTCAGAACGTAAGTCGCACCGGCGAGGCCTTGCGTGGTTGTGAAATATTCCGGAGAGTATGGATCGTTTGCATAGATCCCATTGCCGAACGGCGCAAAGGGCAAGCTCTGCGAAGACCAGCGTGAGAAGCGCGCGAAGACCCGAAGCTTTTCACTTACGTTATAGTCCCATCGGCCATTGACTTGGTCGTTATTCCCTCCCTGAACCGCAAGAGCACTGAAGTTGAAATTATGCGTGTACTGCTGTCCCGGCAGGTTCGGCAGCGCCATGAGCGGAAACCCAAGAAGCTTTGCGGAAACCGGGTTGATCCGGCTGGCTGGGATTTTGTTCCCAGGGAACTGGGTGCGCTGCACCGTTTGACCGGACGCGCAAGGACCGTTGGCGCCAGTGCCGCACTGGGTCAATGGGTCGTAAATCGGGATGATCGCGTTGGAAGCGTTCCGGTAACCGGAGAAATCTCCTGTATACATCTCCGGAAGCGGCACGGTCGCCAGATAATTGGCCCCCTGACGGGACCTGAAACCTTCCCAGCTGGCAAAAAAGAACATCTTGTTCTTCTTTATGGGTCCGCCGCCGGTGAGACCGTATTGATTTTGCTTGAACGGTTGTTTTCCTGTTCCGGTCGCATTTGCGAAAAAGCTGTTCGCGTTCAGCACCGTATTGCGGAAATACTCGTACGCGCTGCCATGAAACTCGTTGTTACCCGATTTCGAAGACAGGTTGATGATGCCGCCCGAATAGCGTCCGTATTCTGAACTGTTGCTGTTGGTCTGTACGCGAAACTCCGCGACGGCATCTGGGCTGGGCACCATGTTCACCAGGTTTCCGAGCGCGGAATTGGCCGGAACGCCATCGTAGTACACCGCGCCCTGGTTCGCGAAACCGCCTCCGATCTGGTAATTCCCGGCCGCGAAGATGTTTTTCCCGGTGAGCGCGTTTCCCTCGGTAGATCCCTGCGCGACAACGCCAGGCACCAACGCTGTTAGGTTCATGATGTTCCGGCCATTCACCGGTAGTTCCTGGACGGCCCGGCTGTTTACGATTTGACTTAAGTTGGCGGTCTCGGTCTGCAGCACGGGCGAGGTGGCCTGGACCTCTACGTTTTGCGTCACGTCGCCGAGTTGCATCGTTACGTCCGCGCGGGCTGTACCGGACACGTTGACCTCGATGTTTTCACTGTTGGCCTTCTTGAAGCCGCTCTGTTCCACCTCGATGCGATACTTTCCGGGAACCAAGTTCAAGAACTGATATTCGCCTCCATCCCCGGATTGCGTTTGGTGTCTTTCGCCAGTTCCGGTGTTCGTCAGGGTGACGTTAGCGCCGCGCAGAGAGGCGCCTGATTGATCAGTGACTGTCCCAACGATGGACCCGTAGAACGCTTGGCCCCAAAGGGAAGCGCTCAAGATTGCGGTGAGTGCCGAGACTAGAGAGAAGGCAGACACTGCCGATTTGGTTCTACTCATTCCAACCTCCACGTGGTGGTCGAGTTCAAAGCCCCCGGTTATCGCGTCCAGCTCAGCGGACCTGCGCTAGATGCAATGAACTTTGCGTATTACGCAGAATTTATCAGCGACTAGATGGAAAGTCAAGAAAATCGTTAACTAAGCATTAACTCGTTGATTTAGCACTTTTAAAATTAATGGATTTCAGCGATAACGCAACCGTCCTCACGCTGTGATAGGATTTGTTGGCGAGCGTCGACACGCAATTGTAGTTGCATAATATGCACGGCAACGCCCAACAGCATACCTACGGGACGCTATGAAAGCAACGTCAATCGGATCCTCTCTTGCGGCTTTTGCGGTTTTCACACTGGCAGTGATCGCTCAGAAGCAGCAGTCTAATACTGGATGGACAGATTACTTGGGCGGTCCTGATGGGTCGCATTATTCGCCGTTAAGGCAAATCACGCCTGCGAATGTAAGCAAGCTTGAGATCGCCTGGACCTATGAAGCGGGCGAAGGCTCCTCATTCAGTTTTTGTCCGCTCGTGGTCGGGAACGTTGCGTACGTAGCGGCCCAACAGGGCGCGCTTGTTGCGTTGAATGCATCTACGGGCAAGGAACTCTGGGTGCGTAGGTTCGGCACCGGAAGGGCCGGCGGCATCGGAAGTCGCGGGGCAAACTACTGGGAAAGCAAGGATCACTCCGACCGGCGCATCTTCGTGAATGGCGGTGGCTTTATGTATGCCGTCAACGCGAACACCGGGGAACTGATCGAGAGCTTCGCAGATCACGGGAAGTTAGATCTGAAAACTGGTATCGACCGGGCCACAATTTCCTTGGCCTCGCGAACCCCAGGCCGGATCTTTGAAAACCTGATCATCGTCGGCAGTTTTACCGGAGAAGGATATCTCGCACCTCCGGGAGATATTCGAGCGTTCGATGTCCGCACGGGCAAGCTGGCCTGGGTCTTTCATACGATTCCGCGGCCTGGGGAACCGGGATACGACACTTGGCCGCCCGATGCTTATAAATACATGGGCGGCGTCGATGTATGGGGCGAAATCACCGTCGATGTCGATCGCGGTATCGTGTACCTCCCGGTTGCATCAGCAAAGTATGAACTTTACGGCGGAGATCGCCCAGGCGATAACCTCTACGCCGACTCTCTTCTCGCCCTGGATGCGCGCACGGGAAAATACCTCTGGCACTTCCAGACCATTCATCATGACATCTGGGACTACGATCCAACAGCAGCGCCCCAACTTGCAACCGTAAAACACAACGGGAAAACCATCGATATCGTCGCGTTGGCATCCAAAAACGGGTTTCTTTACGTGTTCGATAGAGTGACGGGCAAACCGCTCTGGCCTATCGAGGAGCGTCCCGTGCCGAAGTCAGAAGTTCCCGGCGAGTGGACATCGCCGACACAGCCGTTTCCCACAGTGGTTCCTCCTTTCGCTCGTCAGGACATGACAGTAAAGGACATGTACGACGGCTTCATGACTCCAGAGGAGAAAGTCTGGTGGACCGAGCGCCTTTCCAAGGCGAAACACGGTCTGTACACGCCGCCCGGTTTAACCGACACCATTGAAATACCGAGCGTGAACGGAGGCGCTCTGTATTTCGACAGCGCTGCCGACCCCGCAAACGGAATTGTCTATGTCGAATCGAAGGATGTACCCTCGATCATCAAGTTGGTTCCCGCTGGTGAATCGACATCGGCGAACGCCGGCGGTTTGATTCCTGCCCGGGAACGAAACGCCTCACGGAGGTTTGGAGGCGGCCCACCATTACCGGTACGGATCGGCCGCACCCTTTATGAACAGTCCTGCCAGACCTGCCACGGTCCAACTCTCAAAGGCGATCGGGGGCCTCAGATCGACACCGCCGTTTCCCGGTTGGGCGTAGATGCCGTGCGTACGACGATCAACAGCGGCAGAGGCGGCATGCCGCCGTTCCCCTCAATCAAAGGGGAGGCTATGGCGGATCTGCTTGCCTTCCTCACCAAGCCGGACTCAGTTCCTCCCGGTTCGGGCGTTCCCGGCAATGTGCTGACAGAACGGATTGAGCCGGATTATCCGCCGGGCGTTACTCCGCCGCCCTCCCGTTACAAAACTGGTTATGGCGATGAGGGTTACATCATCAGACCGCCCTGGACCACAATCACCGCTTACGATCTCAATAAAGGAACGATATTGTGGCAGACGCCATACGGAGATCTGCCGCAAGCAGGTCCAAGCGAGAAGCTGAGAGGCAACGTGTTTCCGAGAAGCGGTTTCGTAGTGTTAGCGTCGGGGCTCATTGTCTTCCTGGACAACGAATCCAAGCTCTATGCACTTGACAAGAATACGGGCAAGGTGATCTTCACCAAAGACATGCCCAACGGTGCAATCGGCGTTCCCGCGGTATATGAAGTGAACGGTCGCGAGTACATCCTGTTTCCGCTGTTGTCGGGGCCGGGATTTCCGGTTGGAGCCAAGGTGGCGCCTGGTGGTGTTAATCCGCCTCCCGGACCCAAGACCTACGTCGCCGTTGCATTGCCGAACAAATGAATGAATCTAATCCACGCGCCTGTTCACTGAGGTAAGAGTTGCAGGAGACACCATGCGAAAACACATTGTTTGCGGGATAGTCGCGGCCGTAGGTATTGGTTTGCTCATTCGCCCAGCCGCAGCGAACAAGAACTTCATCCCCGATTGGACGTTCAAGGGCTCAATTCCTTCTACCTTCCGCACGCTAGGCGAGGCTGATTGGCGCGCCGAAAACGGGGAGATTATCGGAACGCCAAGATCGGCGGCCGGTGGGTGGCTGATTCTCGACCACCCTTTGCAGGACGTGCAGTTCGCGGCGAGCTTCCGCTGTACGGGCGGCTGCCGGACCGGCCTGATGTTGCGTTCGCAGTCAACCCCCGAAGGACTCCGGGGCATTTATGTTGTGCTGCCGGACGGAGAAAATCCGGCCGGCGCGTTTGCTTTGAGCTTGGACTCACAAGGTCGTGAACTGAAGCGCGAGCCTCTGAAGCCGGGGGGAGGCATGGTTCGGTTCATGACTCCACCGCCGGCCAATGCGCGAGGTGCTGCAGGCATGGGCAGACCGCCGGGGCAGCGCCGTATGCCTATCCGCGGCTTGCCGCCAGACTCCCCGTACACGCGCCCGGATTACTCGTACAAACCCAACGAGTGGAATCCGCTGGAAGTTATTCTCGACGCTAATATCCTGCGCGTGTGGATGAACGATGGCCCCGAAGGCGGCACTACCAATGGCCAGGCCGACGAAGACGTCGCGAACTACGGACCTGTGGCGCTGTATGTGGGAGGTACGGGCGAGGTTCGCTTCAAACAGGTAGAGCTTAAAGACCTCGGCCGACGCGTGCAGCCGGACGAGCGGATCTCCAGCCGCTTTCGCATGCAGCACATCAACGACTTTTACTATGGCTGGTCTGCAACCGCTGCCGACATAAACCGCGATGGCGTCCTGGATATTGTCTCGGGTCCCTTTTATTACCTGGGCCCCGATTATCGCGTATCGCGTGAAATCTACCTCAGCAAGACAAGCGACGTAAGCACGCAATTGACATCGGCGATGGTCAATTTCGCTTACGACTACACCGGCGACGGCTGGCCGGATGTCCTGATCGCGAGTGGCAGACCTATGTCGCTTTACGTCAACCCGAAAGGCCAGGCTCGTCGCTGGGATAAGTACAATGTCTTGCCAACGATCTCTTCCGAAATCGCCGTTTTTCGAGACGTAGACGGAGATGGAAGGCCGGATGCCGTCTTCGTTGGCGATGGCGCCGTTAGCTGGGCCAACCCCGACGCCGCCAATCCGACGGCTCCTTGGATCGTGCATCGGATCTCACAGCAGGGCTACGGAGTCACGGCGCAGCATGGGCTTGGTGTTGGAGACATCAACGGTGATGGACGAATGGACATTGTTTCGCCTCAGGGATGGTGGGAGCAACCGCCGAAAGGTACACCAGACGGACCTTGGCCCTACCATCCCGTCGCCCTGGGACGCTGGCCGCGAGCAGGTGGCAGCGTAGGTGGGGCAGAGATGGGAGTGTATGACGTGAATGGAGACGGTCTGAATGACATCGTAACCAGCCTCGGAGCGCACGGCTGGGGTCTCGCATGGTTCGAACAGAAACGAGACAAGAGCGGTGCTATTTCGTTCACCGAGCATATGATCATGGACGATTACTCAACGAAAAACCCAGGAGGCGTGACGTTCTCCGAGTTGCATGGCTCGACGGTTGCCGATATTGACGGTGATGGAATTCCCGACTTTGCGGTGGGCAAACGAGTCTTCTCTCACCAGGAAAGCTATGTAGATCCGGATCCCTATGGGCCGGGCGTTCTGTACTGGTTCCGCACTGTCCGCAACTCCAAAGCCCCTGGCGGCGCGGAATTTGTACCCGAGCTGATTCACAATCGCTCAGGCGCGGGTTCGACGGTGCTTGCAGTCGATCTAAACAAAGATGGCGCAATCGACGTTGTGACTTCCACGAACCGGGGAACGTTTATATTCTGGGGCAAGCCCAACAGCAAAGGCGACCGGCGGAGTAAGCTCGACTTCCATAAACCTGCGGAGTAGTCATGAAGCGAACGAACAACAGTAGGATCGATTGGCAACTGGATAGGCTAGAGCGAGCTATGAACCGGCGTGTTTTCACCCAAACGGTCTGTGCAACCCTCTTCACTTCACATGGGTTTGCGAAGAAGCACCTTAGTCTGCATATAGGTCACACCGGGCTCACCTGGATTCCGTTGGGTCCTCCAGCCGGAGGAATGCGTCCCGCCATCAATCCTATGCAAGATCCACAATACGTAGACGCAGCCATCCGAGATATCGCCGGACTTGGCTTTTATGGGATTGAGCTCTTCGGAAACCAAATTGAGGCGATGGAGGCGAGCGGCGGGGTCGGCGCTCTCCTCGAGAAGTACAACTTGCCGCTGATTTCGGCTTACTGCGGAACCAATCTCTCAGTACCGGAGCAAAGGAAAGACTCCATCGCCAAAACGCTCGAATGGGCCAAGCTAGTAAAGAAATATAAGGGCAAGGTAATTGTCGTTGGGCCAAATGGCGTCAAGCGTAGTGCATACGATTTCAAAGCTCATAAAGACGATATCGTGACTACGCTGAATGAGCTCGGCAAGGCACTTATGGACATGGGCCTTACGCCGGTGCTTCATCAGCACACCGGAACATGCGTGGAGACTCGTGAGGAGACCTACGCCGTGTTGGAGGCGGTGGACACGCGAGTCATGAAGTTTGGACCCGATATCGGACAACTGCAAAAGGGTGGCTCGGACCCCGTGCAGGTTGTCAAGGACTTTCTGCCCCTGGTGCAGCACATGCACCTGAAGGATTATGTGGGCGGTCCTGACTACCTTGGGTATTGCCCGTTGGGTCAAGGCAAGGTGGACATACCAGCGATCCTCGCTATGATGAACGGACGGAAGACGGCAGGACTGATCATGGTCGAACTCGATTCACCCCCACCTCAACCGGCACCGGCTTTGGAAAACGCAAAAATCGCAAAAGCCTATCTCGAGAAACAGGGCGTCAGCTTTCGCTTATAGCAGCGGCCGCGGGCTTCAAACCTGTCTATCGTCGTTAAGCCGCACGCTTCTGGTAGAGAGAGCAAAATATTGTTTATTTGCAGTTTTTGCCTTCCTGCTCATACGCTGCAAACGCGATGAGCCTTCTCCAGAGCAAGGCAGAAATGTACGTCTATTGGGTCGCGGCTCTACTGGGCGCTGCCCGAAACTAGAACTGATAGATAGATTCGCCCTACCGGCGTAGGGTGGAGTTTGACCGGCGTCCTAAGAACAACCGAATAAAACTGATCAGCAAGATCAGCTCAAGATGATCTTACGCGCTTCTCCCTCTGGGTCATTTACCATTCGGCAATCGTAATCCCAGAGCATGGTCCTGTTCGTTTCGGGGTCAGACGGTTCCCATGAGATGCCGGGTATGCTGGGCTTCCCGTTCGCTGCGAAAGCGCCCCAGGAGGAAGCCATCTTCTTCGCAAGTAGCTGGGCTTCTGGTGTATTGCCGGTTCCTTGTTCGCAGCGCTTCGTGTTGTCGAAGCAGAATTG
>Ga0157372_10006413_pt1 | contig 12520 bp, 12 predicted proteins | sample C55metaG_FD_115307 | JGI IMG/M metagenome (GOLD analysis project Ga0157372, IMG submission 115307) | Corn rhizosphere microbial communities from Kellogg Biological Station, Michigan, USA - C5-5 metaG | ecosystem: Host-associated > Plants > Roots > Rhizosphere > Soil | place: USA: Michigan... | reverse complement strand
CGTCGCGCGGTAGAACTTCGAAGCATCTTCGAGATGAGCATTCCCAAAATTCCGCTCTTCTGGCGGGTCTTCGCCGTCAACGCGGCGCTCCTGGCGTTGGCGACCCTGCTCCTTCTCTTCTCGCCGGTCACCGTCAGTCGGCCGGTCCGGCTGCCCGAGGCATTCGTGCTCGTCGGCGGGTTCGGCCTCGCGCTCGCCGCCAACGTCTTGCTGTTGCGCCAGGCGTTCGTTCCCCTCGAACGACTTGCCCGACGAATGGAGACCGTCGACCTCCTCAGGCCCGGGCAGCGCCTGCCCGTCGAGAGCGGGAAGGTCGGGCGCGTCGTGCACGCGTTCAACGAGATGCTCGACCGGCTCGAGAACGAGCGCCGGGAGAGCGGGCGCCGCGCGCTCGCCGCGCAGGAGGCGGAACGCCTCCGCATCGCCAGAGGCCTCCACGACGAGGTCGGCCAGGTGCTGACGGGCGTGCTCCTGCAACTGGACGCCTTCGCGGACGCGATCGCCTTCGACCGTCGGGACGAGCTCGCCGAGACCAAGCAGGCGGTACGCCAGGCGCTGGAGGAGGTGAGGCGGATCTCCCGCGAGCTCCGGCCCGAGATGCTCGAGCATCTCGGGCTCGTCAGCGCGCTCACCGAGCTGACCCGCACGTTCTCGCGGCTTTCGGGTATCCCGGTCGACCGCCGGTTCGCCACCGAGCTGCCATCGCTGACCGCCGAGGCCGAGCTGGCCGTCTACCGCATCGCCCAGGAGAGTCTGACGAACGTCGCCCGCCACGCCGACGCACACCGGGTGACGATCGCCCTCGAGCCGGCCGGCGACTCGGTTGTCCTGCTCGTGACCGACGACGGCCACGGCTTCGCCGGGGGAGCAGTGCCCGAGGGCCACGGCGGTCTGCGCGGCATGCGCGAGCGGGCGGTGCTTCTCTCCGGCTCGCTCGGGATCGGGCCCGGACGCGACGGCGGCGTCGAAATTCGGCTGGAGGTCCCTGTCGCGTCGGTCGACGCGCCCGTGCGCGTCGGTGGTCTACTCGTGTAGATGCCGATTCCGCTCGTCACGCGCATCCTGATCGCCGACGACCACCCGATCGTGCGCTCGGGCGTGCGCAAGCTGCTCGACGCCAAGCCCGACCTCGAGGTCGTCGCCGAGGCCGAGGACGGCGCGGAGGCGGTCGAGAAGGCGGTCGCAGAGGACGTCCACCTGGCGATCCTCGACGTCTCGATGCCGCGGATGACCGGGATCCAGGCCGCCACGGAGCTGAACAAGCGCAAGCCCGAGCTGCGTCTGCTGATGCTCTCGATGTACGACAGCGAGCAATTCCTCTTCGAGGCGCTCAAGGCGGGCGCCTCCGGATACGTGCTCAAGTCGAGCGCCGACGAGGACATCGTCGAGGCATGCCGGCGGGTGATGCGCGGCGAGTCGTTCCTCTACCCCTCCGCGGTGACGGCGCTCGTGCGGGACTACGTCGATCGCGGCGGCGACGACGAGCACTTCGACGTCCTGACGCCACGCGAGCTCGAGGTGCTGAAGCTGATCGCCGAGGCGTACACCTCGAAGGAGATCGCCCAACAGCTCTTCATCAGCGTCAAGACGGTCGAGCGGCACCGGCAGAACATCCTCGACAAGCTCGGGATGCGCGACCGCGTCGAGCTCACCCGCTACGCCATCCGGCGCGGGCTGATCCAGCCGTAGGCGCTTGGCACATGGTGGCCGGATGAGCGAGCACGGCGGTCACGACCACGGTCACGGTCACGGTCACGGTCACGGCGACCATGCCGGTCACGCGGCCGTCTACAGGCGCCGCTTCTGGATCACGCTGATCCTCGCCCTCCCGGTCGTCGTCTACAGCGACATGATCCAGGACTGGTTCGGCTTCACTGCGCCTCAATTCCCGGGTGACGGGCTCGTCGCGCCCGTGCTCGGCACGGTGGTCTTCCTCTACGGCGGCTGGGTCTTCCTGGCAGGCGCGCTCGACGAGGTTCGCGGGCGTGCGCCCGGGATGATGCTGCTCGTCTCGCTCGCGATCACCGTCGCCTTCGTGGCGAGCGTGCTCTCGGAGCTCGGCGCGATCGACCTCGAGTTCTGGTGGGAGCTCTCGGCGCTGATCGTGGTGATGCTCTTCGGCCACTGGCAGGAGATGAAGGCGCTCGGCCAAGCCCGCGGCGCGTTGACGGCGCTCGCGGAGCTCCTGCCGGACGTGGCCGAGCGCATCCGGGACGGCGAGACGGAGCGGGTCGCGCTCGACGTGCTCGAGACGGGTGACGTCGTGCTCGTTCGACCGGGGGGCCGCGTTCCCGCAGACGGAGAGATCGTCGCGGGCCGAGCCGAGCTCGACGAGTCGATGATCACCGGCGAGTCGAGGCCCGTGGCACGGGCCGAGGGCGACTCCGTCACGGCCGGCACCGTCGCGACGGACTCCGCCGTCCGCGTGCGGGTCACCGCGGTCGGCGAGGATACGGCGCTCGCAGGCATCCAGCGGCTCGTGGCAGAGGCGCAGGAGTCTCGCTCGCGGACGCAGGCGATCGCCGATCGCGCCGCGGCCCTGCTCTTCTACGTCGCGGTCGGCGCCGCGCTCGTCACCTTCGTCGTCTGGATGCTGCTCGGCGACGGCGAGGAGGCGGTGATCAGCACTGTCACCGTGCTCGTGATCTCCTGCCCGCACGCGCTCGGGCTGGCGATCCCCCTCGTGATCGCGATCTCGACCTCGCTCGCGGCGCGCAACGGGATCCTCGTCAAGGACCGGCTCAGCCTCGAGCGCAGCCGGCTCGTCGACGTCGTCCTCTTCGACAAGACAGGAACGTTGACGCGCGGCGAGCATGTCCTCACCGGCGTCGCCGGGCGCGACCACGACGCAGTGCTCGCGGAAGCCGCAGCGGTCGAGTCGGAGAGCGAGCATCCGCTCGCGCGCGCGATCGTGACCGCCGCGCGGGAACGCGGCCCGTTCACGGTTGCCCGCGACTTCCGCGCGATGAGCGGTCTCGGCGTCGAGGCAACGTTGGACGGGACCCGGCTCGCAGTCGGTGGTCCGGGCCTGCGCCGGGAACGCGGTCACGACGTGCCGGAAGACCTGCGCGAGGAGACGGAACGCTGGCAGCGGCGAGGTGCTTCGGTGCTCTACCTCGTTCACGACGGGACGGTGGAGGCCGCGTTCGCGCTCGAGGACGAGATCCGGCCCGAGGCGCGCGAGGCGGTCGACCGCCTGCACGAGCTCGGCATCCGCGTGGCATTGATCACCGGCGACGCACGACAGGTCGCCGACGCCGTCGCCGCCGAGCTGGGCATCGACGAGGTGTTCGCCGAGGTCCTGCCCGAGGACAAGGAGCGACACGTGCGCACGCTGCAGGAGGGCGGCTCTCGAGTCGCGATGGTCGGGGACGGCGTCAACGACGCTCCCGCCCTCGCGCGAGCCGACGTGGGGATCGCGATCGGCGCGGGAACCGACGTCGCGATCGAGTCGGCGGGCGTGATCCTCGCCTCCGACGACCCGCGCGGGGTCGTCGGCGTCGTCGTGCTCTCGCGGGCCAGCTACCGGAAGATGCTGCAGAACCTCGGCTGGGCCGCCGGCTACAACGTGCTCGCGATCCCGCTCGCGGCGGGCGTCCTCGCCCCGTGGGGCGTGACCCTGCCGCCCGCGGTCGGCGCGCTCTTGATGAGCGTCTCGACCATCGTCGTCGCCCTCAACGCCCAGGTGCTTCGGCGGCTCGATCTCCGCGCCGGGTAGGTTCGAAGGCATGTCCGAGCGCGAGTCGACGGCCGAGGAGACAGGCGAGGCGCTCGGCGACGTGTTCGCGAAGATCGTCTGCGGCGTCGACCGCTCGGAGCCGAGTCTCGACGCCGTCCGGCAGGCGCTCCGACTCGCCACACCGGCGACCGAGCTCGTTCTCGTTGCGATCAGCGAGACGAGGCTTGCCGTCCATGCCGGTATGGGGGCGCCGCGCATGGCCGACGAGATCGCAGCCGACGCTCGCGCGGCACTTGCCGGTGCGGGGACGCTGGCGCCGGGCGCGACAACTCGCGTGGTCAGCGGGCGCGCGGACGATGCGCTCCTCCACGTCACCCGAGACGAGGGGGCCACGCTGGTGGCGGTCGGATCCCACGGGCACGGGCGCAGCGCCGGGATCGCGATCGGCAGCGTGGCCACGCGCATGCTTCGCGACGCGCCTTGCTCGATCCTCGTGGCACGTGCTCCAAGGGACGCGGCAGCTTTCCCCCGCTCGATCCTCGCCGGGGTCGACGGCTCTCCGTCGTCGCTCGCCTCGGCGCGGGTGGCCGCGGCGCTCGCGGAGCGACTGGGGGTGCCGGTCACGCTTCTGGCCGCCATGGGCAGCCGGGGTGACGTCGACCCGGCCCGCTGCGACGCAAGCGGGCTGCAGGTCGTCTCCAGCGAGGCGAAGCCGATTCCCGCCCTGCTCGAGGCGGCGGCGGACGCCGACCTCGTCGTGGTCGGCAGCCGGGGGCTTCGCGGCCTGCGGGCGCTCGGCAGCGTCAGCGAGCGCGTCGCGCACCGGGCCCGCAGCTCGGTGCTGGTCGTTCGCGAGACGGCGTAACCGGCCCGAGCGGCCTCCGGCCGGGCCGATGGGTGGTCTGGCACGCGGATCTGCACCGTCGACCCGATGGCGGCCGTGGCGCGTTTGCGCGATCCTGTGGTCAGAGATCCACGGCAGAGGAGGTGACCGCACATGGGCGCAGTTCTGATCCTGACGTTCCTCGTCCTGATCGCACCGCTGTCGTACCTCTACGGCGTCGACTCGCGCAGGGCGACCGACCGCGGGTGGGTCGCGAAGCGATAGCCCCGCGTCCAGCGCGGGCGGCTGGAAGCATGGCCGCCCGCCTTGCCGGCGAGCCGATCGGCGTACTCGCGCGCGGCATCCTTGATCACCGGGTAGTAGAGGGCGAGGACGACGACCTCCCCGCCGAGCGGAGCCCCGGCGTCGAGCGAGGTCGCCCGCGGGCCGAGCTCGTCGGCGAGTCTCTGCGCCTCGCAGGCGACTGGACGTGCTCGATCGCCCGCTTCAGGGGCACCACAGGCAGATCGGGCTCAGCGAGTAGCGGAGTCGTCGTCCTCGCTGTGCTCCGGGGGGTCTGCTCGCCGGAATGCCGCCTGGGCGATCGCGTGGCCCGAGAGCGGCGCGGTGACCAGCACGAACAGGATCACGAGCACCGCGCTGGTGATGATCTCGGCGCTCCGCGTTCCGACCGCGGCCAGGAGGACGAGGATCGTCGCCGGGCCGGTGACGAGCCCCGCGGCATGGAGCTGGTGGAAGATGTCGGGCCGGCGCAGGAGGCCGTAGAGGCCGATCGTCGCGAGCAGCAGCCCGAGCACGAGCACGATGCCGCCGAGCGCCGAGAGCAGTGTTCCCACCATCAGAAGGGGCTCCCGCGGAGCAGGTACCGCGCGGAGACGAGCGTCGCGGAGAACGACAGGAGCGCGAGCGTGAGCGCCGCGTCCACGTAGTACGACACGTCGCGCAGGTACGAGAGGATCGTGAGCAGAGCGACCACGATCGAGACGAGGACGTCGAGCGCGAGGATCCGGTGGAGGCCGTCTCGCGAGCGAAAGAGCAGGAGGCCCCCGCCGAGGAGGAGCAGCGTCGCCCAGCCGAGCATCACCGCGATGAACACGTCGGGCATCTCTAGGGCACGACCTTTCCCTGCGAGCGCTCGAACGCCTCTCGGTGACGCTCGCGGACGCCGTCGGGGTCCCTGGCGTCGACGAGGTGGACGATCAGGACGTCGCGCTCCTCGTCGACGTCGACCGGAACCTCGTCCGGGGCCTCACCGGTGAGGACGCCCCAGAACGCGACTCCGGCGCGCGACCGGCCGCTCCGCGGGATCTCGACGAGCCCCGGAGCCGCCGTGGAGCCGAGGCAGAAGCGGACGACCCGCCAGCTTCCGCGGGCCATCTCGACGGCGGTCTCGGCGGCCACGACGACGGTCGCGACGACGCGCTCGCGCCACGGCGACGCCGGCTGGGCCTGCGTTCTTCCCCGCAGGGCAGTCGCGACGACCAGCCCGATCGCGAGGCCGACGAGGATGTCTCCCGGGTCGACGCTCGTGAGGACGAGCAGGTAGACGGCGGCGAGACCCGCCGCGCGCAGGAGGAGCGCGATCACGGTGCGCCCCGCGTCAGCGCCTCGGCCGCGTCGTGGCTCAGCGCGAGCAGCGGCTCGGGCCAGATGCCGACCGCGAGGACGAGCAGCGCGAGCGCCGCCACCACGACCTGCTCGGACGCGGCGCTCGGCGTGCCCGGGCGCGGGCCGCGCCAGAAGTCGTGCTGGTAGATCTGGAACGCGTAGACGAACGAGAGCGCGCTGCCGACGAAGAAGAGCGCGATGAGAGCCGGGCTCCCGGCGGCCGCGCGGAACAGCTCGAGCTTCCCGACGAAGCCGGCCGCCGGTGGGACGCCGGCGACGCTGAACGCGCCGAGCGCGAACACGCCGGCGACGACGGCGCCTCGCATCTGGGCCGACAGGAAGAGGAGCGTCTTGTTGAGCGCGTTGACGGCCGTATAGAGGATCGCCGCCGCGAAGGCGACTTGCCCACCGATGCCGATCGCCACGAGCACGTACCCGATCTGCCCGATCGCGGAGTACGCGAGCATCTCGCCCGCGGACCTCCGGGAGATCGCAAGGACGCCGCCGTACAGGATCGACGCTCCGCCGATCACGACGAGGGCGACGCCCGCGACCTCGAGCTCGCGCGGGAGCAGCTCTCCGCCGAAGCGCAGGAGCCCGTAGGCGCCGATGTTCGCGACGGCCCCGCTCAGGATCGCCGCCACCGCGGGACGCACTCCCGTGTAGACGGTCGGGAGCCAGAAATGGAACGGGAACAGCCCGAGCTTCACCCCGAACGCGGCGAAGAAGCCGACCGCGATCAGGACGGCCGCGTTCGCGTCGACGTTGTCCATCCGTGCCGCGATCGTCTGCATCTCGAGGCTGCCGGTCACGTGGTACACGCCCGCCACCGCGAGGAGGAAGATGAACGTCCCGAGGAGGTTGACGGCCATGAACACGAGCGCGGCGCCGAGCTCGCGCTTCGTTCCGCCGTACGTGGCGAGGATGTACGACGCGGTCATCGCAAGCTCGAAGAAGACGTAGAAGTTGAAGATGTCGCCGGTGAGAAAGACACCGGTGAGACCGGCGGCGAGAAGCACGACGAGGCCGGGGAAGACACGCTCGCGCGTCCCCTCGATCACCTCGTGCACCAACGCGGTCAGGACGACGAACGACGAGAGCAGCGCGAAGACGACGCCCAGCGCATCGGCGTGCAGCGTGATCCCGACGCCCTCCGGCCAGTTGCCCGTCGTCACGCTGATCGGGCCGTTCCTGAGGACGAGGGCGGTGAGGACGCCAAGCGCGGCGAGGTTCCCCGCGAGCACGGCGACCGCCACCCAGCCGACGACGCGGCGGCGGCCGTCGAGCAGTACGAGCACCGTTCCCGCTCCCCAGGGCACGACGAGGGCGATCGCGAGGGTCGTCACCGCGCCGCTTCCTCCTCGACCTTGCGCGCCTCGTCGGCGGCGGTCTCGCTGCGCGCCTGCCGCTGCGCCTCCTCGGCGAGCTCGTCGAGCTCCTCGGAGCCGAAGGCGTGCACGACGCGGACGACCAGCGCCAGCAGGAGCGCCGTGACCGCAAGGCCGATCACGATCGCGGTGAGCGCCATCGCCTGGCTCAACGGGTCGCTCACCTCGCCCCCGCCCAGCGGGTAGATCGGCGCGAGGCCGCGTCGCAGGCTCGACGCGATGAGCGTCAACACGGCCGCCTGCGAGATCAGGACGAGCCCGAGGACGACGCGCACGAGGTCGCGGTCGAGCACGAGGTAGGCGCCGGTGCCGAAGACGACGGCGGCGGTGAGGGCGAACAGGAAGGTCACGCGCGGCTCGCCTCGACGAGTCGCGCGAGGTGATGGACGACCATGGTCAGCGCACCCGTGACGAGCAGGAACACGCCGATGTCGAAGGCGACCGCGGTGAGGAGCTCGAGGGTGCCGAGGTGGACGACGTGCGCCCCGGGCCGAGGGAAGTGGGTGAACGGCGGATCGCCGGCTGCAACCGGCCCGAACCCGACCGCCAGCGCGACGAGGAGCCCGCAGGCGGCCGTCGCCGGAGCGTGCCGCAGGACCGGCAGGCCGCGCTCGGCCTCGTCGACCCCGAGGACGACGTACCGGAGCGCGATCGCGAGCGCGACGATCACCCCGGCGCTGAAGCCGTCGCCGGTGTCCTGGTAGCCCTTGACGATCAGTGCGAGCGCGATCACGACCGCCGGGCCGAGCAGCCGCGGAGCGACGACCTCGAAGACGACGCTCACCAGACCGTCCCTCGGCGAAGCAGGCTCGCGACCCCGAAGACGGCAACCAGGAGGACGGTGACCTCCACCATCGTGTCCAGTCCGCGAAAGTCGGCCAGGATGACGGTGACGACATCGGTGCCGTGCGCCTCGGGCGCGCGACGGATGTACTCGGCTGCGTCGACCGCGCGCGGGGTCGGACGCGAGAGCGACGCCCAGATCGCGGCGAAGGCGCCTCCTCCGGCGAGGACGCCGACGACGAGGTTCCGGATCCGGTGCGGTCTCCGCCTCGGCGCGGAGCGGTCGTCCATCGGCGCCCGCGGCAACCGTGAGAAGGCACCGACGAAGACGATGGTGAGGATCGTCTCGACGAGCACCGCCACGAGGGCGACGTCGGGTGCCGCGGCGACGGCGTAGACGCCCGCGAGCGCGAAGCCGAGCACCGAGAGCGCGAGGACGGGACGCAGCCGTCCGCGGTCTCGGGCGACGGTGAACGTCGCGGCGATCGCGAGGGCGAGCAGCGGGAGGAGCGGGAGATCCTTCCGCTCGATCGACCCGAGGGCATACGAGTTGCGGGTCGGCGTCACGGCGAACCCGGCCGCGACCAGGAGCGCGGTCGGCACGAAGACGGCCGCGATGCTCGTGCGCAGGTCGCGGACCTCGAGGGCGTGCAGCCGGGTGGAGAGCCGGGAGAGGCCGAGCAGCGTGAGCCCGTACAGACGGCGCGGGCCGGCGACGTCGCCGGCTCGCGCGACGGCTCGCGCGATCGGCTCGCGGACCCGCGGAGCGACGAGGACCAGGGCGCCCGCCACCCACGCGACGAGCGCCATCAGGTTCTCGCCGGTCGCGCTCGCGTGGTAGCTCGGCGCCAGCTCCACCGCCGCGCCGTGCGTGACGCTCGCGGCGTCGCGCGCGAGCCGGACGAACGGGCCGGCGAAGATGCCGCCCGCGACCGAGACGACCCCGAGGACCGCGACGGGCGCGACGAGTAACCCCGGGATGCCCCGTGCGCCGGCCCGGCGTCGTCCCGCGAACACGCCGAGCCAGAAGCGCCCGATGTACGCGGCGGTCAACGCGGCCGCGACGACCGCCAGGACGCGGACCGCGCCGCCCCGCTCGCTCGCCGCGGCGAAGAACTGCTCGTCCTTGAAGAAGCCGAGCGTCAACGGGAGCGCGGCCACCGACGCGCAGGCGACGGCGCTCGCGGCGGCCAGGAGCGGCATCTCTCGCGCGAGCCCGCCGAGCCGCGAGAGGCGGCTCTCGCCCGTCGCGACCGTGACCGCACCGGCGGTCATGAAGAGCGCGCTCTTGGCGATGGCGTGCGCGACGACGTAGAGCGCCGCCGCACCCGCCGCGGCGCTGCCGCCGATCCCGTAGAGGACGACGACGTAGCCGTACTGGGAGATCGTCGAGTAGGCGAGGATCTGCTTCAGCTCGTCCTGGGCGAGCGCGAGCACGCCGCCGACGACGATCGAGACGAAGCCGACGACGAGCATCCCGTCGAGCACCGCGTCGCTCTTCTCGAGCAGCGGATGGACGCGTCCGATCACGAGCACGCCCGCCGCGACCATCGCCGCCGAATGCAGATACGCGGAGACGGGCGTCGGCGCCTCCATCGCGCGGGGAAGCCAGAAGTGGAAGGGGGCCTGCGCGCTCTTCGCGAGCGCGGCGACCACGATCAGCGCCGCGGCGGCGGTCGTCGTGTTCCCGGGGGTCGCGCGCTCGAAGAGCTCGGGCAGCGAGAAGGTGCCGTACTCGACGTAGAGCAGCACCGCGCCGATGAGGAGCGCGACGGCGCTCACCCCGGTCACGACGAGCGCCATCAGCGCCGCGCCCCTCGCCTCGCGCCGATGGCGGTCGAAGCCGATCAGGAAGTACGAGGCGACCGCGGTGAGGTCGAAGAAGACGAAGAGGAGCACCAGGTCGAGCGCGCACGCGAGCCCGACCATCGACCCCATGAACACCACCATCCACGGCCAGAAGCGGAGCGCCTCGGACGCCGGCCTGCGCTCCTGCTCGAGATGCCAGGGCAGGTACGCGGCCCCGTAGGCAAAGACGAGCGCGCCGATTCCAGTGGCGAGCAGGGTGTAGAGCGCCGCGAGCCCATCCAGCTCGAGCTCGAGGCGGATCCCGAGGGTCGGCGCCCAGGGTATGTCGACGGTGACGCCCCCCGCCAGCCAGCCGGCGAGACAGGCGCCGAAGGCGATGACGGCGACCGCGAACGCCGCCCAGGCCTCGTCCCGCCCGAGCCGCACGATCCTGTCTATGCGGGGACGTCCGATTTCGCGGCCGAGCGCGACACGACCAGCACGGGGCGGTCGGAGCTGCGAAGCAGCCCCGCCGTGACCGAGCCGAGGAGCGCGCTCTTGAACGCGCCACGCCCTCGCGACCCGACTGCGATCAGCCCGGCCCCGTGACGTGCGCATGCGGCGACCAGCTCCTCCGCGACCGGTCCGCGTGACCGTTCCTCGCGGAGCTCGACGCCCGGCGCGGCCTCCACGACCGAGGCGGCCACCTTCTCGCCGTCCAGAGCCTCGTCGGACTCGGACTCGACGTTGACGAGGACGAGCGGGACGCCGAGCCCTTCCGCGAGCCGTCCGGTCGTCCCGGCCGCCGCGATGGACAGCTCCGAGCCGTCCACTCCGCAGGCGAGCGCACCTCCGGGCAGGGCGACGTTCGCACTGACCATGGCCGAAGGGGTCAGAACGACCGGAACCGGCGCGTCTCTCGCGAGGCCGGTGCTCGTGCTGCCGGGGACGAGCATGTCCTCGAGCGGGCTCTGGCCGCGGGAGCCGACGACGATCAGCTCGGCCGCGAGCCGCTCGGCAACCACGCGGAGCGCATCGTCCGGGACCGTGCTCCATTCCACGATCCGGTCGACGTGTGGGGGCTCGGGGAGCTCGAGCGGAGCGAGCACCGTGCGGAGGTAGCCTGCCCGATCGAACGACGCCTGCTGCTCCAGCCGCTCGGGATAGTCGCCGAACGGCCGCTCCGAGACCCACGGCTTCGGCGCGACATGCACGAGCGCGAGCGGACGATCGAGCAGCGCCGCCAGGCGACCGGCGACGTGCGCCGCGGTGGCTGCCTCCGACGACGTGTCGACACCGCAGACGATGGGTAAGCGCGTCGACATGTGGCCGACCAACCCTCCTTCCAGGACAGGAGATGCGGGCCTACCCGTGGACACCCCGCAGGAAACGGCCAATCGTCGTCTGCGGCGCAGTCTACGTAGTGTCGAGCGCCAATGAGCTCCGCAGTCCTCCTCCCGGCCAGCTTCGCCATACTGCTCGCCGGCGCGCTCCTGTTCACCAATGCGATCGAGTGGTTCGGGAGCATGGTGAACCTCGGACAGGGCGCCGTCGGGAGCCTGCTCGCAGCGGTCGCGACCGCGCTCCCGGAGTCGCTGATCCCCGTCGTCGCCATCGTCGGCGGCGAGAAGGGGTCCGACGACGTCGCCGTGGGCGCCATCGTCGGCGCCCCGCTCCTGCTCGCCACGATCGCCATGGCGCTCGTCGGCTTGGCGGCCGTTCTGTATCGCGACCGGCGCCCGCAGGCGCTCGCCCTCGACGTGCACGCGCCGACGCTCCAGCGGGACCTCGGCTTCTTCATGGGCTGCTTCGTCGTCGCTCTGTTGCTCGGGCTCGGTGCGCCGAAGCCGCTCCAGGTCGCCGGCGCGGTCGCGCTCGTCTGCGCGTACGTCGCGTACGTCGCCTGGACGCTTCGGCACAGCGGGGAGGTCGAGTCGGCGGAGGAGCTGAAGCCGCTGATCCTCGACACGACGCGCAGCGACCCCCCGACGATGACGACCGTGGTCGTCCAGCTCCTGGTCGCGCTCGGCGCGATCGTCGGCGGCGCCCACATCTTCGTCGAGCAGGTGCTCCACGTCGCCGACAGCGTCGGGCTCGAGCCGCTCGTGCTCTCCCTCGTCCTCGCCCCGTTCGCGACCGAGCTGCCGGAGAAGGCGAACAGCTTCTTCTGGGTGCGCGAGGGCAAGGACTCGCTCGCGCTCGGGAACATCACCGGCGCGATGGTCTTCCAGTCGACGCTCCCGGTCGCGATCGGGCTCGCCTTCACGCCCTGGGAGCTCGATCGGTACTCGATCGTCGCCGGCTGCCTCGCACTCGCAGGCGGTTTGGTCGCGATCGTCACGCTCCAGATCCGCCGTCGCTTCAGCGGGAGCGCAATCGTCATCTGGGCGCTGCTCTACGCAGCGTTCGTCGCCTACGTCTTGATCAGCG
>Ga0157372_10006411_pt1 | contig 12522 bp, 6 predicted proteins | sample C55metaG_FD_115307 | JGI IMG/M metagenome (GOLD analysis project Ga0157372, IMG submission 115307) | Corn rhizosphere microbial communities from Kellogg Biological Station, Michigan, USA - C5-5 metaG | ecosystem: Host-associated > Plants > Roots > Rhizosphere > Soil | place: USA: Michigan... | reverse complement strand
CTCAAACGTTGCCAACTTACTGCTGGCAAGAAACTCTGCGAGAACGCGCGAGTTGGCACTCAGGGCCGCATTGGGGGCACAAACCTCGACCCTGCTGCGACAGTTTACTGCGGAAAATCTCGTGCTGGGACTCCTGGGAGGCATCCTTGGTTGTGGGCTGGCATGGTGGGGATGTGCAACGGTTGCACGGGTTCATCCGGCGCAGCTTCCGCAACTCTCGGCAGTGAGTGTCGATTTTCGCGTGCTTGCTTTCGCGTTCGGCTTGTCGGTTTTGAGCAGCGTGATATTTGGCACCATTCCGGCATTGACCAGTGCCAATGTCAGTCCAGCGGAGGCTTTCAAGGGCGGCGGGCGCACCAGCACCAGCGGCAAGGGACGCAAGCAGATAGGACGTTTATTCGTGGTGAGCGAGATGGCCTTTGCGGTAATGCTGTTGATCGGAACCGGACTTCTTGTGCAAAGCCTAATGCGCCTCCAGAACCAGCGCACTGGCTTCCGCCCCGATCACATTTTAAGGACGCACTTGTTCCTGCCACCTGTACGCTATCCCGACATCACGAGCATCACGCGTTTTTGCGACGAATATGTGTCGCGTGTGCGGGCGCTACCCGGAGTGGTCGAGGCGACGATCAGCGCCGCGAACCCTCCAGACGATCAGTGGAAGCAAAATTTCACGATTGATGGCCGGGTGATTTCGCGGCTGGAAGATACTCCCGCCGCGGCCCGCAACGCGGTTGATTCACATTATTTGCAAACGCTCGGTATTCCGGTGGTTCAGGGCCGGGGTTTTTCGGATTCCGACACAGAGAACAGTCTCCCCGTCGCATTGATCAATCAGGCATTCGTCAGGCAGTTCTTTCCGGCCGAAGATCCCATCGGCAAGAGGATTCGCATCAGCGTCGCTCAACAATTAAACGCCGACCGGTCGAGTGACGAGGTTTTCATCATCATTGGCGTGCTGGGCGACACAATGAACCGCGGGCCGGCGCTTCCGCCCATGCCGCATTTCACCACATTGTTTCGTCAGACGCCGGACCTGAACGTGGGTTTTAAGACTTTGCTGGTGCGTACGCAAATCGATCCCTTGCAGCTGACCGGTTCTGTCCGACAACAGCTTCACTCGCTTGATCCGAACCTGCCGTTCGCCGAAGTCGCAACCATGGACCAGTTGATCCAAGCTCAAACAGCTGATCGCCGGTATACGACAGAGCTGCTTGCCTTATTTGCAATTTTCGGTCTGGTGCTGGCGGGAATCGGCGTTTACGGAGTGGTCTCATACATTGTCGCGCGCCAGACCAGCGAAATTGGGGTTCGCATGGCGTTAGGGGCTCAGCGCGCGCACGTGCTGTGGATGGTGCTCAGGCAAGGAATCGTTCTGGCAGGAATTGGCGCTGTCGCCGGGCTTTTCGGCGCATGGATGTTTCGTCGCGCTGTAGCGCAATTGGTATTCGGAATCTCGCCAGCGGATCCCGTGACATTCTTCTCGGCAGCGTTGTTGCTGGTTGCTCTCGCGGCGACAGCTTGCATGGCCCCTGCAATTAAGGCAACGAAAGTCGATCCCATAGTGGCGTTGCGGTATGAGTGAGTAAAACAATGACTGGATTCATCCAAGACCTTCGCTACGCTCTGCGGCAGTTGCGCCGGAGCCCGGGCTTCACCGCGGTCGCCGTACTCACGCTTGCGCTGGGCATCGGAGCCAACACCGGTATTTTTACTCTGGTCAATGCTGTTCTGCTGAAGTCGTTGCCGGTGCCGAATCCCGAGCAACTGTACCTGGTCACGGAAAATGACTGGCAGCCTGCAAACACGCGATTTTCCTATCCGACGTTTCAAGATGCGCGCCAAGTCATGCCGCGCGGCTCTGAGGTTGCGGCCGCTTCGTGGGCGGCAAGATTTTATGCGTCTTTCGGCGGGCAGCCGGAGATGGTTACGGGTCAACTGGTTTCAGGGAACTATTTTCAGACGCTCGCAACTCATTCGACCGTTGGCCGTTTGCTGGCTGAGGATGACGACCGGACGATCGGGGGCAGCCCGGTCGCAGTGATCAGCTATGGATGCTGGGAACGCCGCTTTGGCCGCGACCCGAACATCATCGGGCGCAAGCTCATTGTGAACGGAATTCCGCTGCAAGTAGTTGGAGTTGCCGCCCAAGGCTTTTTCGGCGCCGAGGTGGGAGCCTCGCCCGAGTTCTGGCTCCCCACAATGCTGCAATCGACGGTCCGGTACCAGGAGCACTACAGTCAGGGCGAGAGCGCGAAGACTGACGACCCTTGGCCATCGCAGCCGGACATTCGCTGGTTACAATTCATCGTCCGCGTCAAAGGTCCCGCGGGGGTGCCGCAGACTTGGGCAGCGCTCAACCATTTCTTTCGCATCGGTCTTGAACAATACGCGGTGCAGATCAAGGACCCTCAGGAACGCCAGGTGGCCCTGCGTGCACAGTGGCGCCTCCTGCCCGGTTCCCGTGGATTGCCCAACCTTCGCCAGCACTTTTCGCAACCTCTGCTAGCGCTCATGGCAATGGCCGGTATCATTCTATTGATCGCCTGCGCCAATCTGGCCACTCTCATGCTCGCTCGTGCCACAGCACGGGAGCGCGAAATCGCCGTGCGGCTCTCCATTGGTGCTAGCCGTGGGCGGCTCATGCGGCAGCTCATCGTCGAATGCATTCTGCTCTCGTCCCTGGGGGCAATAGTGGGAAGCGCTGTTGCCTATTGGATCACTAAGGTTTTACCGAAGTGGGCCTCCAGCGCAAGCAACCCCATTCCCCTGAACCTTACTCCTGACGCCCCTGTCCTTTTTTTCAGCATGGCAGTCGCGGTGTGCACAGGAATCGCTTTTGGCCTTGCGCCGGGATTGCAGAGCTCCCGCATTGCGCCGGTTCAAGCTCTTAAAAACGGCCCGACTGTTTTGGGCGGAACTGGCGCTGGCTGGTCTTTGAGGCAAACATTGGTTGCGTCGCAAGTAGCGCTCTCGCTGGTGCTGCTTGTTGGAGCTGGTTTGTTTGTTCGCACGCTGCGCAATTTCACTAAGCTCGATCCTGGTTTCGATCGTGATCATATTCTGACCATCGGCCTTGACACACATCTGAACGGTTATTCTCACGCCCAGCTTACCGGCTTGTACCGCCAGCTTGTGGACCGCGTGGAAGGTGTTCCAGGTGTACGCTCGGCTGCACTGAACAGTTGCGAACTCGCCTCCGGATGCGGCGACGCAAGCGACATTTATATTCCCGGAGTTCCGCACGCAAATGGCGAAACCGATGCGCAAGAACGACGGGTAACCAATGAGTTCTTTGCCACAACCGGATTGCCGCTGATTGAAGGCAGAAGCTTCGCCGACTATGACACCGAGACAAGTCCGCCAGTCGTCGTTGTAAATGAGGAGTTCGTTCGCGAGTTTTTCAAGGCAAAAGACCCAGTCGGGCAATACTACGGCTATGACGCCGAAAATCCTCGCCGGTTCCAGATTGTTGGCGTCGTCAGGGATTCCCGCATCAACGACATTCGCGAGAGCGCTCCGCCCACCGCCTATCATTCGCTTTCTCAGGATGTAATCGATATCGAAACTCTCAACGTCCGCACCTTCGGCAGTCCCGCGGAACTAATAGCGAAAATTCGCGAAGTAGTTCGTAGTGTTGATCCTGGCCTGCCCATTACCGATAGCAGCACTGTTGCCGAGCTCGTAAGCAATAGCCTCAGCCAGCAACGTTTGATTGCCCGCCTGACTTCGATTTTTGGCGGATTGGCACTCGCGCTCGCCTGCCTCGGCCTCTATGGGGTGATGTCGTATATCGTTGCGCGGCGCACGGCGGAACTCGGAATTCGGCTCGCTCTCGGTGCTTCGCGGGCCGCCGTTCTTTGGCTGGTGCTCAACCAGGTTCTGGTTGTAATTGCCATCGGACTTATTGCCGGCCTGATGCTTTCCTTGTTGAGTGTGCATGCGGTCCGTAGTTTGCTGTTCGGCCTTAGCCCATATGATCCTGCAAGCATCTTGGGTGCTATGGGCATGTTAGTTGCTGTGTCGACTATTTCTGCTCTTAAACCTGCCTGGCACGCAGCGCAAGTTAATCCGACAGAAGCTTTGCGAATGGAATGAAATCAAACTAGAGGAACTATGATTCAACTGAAAAATCTGGAACGCAGTTATAAAACCCCAGCCGGACAATTTTTTGTGCTGCGGCGGGTGAATTTAGAAATTCGCGAAGGCGAATTTGTCACTGTAATGGGACCGTCGGGGGCAGGGAAGTCTTCGTTACTCAATGTCCTGGCCTTGCTCGACGATGCCTGGCAAGGCGAATATTGGTTTGGCGAACAGCCGGTGCACGAGTTGAAGCGTAAACAGCGCGCCGAACTAGCCAAACGCAAGATCGGGATGGTGTTCCAAAGTTATCACCTGCTGGATGATCTCACGGTGCGCGAGAACATCGACCTGCCGCTGTCTTACAAAGATATTGCGAACAAGCAGAGGCAGGGCATGGTCGCCGACACACTGGACCGATTTCAGATGGTCGCCAAGAAAGACTTGTTCCCCAGCCAGCTCTCGGGTGGGCAGCAACAGTTGGTGGGCGTCGCGCGCGCCGTGATTCATAAGCCCTCACTGCTACTTGCCGATGAACCCACCGGCAACCTGCATTCTTCACAGGCAAAAGAAATTATGGAAATGTTTCGCGAACTTAATCAGCAAGGTACAACCATTGTTCAGGTCACGCACTCGGACGCAAATGCCGCGTATGGATCGCGCACTATTCAGCTGCGTGACGGCTGGGTGGTTAGCGATACGGCGAATCCAGAGCTTCAACCGCACGAGGCGGTGAATCAATGAGGTATCACGAGTACTGCCGCAATTTACTGGTCTGGCTGATGGTTTGTTTGACGGCTTCAGCTTCGGCGCAGACCACCGGACCGGTTTCGCAGGAGATGCCTAAGTCGAGAAGCCCCTTCAGCGCGTATATGGCGGCCACTACGCCTGAGCCGTCCCTAGCGAACTCTCCCGGACTAACACAGCTGATTCGTGACGGCAAATTGTATTTATCGTTGAAAGATGCGATTCGCCTTGCGTTGGAAAACAATCTCGATATCGCGATTGCGCGCTACAACCTGCCAATCGCCGATATGGATATTCTGCGCACGAAAGCCGGCGGAGTTTTCCGCGGTGTAAATACCGGCGTGGTCCAAGGAACACCCGGCGGCGGTGTCGGCGGATTCGGCACTGGGGCGCCAGGGGCAGGCGCCGGCGGAACAACCGCCGGCGCAGGCGGCGCGGGCGCTGGCGCGTCGGGCTTGGTGCAGTCCACGTTAGGCGTGGGCACGCCGGTGCAGTCGTATGATCCTGTGATCATCGGAACGTTTGGCGAAGAGCACCAGACTACGCCGCTAGCTAATCTGCAAATTTACGGAGTGCCACTTCTGCAACTTAATACCGGACAAGCCAATTTCGGCTTTGCGCAGGCATTTCCGACCGGTTCCAGTTTTTCATTTGAGTTCAACAACAATCGCCAGACTACAAACAGTCCCTTCTTCAATCTTTCCCCAGCGCTGGGATCTATGTACCGAGTTTCATTTCAACAGCAGTTGCTGTCAGGTTTTGGATTTGGCCCCAACCTGCGCTACCTGCGCATTGCAAAAAACGATAAGAAAATTTCCGATATCGGCTTTAAAGACCAGGTCATGGCCACGGTGACTCAGGTGGAAAATATTTATTGGGACCTAGTGGACTCTTATGAACAGGCGCAAGTGAACGAGCAGTCCGTGGCGTTTGCACAGCAGTCACTGGACAATGCCAGAAAACAACTGCAGCTGCAAAGCATTCCCGCCATGGACGTGATGAAGGCTGAAGCTGAAGTTTCAAAGCGTGCTCAAGATTTGACCGTGGCGCGTACCAGTTTGCAGCTGCAAGAACTGCTGATGAAAAACGCGCTGACAAAAAGTTTGGATGATCCGGTGCTGGAATCTGTGAATGTCGTGCCGACCGACCGCGCCCAGACCACGCAGCCGCCCACGGCCAATCAGTCGGTTCAATCACTGATCGATCAAGCGCTGCGCGAACGGCCCGAGCTTCAGGAGTCGGATATCGATCTAGTGAATCGTCAAATCAGCGGCAAAGCGGCACGCAACGCCCTACTACCCTCGCTCTCGCTGGTGGCCTTCTACGGAGGGTCGGGATTGGCCGGCCCGTTGAATCCCGTCTATAACATCCCTGGCGTGCCGAACGTCTCCACTGTTCCTACCGATTTTGGCGGAGCTCTAGGAAATTCTTTCAACAACACCGCTCCCGACTACTACGTGGGGTTCAATCTGAACATTCCGATTCGCAACCGCGTCGCGAAGGCGGACCAATATCGTTCCGAGCTGGAATATCGGCAGGCTGAATTACGCCGCGAACAGTTGAGGAAGCAGATTCGGATTGAAGTCCGCAACGCCGAATATGCGCTCCAACAGACGGCTGCCCGCGTCGACGCCGCACAAAAGGCGCGCGATTTGGCGCAACGTACGTTCGAGATCACACAAAAAGAGCAAACTCTCGGAGCGGGGTCAACTTTTCAAACCATGACTGCGCAACGCGATCTGGCGCTTGGAGAGCTCGACCTGGTGACTGCCAAGACGGTCTATGAGAAGGCTAAGGTGGAATTGGATCGTGCCACCGCCAGCACTTTGGAACATAATGGAATCGAGATTCAGGCCGCGATCAAGGGTATGATTAGCAGTTCTACCCCCTAGGTCTTGTTGCTTATCGGCCTACGTACCTCCAACTCATGCCCACTTCGACTAAGTCGCGAGAGACCACCGTCCCGGCGGCTTTGACGAAAACTGTCCAAGCGCCTCGGATTCTAGCGGCCGACGATCAGCAACATATTCTGGATGCAATCCAGCTTTTACTTAAGCCGGAAGGATACAGAGTAGACGTCGTCCGTTCGCCTGAATTTGCTCGCGAAGCGCTGAGCACTTCACAATACGATGCCGTGCTGATCGATTTAAATTACACGCGCGACACCACCTCAGGTCGCGAAGGCCTCGATCTGCTTTCCCAGATCGTTGCGCTCGACAGCACGTTACCAGTGATCGTGATGACGGCGTGGGGAAACGTTGACCTGGCAGTAGAAGCCATGCGCCGCGGGGCGCGTGATTTCATCCAGAAGCCCTGGGAAAACGAGCGACTGCTTTCCATTTTGCGAACGCAGGTAGAGCTGCATCGCGCGCTGCAGGAAGCCGAGCGCCTTACCGCCGAGAACCGGTTGCTGAACGCTCAGGGCCGGCCGGAGTTGATCGCCGCGGCACCGGGCATGGTTCCGGTGCTCGAAACCATCACTCGCATCGCCCCGTCAGACGCGAATGTATTGATCACAGGAGAGCACGGAACAGGTAAAGAAGTTGTTGCGCGCACCATTCATTCGCTCTCACTGCGCAGCGGTCGGCCTTTAATTACGGTGAACACCGGCGGCCTTGCGGAAGGCGTGTTTGAGAGCGAATTGTTCGGACACGTGAAGGGAGCGTTTACCGACGCGCGCATCGATCGCATTGGGCGGTTTGAATTGGCTCACAGTGGGACGATTTTTCTGGATGAAGTCGGAAATGTCCCCATCCATCAGCAGGCCAAACTCTTGCGGGTGCTGGAGTCGCGAGAAATGGAACGCGTGGGTTCATCCCGCAGCAAAAGCATTGATGTGCGCGTGATTTCTGCGACCAACATTGACCTTCAGGGCGCGTGCCAGAGCGGGCAATTCCGTGAAGATTTGTTATTTCGATTGAATACGGTCGAACTGCACCTGCCTGCGCTGCGGGAGCGTAAGGAAGATATTCCGGCGCTGGCCACGCATTTTCTCTCGCAGTATGCCACCAGATATCGACGGCAGGTGAAAGGATTTGATCCCGCAGCGCTTCAGGTCCTTCTTCAATATGCGTGGCCCGGGAATGTGCGTGAACTCGAACATACTCTGGAGCGCGCGGTGCTGATGTGCCGCACCGACCAGATCCAACCCGGGGATCTCGGCTTAAATTCGCAACGTTCACAAGCGCATAATATGGAAGAATTGAGTCTGGAGACGGTAGAAAGTATCCTGATTCGCAAAGCGCTGCAGCGCTTTCAAGGCAACGTGAGCCAGGCGGCGGAAGCCCTGGGCCTGAGCCGTGGCGCCTTGTACCGGCGGATGGAAAAATATGGGCTCTAGCCCAGGCGCGAGCGGCTCATTCAAACCTAAGAAATTAAAACGTCACCGCGCACCATTCGAGCGGCGCGTGGACCGCTTCGCATTTTTTCTGGTTGCGCCGGCGCTTGTCGTGAGCGCAATTCTTGTTTGGCAGCAGCCATGGTCGCTTGGTTCCAAACTTCTTTTGTTAGGGAGCGAGTTGCTCGCCTGTTTTTTGATAGGCCTCGCACTTCATGACCATGTGGTGAGGCCTTTGCAAACTCTGGCGAATGTCGTGGGAGCGTTGCGGGATGAAGATTATTCTTTTCGTGCGCGGCTCGCGGTTCCTAACGATGCTCTCGGTGAACTATCGCTCGAAGTGAATGCGCTGGCAGATCTACTGGCACAACACCGCACCGGCGCAATTGAGGCAGCGGCCCTGTTACAGCGCGTTGTCGAAGAAGTCGAGATTCCAATTTTTGCGTTTGATCCGGCGGGGCGACTGCGACTGTTGAACTCCGCAGGGGAAAAACTGCTGCAACAGCCCTCGACCCTGTTACTCGGAAGAACGGCTACTGAGTTGCGTCTGGATAATTCTCTCTCCTGTGAGAACGAGACTCTCATTCAACTTCAGTTCGGGACCGGAGCGCGTTGGTTCGTCCGTCGAAGTGCATTCCGTCAGCAAGGAGTTCCACATACGCTGGTTGTCCTTTCCGACGTGAGTCGTGCATTGCGTGAGGAAGAGCGACGGGCGTGGCAGCGATTAATCCGCGTAATGGGGCACGAATTGAATAACTCGCTGGCACCGATCAAGTCTATTGCCGGAAGCTTGAACGCGCGGCTCTCGGGCATCGAATTGGGGACTGATGAGCGGGCAGATTTCGAGCGTGGATTAGGCATTATAGAAAGCCGGGCGGCTTCGCTGAATCGTTTTCTTCAGGCTTATCGCCAACTAGCGCAAATGCCGCCACCTGTCTTGAAGAAATGTTCGGTATTAACAGTAACCAGAAGAATCACGGCTATGGAGCCTCGAGTCCCGGTGGCGCTAATTCCTGGTCCGGATATCAATCTGATGGCCGATCAGGACCAACTTGAACAGATGCTGATCAACCTGCTGAGAAACGCGGCCGATGCAGTGCTTGAATCGACAGAAGCAGGAGGAAATGCAAACGGCTCGACACGTCCCGTTGAGCGACCAACAATTGAGCTGACCTGGAAGCTGAATGGAAGAGAGGTCGTTCTCACAATCGACGACAACGGCCCAGGGCTGATGAATCCCGGCAACGTCTTCGTTCCGTTCTATACAACCAAACCGTCGGGTAGCGGTATTGGGCTGGTGCTTTCGCGCCAGATTGCGGAAGCGCATGGCGGCTCGCTCGAATTGTCAAATCGCATCGGGCAGCGCGGCTGCAGAGTCACCATTACTCTGCCGTTGAAGACGACGGTCGAGTTTGCTAACGCGGAATAGATTACAAAACGGGTCGATCGAATCGTAGCAAACGTATTCTCACTGTGCTACTATCCCTGCTCATACGTTTTCACAATGGATATCAGGGAAATTGCGCGGCGGGCAAAGGTTTCAACAGCTACGGTCTCGCGGGCGATTAATCGAGTTCCGACGGTCGATCCGCAACTAGCCAAGAGAGTCTGGAAAGTTGTAGATGAGCTTGGCTATTACCCGAACACACAGGCACGGGCGCTGGTTTCCGGTAAGAGTCGCATCTTCGGACTGGTAGTTTCTGAAATTACCAATCCTTTTTTCCCGGAGATCGTTCAGACCTTCGAAGAGCTTGCCGTCCAAAATAATTACGAGATCCTTCTCACGTCTACGGTGCACGACAGCACGCGAATGAAATCTTCGGTACGGCGAATGATCGAGCGCCGGGTCGACGGAGTGGCGATCCTAACCTTTGGCATGGAGGAGTCGCTGCTCGACGATCTTCGTCTGCGCAAAGTGCCGTTGGTGTTTGTCGATGTCGGCCCGAACGTCGCCAAAGTCAGCAACATCCGAATTGATTATCAGAACGGCATCAGGCAAGCCGTTCAGCACTTGGCCGCGCTTCGCCATAATGCTATTGCGTTTGTGTCCGGACCCACGCATTTGAAATCTGCAGAAGCCCGAAAAGAGGCGTTTCGCCAGGCGATGGGCGAGATCGGACTGCCGGTTCCGCCTGAGATGTTAGTTGTAGGCGATCACACGATGGAAGGCGGCATGAGAGCATTAGGAGACCTGATGCGATTGCCGTCCCCGCCAACCGCCGTGTTTTGTTCGAATGACATGACGGCTATAGGTGTGATGCGTGAAGCCTACGACTTGGGGATCAAAGTCCCGCATGATCTTTCTGTGGTGGGGTTCGACGACATCAGGCTGTCGGAATTCATTACCCCGCCGTTGACTACGGTGCGGATGTCGCAAACTGAATTGGCGCGAATTGCGTTTCAGGCCCTGATGAATGACGTCACTGAAGCAGCTGCCAGTAGTGGACGCAAAGAATATCCGCTGAGCACCAGTTTGATTCTGCGGCGATCGACTGCCCTTGCGGCGTCCCACTCGGCCCGCACAAAAGTTTCTACAAGCTGACGATTATCATTTGCTATGCTCGGCAGCTGGATTCATCGGCGCCAAAGCAGAAAACGTGTACTCTCCGTGTCAGGCCCTGTGTGGAAGGACAAGAGGAGCCATTTATGAGTAAACGAAAACTGCTGTCCGCTTTGCTGGCCTGGGGTTTGATGTCGGGAGAAATTGCCGCGCAACAGAGTCACAGCTTTGCTCCCGACGAAATGGACAACATTCTTTATGGAGTTGCCTACTACCCCGAATACATGCCTTACGACCGGCTGGACAAAGATGTTGACCTGATGCAGAAGGCGGGAATCACTGTGGTGCGAGTGGGCGAATCGACGTGGAGCAGTTGGGAACCGCGGGATGGAGATTTTCAGTTTGCCTGGATGCAGCGCGTGCTCGACCGCTTACAAAAGGCAGGAATAAAAGTCATTCTCGGAACTCCGACTTATTCGATTCCAACCTGGCTGTACAAGGAGCATCCGGAGATTCTGGTTGTTCACGCCGGTACGTCACCGCCGCTCAGCGATCCTTACTATCCCACTTATCCGAATGCTCTGCAGCCCGGATTTTACGGCATTCGTCAGAACTACGATTTTCTAAATCCGTATTTTCGACAGCACGCGGAGCGCGTGATTCGAGAAATCATCACCCACTTCAAAGATCATCCGGCTGTGATCGGCTACCAGATCGACAATGAAACATTTCCGACGAATGTCTCAACTCCGTATGCAAATGCCGCGTTTCTGGAGCGCTTGAAACAGAAATACAAAACGCCTGAAACCATAAACAAGATTTGGGGACTGACTTACTGGGGTCAGTTGGTGGACAAGTGGGAAGATTTGCCTTCGCGTGATGGAATTCTGAATCCCGGATACAAGCTGGAATGGGAGAATTTTCAACACGACATCGTGACTGATTACCTTGCGTGGCAGTCGAAAATCGTCAATGAGTACAAACGGCCCGATCAGTTCATTACCCAGGACTTCAGCGGCGGAGTTCACACCAACCTCGACCAGTGGGCGATCGCGCGCTCGCTTGACGTGGTTGCCGAAAATCCATATTTCGAAACTCAGGCAAGGCTTAACGGGCGGACGATCTGGATGTCCGACGATCTGGGCCGTTCGTTGAAGCATTCGAATTTCCTCGTAACCGAGACGAACGCACAAACCATCGGATGGGACTCGCGGACCCAATATCCGCAGTACCCGGGGCAACTCCGGCAAGTTGTATACACGCACCTTGCCGCTGGCGCAAACATGGTGGAGTACTGGCACTGGAGTTCGCTGCATTACGGACAGGAAACATATTGGAAGGGCGTTCTGTCGCACGATCTGGAGCCGAATCGCACATACGCTGAGGTATCGCGGGTAGCGGGCGAATTGAAGAGGATCGGGCCGGCCCTGGTTGATCTGAAGCAAGACAATAAGGTCGCGATCCTGCTCAGCACCGATTCAGCTAACGCGCTTAATTACATGCCGGTCAATGACAAAGTGAATTACATGACTGTACTGGGGCAGATGTACGGCGCGTTGTATGAATTGAACGTCGAACCAGATTTCGTGCAGGCGGGAGATTCGAACTTGTCGCAGTACAAGGTTCTGCTGGTGCCTCCCCTGTATAGCGCGTCAGATGCGGTGTTGCAGCAAATTTCCGATTACGTGAAAAACGGCGGGCAAGTGGTGATGTCATTCAAGAGTGGGTTTACCGATGAGCATTCAACTGTGCGTGACGTCATGGCCCCTGGACCTTTGCGCGCTGCTTGCGGATTCCATTATCAGGAGTTCACGAATTTGCCCGCACCTAAAGGTCTTACGCCCGACCCTTACGGCGT
>Ga0157372_10006409_pt1 | contig 12522 bp, 13 predicted proteins | sample C55metaG_FD_115307 | JGI IMG/M metagenome (GOLD analysis project Ga0157372, IMG submission 115307) | Corn rhizosphere microbial communities from Kellogg Biological Station, Michigan, USA - C5-5 metaG | ecosystem: Host-associated > Plants > Roots > Rhizosphere > Soil | place: USA: Michigan... | reverse complement strand
TCGCTTCCGAAAGGCCACATTCACCTTTCCTGCAGCACCATCAGCGTTGCGCTCGCCGACAAGCTAAGTTCTGATCATAAAGGTGCCGGCCAGCACTTTGTCTCTGCGCCGGTATTTGGGCGTCCGGAGGCAGCTGCCGCGGCCAAGCTGTACGTGGTTGCTGCTGGAATACCCGCTTCAGTGGAGAAATGCCAGCCGATCTTCGACGCCATTGGCCAGCGCACATTCCGCTTCGGCGACAAGCCGTCCAACGCCAATCTGGTAAAGCTCAGCGGCAATTTCCTGATCATGTCGGTCATTGAATCGCTGAGTGAGGCCTTGGCGTTAGTCGGAAAAGGTGGCCTCGACCAGCGGGAGTACCTGGAATTCCTCACTTCCACTTTGTTCAATGCGCCGGTTTACAAGACATACGGAACTCTGGCCGTTGAGAAGAAATTTCAACCCGCCGGCTTTCTTGCGCCTCTAGGACTGAAAGATGTCCGGCTGGCCCTGCAAGCGGCCGAGTCGCTGCGGGTATCTCTGCCGCTGGCTGACCTGGTTCGCAATCGGTTCCTGACCTTGCTGGCCAATGGCGGCGAGTCACTGGATTGGTCTGCAATTTCGCAAATTCCCGCACGAGACGCGGGATTGAAGTAAGCGAACCCCTCTAAATCCCATTATTTCTGCTGACTCACAAACATATGTGATCAGGATCACTTTCCTTGTTTTTCGATAACGGGTAGAATCTCGCTTTCTTACAACCGGCGCATAAATCTTCATGCATCCGGGGAAGGGACATACCTCGTGATCGTCGGAGTTCCTACAGAACTTTATCCAGGGGAAAGGCGGGTTGCGCTAACGCCGGCGGTGGTGCCGATGCTGGCCAAGGCCGGTCTGGAAGTGGTGATCGAGTCAGGCGCAGGCGCAAAGGCAGGCTATCCGGACGCGCAGTATCAGGAAAAGGGCGCGAAGATCCTGTCGGACCGGAATTCGGTTTTTGCTCAGTCCGATATTGTGGTTCAAGTCCTCTGTCACGGAGCGAACGACAAGAACGGCGCCACCGACCTACAGTTGATGCGCAAGGGGCAGGTACTCATCGGGTTCATGCGTCCGCTAGCCTCGGCGGAAACAGTGCAGCAGATCGCCAATACCGGCGTGAGCGCCTATTCGGTCGAGCTCATGCCGCGCACCACGCGAGCCCAGAGTATGGACGCCCTCTCCGCGATGGCTTCGATTGCGGGCTATAAGGCTGTAATCGTCGTTGCCGATGAACTGCCGCGGATTTTTCCCATGATGACAACCGCGGCTGGGACCATCACTCCCTCGCGGATCCTGGTGATTGGCGCAGGTGTGGCCGGATTGCAGGCGATCGCAACCGCGAAGCGTCTCGGCGCGGTGGTTTCGGCATATGATGTGCGCCCCGCAGTGAAAGAGCAAGTACAAAGCTTGGGCGGCCGCTTCGTCGAACTCCTCTTGAAACCAAAGATGCTCAGGACGCAGGCGGCTACGCCAAGGCGCAGGACGAAGCGTTCTACGCAAAACAACGCGAACTGTTAGGCAAAGTGATTGCCGAGAGCGATGCTGTGATCACCACTGCTGCAGTTCCCGGCAAGAAGGCTCCCATCCTCGTGACTGAAGCCATGGTGAAGGGTATGGCGCCCGGATCGGTGGTTCTCGACCTGGCAGCCGAGCGCGGTGGCAACTGTGAGCTGACGCATCCCGGTGAGAAAACCGTGCAATACGGGGTCACGATCATCGGTCCGATCAATCTAGCAGGCGGCGCGCCGTATCACTCCAGCCAGGTGTATGCGCGCAACCTGACGGCGTTTCTGCAGAACCTTGTTAAAGAAGGCAAAGTTCGTCCGCCGGAGAGCGACGACATTATTCGCGACACGCTTTTGACCCAGGGCGGAGAAGTAACGAATGCCCGCGTAAGAGAGATGTTGGGGCTGCCGGCGGCAGTAGCTAGTAGCTAGTTGTCAGTTCCCAGTTCCCAGTTCTGGTGCAAGTGTTCGTGCCGGGAACTGACAACTGGGAACCGGCAACTTGTATCACGAGTTCAAGCACCAGGAAGAGGACTATGGGCACCATCCTCATCGATAGTTTGTTCGTATTCATGCTGGCGGGATTTATTGGCTTTGAAGTGATCAAGCGGATTTCGCCGCTGCTTCATACCCCGCTGATGTCCATCACCAATGCTCTCGACGCTATCGCTGTAGTCGGCGCGATCGTGCTCGTGGGGCGAAGCGAAACTCCGATGGCAAAGATACTAGGCATCCTCGCGGTGATTGCTGCCACCAGCAACATCGTGGGCGGATTCCTGATCACCGACCGCATGTTGAAGATGTTCAAATCGACACGTCCTACAAAATCATGACAGATTTCTTTGGCAGTCAGGCATTCATCGGCTTCGTTTATCTCATTGCCAGCGCGCTCTTCATCCTTTCTCTGAAATGGATGAACGCGCCTCCCACCGCCCGGCGCGGCATTCTGGCAGGTGAGATCGGCATGGTGCTGGCCATTGGCGGGACCATCCTGCAGCTCGGCACCGAGGGCAAGCTCGAGCACATCGCCATCAACTACACGTGGATTTTCATCGCACTGGGAATTGGTGCGGCCATTGGCGTTCCGCTCGGCATGGTGCAGATGACGGCCGTCCCACAACGGACCGCGCTCAGCCACGCCTTCGGCGCATTCTGCGTCACACTGGTGGGCACGGCAGAGTACTATCTTGGCATTCACAGCCCGGCAGGAATGCCGGGATTCAAGATGTCGGTGCTGTGCTGCGAGGTGATCCTCGGCGGATTGACCGTGACCGGAAGCTTGATGGCCGCAGGCAAGCTGCAAGAAGTCTTGCCCCAGCGGCCGATCACGTTCAAAGGCCAGAATATCTTCAATCTCGGCATGCTGGCGGTCGCGATTGGGATCGCGGTATACCTCGTGCACAATCCGAACGCGTCATACCTGTACCCGATCATGGTTGGAATCGCGGTGGTTTTTGGCGTGATGCTGGTGATTCCGATCGGCGGCGCAGACATGCCAACCGTCATCTCGCTCTTGAATTCTTATGCCGGATTGTCAGCCGCGGCCATGGGCTTCGTGCTCAACAACAAGCTGCTGATCATCGCCGGCGCGCTAGACGGATCTTCCGGCTTCATTCTGTCGGTAATCATGTCGAAAGCGATGAACAGGTCGTTCACGAACGTGCTGTTCGGAGCCTTCGGCCAAGTGCAAGCCGCGGCAGCCGGCACTCAGGAAGACCGCACCGTGAGAAGCGCCTCGCCTGAAGAATCCGCCGGGATCCTCGCGGCGGCCAACAGGGTGGTGGTTGTTCCCGGGTACGGTATGGCGGTCGCCCAGGCGCAGCACAAGGTTCGCGAACTTTATGATGCCTTGACGAAACGTGGAGTGGATGTGCAGTTTGCGATCCATCCAGTCGCGGGTCGCATGCCCGGCCACATGAACGTGCTGTTGGCGGAAGCCGATGTACCTTACGATCACCTGAAGGAAATGGACGAGATCAATGGCGACTTCCCGCAGGTGGACGTTGCTTTGATTATCGGCGCAAACGATGTCACGAACCCGGCAGCAAAGACCGACAAAGCCAGCCCCATTTACGGCATGCCGGTTCTCGATGTAGAAAAGGCGCACACGACCATGGTGATCAAGCGCAGTATGAACCCAGGGTTCGCCGGCATTGATAACCCGCTCTACTACATGCCGAATACGCTGATGCTGTTCGGCGATGCCAAGGTTTTCGTGAGCAACATTGTGAAAGAGTTGACCGGAGGCCACTGACTTTCCGGAACGATCTGTTTTCTCTAACAATCGAATTGCAGTGGCGCATCCGTAGTTGTTGAATGTATGCGAAAAACGCTGGCCCTCGGCTTATTTGTTGCCCTCGGAATCCTCCCGATCAACTCACAAAAAGCTTCTCACTCGTTACTGAGTAGCGTCGCAATCAAAGAACCGAACATCGTGGTACGAGGCGCATACCTCCATCGAGTCGAGATATGGGCTGTTCCAAGCGGAACTGGTATTACGCCTGACGAGTTTGTCTTGCTTGGAAAGGCCACGCGAATCAGCGAGCCCGGTAAAAACGAGCGCTGGATCTTCCTCATTCCTTCATGCACTGATACACGCCTGACTGCCACCGAGATATTTGTGAGAGCATACGACCGCAGCGGAAAGCCGCTTGGTAAGCGGTCCCTTCCCTACGTGGGAGTGAGTGAAGTGTACGATGCTCTCTGCAGGGCGAGATAGCATTTGCGGATTTAGGTATTATCAAGCTTCCATGATCAGCCTCATCTCCATCGTCGCGCTGGGATTCTTCCTCGGCATGCGGCACGCCACCGATCCTGACCATGTGATTGCGGTGAGCACGATTGTCAGCCGCGAGCGCAACATTGCGAAATCCGCTTGGGTCGGAGCCGTGTGGGGCGTGGGGCACACGCTGACCATTTTTGCGGTTGGCGCAGCGCTCATCCTTCTCGATTTTGTTGGGACCCAGCAGGGAAGTGGTGCGGTGCAGTTTCACCTGAGCCCGCGACTTGGGCTGGTGATGGATCTTGCGGTAGCAGTGATGTTGATCGTACTGGGCATCATGAACCTGCGCCGGTTCTCGCGATGGGTGCCGGCGGTGGCACAAGATGCTGTCGTGCATAGTCACTCGCACGCTCACGGCGACTACGTGCACTCTCATCCGCACAGCCACGCGCCCGAGTCGCACCCGCATGCGCCAGACAAAACTCCCGTGGCCAAGCTCGACAAAATGCTGCAACGCTTTCGCACCTACAGCCTCATTCGTCCACTGATCATCGGGATTGTGCATGGCCTTTCGGGTTCGGCAGCTGTGGCTTTGCTGGTGGTGCCGATCATTCGCGATCCCAAGTGGTCAATCGCTTATCTGCTGGTGTTTGGCATTGGGACAATAATTGGGATGATGCTGATTACTCTGACGATTGCCTCCGCGTTTCACCTGGTTCGCGGCGGGCAGAAATTCTTCCAGCACCTCGCCTTCGCTTCGGGCTTGGTGAGCCTATGCTTCGGATTATTCATTGCATACCAGATCTGCATCGTGAACGGCCTGTTCAGCGCGCACCCGATGTGGACACCGAAATAGACCTCAGCCATCAGCCCTCAGCCCTCAGCCCTCACGTACAACCGCAATCCTGATTCGCCGAAACATCCTACAACCACATTCCGAAACGTGCAGCCGTGAAGGGCTTTTCGTGCTGAAGGGCATTTTGCAACGAAGCTTTACTGAACGGATCCATATATTTTTGTTTTCGCTGACGACTGACGACTGACGACTGACGACTGAGGGCTGATGGCTGACAGCTCCTTTACACCTTCCCCTCCGCACATTTATATTCGCCGCCATGACGAATGGAGTCATTTACTGCAACCGCTGCGGCGCGCAAAATTCGGCGCTGGCCAAGTTCTGCTCCAATTGTGGCACCCCTTTCAGCGCAGATGCTGCAAGCGCACCGGCAACTCCAGCCGGCATAACCTCAAGCCCACAAGGGCCCGCACAACCGCCATTATCGCCGTCTATCCAATACGCCCCACCTGCCGCTGCGTCCACTTACGCAGCGCCAGCTCCAGCGATCCGCTACGGCGGTTTCTGGATTCGAGTGGTCGCGGCGATTATCGACTCGGTCCTGATCGGGATCGTGGTCTTTCCTGTGCTCGGGATTCTCGGCGTGAGCATCGGGCTTGCCGGCAGTCAGGTGAGCATGCCAGAAATCGGAGTGCACCTGGTGCGGGGCATTGTTGCATGGGTACTCTTCATGGGCGCTGGTTGGCTCTACGAAGCCATCCTGGAGAGTTCGTCCAAACAGGCCACGGTCGGGAAGATGGCGCTCGGGTTGAAGGTGACTGACGAGTATGGCCAGCGCATATCGTTCGCTCGCGCCTCGGCCCGCTACTTTTCCAAAATCTTGTCCCGAATGATTTTGCTGATCGGCTACATTATGGTCGGCTTTACGCAACGCAAGCAGGGGCTGCACGACATGATCGCGGGAACGCAGGTGGTGCGGACGCTCTAGGAATCGGACCATCTCACCATCGGGTCATCGGGCGAAGTAGGAGTTGAAGCATTGGGACATTTGGTCATTGGGTAATCTAGAAGGCGGCTAGGAGAAACGGACTTCAATTTCACAAATCCTCAATTACTCAATTGCCCAATCCGATCACCCGATTGCCAGATCACCCGATCAATTTAGAATCCTTGCGTGCGATATTTTCTCGGCATTGATGGCGGCGGCACGAAGACCCGCTGCGTCGTTGGTGATGACAGTTCAGTTCTCGGCACTGGGACTGGTTCCGGGTGCAGCATTCTTCGCGTGGGCGAAGCCTGCGCCCGCGACTCGCTGGCTGGCGCCATCCACGAAGCCTGCGTCTCGGCCGGGATCTCCCCGCAACAGATATCGCGCACTTGTGCTGGAGTGACTGGCGCAGCGGACGACGGCATTGCCAGCCTGGTTCAGAGACTCCTCATTGAAGTCATTGGCGGAGCCATCGAAGTCATCGGCGACATGGAAGTCGCTCTCGAGAGCGCATTTCGTGGCGGCCCAGGAGTCGTACTCATCGCCGGAACCGGCTCCATTGCTTACGGACGAAATCATCAGGGAGAGACGGCTAGGGCAGGCGGTTGGGGACGTCTGATCTCCGATGAAGGTTCCGGCCATTGGATTGGTGTTGAGGCCCTGCGGGCATCGTTGCGCGCCTACGATGCCGGATACAATCCGAGGCTGCTGCGAAAGCTGATGGAGTCCCTGGAGGCTCGGAGTGTGCACGACTTGGCGGTCCGCGTGAATTCGAATGCGGCTCAGGATTTCGCTTCTTTGTTTCCGGTGGTGCTTGCCGCGGCAGAAGCAGGCGATCCCATCGCAACCGATTTGCTTGATCATGCCGGCCGAGAGTTGGCTGTCCCGGTCAGCGCAGTTGCAGCACAGCTGTTCTCGGGTGCTGAACCGGTACCTGTCGCCACACACGGTGGAATCTTCGCGAGCAGCGAGCGGATTAAGAGGGCGTTTGCAGCGGAGATCCGAGTGTTATGTCCCATGGTTGAATTGCTGGAGATCGCGATTGACCCTGCTCTGGGAGCATTGCAACGAGCTCGCCGCGAATTCGGCATCTGGCACAAGAACGCAAAATGAAATTGTCCTTCCCGAACGCGCGTCCTGATCTGGCTTTCAGGCGCCATTTTCCTCTGTGGCGTTCCTCCGTGTACCTCAGCGTTCTCTGTTCTAGAGGTTTTGCTTTTCTGTTTGAGCGTGAAGCATGAATTCAATGCCCTTCAACGAAGACCAGGCCGTTGCATTCCTGCAGCGAAAAGATCTGACTACGGACATGCTGTCTTCTCTCGCCCGCAATCCGGAGGCGGTGAAGAGCCGTAAGGTCGTGCTAGCGTTGATCGCTCATCCTCGCACGCCACGTCACGTTTCGATTCCTCTGCTACGCCGAACGTTCGTCTTTGACCTGATGCAGGTCACGCTTACACCCAGCATTGCCGCGGACATCAAACGAGCCGCCGAAGATCAACTGCTGGTGCGGCTGGAAACTCTCTCCACTGGAGAAAAGACCACGCTTGCCAAGCGCGCGTCTGGCCGGGTGGCGGCAGCGCTTTTGCAGGACGAAGATGAGCGCGTAGTCGAGCCTGCTCTCGACAACGCCCAACTAACGGAATCCTTTGTTGTTCAGGCGCTGATGAAGCCCCGCGCTCCCGAGGTGCTGTTCGAACTTGCTAGCGAACACCGCAACTGGAGCTTGCGGCCCGAGGTCCAACTGGCGCTACTTCGCAGCGAAAAGACACCTCTCTCGCGCGCCCAGGAATTCGCCAGCAGTTTCTCGAACGAAGTCCTTGAATCTGTCCTGCCGGACAGCAGGAAAGCGTTTCTCCGAGCTGATCCGCCACAGATCTAACTGGCACTCTTCTAGTCGTTCTGGTGTCTAATGACCTGGAGCGGGCATAGGAGGTAGCTGTGCGTCATTTCATGTGGATTACAGTCGTGGTCGCCGCCGTCTGTGTTGCTGTCATCGCTCTGCCGGCGCAGATCTCCTTTCACGAAGAGCTGAATCAGGGCGTTCAGGCATACAAAGCGGCTAACTATGACGCAGCCATGCAACATTTCCGAAATGCGATCGCGCTGGATTCGAAAAATGGCGTTGCGCACCTGTACCTCGCAACCACATACGCCCAGCAGTACATTCCCGGCGTAAATTCCCCCGAAAACAACCACTTTGCCGACTCAGCGATCTCCGAGTATCAGGCGGTTTTGCAAATCGATCCTCACTCCATGGATTCGATGAAAGGAATTGCGTATCTGCAATTGCAGTCTAAGCGGTTTGACGAGGCAAAGGTGTCTTACCAAAGGGCGATCGAAATGGATTCGAAAGATCCGGAAACCCACTACTCGATCGGGGTAATTGATTGGACTCAGGCATATACCAAGCGCATGGCAGTATTCTCGAAACTCAACCTTAGACCCGAGCAGTCGCTAATCAACAAGGCTGAATGCTGGGAAGTGCGCTCCGCTAATGAAGCAGCGATTAAGGACGGGATGGAAATGTTGACTAAGTCCATCGAGCTGCGCCCTGACTACGATGACGCCATGGCCTACATGAATCTCTTGTACCGGGAGCGAGCCAATATCCAGTGCAGCGACCCCATCAGCTACCAGTCCGACCTAGACGCAGCGGATCATTGGGTAGACATGGTCATGGGTATCAAGAAAGCCAAAGCGGCAAAATACGAGAAGCAAGCTGGCGAGCCGGCTACTCCTCGTTAGGACGGAGCAATCAGCGGTATCGCATCACGTCAGAGCGGCGAGTAGTTGCCCAGAGCACTACTTCTGAAAGTGCTGCAGGATCGCTTCCGCCTGGCTCTTCGTGACGACCGCCGACAATGCCGCGACATCCGCCTGCTTGACCGCTTGCAGGCTGCCGAAATGTTCCAGCAAGCGGCGCGTAGTCCGCTCGCCAACGCCTGGAATCTCGCGCAGTTCGGTGGCGCGGTCGCGAATTTGCCGGCGCTTGCGATGAAAAGTTACGGCAAATCGGTGAGCCTCATCTCGAATGAGCTGCACTAGGTGCAACACTGGATTGTGATGATCCAGCGCGATCGGATCGTCTTCCTGCCCGCACACGTAAATGATCTCTTCGCGTTTCGCAATCGAGGCGAGCGGCTGATTGATAATCTGCAGCGATGCCAGCGCTTCGGCTGCCGCGTGTAGCTGACCCAGTCCGCCGTCGATCAGAATGAGGCTGGGCATCTCTTTCTTTTCGTCCTGAATGCGCCTATAGCGGCGCGTCACCACCTCGCGCATGGACGCGAAGTCATCCACTCCGTCGACGGTACGAATGATGAACTTGCGATAATCCGACTTCTTCATCTTGCCGGCTTCCCAGACCACCATCGACGCAACCGTTTCGGTGCCTTGGATATGCGAGATATCGAAGCACTCAATCCGCTTTGGAGGTTCAGGCAGGGCCAGCGCATCCTGCAAAGCTTCCTGGATGGCTCTGGCATTCGGCTTCATCACCCGGAAGCGCTGATCATAGAGCTGCTTGGCATTGTTCGACGCGAGATCGATGAGTGATCGCTTATCTCCACGCTGCGGGATATCGATGTGGACCCGTGTGGCGCGACCGCCCGCCGCCGCGAGTTGCTCCGACAGCACTTCCTCCAGCATTTCGCGATCCTCAAAATCCACGGGTACATAGATGTTCCGTGGAACATACGGCTGACCGAGATAGAGCTGCCCCAAGAATTGCGAAAAAAATTGTGGCGGCGAGAAATCTGACGAGCCTTGTTCAATCGGACGAACGAAGGTGCCCGTTGGCCCGTCGCCATTTGACGGCAACGCATCTGCAGCAACGCTGAATTCCGGCAAGTCCTCCCAGAAGAACTCGCGTCGATCCAGCACTCTTCCGCCGCGCATGTGAAACAAATTCACGGCCAGCATGCCGTTCTCGTAGTGATACCCGAAGACGTCGGCGTCATCGCCCTCGGCCGCGGCGATGCGCTGCTTTTCCTGCAACTGCTCGACGGTCGAAATCAGGTCACGATATTTGGCGGCCTTCTCAAACTCTTGCGCCTCCGCCGACTTCGCCATGCGATCGCGCAGCGACTTCGCGAGTTCTCCCTGCTTTCCATCCAAAAACAACTTCACATCCCGCACTGCTTCCTGGTAAATCTCCGGCGTGGTCAGGCCCGCCACGCACGGTCCCAGACAACGGCCAATGTAGAACTGCAGGCAAGGGCGCGGGTGCGCTCGGTTCAAATCTACATTGCACGACGGCACCAAGAAGCTGCGGTGGATGAGATCCACGATCCGATACGCCAGGTTGGCAGGGAAGTACGGCCCGTAATAAACGCTGCCGTCCTTCTTCAGCCTCCGCGTCACGTACACTCGCGGATAACGCTCCCCCAACGTCAGCTTCACGTAAGGATAAGTTTTGTCATCCCGCAGAAGAATGTTGAAACGGGGCTTCTTTTGCTTGATGAGGTGATTCTCGAGCGCCAGCGCCTCTTTGTTGTTGGCAACGACGATGTAGTCGACGTCGACCGCCTCGCGTACCAGCGTGCCGGTCTTGGCGTCCGCCACCCGGCCTTCGTGAAAATAGGAGCTGACCCGGTGTCGCAGGCTTTTCGCCTTGCCGACATAGATGACCTCTCCCTCGGCGTTCTTGTACAGATACACGCCGGGCGAGGCCGGGATGGTGCGAATTTTCTGCTGCAGGTCCACGGGAAGCGTAGTTCTATTTTAGAGGAAGGGACAACAGATGACCGCCCGACTAGCGGGGCGGGCGGGAAGTAGAAGCTGACGCCTATCCCTTCACCATTCGGTGGATCACTTCGGCCTGCATAAGATGGGATAATTTACCTGCGCATTTATCGCCGCGTCATCCTCTGTAGCTCTTGCAGGTGAGCTTCAACATCGAAAAGTGGCAAGTTATTCGGCGGTTCGTAGGGTTTGTCGCGGCGATGGATATAGATAATCCAAACGATTACGCAAACACTGAAACCTGCCATTCGGATCATGTCCACCGTGCCGGACGTGAGATTCGCAAACCGCGACATCAATGCAGAAGCGGCTATGTCAGCCGCTGCCGAAATCCCTAATCCGAGCGCAATACCGGCGGGAAGGCCCTTCCAAGAAATGTTGAGGACTCTCGTCAATACGATCACCATGAGTAAGAAACCGATTTTGATCAGGTTCACCGAGAGATTCAGCGTTTGGAATGTGGATAGAACCCTCGACAGATTCACTTGGGACAATAAGCCCGCGGCCACCGATGCAGATAGCACAAGTATGGCCGCCGTCCACCGCAAAAAGGGCCGAACTCCTTGCCAGCGCTTTATGCGTGACAACAGTAGCTTGTCGCTTAGTTCGTACAGCACACCAAATTCAAATATCGAACCGATCACCAGTCCGGCTGTCGCGACCCATTGATACAGATGAGACCGATGGGCCGGATCAGAAAGGGCGTAAAAATAGATAAGCAGGGCTGCCGCGAAGTAGAGTAGTTGGAAGGAGATCAAAGAGACAAAGAAGGGATAGACCCTGGGCAACTTGCGCCGAAAGGACAGCGCGAGCGCGAACAGAAGAAGTATTTGCGGAGCAACATCAAGACAAAACTCAAGGAAATGCATGGGCTGTTAAATCGTACATCTTCGATTAGCAGCCCACCCATGAGAATTGTCAATTGCGTCTTACTTGCATTGGAGGCCTGACGGGCAGATGGGTACATTGGCGGCAGCCGGTTGGGGTGCGCTCAAAGCAACTGTGAGTAGTGCGGCGGCAAGTAGTAATAATGTCTTCTTCACGGTGAGTCTCCTCAAGCAAAAATTTGGGATTGCACCGCGAGAATGCAGCTCAAAGCAGGGTCGTGCGCACAAAACGCAGTTTCGTTTAAATTCTCAAAAACGTAACAAAGTAGAACTGGTAAGTCATTGATGTGAAAGGTGATAATGGAGAGGACAGAGATTCTGAGGAATTCTTTAAGATGGAGGTCTGCTTGGTTTTTCGGCGGAATCGAAACAAACTAGAGCTGCAGCCCAACAGCTGCCCTCTGCTCGTCCCGCACTAGCGCACGAGTGATCTCGCGCCGTGCTTTTCTCCAACCGTATAAAAATTTCCTCTACTTGCGCCTTTGTAGAAGCATCGGGTGTATGCTGGGTTCGCATCTAAGCCTTGCGAGATGAAAGGCTTAGGGATTGTTTGGGTACTTTTGGCAGTTGGCACCATCCGTGCTTAATGTCAGAGTGGCTGAGCAAGACCGAGAGGCCACGAAGCTCAAGACCCAGGCCAGTCAGCGGACTTGCCCCAAGGATTTGTGGAGTTTGTACGACACGCCCCCGCGTGTCACCCCAGGCACGGAACTCAAAACTCCTGTTGCCCAGGTTTCTAAATCATCAGTGAGGAAGGAGTCCTCCAACAATGAATCGCGCTTCTTTAGTCATTGCACTGGCAGCGAGCATGGCGGCGTCGGTCGGCTGCGCCAGCAAAAACTACGTAAAACAACAGACCACGC
>Ga0157372_10006405_pt1 | contig 12526 bp, 9 predicted proteins | sample C55metaG_FD_115307 | JGI IMG/M metagenome (GOLD analysis project Ga0157372, IMG submission 115307) | Corn rhizosphere microbial communities from Kellogg Biological Station, Michigan, USA - C5-5 metaG | ecosystem: Host-associated > Plants > Roots > Rhizosphere > Soil | place: USA: Michigan... | reverse complement strand
TGCGCGGCGATCTGATCCGCCTGCTCGGCGAGGACCGCGTGCTCGCGCGCGCGTCCGACCTGATCCGCTACGCCTCCGACGCGAGCCCGTACCGCCGCTTCCCGCAGGTGGTGGTGATGGCGCACGGCCTCGACGACGTGCTGAGGACGATCGAGTACGCACGCGAGCACGGCATGCACCTGACCTTCCGCGGCGGCGGCACGAGCCTGAACGGCCAGGGGCAGACCGACGGCATCCTGGTGGACGTTCGCCGCCACTGGTTCGGGGTTGAGGTGGAGGACGGCGGCAGGCGGGCGCGGCTGAGGCCCGGCACGCTCGTTGGGATGGCCAACCGCATCCTCAAGCCGCACGGCTACCTGCTCGGCCCGGACCCGGCGAGCAAGGACATCGCCACGGTGGGCGCGGTGATCGCCAACAACTCGGGCGGGATGCGCTGCGGCGTGACCTGGGACTCGTACTCGACCGTGCGCGAGCTGAAGCTCGTGCTCGCCTCCGGGACCGTGGTCGACACGGCGGCGCCAGACGCCGAGGAGAAGTTCGCGGCCGCCGAGCCGGAGCTGGCCCAGGGTCTGATCGAGATCCGCGACGAGCTGCGCGCCGACAGCGAGTTGGCGGAGCGCGTGAGGCGCAAGTTCGAGATCAAGAACACCACCGGCTACCGCCTGTGCGCGTTTCTCGACGCCGACACGCCGCTCGAGATCTTCCGCCGCCTGGTGGTGGGCTCGGAGGGCACGCTCGCGTTCATCGCCGAGGCCGTGATGGAGACGCGTCCCGACCCGCCGCGCACGGTGGTGTCGTGGCTCCACTTCGGCTCGATCGACGAGGCGATGACGCCGGTGTCGCAGCTCGTGAACGAGGACGCGCGAGCGGTGGAGCTGATGGTGGCCCCCGCGCTGATCGCGGCCGCGCACAACATCCAGGGCACGCCCGAGTACTGGAAGGAGCTGCCTCCGGAGTCGGCCGCGCTGCTGGTGGAGTTCGGCGGCGAGACGGACGCCGACCTGGATGCGCACGTGATGGCGACGGACCGCATCCTGGCCGAGTACGAGCTGCTGCAGGAGCCGGACTGGATGCGCGACGAGCACGCGATCGAGCTGGCGTGGGGCGTGCGCGAGGGTCTCCACGGACTGGTGGGCCGCTTTCGGCCGCCCGAGACCGCGCTGATCATCGAGGACGTGTGCGTGCGCTCCGAGCAGCTGCCCGAGTGTGCGCGCGAGATCCAGGCGCTGCTGGGCGAGCACGGCTTCATCCCCGGCGTTGCGGGGCACGCGTCGGCCGGCAACCTGCACTTCCAGCTCACGCCGGATTTCGCCAAGGAGGAGGATCGCGCGCGCTACGAGGCCTTCATGGAGAAGCTGGGCGAACTGATCCTCGACAAGTACGACGGCTCGATGAAGGCCGAGCACGGCACCGGCGTGGCGATGACGCCGTGGGTGGAGCGCGAGTGGGGCGAGAAGGCCACGCGGATGATGTGGCGCGTGAAGGAGCTGGCGGATCCCGGCGGCGTGCTCAACCCGGGCGTGGTGCTGAACCGCGATCCGGAGGCGCACCTTTCGCACCTGAAGATCCAGCCGATGATCGAGGAGGTGGCCGCGCACTGCGTGGAGTGCGGCTTCTGCGAGCCGGTGTGCCCGAGCCGCAACGTCACGACCACGCCTCGCCAGCGGATCGTGCTGCGGCGCGAGATGGCGCGTCAGGAGGAGGGCTCGCCGGTGTACGAGGCCCTGCTGCGCGAGTACGAGTACGACGCGATCCAGACCTGCGCCGCGGACGGCACCTGCGCGCCGTCGTGCCCGCTCGCGATCGACACGGGCGCGCTGATCAAGGAGTTTCGCGTGCGCGAGCGGACCGAGCGCGAGGAGAAGGTGGCGCTGTCGGTGGCCAGGCGCTATGGCACGGTGGAGCGCGCGGCGCGCGCCGGGCTGCGCATCGGTCACTTCGGCCCGCTGGCGAACACGCTGCGGCGGCGAGTGAGCGAGGACCTGATTCCTGCGTGGCCGAGCGACGGCATGCCGCCTCCCGCGCCGGCGCTTCCCGCGACCACGCGCGACGGCGCGGCTGCCGTGTACATGCCGGCGTGCATCAACCGCATCTTCGGCAACCCGCGCGGCAAGGCCGAACACCCGACGCTGCCCGAGACGCTCGTGGAGGTGTCCAAGCGCGCCGGCCTGCCGCTGTGGATCCCGGACGACGTGTCCGGCAACTGCTGCTCGGTGCCGTGGAGCTCGAAGGGCTACAGGCGCGGTCAGGAGTTCATGGCGGCGCGGGTGCGCGAGGCCATCAACCGCTGGACGGGCAACGGCTCCCTGCCGCTCGTGATCGACGCGAGCTCCTGTGCGCTCGGTCTCGTGCAGGACGTGGGGCTCGAGGGGGTGGAGGTGCTCGACTCGATCGCCTGGGCGCACGACCGGCTGCTGCCCGCGCTCGAGGTCAAGCGCCGGGTGGCGTCGGTTGCGGTGCACCCCAACTGCTCCGCGGGGCACATGCAGCTGCAGGTCAAGCTCGACGCCATGGCGCGCGAGCTGGCCGAGGAGGTGGTGGTGCCCGTCGGAACCACCTGCTGCGGCATGGCGGGCGACCGCGGACTGCTCCATCCGGAGCTGCCGCAATCGGCGCTGCGCGACGTGAAGGCGTCGCTCGCCGGCCGCCAGTTCGACGCCTGCGTGTCGAGCAACCGCACCTGCGAGCTCGCGCTTCAGCAGGTGACCGGGCGGCCGTACGAGTCGTTCGTGTTTCTGCTCGAGGAGCTGACCCGGGCCTAGCCGGCGGGGACGATCGTCTCGACCAGACCGCTGACCACGTCGTACACGTGCCCTGACACGGTCACGCGCGGCGAGACCGCCGCGGCTGAGCGAAGGAGCTCGACGTCGTGTGCGACCGTGACCGCCGGATCGGTGATCGCGCGCTCGCGCAAAGCGGCCTCGTCGGTGCCGATTCGCTCGGCGTAGGCCCGGCGGAAGCTGTCGTCGGCGAGCGCGCCCGCCCCGCACTGGGTGTGGTGGATCACGGCGACCTCGAACAGCGGCCCATCGGGCAGCAGGTTCTCGGCGATCTGGCATATGAAGGCCACGTCGCCCGTCACCTCAGGGGTCACCCGGCCGCCGACGTTCCGGACGACCAGTGCGTCGCTCAGGCGCAGGCCGAGGACGTGTGCGGGGTCCACGCGCGGGTCGAGGCACGTGATCACGAAGAGGTTGAGGTTGGGGAGCACGACGGCGCCCTCGTGGCCGCCGGCGGCGGCGAAGGCGCGGTTGCGTTCGAGCATCTCGGCGCTCATGAGCGGATCTCCTGATGTAGTTGCATGATGCATCTGTACGATATATCATGCCGCGACATGGCATCGACCGACCTCAGCCCGACCGGCCGCGTGATTCTCGGGATGATCGCCCTCGGCAGGACCACGGGCTACGACATCAAGCAGCTCGTGGACAGGACGACGCGCCATTTCTGGGCCGCGAGCTACGGCCAGATCTACCCGGAGCTGAAGCGACTCGAGGACGCAGGGCTCGTGCGCGGCCGGCCGGAGCCGTCAGGCGCCCGCGCGCGCACCGTCTATTCGCTCACCAAGGAGGGCGAGCGCGCGCTGCAGGGTTGGCTGGCGTCGGACGAGGAGCCGCTCTACGAGCTGCGCGACGAGGGGATGCTCAAGCTCTTCTTCTCGGACAGCCTGCCAGAGCGGCGGATCGAGAACATCCGCGCGATGCGGCAGCGCCAGGAGCGGAAGCTGGCGCACCTGAAGACGCTGGAGCCGCACGCCAGCCAGGGCCCCGGCGGCGCCTACCTGACTCTGCAGCTCGGCATCGCCTCGACGGAGTGCTTCATCAACTGGTGCGCGGCGACCGAGCGCCGCCTCGCCGCTGAGACCGAACAGGAGTAGGACATGCTGAGCAGACTCGCCGACTTCCTGCACGCCCACGCGCGCCGGGTGCTGTTCGCGGCGGTGATCGTCGCGGCGGTGGCGGGCGTCTTCGGCACCGGCGTAGCGAAACACATGAGCCCCTATGGCGCCGACGATCCGGCGACCGAGTCGGTGCAGGCCACGAACGAGTTCGAACACGCTGCCGGCCGGCAGATCGATCCGGGGATCGTGGCGCTGGTGAGCTCGGGCAACGTGCAGAGCAGCGCCGCCCGGCAGCGCGTCGAGCAGGTGGCGAGTGAGCTCCGCGCCCAGCCGCACGTGGCCGGCGCGGTCAGCTACTACGACACCCACGACCCGGCGATGGTCTCGCGCGACGGGCGCTCGACGTACGTGGTTGCCTACTTCAAGCCGTTCTCGGACAGGCAGCTGAAGGACGACGCGCAGCGGATCGAGGACCGGTTCGCGTCACAGAGGGACGTGAAGCTCGGCGGGCAGCAGATCGCGAACGCGCAGGCCAACACGCAGGTGGGCCACGACCTGGCCAAGGCCGAGCTCCTGGCCTTTCCGTTCATCTTCCTGCTCTCGCTGGTGTTCTTCCGCTCGCTTGTGGCCGCGCTGCTGCCGCCGCTGCTCGGCGGGATGGCGATCGTGGTCACCTTCCTAGTGCTGCGGATCGTGGCGAGCTTCGCCGACCTGTCGGTGTTCGCCCTCAACTTCGTCACCGGCATGGGACTCGGGCTGGCGATCGACTACAGCCTGTTCATGGTCTCGCGCTACCGCGAGGAGGCTGCCACCTCCGGCTTCGGCGCCGATGCGTTGCGGCGCACCTTGCAGACCGCCGGCCGGACGATCCTGTTCAGCTCGCTGACGGTGGCCGCGGCGGTCGCGTCGCTGGCGATCTTCCCTCAGCGCTTCCTGTATTCGATGGGCATCGCGGGGGCCGCGGTCGCGCTTGTGGCGGCCACGCTGGCCCTCGTGGTGCTGCCTGCACTGCTCGCGCTGCTCGGACCGCGGGTGAACGCGCTCGCGCCGAAGCGGCTGCAGCGCGCGGCCGATCGCGATGCTCGACCCGCCGAGAGCGGCGCGTGGTACCGGCTGTCGCGCTTCGTGATGAAGCGCCCTGGCCGGATCGCGTTCCTCAGCGCGACGTTGCTCATCGTGCTCGGCCTTCCCTTCACCGGGATCAAGTTCACCACCGTGACCGCGAGTGTGCTGCCGCAGAGCGCCAGCGCGCGTCAGGTGGACGCCGCGCTCTCCCGCGATTTCCCGCCGAACCGGACCGCGCCGCTCGAGGTGGTGGTCCGCGCCCCGGCGGCCTCGGCCGAGACGCGAGCGCTGGCGGCACGCATACGCACCCTGCCCGGTGTGTCCGGGATCGCCCGTCCCCAGGCGGCCGGGGCGAACCTGTCGCTGCTGGCAGTGGCACCGGTCGACGCGCCACTGAGCGAGCCGACCAAGCAGCTTGTCCGCAACGTCCGGGCGATCCAGGCGCCGGTCCATCTCGGTGTGGCCGGACAGACGGCCGCGTACCTGGATCTCGAGCACAGTCTCGGCGCCCACCTGCCGATCGTGCTGGCGGTGATCGTCGCGTCCACGTTGATCATCCTGTTCCTCTTCACGGGATCGGTCGTGCTGCCGGTCAAGGCGGTGCTGATGAACGTGCTCAACCTCAGCGCGGTGCTCGGGCTCCTCGTGCTTATCTTCCAGGACGGACACCTCGAGGACCCGCTCTCGTTCACGAGCCAGGGCGCGCTCGACGCCACGCAGCCGATCTTCCTCGCGGCGGTGGCGTTCGGCCTGGCGACCGACTACGGGGTGTTCCTGCTCTCGCGGATCAAGGAAGCGCGCGACGGCGGAGCATCGGACTCCGAGGCGGTGGCCATCGGGCTCGAGCGCTCCGGGCGCATCATCACGGCGGCGGCGCTGCTGTTCGCGGTCGCGATCGGCGCCTTTGCGACGTCCAAGCTCGTGTTCATCAAGGAGCTGGGCGTGGGTACGGCGTTGGCGGTGCTGATCGACGCGTCGATCATCCGGGCGCTGCTCGTGCCGTCGCTTATGGAGCTGCTCGGGCGCTGGAACTGGTGGGCCCCGAGGCCGCTGCGGCGCCTGCACGACCGGATCGGGCTGCGCGAGGGCCCTGCCCATGTGATGGCGGGACCCGGTCCCTCGCGCGCCTGAGCGAACCGCCTCGAGCAGCGTGCGCTGTCAGCATTCGCGGCGGTGGCCGCCAGCGAGACAGAGACCGGCAGTGGCGCGAGCGGGCGCCTCAGTGGGCGCACCGCATGGGCGCGCAACCTGGCCGCGCCACTGCGCGACTACCTGACCACCGAGACGGGCGGCGCGCTGGCGCTGCTCGCGGCGGCCGTGGTGGCGCTGATCTGGGCGAACTCGCCATGGCCACACTCGTATGAGGACGCGTGGACCACGACGCTGTCGATCCGCATCGGGGACTCGGGGATCGCACTGGACCTGCGCGGGTGGGTGAACTCGGGCCTGATGACGTTCTTCTTCCTGGTCGTCGGCCTCGAGGCCAAGCGCGAGCTGGACGTTGGCCAGCTGAGGGAGCGACGCCGGGTGGCAATTCCGCTCGTGGCGGCGGTGGGAGGAATGGCCACGGCGGTGGGCATCTACCTGATCTTCAACGCGGGCGGACCGGGCGCGCACGGCTGGGGCGCCGCGATGTCCACCGATACCGCCTTCGTGCTCGGAGTGCTGGCGCTGGTGGCGCCGGGAGGCACGCGGCTGCGCGTCCGGCTGCTCACGCTCGCGGTGTTCGACGACCTGGTGGCCCTGGTGGTGATCGCGGTCGCGTACACGGACAAGGTGGACGTGGTCGCGCTGGTGGTGGCGATCGGGATCTTCGGCGGGCTCGTGGTCCTGCGCGCCGCGCCGGCGTTCGCGCGCTTGCAGCTGGCCGCGGTGCTGGGCGTGGCGCTGTGGGTGGCTCTGTACGAGTCGGGCATCGACCCGGTGATCGCCGGCCTGGCGACCGGACTCGTGACGAGTGCGTATCCGCCGCCACGCGAGCACCTGGAGCGGGTGGTGGAGCTCACGCGCTCCTTCCGCGAGCAGCCGACGCCCGAGCTCGCCCGCACCACGCAGCTCGGACTCGCCTCGGCGATCTCGCCGAACGACCGGCTCCAGTACCGGCTCCACCCCTGGACCAGCTTCGTGATCGTGCCCGTGTTCGCCCTCGCCAACGCGGGGATCCACCTGAACGGGGACGTGCTGTCCAACGCGTTCAGCTCGCCGATCACGTGGGGCATCCTGCTCGGGTACGTGGTGGGCAAGCCGGTCGGCATCGTGGCTTCGGCATGGGTCTCGCTGCGGCTGCGGCTCGGGTTGCGGCGCAGCCTCAGCTGGCCGGTGATAGCCGGCGGCGGCGTGGTGGCGGGCATCGGCTTCACGGTGTCGATCCTGATCTCGACCCTGGCGTTCAGCGGCCGCGAGCTGGAGGAGGCGAAGATCGGCGTGCTGTCCGCGGCGGTGGTGGCGTCGCTGGCGAGCTGGGGCGCGTTCCGGCTGATCCGTCACCTGCCGGCGCGCATGCGGGCGCGCCAGATCGCCGGGACCGAGGAGGAGATCGTGGACCTGGCCGAGGAGGTGGATCCGGAGCGCGACCACATCCGCGGCGGGGAGAATGCGCTCGTCACGCTCGTGGAGTACGGCGACTACGAATGCCCGTACTGCGGGCAGGCCGAGACGGTGGTGCGCGAGCTGCTGACCGACTTCGGCGACGAGCTGCGCTACGTGTGGCGCCACCTGCCCCTGAACGACGTGCACCCGCACGCGCAGCTCGCCGCCGAGGCTTCCGAGGCCGCGGCCGCGCAGGGCGCGTTCTGGGAGATGCACGACAAGCTGCTCGACCACCAGGACGAGCTGAACCCGCGCGACCTCACGCGCTACGCGGAGGAGAGCGGGCTCGACCTCGACAGCTTCTGGGACGCGCTGAAGAGCCACGACTTCGCGGACCGGATCGCCGAGGACGTGGGCAGTGCGGACGCGAGTGGCGTGGCGGGCACGCCCAGCTTCTTCATCAACGGCAGGCGCCACTCGGGCGCCTACGACGTGGCCACCCTGACCGCCGCGGTCCGGGCGGCCCGGGCGCGCGCGGCGGCGGTTAGCGCGGCCGGCGCTGCCTAGTCTTCAGGCATGGCCCAGCCGCTCAACCCGGCGCTCAAGGCGGTCAGCGACGCGGTGCTCGCGGTCGCGTCGCAGCGGTCGGTCGAGGAGGTGCTCCAGCAGCTCGTGGAGTGCGCGCGCGAGCTGGCCGGAGCGAGATACGCCGCCCTCGGGATCCCGGACGGCGCCGGCGGCTTCAGCCAGTTCCTGACCACGGGGATGAGCGACGAGCTCGTGGCGTCGATGGGTCCGCTGCCGCGCACCCACGGGATGCTCGGCGCGATGCTCGAGGAGACCGCACCGTTCCGGACCGCCGACCTCCATGCCGACCCGCGCTTTCGCGGCTGGTGGCCGCGCGGCCATCCCGACATGCGCTCCTTCCTCGGCGTGCCGATCGTCGCGCACGAGGGCGTGATCGGCTCGTTCTACCTCACCCACAAGGAGGGCACCGCCGAGTTCACCGACGAGGACCAGGAGCTGATCGAGCTGCTGGCCTCCCACGCGGCCATCGCGATCACGAACGCGCGCCTGTTCGAGCGTAGCCGTGAGCTGTCGATCCTCGAGGAGCGCAACCGGCTCGCGCTCGAGCTGCACGACGCGGTGAGCCAGAAGCTCTTCTCCCTCGTGCTCACGGCGGAGTCGGCCGAGACGCTGCTCGAACGCGACGGCGGCAGCGCCGCCAAGGAGCAGGTGGAGCGGCTGAAGATCCTGAGCCGCGAGGCGCTGGAGGAGTTGCGCTCGCTGATCCTGGAGCTGCGGCCGCCGGACCTGGACCGCGACGGCCTGTGCGGCGCGCTGCGCAAGCACGTGGAGGTGCTGCGCCAGCTGCACGCGGTGGACATCGAGCTGCTGCTCGACGACGCCGTGTCGGCCGGTGGCGACGAGCGCGACCAGGAGGTGTTCCGCATCGCGCAGGAGGCGCTGCAGAACGCGCTTCGCCACGCGGGTGCGAAGCGGGTGCAGGTGAACCTGGCGCGGGACGATGGCCAGCTCGCGCTGCGGGTAACGGACGACGGCGTGGGCTTCCAGCCGGACGACCCCGAGCTGCGCTCGCGCAGGCTCGGGCTGACGTCGATGGAGGAGCGCGCGGCGCGGCTCGGCGGGCGGCTCTCGATCCACTCGGCGCCCGGCGACGGCACGGACATCAAGCTCGAGGTGGCGGTCGGTGCCTGACGCCTCGATCCGCGTGATGCTGGTGGACGACCACGCGGTGGTGCGCGAGGGGCTCCGCACGTTCCTGGAGCTGCAGGATGGGATCGAGGTGGTGGGGGAGGCCGAGGACGGCGAGCAGGCGATCGCGCAGGCAGAGCGCCTCGAGCCCGACGTGATCCTGATGGACCTGATGATGCCGGTGCTGGATGGCGTGGGCGCCATGCGCCGGCTCAGGCAGAGGCTGCCGCGGGCGCGCGTGATCGTGCTGACCAGCTTCGGCGACGACGACCGGCTGCTGCCCGCGATCCAGGCGGGCGCCGCGGGCTACCTGCTGAAGAACGTACAGCCCAAGGAGCTGGCCCGCGCGGTGCGCGCGGCGCACAACGGCGAGGCGCTGCTCGACCCGTCGGTTGCCGCGCGCCTGGTGGAGGCGATCGCGCAGCCCGCCGGGGAGGAGCCGCGCGACGATCTGACACCGCGCGAGCGCCAGGTGCTCGAGCTGATCGGGCAAGGGCTGTCGAACAAGCGGATCGCGCTCGAGCTCGGCGTGTCCGAGAAGACGGTGAAGACGCACGTGGGCCACGTGCTGGCCAAGCTGGGCGTGACGGACCGGACCCAGGCCGCGCTCCACGCCGTGCGCAGCGGGCTTCTCAGCCCAAAGACCTAGGACCAATTGCCACTGGTGGTTCAGCCCGGCTCCGTCATAGCTTGCCGGGCATGCCAACCGCACTCATTACCGGAGCCTCACGCGGACTCGGCCGCGCCCTGGCGCGCGCCCTCATCCGCGACGACTGGAAGCTTGTAATCGACGCCCGCGGCGCCGCGGACCTGGAGGCCGTGGCCAGGGAGCTGGGCCAGCTCGGCGACGTGACCGCATTGCCCGGCGACGTGTCCGACCCCGAGCACCGGCGCGCGCTGGTAGCGGCGGCCGGAGACCAGCTCGACCTGCTCGTGAACAACGCGAGCGCGCTTGGACCCAGCCCGCAGCCGCCGCTCGCGCTCTACCCGCCGTCGGAGCTGCAGCGCGTGTTCCGCATCAACGTGCTGGCGCCCGTAGCCCTCATCCAGCTCGCACTGCCGAAGATCCCGGCGGGCGGCGCGATCATCAACGTCACCTCCGACGCCGCCGTGGAGGCGTACGAAGGCTGGGGCGGCTACGGCTCGGCAAAGGCCGCGCTGGAGCAGGTGAGCGCCGTGCTGGGTGCCGAGCATCCGGACCTGCGCGTGTACGCCGTCGATCCCGGCGACATGAACACCCGGATGCACCAGGAGGCGTTCCCGGGCGAGGACATCTCGGATCGCCCGCCGCCCGAGGAGAGCGTGCCCGGCTTCATCGCGCTGATCGGCGGCACGCTGCCGAGCGGGCGCTACCGCAGCCACGACCTCGTGGAGGTCGAGGCGGCGTGACGGCCACCGCCCTCGCATTCGAGCTGCCGACGGCCCTCGAGGCGCACGAGCCGCCGGAGGCGCGCGGCCTGGCCCGCGACGAGGTCAAGCTCATGGCGGTGAGCCGCGAGCTCGGGTCGATCGCCCACGCCCGCTTCCGCGACCTGCCTGAGTTCCTGCGCCCGGGCGACCTGCTCGTGATCAACACCTCGGCAACCCTGCCGGCGGCCGTGCCAGCGCGGCTTGGCGACGGCACCGGCATCGAACTGCGCTTCGCCACCGCCGCGCCCCGCCTCCCCGACGGCCGCTGGTGGGTTGTCGAGCTGCGCAGCGGGGACGGCTTCGTCCCCTACCGCGGCGGCCGCGCCGGCGAGCACGTGACGCTCGCCGGCAACGGCGACCTGGCGCTCGTGGCCCCGTACGCGGGCGGCGACCGCCTCTGGCTCGCCAGGTTCGACCCGCACGAGCCTCTGCACCTCTACCTCGCCCGCCACGGACATCCGATCCGCTACGGCTACGTGCCGCACGAGTGGCCGCTCGAGGCGTACCAGACCGCCTTCTCGCTCCACCCGGGCAGCGCCGAGATGCCGAGTGCCGCCCGCCCCTTCACCGACGAGCTCGTGGGCGAGCTCACGGCCCGCGGCATCCTCTTCGCACCGCTCATCCTCCACACGGGCGTGTCCTCACCGGAGCACCACGAGCCGCCCTACCCAGAGCGCTACGAGGTGCCGGAGACGACCGCGCGGCTGGTCAACGCGGCCAAGGAGTGGGGCGGCCGCATCATCGCCGTCGGGACGACAGCGGTAAGAGCCCTCGAATCAGTGGCGCAACCAGACGGCAGCGTGGAGCCAGGAACCGGCTGGACCAACCTGGTGATCTCTGTGGACCGTGGTCCTTGGGCGGCGGACGGCCTGATCACCGGCTGGCACGAGCCCCAGGCCAGCCACCTGATGATGCTCGAGGCCTTCGCCGGCGAGGAGCTGCTCGCGCGCAGCTACGACGAGGCGCTCGAGCATGGCTACCTCTGGCACGAGTTCGGCGACAGCCACCTGATCCTGCCGTAGCGCTCGTTAGGCTCGGCGGCCATCATGGCCACCGACGAGGACATCGAACGCATCCGCTACGGCTACGCCGCGTTCAATTCCGGCGACCTGGAGGCGTTCGTCGAATACCTGAGCGACGACGTGGAGCTCCACCCGGTGCTGGGCGAGCTGGTGGGCGGCGGTGACGTGTTTCGCGGGCCCGAGGGTGCCGTGCGCTGGCGCGAGGTGGTCACGAGCACCCTGGACGGCTTCCACGTGAGCGTGGAGGAGATCGTTCCGGCGGGCGACGGCGTGTACGTGGCGTTCGTGCGCTTCCACGGCAGCGGCGCAGCAAGTGGGGTGGAGGTGACCCTCGACGCGGCCAACGTCTTCACAATGCGCGACGGCATCGTGCTGCGGATGGACAGCTATCAGGACAGGGACGAGGCGCTGCGCGCCGTGGGGATCGAGCGGTGAGCGGCGCGGCCGTGGTGACCGGCTCGGCCGGCGGGCTGGGCTTAGAGATCGCGCGCCTGCTCGCGCAGCGGGGCTACGCCGTGAACGTGGCGGACGTGGACGAGTCCGGCGCGCAGGCCGCGGCGCAGAAGCTGGGCGGCGCCGCGTGGGGCACGCGGCTCGACGTGACCGATGCCGGCGCCTGCCGCGCGGCCGCGCGAGATGCCGCGGCCAGGGGCGGCCTCGACGTGTGGGTGAACAACGCGGGCATCCTGCGCACAGGGCCGTCGTGGTCCCACTCAGACGCCGAGCGCCGCGCCCTCGTGGACGTGAACGTGCACGGCCTGATGAACGGCACGATCGCCGCGCTTGAGCACATGCGCCCGGCGAACGCGGGGCATGTGATCAACGTGGTGTCGCTGGCCGGTCTGGCGGCCCCGCCGGGTGAGACCGTCTACGCCGCCACCAAGCACGCGGCGCTGGCGTTCACCGTCGGCACGCTGTTCGACCTGCGCCAGGACGGCTGCCG
>Ga0157372_10006404_pt1 | contig 12526 bp, 11 predicted proteins | sample C55metaG_FD_115307 | JGI IMG/M metagenome (GOLD analysis project Ga0157372, IMG submission 115307) | Corn rhizosphere microbial communities from Kellogg Biological Station, Michigan, USA - C5-5 metaG | ecosystem: Host-associated > Plants > Roots > Rhizosphere > Soil | place: USA: Michigan... | reverse complement strand
TGAACAGGGCGGACAAGCAGAGCTGGTTCTATATCCGGGAGAGGATCATGTGTTCTTAGGCCCCATAAATCGCTACAACTCGATGATGCGGCACTTTGATTGGTTCAATTTTTGGCTGATGGGGGAAGAGGATCCTGATCCTGGCAAAGCCGAGCAGTACAAGCGCTGGCGTGAGTTACGCAAGCTGCAGGAAGCGAAAATAACAACTGGTCAGACAAACTGAAAGCTAACGTCACCTCGGCGTGATATGGCGTGCTGAGGCAGCGATCTAACAGGTCGTGCAAATCAACGCTGCTAATGGGCTTTCCTGTACTTCCTCCGCAATCGTCGGCAAGCGGGAAATAACACTGTTTTGCAAAGGGAAGTGAGGAGTTCTAGTCACTGCCAATTTGGGTCCGATCTGGGTCCTGAGGCACTACCAGCGACTCACGTACGGAGACGTCGTCGTCAACCACGAACACGATTGGCGTGCTGTTCGACATAGCTGATGACATTTCATGGCCAAGTGCGCGGGCTAAATTCATTCGTATCCCCGCCGATGAGATGGCGGGCAGAATTGAAACCATGGTGAGGCCGTTCTTTTCGGCGCCTCTTAGTGCGACTCGATACTAATACTTGGCGCGGAGAACCGTTTGCGCTAGTCTTAATGCCACTTTTGCGCCCTTGGAGGATATCCGATGAGTCAAGGAGCTCCGGTTCAAACACTGTTAGCGTGTTCCCAATGCGGCAGGGCGCTCCCGCACTCGGATTTGGTCCAGATCGCCGGAAATTGGGTGTGCGCCGATTGCAAGCCGGCATTTCTGAGCCGGGTCATGGCGAGCGGCGCTGCTGGAGCATCGCCACTGGCCTGGCGTTACGGCGGATTTTGGATCCGTTTCGGCGCCCGCTTCATCGACGGCCTTGTGTTCATGGTGCCCGTACTGATCTTCGCCGCCGTGCTCATACCAAATCTTATCCGTGCGAGGGGTCAGGCACCTGTCGCGCCGAACCCGGGCTTTGCAGCCTTCGGCTTTCTCAGTCTCTTTGTAGCTTTTTTCGTGGCCGGAGGTTGCTACGAGATTCTGATGCTGAAGTATCGCAGTGCAACTCTGGGAAAGATGGCCTGCGGACTGAAAGTCATCCGATCCGACGGTCACAATTTAGGTTGGGGCGTATGCTTTGGGCGCTTCTTCATGTGGAATGTCGTAACCAGCGGCATCCCCTACTTGAATTCCGTCCTCATGCTGGTTACCTCAATCATGTTGGGGGTGGACGGTGAGAAGCGAGCTTTGCATGACCGGGTGTGTGACACGAGGGTGATATATAAACAGAGCGTAGCGTGAGTCTTAGCATCAAGTCTCTGCATTGTAATTAAGGAGAATACCCATGAGCCAGGAAGCTTCAGTCCAGGCAGTCTTAGCCTGTTCCCAATGCGGACGGGCACTCGATCAGTCTGACTTGGTGCATATTGCCGGGAACTGGGTATGTGCTGATTGCAAGCCAGCATTTCTGAGCCGCGTAATGGCAAGCGGCGCACCAGTAACTTCTAAATGGCACTACGCCGGGTTTTGGATTCGCGTCGTCGCCCGGTTGATTGATGGGATTACTCTTGGCATCGCGCAAGCCTTTATCGCGTTGCTGTTCTTTGGCACCTTCGGAGCGCAGTTCTTGCCCAGCGCGATGCGGTCCACGCCTATCGGCCTTCGAATCAGCTTCCAACTTCTTTCCTATGCGATTGCTATTGCGTACGAGGCGGTGTTCCTGCGTTATCAAGGCGCGACGCTAGGGAAAATGGCAGTAGGACTGAAGGTGGTTCGAAGCGATGGAGGATCGCTCGGATGGGGCATCTCTTTCGGACGATATTTCATGTATATCGTCAGTGGCATCATCCTGCTCATCGGTTACATCATGGTCGGGTTTGATAACGAGAAGCGTGCCTTGCACGACCGGGTGTGTGGCACCAGGGTGATCTACAAACGGAGCCTGGTGTGAGTCTTAGCATCAATCCTTTCATAGCTGGTCCAATGGGCTCTTCCGCAAGCGGTGACCCCACGTCGGCAGCTATTGGACATGGGGCGGTAGCCTGTCCCAGTTGTGGAGGGGACGTCGTACCGGTTGAGACAGAGACAGGATGGACATCGTGCCCTTCGTGTGCGAATCGACTGCAAGCTTGCCTCTGGCCCATTGTCCGGAAGAACACAAATGCGGTCGCCGCGCTTTCAGACCAAGCGACGTGTTTTTTTCATCCGGACAAGGCATTTCAGGCTTGTTGCCGACGGTGCGGCCGATTCGTGTGCGCGCTGTGTGACTTGCAGTTGGGAGCGGAGCACGTTTGTCCCGCATGCTTCGAGCGCGGGCGCGCTGATTCCGGTGCGGAAGCTGCCAAGGCGGAATGGCGGTACCGCGATGTACTCTATGATTCCATTGCGTTGACAGCCGGGTGGGCTTGGATTCTCTTTTGGCCTGTATTTGTAGCCGCGGTTCCGAGCGTGATTGTGTTGCACGTGAAATATCGGAAGGCCCCGCGGTCCTATTTGATTCCGCGGTCTGGCTGGCGTTTCTGGGTGGCGTATGTTGGGCTCATCTGGATTCCTCTAATAGTCGCCATACCGTTCTTCGCACGTCGAATGGCGGGGAGGCATTGATTGAAAAGTGCTTTCCAGAAGATCTCCCGTGTTGGCAGTTTAACTGGCGGGACGAAGTGGTATCTGAGTAAGGACTGTTTGCTTGCCGCGAAACGTACGATGTACACGGTCGAGTATCGCCGGTTTTATTTACGCGACTTGGAATCTATCGTGGTCTGGCCCCGTCGTTCGTGGCGGCTCCGCCTGATTATTCCCGGGGTGTTCTTCGGGATTGTTGGCGCTTCCTTCTGGCAGTGGGTGAATTCAACCACCGGCGCGATTTTCACCGGCATCGGTCTGGCCTGGATACTACTGGAACTGGCGCTCGGTCCAACAGCGGCATCGCGTGTTCGCACCACGGGAGTAAGCGTTGACCTCGCCTTGGTGAAGAGAACCCGTCGCGCTCGCAAGGTCCTTAAAGCAATTGACTCGGCGGTGCACGCCTCTCGCGACGTCACCATGCACCCGGCCGTTCTCATACCCACGCTGCAACCGGCAGGTATTTCTTCCCCAACGAAGTCCGAAGCCACCACTGCCGCGGCTTCCATCGCGGATGCCTCACCGACGAATGCCTTCTGACGTCCCAGCCGCGCCCACGATGAGCCTGCGCCATGCTCGCTGCTTGTTTCATCCGCTACGCGAAGCGGCAGCGCGGTGCCCGCATTGCGGGGGAACATTCTGCCGTGAATGCGTAACCGACGAAGAGGGCAAACTCGCTTGTCCGCCATGTCTGCGACGTATGGCGCGTCCGCCCGCACCAACGCGGTCACTGACGCGCCACTTCCGGCAAGTCTTCGCTGGACTTACTGCTCTCGCTTTCCTCGTCGCGCTCTTCTTCGCGATGTTGCAGTGGCGAGTGAATACGCCGGAGGAGCATTTGAATTTAGGCCGAGTCGCCGCTGACCGGCCGTCCGAGTAAGACAATGAGTGAAACCGCACTGGCTCCGGTCTCTTCGCTACCTACACGCGTACCACTCGCACGCGGTCACCGGAACCGGCTCAACTCGCTCGAAGCACTGGAACGCGGATTCGCGCTCTTTCGGTCAACGTTTGTACCGGAGGCGTGGCGTTATTACGCCGGCAGTGTGCCTCTCGTCTTTTGTTTTATTCCGATGTGGGTGATGAATGGCCAAATACGGCTCTCTAATGGCGTCGTATTAATGGAGGCGGTATTACTCGGCGCGGGTTATCTTCTGCGCGTGTTCATGGTCACCGGTTACATGCAACGCGTTCGCGAGCGAGCGTTTGGAACGAGCGCGTCGAAACCGGTGGGCGCAACCGCGAAAGCGGCAGCCTTGGGACGTTTACTTGCGTGGAAGGTCGCCCTGAGTGCCGGTGCCTTAATCGCGCTAGTAACCTTCGCAGGAGCGTCGTGGTTTTACAGCGCATGCCAATTTGCCAGCCTTGAGGCGCGAGAGGACGGCGCCGAAAGGAACTCTATGCGCGGGTGTCTGGCCCTTGCGGGTCAATGGTTCGGCAGCAGCGTGCTCCTATTATTAATGCTTTTTCCTTTATGGATTGCCGTGTGGCTTAATAGTCTGATCATTGCCCTGCTGGTTCCGCAGCTACTGCACTCGGTGCTTGGCGTGAATACCTTGCTCTCCACACCAACGGGGATATTCGCGCTAGTCCGCAGTTCCGCCTTCTGGCTTTCGTTGTTTGGGGGCGCTTGGCTCGCACTTGATCCAGTCGTCAAGTGTTCGTTCGTCATTGTTTATCAGCATTTGCGATCGAGGCGCGAAGGCGACGACTTGCGCGGTTTGATGGCGAGCCTGCCATGTGAGCAACAGAAGAAGGCTCAGATCATTGCCTCTACCGCTGGCATCAGGCTGAGCGGCGCATTGGTAATCGTGGCTGTGATTCTCGCTCGCAGTTCCCAAGTCGCATACGCAGAGCAGACACCGCCCGTGTCAAACAGAGTGGAGAGTTTCAACGATTCCGCGCGCCATGCGCGGATTCAACAATTGCGCCAAGCTTTGGATGTAGAGTCGCGGCGCGCAATCTATCGCTGGCACGACGCCGAACACCCGAGTCCGCCCAACTGGTTTGACAAGTTGCTGGCGAAAATGGGGCTCACGATAGAGCACGTATGGAATGCCTTCTGGGATTTTCTGCGCAAACTATGGCCTCGCGGTCTGAATCTCGGAAACGAGAAGGGCCCAGCCTGGCAGATGAAGAACCTGCGAATGTGGCTGTGGCTGATAGGGAGTGTGACTCTTGTAGCAGGAGGGGCGCTCTTTTGGTTGCGGCGACATAAGGAGACGGCATCGCTTTCAATCCCGCAGGCAATCGCGCCGCTTACCGATTTGGGCGAGGGTGCGTTAGCGAGCGTGCGTTCCGAGGACGAATGGTTCGCCTTGGCAGGACGGTTGGAAGGAGAGGGCGAATTGCGCTTCGCCTTGCGTGCGGCTTATTTCGGTCTGCTTGCAGGATTGGCTCAGCGCGAATGGCTGACGATCCGCCGCGATCGCACGAATCGCGAATATCTCGATGAATTCACTCGTCGGTGGCGGAGACGTCCGCAAGCAGCCGTTGAGTCGCGGGCAACGATTCCTGAGAAATTGCGCGTCAGCCTGCGACAGTTCGATCGCGTTTGGTATGGGTCTCATGTGCTGACGCCACAGGCAACGGCTTCGTACCGGCAAGATCAGGTGGAGTTACTCAACCATGTCTGACATTAAGCCGGGCAAGAGCGTGCTCAACTGGCGAGGTCCTCTGCTGGCTGCCGGTATTTTTGCGGCGGTGTTTGCGATTCTGTTGATCATGGCAGGTCAGAATGAGTCGAAAACTAGCGACATGGGATCCAGCTTACGCGAGGACCCCTATGGCGCCAGCTTGTTGTTCGATTCCTATCGTCATGCTGGGTACCAACTAAGGCGCGGCCAGGATGAGGACGCATTGTCCGATCAGGACGCGTCGAGAACGACCGCGTTCTTTATAGGGGGCTACTCCCCTAACGATTGGACAACCAACGATGGAAAACTTCAGACCGGAGCAAAGTTTCGCGGGCGGCTCGAAAATTTCCTGGCACGCGGCGGCCGCGTCATTCTGGTCGAGCCCCGTTGGCAATTAAAATCCGAATCTCAAGGCTGGGAAGTCGGGACCAAGTGGGACCCAACTCCACAGGGGCACACTCCACCCTGGGTCTCACCTGATCCTCGTGCGATGCCGGCGGACAGCGAGGCGATGTATCTTCCTGCCGATGCTCCGTGGCTCCAAACTGATGCGCAGTGGACTGTGCTGTACGGGGTGGGGGTGGGAGCCAATACACAAGCTGACAGATCTGCACACGTCTACATGGCGATGCGGCGAGCCGGGAATGGAGAACTCATTGCCGCGAGTGAGGAATCTTTCTTATTGAACGAACCGATCAAGACCCATCCGAACCCGGTCCTACTGGATTTTCTTGCTGGCGGCCGGCCGATAATCTGGGTCGATGAAACCTTGCACGGACTGCATCAGGATCAGGGTGTGCTTTGGCTAGTGCAGCGTTACCGGCTGCAAGCTGCTCTGTTGCTCTTTTGGGCGACTCTGCTGGCGTCGCTTTGGAGTATGAGTGGCGATCTGGTGCAACGTCCGGCCCACAGCGCCACTGCGCAGATCATACGTCATGGCGAAGTCGCCGGGGTGGCAGCCCGACGCCTGCTGCAACGAAGTATCGCGAAAGAACGCGTGGTGGCAGAATGCTGGGAACAATTTCGCCGCAGCTCGCCGCAGGATGCGTATGCCATTTCTGCAGACACACTTTGGGGAGCGCGGCTGCGCACCGCGCTAGCGCTGCCTCCTTTAGCGGGATATAAGGAACTAAGCCAACTAATATCCGAACGCCGCGCAACCGCAAAGGGTCTGGCTCATGTCGACCGCGTTGCGCCTGACAATTCAACGCTTAACTGATGATGTTTTTTTTTGGAGGCACAGATCGCATGAACGAAAAGCCGGTACTAGGGTTGGACGGCCAGGCACAGTCTGGGAATGGGGCAATGGAATCCGCAGAGGCGTTTGCGCTGATCACGAGCGGGGCGCGGCGCGTTCGAGAAGCTCTGAGCCGCGTGATCGTCGGCCAAAACGAAGCGATCAATCTCGCGCTGGTAACGCTACTTGCCGGCGGACACGCGCTCATCGAAGGCGTTCCCGGCATGGGGAAGACGCTGCTGGTAAAAGCGCTAGCGCGCGCGGTCGCAGGCGACTTCCAGCGTATTCAATTCACTCCGGACCTGATGCCGGCTGACGTCACTGGTACAAGCGTTTTTGACCTGAGGACGCAGGAGTTCCGGCTGGTGCGCGGGCCCATCTTCACAAATTTTTTACTGGCAGACGAAATCAACCGCGCACCAGCGAAAACGCAATCGGCACTGCTGGAGGCCATGCAAGAGCGTCAGGTGACCATCGATCGCGAGACGTGCGCGCTATCCCCGGTGTTCGTCGTGTTTGCGACGCAAAATCCAATCGAGCATCAGGGCACATATCCGCTTCCGGAGGCCCAGAAGGATCGCTTTCTTGTAAAAATTCGGATGGACTATCCGGCGGCAGAGGAAGAAAACGAACTCGCGAGGCTCGTAGCAGCAGGTGATTCTCCGGAGCGACGGTTGGCTGAGGACTTGCGCGTGCCGGTTCTGCAATCCGGCGAACTCGAAAAGATACGAGCCGCGACGGCGCATGTGCGCGTCAGCGAAGCCATCAGCGGTTATATCGTCAGCCTGGCTCGACAGACCCGGCAGCACGCGGCAGTCTGGGTTGGCGCTGGGCCGCGAGCAACACTCGCATTACTATCCGCGTCGCGGGCGCTTGCGGCTATTGAAGAGCGCGACTTTGTGACGCCTGAGGACGTAAAGACGCTGGCTGCGCCTGTACTTGAGCACCGCATGCTGCTGCGGCCGGAGTTCGAGATGGAAGGCGTCGCGATTCGCGAGGTAATTAACGCGGTGCTGGAGGCGGTCGAAGTACCGCGATGACCGCATGCGTAGTACACGGCGCGCAAAAACAACCAACGAAGTGAAATCATGACGGATGTAGACACAAACTCAGCGTCAATTGGTGGGCAGGGCGTCACGGCCACACTTGAAGCCACTGCGCAACCAGCACGCCCCAACCCGCTTTTAAATAGCAAGGCTGGGCAGAGAATCGCGCTTACCCCAGCGGAGTCGCTCTTCAGTCCGCAAGAATCGCTTATGTGGATCATGGGACTGCTGGGTGTGGCGGCGAGCATTGTGCCATGGTTTAACCGCCGTTGGTTATGGTTTGGGCTGATCGCCACTCCTGTGGCGTTGCTGACATGCTATGACGCGATCGCCTTGTGGCTCACCCGCCAAGAATGTGCACCGGTCCTCCTGCCGCCGGAGAAAGGGCTCCGAGGCAGAGAAGGGCAGACCATCGAAGTTTCTTTTGCTCTTACGGGCTGTGGGCGTCGCTCGCTGCGGAACGACATCCGTGTGGCAATTATGCCGGCAACACAAGACAGTGAAAGCGCCATCCGCGTAGAAACCGATCCTCAGCGGTTGAGGCTTGAGGAGCCAGATTCCGCCGCGCGTGGATCAACTCCCGCAACTGCGCATATTCAACTCTGGCCATGGACGGCGGAAATCGCTTTGCTCCGACGCGGACTTTGGCCTGGACCGCGGGTTGGCGTTGAGCGGCAGTCGCGGTTCCGCATCTGGCGTTTGCGGCGCTGGTTTGAAGTACCCGAGCCTTTGCGGATCGATGCGAATTTGCGGCCCGGACGACAGGAGATTCTGCGCAGCCCCGTCTACCGCATGCTTGTGGCGTCCCAGCAGACCCCATGGACTGGGCACGGGCGCGACTTCGAGCGCTTGCGGGAATATCAGCCCGGCGATACCTATTCGGAGATCGCATGGAAATCCACGGCGCGCCGGGGCTCTCCGGTTACCCGGCTTTTCCAGTGGGAGCAAAAGCAGGAAGTATATTTTGTGGTGGACCAATCGCGGGTATCCGCGCTCACCGTCCATCCGCCTACCGACCCCGAGAGTGCCGCTCCGCAAGACCGTGCACCGCGACGCATGTTGGATCTCGCGGTGGAAACGGCGTTGGTGGGAGCGACCGTCGCGCTGGAATTTGGTGACGAATTTGGCCTGGTCACTTACGCGGATGGAGCGAAGTCCTGGATGCGCGCAGGAAGCGGCCAATCCCAGTTTCACCAATTTCGTGATCGCCTGCTCAACATCGAGCCTTTGCCGACGACCGCGGATTACGAGGCGTTGTTCGCCGACATTCGGGTGCGGCTGCGGCGACGCGCCTATCTGGTATTGCTCGCCGACCTGACGGAGCGCTCGGTTTCGGATTCGTTACGCCGCGGAGTTGGACTGGTCCGGTCATCCCATGCCCTCTTGATGACGAGCATCTTGCCGGCTCGTGCGCGGCCAGCATTCTCGCCCAAAGAGGATTTGAAGACGGATCAAGATGTATATGCGGCGCTGGCGGGTGACAGAGAAAACCAGCGACTCGCCGCATTGGCGCGGCAGCTGCGCCAATTGGACGTGCAGCTCCGGTACATTCCTCCGGAGAAATTCCTGCGAACCGCCGTGGAAGGATATCTGGAAAACAAACGGGAGCAACGGCTGTGATCTTGGATCTCGATCGATTTCAGGCGCAGGCGCGGCCACGCTGGCGCGACCTCGAATCGCTGCTCGCCGCGCTAGAAAGCCGGCCGGACCGCCGGCTGAATCCAACGGAGGTCGAACAACTGCAAGAGCTTTACGCGCAGGTTGCAGCGGATTTGAATCGGGTCACCCACGGCGCGTTGGCACACGAGCTAAGGCAATATCTTGAGCGGCTGGTGGGGCGAGCATATGCGGAACTCTACTTCGCTCCGCCCTCGCGTCCCGAAATCTGGCGGCCGCGCCATTGGCTGCGGATTTTTACGGCGTTCCCGGAAGCATTTCGACGGCAGTCCCGCTATTTCGCGCTCGCCGTGCTGATTACGGTGTTGGGCTGCACCTTCGGCGGACTCGCAGTACACTACGATCCCGCCTCAGTGGATGTGCTGCTTCCGGCCGATTACTTGCGCAATCCAGGTCACCGCGTTCACGAAGAGGAGCAAGCACAAGGAACGCATCGGCAATCGGCACAGACCGAAGCAGCATTCTCGGCGCAACTGATCACGCACAACATCCAGGTAGCGCTACTCGCAGCGGCACTTGGCGTTACCTTTGGCATCGGGACGGCACTCCTTCTCTTCGAAAATGGCGTACTGCTCGGGGCCGTAGCGATTCATTACACCCAGCAGGGATTCGGACTGTTCATGACTGCGTGGCTGTTGCCACACGGCGTGTTTGAGATTCCATCGATCTTAATAGCCGGGCAAGCTGGGTTTTACTTGGCGCGTTTGCTGCTGCATCGTAGAGAGGATCGAAATCTTCGTCATTCGATGCGCGAATGGTTGGTGCTGGTCGTTGGGTTGGCGATGATGCTGGTGTGGGCCGGAATTATGGAAGCTTTTTTTTCCCAGCATCACGCGCCGGTTCTGCCGTATGGATTTAAGGTTGCGGTTGCCGCAGCAGAACTCGTGCTGCTGACGATCTACCTGCTACTGATCGGACGAAGAGAGATCGGCGCGGAAGCGCGCTCGAGCATTCCACCGGAGAACGGATGACAGACACTCAGCTGACCCAAGCGTCGACAACAGTCGAACTGACCATTGCGACGCCGGAAGGTGTGCTCTTTCGATTGCCCCTGGCCGGTCCCGCCTCCCGCCTCTATGCCATGTTGCTCGATGTAGTGATCGTACTGGCGACGGCCAACGGAATAGGATTGCTGGTTTACTGGATTTTCGCGAAGGTACCGGGATTTGGATTCATGGTGATCACGCTCGCGGAATTCGCACTTGGGTTTGCCTATGGCGCATTGCTGGAAGGTTTTTGGAACGGGCAGACAATTGGAAAACGCCTATTCCATTTGCGCGTAATTGACCAGACCGGACTTCCGCTACGGATCGAACAGGCTTGGGTACGGAATCTGATGCGCGTCGTTGATGCGCTGCCGTTTGCCTATCTGGTTGGAGGAATTTCCGTATTGAGCAGTCCTCTGATGCAACGCTTCGGAGACCGAGTGGCGGGGACGCTCGTTGTACGCCAAACACCGCTGGCCATACCGGCGGAGCGTTCATGGACCCAGCAGAAATACAACTCGTTCACGGAGTATCCAACGATAGCGGTGCATCTCCGCCGAGCGGCAACGCCACAACTGGCTAGTTTGATTCAAGATGCGCTGCGACGTCGGAACGAACTGGCGCCTTACGCACGGCGGGAAATCTATCGCGAGCTGGCCAAATATTTGCAGAGCGAGATCTCTCCATTTCCCGACGAATTGCTTGAGAGGCTTAGCGATGAACAGTATTTGATTAACGCTTCCGGCGTTCTATTCGGAGATCAACGCCAGTCGCGACCTCGGGTTTGATAATTTACGCTTGCAAACCAATGCTCTTGTGGGGACTGAGTGTGCGCTTTGCAAGACGAATGCACTCTTAGCACCGTTGCGACTAGCTCAACAGCTTCGGCTGCGGGGAATTCAACTAAATCAATAAGTCTTCAGATATTGCGGATCGCCATACGTGGGGAATACGCAGAGGCACTTGGAACAAAGATTCCTGCTTGATTAGTTCGTAAGCATTGTGGCATTGTAATCGGCACACTCGTTGGGGGTGATCCTGTGAACCAAATTAAGAATTGGGCTGGGCTGCTGTGTTCAATCGTTTCAATACTCTTCGTCTTCGGCATCAGCACTGCGCGCGCTGACGTTACGGGCGCTATTTCGGGCACAGTTCGTGACCCTGGGCAGGCAGTGGTTGCCGGCGCTCAAGTCAGAATCGTGAATGTGCAGACCAATGTCAGCCAGGAGACCACGACGGGCGCAGATGGTTCTTACCACTTTCTTGCGTTGCAACCCGGCTCGTACAGGATCACAGTAACCGCCACCGGCTTTCAAACCTACACCAACACCGGCATTACCCTCCAAGTGAATGATCAGCTTCGGGCTGACGTCACTCTGCAGGTTGGCACAGTGGCGGAGCACGTCAATGTTTCAGCATCTGCCGTACACGTGGAAACGGAAAACACGCAAATGGGTGACGTGATCGATTCAAAGAAGATGCTGGCTCTACCTCTGAATGGTCGCAGTTACATCGACTTGCTTGGTCTACAGGCGGGCGTGGCACCCACTACTGCCGGGACGCTTTTGGGGGATACTAAGAGCGATAGGCCGGTTTCGGGTTACATCTTCAATGCGGGTAATGTCTCAGTTAATGGCCAGCGCGAAACGGGGAACGCTTTTCTTGTAAACGGCGGTGACGTCAGTGAGGGCCGTAACCTGGGAGCAGGTTTAGTCCCGAACCTTGATTCGGTCGAGGAATTTCGCCTTATCACCAATAGTTTCGATGCAGAATATGGAAAATTCAGTGGCGCCGTAATGAATGCTATCACCAAATCAGGAACCAACGGTTTTCACGGTGACGTATTCGAATTTCTGCGCAACGATATGCTGGATGCCAAGAACTATTTCCTCACCGGCCAGCCTAAGTCCGAACTTCACCGTAATCAGTTCGGGTTTACCGCGGGCGGGCCGTTCTGGAAAAATAAAATATTCTGGTTTACGGACTATCAAGGAACAAGGCAAGTACAAGGCGCCGAGACTACCGTCTTTTTGCCGACAGCTGCCGAGCGGAAGGGTATTTTCGACCCCACCATCCTGACCGGTACAGTTGATGGCACCGCCGGCGGCACTTGTCCTGCCTGCGGTTGGCCAACAGAACTTTCACAACGATTGGGCTACACGGTCACTGCTGGCGAGCCGTATTCGGCTCCGAACTGCAATACGCTTACCGACGCGCAGAACGGTATTTGTGTTTTTCCGGGCGGAGTAATCCCACAGACGGCATTCTCACCGGCAGCCATCGGAACTCTTCCTTCCATTCC
>Ga0157372_10006401_pt1 | contig 12527 bp, 10 predicted proteins | sample C55metaG_FD_115307 | JGI IMG/M metagenome (GOLD analysis project Ga0157372, IMG submission 115307) | Corn rhizosphere microbial communities from Kellogg Biological Station, Michigan, USA - C5-5 metaG | ecosystem: Host-associated > Plants > Roots > Rhizosphere > Soil | place: USA: Michigan... | reverse complement strand
GAAGGACAGCAGCTCCCGACACTCGCTCCGCTCGTGCGGGATGACATGACACTCGACCCAGCCAGTGGCGTCGGCACATTGCTGGGGCCAGCGGGCTGGGTCTCGGTACGAAGTACTTGAGTACGCAGTACTCGCCGTTGCCGTTCAGCGATTAACCGTCGCCATCCCTCCCTCCGGATATCGCATCCCCGCCGCCACTCCCTGTGGCGCGATCTCGTCGATCCGTCGCAGGTCGTCCGCCGAGAGCCGGACGTCGAGTGCGCCCACGTTCTCCTCCAGGTACGTCACCCGTTTCGTTCCCGGAATCGGTACCAGCTCCGGACCTTGCGCCAGCAGCCAGGCGAGCGCGAGCTGCGATGGCGTGCAGTGCTTCTGCGTCGCCAGCTGCTCGATGTGCTTCACGAGGTCGAGATTGCGCTGGAAGTTGGCGCCCTGGAATCGCGGCTGGTTGCGACGGTAGTCGTCGGTCGGCAGGTCCTCGAAGTTGCGAAAGCGACCGGTGAGGAAGCCGCGGCCGAGGGGACTGTACGCCACGAAGCCGATGCCCAGCTCGCGGCAGGTCGGAAGGATCTCGTCCTCCACGTCACGACTCCACAACGAGTACTCGCTCTGCAGCGCCGTGATGGGGTGCACCGCGTTCGCTCGACGAATGGTGGCCGGCGCTGCCTCGCTGAGCCCGAGGTAGCGCACCTTGCCCTGCTCAACCAGCTCGGCCATCGCGCCCACGGTATCCTCGATCGGCACCTTCGGGTCGACGCGGTGCTGATAGTAGAGATCGATGTGCTCCACGCCGAGCCGGCGCAGCGAGGCGTCACACGCCTTGTGCACGTACTCGGGCGATCCCTCGATGCCGAGGAAGGCACCCTCTTCGCTGCGGACGTTCCCGAACTTCGTTGCGAGCACCACCTGGTCGCGCTTCTCCTTGATCGCGCGCCCGACGAGCCGCTCGTTGGTGAACGGTCCGTACATGTCCGCGGTGTCGAGGAAGGTGATCCCCAGCTCCAGCGCGCGATGAATGGTGTTGATCGACTCCGTGTCGTCGCGCCCGGCGTAGAAGTCGGACATGCCCATGCAGCCGAGGCCCAGGGCGGAAACTTCGAGGGTACGCAACTGCCTGCTCTTCATATGTCCTCCGGAAAACCTGGCGAGCTGTGAACCGTGAGCCGGCACTGCATCTGGCGTTACGGTTCACGGTTCACCGTTCACGGTTCACGTTCAGTCGAACAGTCCCTCCACCGACAAGTACCTCTCCCCCGTGTCATAACAGAACGCGAGCACGCGGCTTTTCGCCGGCAGGTCGGGGAGCTTCTTCGCCACGGCGGCGAGCGTGGCGCCCGACGACGGGCCGACGAAGATGCCTTCTTCGCGCGCCGCGCGGCGGGCGAAGGTGTAGGCGTCTTCCTCCGTCACCTGGATGTAGCCATCCACCGCGCTGTGATGAAAATTCTCCGGGACGAAGCCGGCACCCACTCCCTGGATCTTGTGCGGGGTGTGTGCGCCACCGCTCAGCACCGGTGACTTCGCCGGTTCCACGGCGAACGTCTTGAACGCCGGCCACGCCTTCTTGAGCGTCTCACTCACGCCGGTGATGTGTCCGCCCGTCCCGACACCGGTGACCAGGTAGTCGAGCCCCTCGGAGAAATCACGCAGGATCTCCTGCGCCGTCGTGCGACGATGGATGTCCGGGTTGGCCGGGTTCTGGAACTGCTGCGGCATCCACGCCTTCGGCGTGCTGGCCACGATCTCCTCGGCCTTCGTGATCGCGCCCTTCGTCCCCGCTTCCTTCGGCGTGAGCACGAGCTCGGCACCATAGGCCGCAATGTCGCGCCGGCGCTCGACCGACATCGACTCCGGCATGACGATGACGAGGCGATAGCCCTTCACCGCGGCTGCCATGGCAAGGCCGATCCCCGTGTTTCCCGACGTGGGCTCGACGATCACGCTGCCCGGCCCGATGATGCCGCGACGCTCGGCGTCCTCGATCATCGCGATCCCGATGCGGTCCTTGATGCTCCCGCCTGGATTGGCGCGCTCGAGCTTGAGCCAGACTTCGGCTCCGGGCGCGACGTCGCGGTACAGCCGGTTGATGCGAACTTCGGGCGTGTTGCCGATCGTCTCGAGGATGTTGTCGACGCGCATGAAGGAATCGGGTGTCGGAATGAGCGAGGGACCGAGGGACCGAACGGTCCTCCGGTCCCCCGATCTTCCGCACTACCCGCGCCGTGCTTCCGCTTCCAGCCCGGCAATGATGGCCGCCACATCCTGCTCACCGGTGCGCGCGTTCATGATCGTCACCCGCAGCACGCGCCGGCCGCCGAGGTTGGTGGCGGTGATCCAGCCTGCGCCCGACCGGTTGTAGCGTTCGCGCAGCGAGCGGTTCGCCTCGTCGAGCTCGGCGTCGCTCAGGGTGCCGTCGCCGATCCAGCGGAAGCAGAGGATGTTGCACTGCGGACGGTGCAGCGGCTCGAAGGCCGGGTGCGCCACGAGCCGGTCGTGCATCGCCATCGCCACGTCGCACAGTCGGTCGTAGAGCGCACCGATGCCGCGTGCGCCGTAGCGCTGCAGCGCCACCCACAGCTTGATCACGTCGGCGCGGCGCGAGCAGAGGAAGCTGCGCACCCCCTGGTCGATCACCCGTGCGCCTTCCTCGCCGTGAAAGAGATACGGCGCCCGCTGAGTGAAGGCAGCATCGAGGTCGCGCTCGTCGCGCACCAGGACGACGCCGGCGCTCAGCGGCAGGAGCATCATCTTGTGCGGGTCCCACGCGATCGATCGCGCGCGCTCGATTCCGCGCACCTTGTCGCGATGTCGCTCGCTCAGCAGCGCCGATGCGCCGTGTGCGCCATCCACGTGCAGCCAGATGCCGCGCTCCTCGCACATCGCGCCGATCAGCTCGAGGTCGTCGAACGACCCGGTCGCCGTCGAGCCCGCGGTCGCCACGACGGCCATCACGCGCCGTCCCGCCGAGCGCAGGGAATCGAGCGTGGCGCGCAGGGCCTCCGCGTCCATCCGCCACTCGCGCGACGGCACGGCAACGGCGTTCCGCATGCCGAGCCCGAGCTCGCCGACGGCGCGAGACACGGCGTAATGCGCGTGCTCGCCACACACCACTACGGGCGGCTCGGTGCCGACACCATCCGTCCACACGTCAGGGAGGCTCGCCGAGCGCGCGGCGAGCAGCGCGGTGAACGTCGCCTCGGTGCCACCGCTCGTGAGCGTTCCACCGGCGCGTTCGCCGTAGCCCACGAGATCACACATCCAGCGGATCACGCGGTGCTCGAGCGCTGTTCCGGTCGGTGACATCTCCGACACGGCAAGCGACTGGTTCAACGCGGCCGTGAGCGACTCGGTCCAGATCGCTGCCGGCAGCGGCGCCGACACCTGATGACCGGCGTAGCGCGGGTGATAGAGGTGATTGCAGTCGGCGATCACTTCGTCGCGCAGGCGGGCGGCGACCCGCGCGAGGGGCGCGCCGTCGAGTGGCATCGGTTCATCGAATCGCGCCGCCAGCTCGGCGGTGCTGCGCGATGTGCTGACAGGACCGTTGCCCGTTCGCGTGTCGGCCAGGTACTCGGTGACGAGTGCGGTGAACAGTGCCGCCGCATCGTGGCTCATGTCGGCCTCGAGCTCGGCGAGAATGCGTGCGTGATCGATCATGCCTCGGAAACTAGGCGATGCGTTCGGCAGTGGCGCCTCCCCGGGCGTCGCGCCAGTTTGCGTCAATCATGGAACCCTTCCCCACCGCATGAGCAGCACGCTCCTGCTCGTCCTCGTCGCGGCCAGTGCGTATCTGGCGGCGCACGTGGTATTCGGCTGGCTCGGCCGGAAGTATCTCGTGGTGTCCGGTGCCGAGTATCTGGTGCTGGGCATCGTGCTCGGACCGCATGTGACGCGCGTGCTCACGCCGGAGGTGGTGGACAGCTTCGCGCCCATCACTACGCTCGCCCTCGGCTGGATGGGCGCCGCCGTCGGTGTACGGATGTACCTGCCGGACCTGGTGAAGGTACCGGGCATCACCTTCCGCCTCGCGCTCGTCGAGTCGGCGCTGACTTTCCTGCTCGTCGGCGGCACGGAGATGGTGGTGCTCGCGTGGCTGTACGAGATCTCGCTCTTCCAGGCTGCGCTTCCTGCGGCGGCACTGGCCGGCATCGCCACCGCGTCGTCGTCGGCCGGCGTGGAGCTCGCGGCGCGCCGGCTCAACGAGCGCGGCGTCGAGGTCACGCAGCTCGGCGTCTCGGTGCTCGTGAACGCTATCGTCGCCGTGGTGTCGTTCGGGCTGCTCGCCAGCATCTGGCATCGGCCGGTGATGGTCGGCGACCGTCCGCTCACCGCCACCGAGTGGATGACGATCACGCTCGGCATGGGGGTCGTCGGCGGCGTGCTGTTCCACCTGTTCGTCGGCGACGAACGCGAGAGCGATCGCATCTTCGTCTCGCTCGCCGGCGGCGTGATCCTCGTCAGCGGCGCGGCCGCATTCGCGGGGTTGTCGCCCCTGCTCGCCGCGCTCGTGTTCGGCGCGATCCTCGTCAACACGTCGCGCAACCGTGTCGAGCTCGCCTCGTCCATCGCGCACGTCGAGCGGCCGCTCTACTTCGTGCTGCTCGTCTTCGCGGGTGCAGCATGGCAGCCGAGCACGTCGGCATGGGTGCTCCCGGTGATCCTGTTCCTCGCCGTGCGTGCGCTCGGCAAGGTTGGCGGCGCGCGCCTCGTCACGCGCATCAACGGCATGCTCCCCGTGCTCGGTCCCGACTGGGGGCGCGGACTCGTCGGGCAGGGCGGGCTCGCGCTCGCCATTGCGCTGAACTACGTGTACCAGGACGGCGGCACGCTGCCGTACTTCGTCTTCACGGCAGCCATCTCGTCGGTGCTGCTCACCGATCTCATGTCGGCGCGGCTGGTGCAATCGGTGCTCGCCCCGCTCATCGAGCGGCGGCACGCCCTGCTGCGACCGGCGGATGGGCCGGAAGCGCCCGACGGAGGCGCCTGAGCCATGCGCCGCATCATCATCCTCGCCCTGCTGCTCGGCGGCATGCGGCTCGTGCTGCCGCTCGGCACGGGAAGCAGCAGCGCCCACTCGCTGCTCACCTTCGGGTTCCTCATTCTCGCCGCCTATACCAGCGGCGAAGTCGCCGTCACGGCACGGCTGCCGCGTATCGTCGGCTACCTCGTGGCCGGCGTGCTGTTCGGTCCGTCGGCACTCGACATCGTGAACGTGGAGGCGACGCGCGAGCTGGCGCCGGTGAGCTCGCTCGCCATCGCGCTGATCGCGTTCCTCGCCGGCGCCGAGCTGCGGTGGAGCGAACTGCGCGAACGCGGGCGCGCGATCGCACTCATTCTGACGAGCGAGCTGGGGATCACCTTCGTGGCGCTCGCCGCCCTCCTCGTCGGCCTGCGCGGCTACGTGCCCTTCCTGCAGAACACGCCCACGCCGACGGTCATCGGCTTCAGCCTGCTGTTCGCATCCATCGCCGTGGTGCACTCACCTGCCGTGACGATGGCGCTGCTCACGGAGACCGGCGCGCGCGGCCCGGTGGCACGCACCACCCTGGGTGTGGTGCTCGTATCGGACGTCGTGGTGATCATGCTGTTCAGCGCGGTGCTCGCACTGGCGCGCGCGCTCGTGCCACCCACGTCCGGTGACGTGGCCGCCATCTCGCTCGGCGGCGTGGTGTGGGAGCTGGCTGGCGCGGTCCTGGTGGGCGCGATACTCGGCGCGGCCGTCGCGCTGTACCTGCGGTTCGTGAAGCGCGAGCTGATGCTGTTCGCCGTGCTGGTGACGTTCTTCGGCTCGGAGATCGCGCGCCTCGTGCACGTGGAGACGCTGCTCACGCTGCTCACGGCGGGGTTCGTGATGGAGAACATCTCGCGCGACGGCGACGGCGACGCACTCCGCCACGCGATGGAGCGCTCGGGCGCGCCGGTGTTCGTCGTCTTCTTCGCGCTCGCCGGCGCCGCGATGGCGGTGACGGAGGTGGTGGCCATCTGGCCGCTCGTGCTCCCGATCGTGCTCGTGCGCGCCGCCGGCATCTGGACCGGGTGCCGCGTCGGTGGCCGCTGGGCGCGCGTGCCGTCGGAGACCGGCAACCTGGTGTGGATGGGCCTCATCTCGCAGGCCGGCGTCGCCATCGGCCTCGCAACGGTGATCGCCGAGGTCTACCCGACGCGCGGCGCCCCGATCCGAACCCTGTTCCTCGCGACGCTCGCCGTGAACCAGATCGTGGGACCGATTCTTTTCAGGATGGCGCTGGCGAGAGGGGGGGAGCTTTCCGAGGGAGAGCAACCGCAAGTACTTCGTACTGAAGTACCGAGTACCTAGACCGACATCCAGCCCCCAAGAAGGCGGGGCCGTTGCACTGTCATCCCGCAGACACGAAGTGCCTGTCGGGACCTGCTTTCACTGCGGCGTGGCTCGCGGCGACGCGAAGGACAGCAGCTCCCGACACTCGCTCCGCTCGTGCGGGATGACATGACACTCGACCCAGCCAGTGGCGTCGGCACATTGCTGGGGCCAGCGGGCTGGGTCTCGGTACGAAGTACTTCAGTACGCAGTACTCGCCCTTGCCGTTCTCAGCTCCCCCCCAACCTCATCGAAAGCAGCTCCTTCGACTCCCCCGTGTCCTTCGTCAGGTGGCACTCGATCGTGTCGATCGTCGCCGGCTCATCGAAGCGGAGAGACAGGAGTGTCCGCACCGCGTCGCGCGGCTGTTCGCGGTAGAGACTCAGCGTCACGTGCGGCGTGAAGTAGAAGCGCGGTGCGGTGGCGGAGAGACCGCTCGTCTTGATCGCTTCGTGCAGCGCGCGAAGGGGACCGTGCGGGTCGAGGGGCAGCACGACGATCTCCGTCTGCATGAACCGCGTCGGCGCGCCGAAGTGGATCTCGATCGGCGCCGTGCGCTCGGCGATCGGCGCGAGATGCTCGCGCAGCTCCTCCACCGGCGTGCGCGGCATGATCGGCCCCATCCCCGACGAGCCGGCGAGCGTCACGTGCGGCGGGCCCAGTCGCGCGAGCTTCGGGTCGAACTCCGCCTGCACCTGCGCGATGCGCTCGCCCGCCGGCCCGTGGATGGGCGCGAGGATGAAGATCCCGCTCTTCGTGCGCGTCGCCACGCCGTCGCTCACCGCAGGCCGAGCAGCGAGGCGGGCAGCAGCGAGAGATGCAGCGCGTGGCCCCCGGTCGGCGCAGGGATCAGCGAGCCCGTGAGGAAGAAGCGGTCGACCCGGTTGCCGGTGTGCGAGTCGTTGAAGCGCACGACCTTGAGGCCGGCGAACGTGCCGATCCCCGCGCCGACGATCACGTCGCTCGCCCAGTGGCGGTTGTTGTACATGCGCGAGGCGCCCACCAGCGCCGCACCGCCGTACATGATGGGCGCCACGATCCATCGCGTGTTCGGCGCGTTGCGCGACGTCTCCGCCGTCACCGCCGCCGCCGCCGCGAACGCCGACACCGTGTGCCCGGACGGGAAGGAGCGATAGGTGTCGCTCGAGAGCCCGCGCATGAATCCGTAGCTGTTGGGGTTCCCCGGACTCACGCTCGGCCGCTGCCGGCCGACGACCATCTTCACCACGCCGGCCACCCCCTCGCCGACGATCAACGCCTCGGTGCCGTGCAGGCCGAGCGACGCCAGCTTCTCGTTTCTGGCGATGCGCCCGACCGCGTACATCGACGTGCCGATGATGTACGACCCCGGCGTCGCCGTGGTGCGTACGAAGGTAGCGAGAGCCTGCAGCTTGCGGTTCGCCTGGGTGGACGAATCCTGCAGCCGGTCGCGGAAGTGCTCGTCCAGCGGGTGCACCAGGCGCGCCGTCACGGCAAACGCGCCGGCGAGGATCGCGTCGCGATACGTGAACAACGGCTTCGTGGACGACGTGCTGTCCGCGTTCTGCGCCGACGCCGCTGTGGGCAGCGTCGGAAGGAGTGGAAGCGCGAACAGGAGCGCGATGGTCGAGCGGCGAGCGAGTCGTGCTGCGCCGCTCATCGCCGATGCTTGCGGTTCTTCATCGTGATCTCGCGCGAGTGCTCGAGGTCGTCGAGGAACATCGCCTCCGCTTCGGCGCCGAGCCTCGCATCCTCGATCACGGCGTCGAGCTCGTAGTTGATCGCCACGCCGAGCGGGTTGAAGTCGGTGGAACCGACGCGCACCCAGCGGCCGTCCACGACGCTCGTCTTCGCGTGCATCATGGTGTTCTTCCACTCCCAGATGCGCACGCCATTGGTGAGCAGGCGGCGGTAGTATCGCCGCGTGATGAACGTGACCCAGCGGTGATCGTTGCGGGCGGGCACGAGGATGCGAACGTCCACCCCGTCCCGCGCCGCGCCAGTCAGTGCCTCCACCTCGGACCAGCTCGGCGCGAAGTACGCCGTGGCGATCCAGATGGACCGCTCGGCGGAGATGGCCTGGGTCTGGAGTGCGCGCGCGATGCGCAGGCGCAGCGGCTCGCCTTCCACGATGCCGACGAGCGCCGGTGGCGCGTTGGACGGATCGAGGTGTGCGCCGCGCGCCGCGCGCCGCGTGAGACGGTGCGACCCGCGGCGCTCGCGCTTGTTGGCGCGCTCCCACATCGTGTCGAACGCCTGCTGCATGTCGTCCGCCGCCTGGCCTTCGATGCGCACCGCCGTGTCGCGCCAATGTCCGCGATGGCGCTTCGTCTTGCCCATCCACTCGTTGCCGATCCCGACGCCGCCCGTGATGCCGATCTCGGAATCCACGACGAGCAGCTTGCGGTGGTCGCGCGGGATGAGGCCGAGCCAGGGACGGAAGCCGGGCCCGTTGAAGGTGCGGTGCACCACGCCCGCCTTCTTCAGCGCCGACATGAAGCTCGACGTCATGCCCCGCATGCCAATCCAGTCGGTGAGGAGCCGCACGCTCACGCCGCGCTCCCGGGCGCGGATGAGCGCCTCGCCGATGCGACGCCCCACGTCGTCGGGGCGGAAGATGTACGCCTCGAGCACCACCGTTTCCCTCGCCCCGTCGATCAGCTCGCACATCGCGTCGAAGGTGGCCGGTCCGTCGTGGAGGAGCGCGACCTTGTTGCCGCTTGACACATCGGCGGCAGCGATGCGCCACAATCCGCGCGCAAAGGCGGGCCCCGCGTCGCGGCGTCGCTCAGTGACGGGCGCGATCGAAGCGCCGGCATCGGGCACGGCAGCGGCGGCGGCAGGAGCGGAACGCTCGGCCTCGACGGAGTGGGCAGTGGCTCTCACTGGATTCGGCACTCGTACACGTTACGTGCCGTCGCGCTGCTCCGCCTGCTCTTCCGCATCCCGCGTTGTGTCGCCGAAGTAGCGTTCGAGTTGGCCGAAGTCGAACGGCTTCTGCAGTACGGGCCGGCCAAGAGTGCGCCACACCCGGTCCCCCCGGTCGGCATCGGCCAGTTCGCCCGTGACGAACGTCACACGCTCGGCGATGTCGGGATGCGCTTCCTCGATCCAGCTCAGCAACTCGAACCCGCTTTCGGTGCCGAGCCACACGTCGATGAATACCGCATCCGGTTCGTGCTCGGCGAGCATCGACTGGGCGCCGGCGATGGTGTGCGCCAGGTGGACCGTGTGCCCGCGGCGGCCGAACCAGCGGGCCACCGCGCGACCGATCGTCTCCTCGTCATCGACGTAGAGCAGTGTCGCCATGATTCGTCTGCGGGTGGGCGCGAACCGGTGCCGAGACCAGCGATCGGGGCCGATGGTACGCATTTGTCCGGCCGCTCGCAATCACCATCGACACAATCCTGGGCCTTGTCCGGCAGAAGCACCGCGTCATAATACCGTGATGCTCAACATCGATCTCTCCGGCCGCCGCGCGCTCGTCGCCGGTGTGGCCGACGACGGTGGCTTCGGCTTCGCCATCGCAAAGGCCCTCGCCGAAGCCGGGGCCTCCGTCTGCGTCGGCACGTGGCCGCCCGCGCTGAACATCTTCCTCAACCTGCTCGAGCGCGGAAAGATGGACGAGTCGCGCCGCCTCTCCGACGGCTCGCTGCTCACCTTCGAGAAGATCTATCCGCTCGATGCGGTGTTCGACACGTACGAGGAAATCCCGACCGAGCTGCGCGAGAGCAAGCGCTATCGCGACGTGGGCGACTGTTCCATCGACGGCCTCGCGAACGCGCTCGTCGCCGACTTTGGCGAAAAGCCGCTCGATATCGTGGTCCATTCGCTGGCCAACGGCCCCGAGGTGAAGAAGCCACTGCTCGACACGAGCCGCGCGGGCTACCTCGCCGCGGTGAGTGCAAGCGCGTACTCACTCGTGTCGATGGTCGCGCGACTCGGACCGCTCATGCGCGAGGGCGGCGCCTTCTCGTCGCTCACCTACATGGCGAGCGAGCGCGTGATTCCGGGATACGGCGGCGGCATGTCGAGCGCCAAGGCGGCCCTGGAGAGCGACACGCGCCTGCTGGCGTTCGAGGCAGGCCGCCGCTACGGCGTGCGCATCAACACCGTCTCCGCCGGCCCCTACGCCTCGCGCGCCGCGAGCGCGATAGGCATCATCGGCCGGATGGTGGAATACGTGGGCAAGAACGCTCCGCTCACCGATCACCTGCTGGCCGAAGAAGTCGGCACGGCCACCGCGTTCCTCTGCTCCCCACTCGCCAGCGGCATCACCGGTTCCACCGTGTACGTGGACAAGGGATACCACGCGATGGGGATGGCAGCGGAAACTGCTGGTGAAACGTGAGAGGTGAGACGTAACGGCAGCGGGAGAGGAAAGGGCCGAAACAGCGGAAACGGCAGGACCTCCTTGATGGAGATCCTGCCGTTTCAGATTTTCCCGATCTTTCCTGTTCGCCTGCTCTTGTCGACCTAGAAATCAGTCTCCTCGTCCGATACCGCTCCCGCGCCCGGATCGGCTTCGATCCTCGGCACGATCTCCGGCTGGCCCGCGCTCTTCAACACCGTGTTGATCTTCGCCAGTGCTCCCAGTGCGCGCTGCATGCGCGCGAGTTGGACGTCGAGCTGGGCCGACAGGTCCTTGAACACCGCCACCGTCTGATCCGTCGGACGGGCCTCGGCGCTGCCGGCCACGCCGGCGAGGGCGGCGATCTTGTTGTTCAAGCGGATCGGATAGTTGAGCGGATCCTGGCCGCTGCGATTCTTCGTCTGGTACAGTGAATCCTCCACGCTCGACAGCTCGGTGAGCATCGGCTGGGCGAGGGCGCGGAACTGCGTGAGCGCCTGGCCGCTCAGCTTCTTCTCGCGATCCTCGATCTGCGACCGTACGCTGCGAATCGTCTTCACGCCGTCGTTCGCCTGCGACGTGCGCGCCCGCACCTGCTCCAGGAACGCGAACTGCGCCGCGAGGTCCGCCTGCGTGGCCTTCGTCCGCGGATCCTTCTTCAGCGCGAACGTCTGCGTCCCGACCGTCCTGCCATCCACCGACATGCGCACCTGATAGGTGCCTGGTGGCGCCATCGGTCCCGTGGTGCCGGCGGCCCACATGATCAGGCCGGGGAACGACGACGCATCCGGATAGCGCATGTTCCAGGCGAAGCTGTTGATCCCCGCCTTGTTCGCCACGCGTGGCGGCGGGCCGGCGCGGCGCGGACCCTCGTCCTCACCGCCCGTGTCGGACTCGGATTGCGCGTCCGGCGTGCGGCGAATGATGGCGCGAGCGCTGTCCAGCGACACGCCCGCGGCGACCAGCGAGTCGATGCGCGACTTCGTGCGCGAGGCGCGCTTCACGGAGTCGGCAGCGGTGGCCGAGTCCTGCTTGCTCGTGAACGAGCGAATGAGCTTGCCCTGCGCGTCGAGGAACTCGAGCGTCACCTCGTGGCCCGGCTGCTTGAGCCAGTAGTGCACCACCGGACCGCCCGCGGGGCTCGTTGCCACCGGGTGCACCGGCGGGCCCGCCTGTCCCGGGTTCGCGCCGCCACCGCCGCCGAAGCCGCGGCCGGCGAAGCTCACGCGATACGCATCGCGCGGCTTGAACAGGTGCGACGCGCTCGCCGTCACCGCCGGCGTGAGCTGCCGCAGCGGCGAGAGGTCGTCGATGATCCAGAAGCTGCGGCCGTGCGTGGCGGCGATTAGGTCGCCCTCCTTGATCGCGAGGTCATGCACCGGCACCGGTGGCAGGTTGAGCTGCAGACGCTGCCAGTTCGCGCCATCGTTGTTGGAGAACCACACGCCGCGCTCCGTCCCGACGTACAGCAGGCCGGGCTTCTCAGGGTCCTCGCGGATGGCGCGCGTGAACTCGGTGGTGTCGATCCCCGCGTCGATGCGCGTCCACGTCCTGCCGAAATCCTTTGTCTTCCACAGGTACGGCTTCATGTCGCCCAGCTGATACCGATTGGCGGCGATGTACGCCGTGCCCGCCGAGGTGTGCCCGGGCTCGATGATCGAGACGCGCGTGAACTTCGCCATGTCCTTCGGCGTCACGTTCTGCCACGTCTTCCCGTTGTCGCGCGACACGTGCACGAGGCCGTCGTCGCTTCCCGCCCACAGCACGCCCTTCTGCACCGGCGATTCGTCGAACGCGAAGATGACGGCGTAGTACTCCACCGACGTCTGGTCCTTGGTGATCGGGCCACCGGAGGGGCCG
>Ga0157372_10006400_pt1 | contig 12530 bp, 13 predicted proteins | sample C55metaG_FD_115307 | JGI IMG/M metagenome (GOLD analysis project Ga0157372, IMG submission 115307) | Corn rhizosphere microbial communities from Kellogg Biological Station, Michigan, USA - C5-5 metaG | ecosystem: Host-associated > Plants > Roots > Rhizosphere > Soil | place: USA: Michigan... | reverse complement strand
GGCTGCAGAGTCGGGTACTCGGGGCGACGATCTGCGAGAGCTGATCCAGTCCCTTCCAAGCGACAACGAGGTCGAGCCGACTCTCGTTGAGGGAGAGGTTGTGTCATGAGCAAGTTCCGTACCTACGCAGTCGACCTGCTCGACGCAGAGTACGACACTGGCGCTTCGGGCACGCTCGCGCTCGGTCCGGTCTCGGCTCGAGTCAACTACACCCTGCCGATCAAGGTCGGTCTGACGACGACGCTGTGTACGGACTCAGCTCTGGGTACCGAGGTCACGGGTGGTTCCTACGCTCGTCAGTCGCTCGCAGGCATCATGTCGGCAGCTGCTGCAGGGTCGCCGTCCACGAAGACCAACTCGGGTGCGATCTCGATCTCGAACATGCCAGCCTGTACGGTGGCAGACGTGTTCACGGCAGACTCGACCGGTACGCCGAAGAACATGACCTTCAAGGGAACGCCTTCGCTGAACAAGACGGTCAACGCTGGTGACACGTTCCTGATCCCCGCTTCATCGTTCACTGGCCAGGAGTCGTAAGGCTCCATGACCGCAGCCTTTGTTAGGAGCCACACCGGCGGCAACGACAAGACGGCAGACACTAGTCTGAGCTTGTCGTTGTCCGCCGATGTGGCTGCTAACAATACTCTCATTGTCGAAGCGGCGTTCGACAACTCAGGCACGAGCAGCCCTGACATCACCACTCTTACCAAGCCTGCAGGTGAGACGGCATCCTGGGTCAAGCTAGGGTTCACCGACTCTCCTACTGGTACTGGTGCGAGTGGTGTTGTCACGGAGATGTGGGCCATCACGACTACGATGGTCTGGCCTGTCGCCACATTCCCAACGATCGACATCACGATCGACCTCGCACGTACTGCTAAGGCAGGAAGCATCGAGGAGTGGTCGGGTCTATCGACATCGATCCGTGACAGTGGTACCAACGCAGTCACAACGGGTTCGCCTTCAGCTACGATCACTGGTGGTCAGGCTGGCGATGTCATCATCGGTGGTGGTGGCTGGGAGACAGGTATTGCACCCACAGGCGACTCTGACACCACCAATGGTAGCTGGTCGTCCGTAGTCTCCAACTCGTCTTCTGGTGGTCTTGATGGCTCGAACATCACTACCTCCATCCAGCACAAGATCCTGACTGCTTCGGGCTCGCAGACGTACAACCCGACAGGCACCTCTAACGACTGTGGCATTATCGTTGTCGCTCTGATCCCGACGAATGTAACTGCTAGTGCAACGATCACTGGCACAAACGTCCTTGGTCCATCGGCACTTGTACAGGTCAATGCGAGTGTTGCCATCACAGGCACGAACACGCTCATTCCGAAGCCACGCAACACGATGGCAAATGTTCGTAGCGGAGCTATCGCGAACCGTGCGTCCAAGCGTGTCAATATCGGTCTGCTGGGCGCCTCCTTGATGGAGGGCTATCCCTGTACTCCTGATAAGACCGTCGAGCAGTTCCTTGCGACTAAGCTTCGTGCCAGATATCCTACTACTGGTAGTCCTACTGGCTACGGCTTGGTGCCGATTCCGACATCTGTGATGACAGGCATCACGATGTTCACTGTTACTCCTGGTACAGGAGGTAACGTAGGAACGTCAAACGCTACCAATGGTTGGGGCCCGAACCACCAAGCATGGTTCACCAACGGCGCACTTGCGGTTCCTCCTATCCTTGTAGGCACGATCGTTGGTGGGCCTTGGTCTTCCTTCGACATCGACCTCCTTCGTGTTCCGGGCTACAGCAGTACTGCAGGACAGTACCGCATCGATGGTGGATCGTGGGTTAGCTTCAGTCTGGCTCCGACTAGTGGAGCTGTGCCGGTCAATGAGAAGTTGCACGTCGCTGCGACTGTGAACTCTACGATCGAGATCAGCATCGCGACAGGCAATGCATCCTCGTTCGTCATCGTCGACGACGTTGTTGGATACAAGGGCGACGAGTCCAAGGGTATTCAGGTTCACAACTTCGGTCACGCAGGCTACAAGGTTAGTCAGTGGCAAGTAGATGCGAACCCGACCTACGGCTATCGATGGGCTGAGGCTCTACAGGATCTCGACATTCTGTTCCTGAGCGATCTTGGCGTCAATGATGCGCAGGCGATCAGCTCGACTCAGTTCCAGACCGACCTGAACACCTTCCTCGACTACCTCTTCCAGGTTCATTCGAGCATGGCAGTAGTACTAGTTGCTGCCTACGACATGTCTGCTGGAGTGACCTTCGTCGAGTCTTGGCAGAACTACGTTACGGTCTTGAGGAACACAGCCTCTGCACGAGGCATCCCGTTCATCGATCTGACGCAGTTGATGCCTAACACGCCGAACGCGATCTACTACACGGACAACCTGCACAGCAACACCAACGGCGACGCTTACAACATGATGGCTGACATCTTCATGCAAGCCATCACTGGTGAGGCGACAGCGATCGCCACCATGACGGGTGCGAACATCCTTACAGTGTCAGCTGTTGCAGGCATTCCAGTTACGATCGCTAACAGCAACGCGCTCGGTGTAACCTCACAAGTACAAGTTCAGGCAGCGCCAACTCTGGCGGGGTCGAACACTCTGGGTGTATCGGCTTTGGTACAAGAGGTTGCCTCGGCAGCGATCTCTGGCACCAATGCTGTCACCGTAACGCCTATCGTGCAGGAAGTAGCCTCTCCCACGATCTCTGGTACCAACACGCTAGTCGTGTCTAGCTTGGTGCAGGAAGTCGCTACAGCAGCACTGTCTGGTGTCAACGCACTGGTGACTACTCCCCGACTGAATGTTCAGGCTACGGCCAGTATCACAGGTGTCAACGCGCTCGTCACTACACCTCTCGTGTCGGTTACAGCTAGTGCAGTTCTTGCCAACAGCAACACGCTGAGCGTCTCAGGCAGAGTCAGCGTCACGGGTTCGTCGACGTTGACAGGTACGAATGCACTGGTAGTCTCGTCGCTACTGAATGTGATCGCGTCGCCTACGATCGTTGGTACGAATGCGTTGGTCATCTCTGCTCGTGTAACGGTACAAGCTGCTGCTACGATTGCAGGTACGAACACGCTCGGCATCACAGCCAACCTGACTGCCCTTTCTAGCGCGACGCTGACGAACGTTAACGCACTGACGATCTCTGCTCGGCTTGACGTCCGGTCGTCTGCAACGGTTGGTGGGACTAACACTCTCTCAGTTAGCGCTATGCAGAACATCCCTGCGACGCCTACGTTCACGGGTGTCAACGTACTCGCTGTCACCGTACAAGGTCAGCAAGTCGCATCAGCTACCATTACAGGCAGCAACACGCTCTCGGTCTCTGCACAGCTGACCATCCCTGCGACAAGTACGATCACAGGTACGAACACTCTGTCGGCTGCAGGACTAGTGAATGTTACAGCGAGCGCTACGTCGGCAGGAGCGAACACGCTCACAATCGGTAGCATGCAGATCATCCCTGCAGCCCCCACCTTGACTGGTACCAACGCCCTCATCGCAGCTCCGCAAGGGCAGCAACAGGTTAGTGCTACGTTCACTAGCATCAACGTGCTGTCGATCACAGCTCGTCTGAATGTGACTACTTCAGCCTCGCTCACAGGTGTTAACGTACTGTCGATGGCATCGTCGACTCAAGCGTCAGCAACGGTGATTGGTACCAACACTGTTACGGTCGGCGCTATGCTTCAGATTCCTGCGTCTGTGGTCTTGCAGGGTACCAATGACGTCGCGCTCGGTGCCGTACTTGTCCGTCTTGTGTCAGCTCTGCTTACAGGTCAGAACGATCTAGCTGTAGGTGCTCAGCTTCAGATCCCAGCAGGCTTGACGATCTCAGGCGTAGGCGCACTGATCGTTACTGCAGCGAGTGTCCTCTCGAGCAGCGCTTCGATCGTAGGACACAACATTCTCCTCGCAACTGCACTGACTGCTGGACCTTCCAGTCCTACACCTTCCAGTCGAACGACTGTCGTCTACGCACACAGCAGAACTACAGTCGTTCCTACAAGCAAGTCTCGCACGACCATCATCCCTTCACAGGATAGGATAAGGCCATGAGCTACGCAATCGATTCCAGCGACAAGACCGACTACAGGTTCGATTGGAGCAATGACCTAGGTGAGGGCGAGACGATCGCAACGTACGTGCTCACTCCTAGCGACGGTATCGAGTACTACAACGACTCAAAGGTCGGCGGTGATACCGGTGTCCTGTACTGGGTACGGAACGCTTCAGGTGTCGAGCAGCACATCACATGCCACGTCGTTACCAGTCAACAGAGGGAGATGGATAAGACGGCCTACTTCATCGTCACTGAGAAGTAGGTTACTATTATATCTAAGCGCGGGCTTGTCCAATAGGAAAGATCATAGTATACACGTAGGAGGTTCGTTATGACGTATCAGGTCGGTTATCTTACCGAACTGACTGGGATCACCCTTGATGAGGGCGACGACGTCTTCGTGTCTACCTTCCAGGCGATGCCGTACGGCGAGTACGATCACCCGATCTACGGGAAGATCACTCTGACACCTGAGAAGGCTCAGGAGATCGCGAACAACGTCAACAGTGGCGTTCGCGGACAGGACCTCGACATCGACTACGACCACAAGCAGTACGGTGGTGAAGCTGCTGGGTGGGTCAAGGGTGCGAAGGCCGACCCCAGGGATGGCTTGCTTCTCACCGTCGAGTGGACCAAGAAGGCCGGGAAGCTGATCAAGGAGAAGGCGTACCGTTACTTCTCACCCGAGCTGACCGACGAGTGGAAGCACCCAAGTACGGGGGTCGTTCACAAGAACGTCCTCTTCGGTGGCGGGATCACCAACAGGCCTTTCCTGAAGGGAATCCTACCCCTCAACATGTCCGAGATGTCTCTTGACGAGCATCAGAGCAAAAAGGAAGGAAACGGAATGGATCCGAAGAAGCTCAGGAAGCTTCTGGGTCTGCCCGAGGACGCCACCGACGACCAGGTCACGGAGGCGCTCAACAAGGTTCCTGACGACCATGTCATCGGTCCGAAGGCCACGGAGCAGAAGCCGGAAGGCGAAGACGAAGGCGAAGAGGGTGCGCCCGAGGGTCAGTCGCAGAGCATCGCGGCTACGGAGGGCCTGTCTGCGGAGGTGATCCAGCTCGCGGAGAAGTCACCGGCCATCAAGGCCCTGGTGGAAGCGGTGACCGGACTCCAGAAGACCGTCGAGGTGCAGGGTGCAGCTCTGCAGCTCTCGGAGGCAGCCAACAAGGTCGCCAAGCTCAGCGAGCCGACGAAGGACAACCGTGTCCTTCCGGCAGTCGTTCAGACGCAGCTCCAGGAGATCCTGGTGAGTGCGCCGAAGACGCTGTCCGACAAGATCACCACGATGGTCACGTCTCTCAACGAGGCTGGGTACGTCCAGCTCGGTGAGCGTGGCGAGTCCAGTGGTCCTGCCTCGGAGAGCACTGACGCCATCAAGCGTTTCAACGACGAGGTCGCCAAGGTCATGGTGAACGACAAGCTCAGCATCGGTGATGCCACCGAGCGTGTCGCTTCACTCCACCCCCAGCTGTTCCAAGAGTACCGCGCCGAGTCGTACTCGTTCAAGGAGTAGGAGGTAACCAACATGGGTAGCGGACCCAACTACGTCCTTGACAAGGGGTACGTGGCAACCGGCTCAAGCGCATACACTGCGGGTGAGCTCGTCGTCGCCTCCGGAGATGGGACGAAGAGCGCACGAGCAACTTCTGCCAACGCAGAGGTGCTCGGCGTCAACCAGGAGAACTGCGATGCCAGCCGAGTCACGACTGGCAAGGCCGTTCTCGACACGAGGCTCCTGGGTATCGCCCGGGTCCTCGCCGGTGCAGCGATTGCCGTTGGTGACAAGCTCGCCAACGACGCGACCGCTCGTGCCGTTCCGAAGGCCAAGGCCGCAGCGGGTGCCCAGCCGGGTCCCGTCTTCGGCAAGGCTCTGACCGCAGCGACCGCGGCAGGACAGTACGTTGACGTGCTGCTCACGCCCGGCGGACAGTACTAGGAGGTGTGATCAGTGGCTGTCTACAACCCGACAGGATCGGGCAACCAGCACCTCGATGTCGCACTGACCAACATCTCCGTTGGTTGGAGCAACGAGGGCCTTGTCGCCGAGCGACTGTTCCCCACCGTTCAGGTGAGGAAGCAGAGCGACAAGTACTACACGTTCGGTCGTGAGGCTTGGCTTCCCGAGGCGGGGGACTTCCGCGCTCCGGGCACCGAGGCGCACGAGATCCCGGGCCTGGCCGTGTCTCTCGACACGTACTACGCTCAGGAGCACGCCCTGCAGATCGCAGTCACCGACGAGGAACGTGAGAACGTTGACTCGCCGATGGCTCCGGACCGCGATGGCACCGAGCTCGTCACCAGCAAGATCATCCTGGGCCGTGAGAAGCTCATGCATGATCTGGTCACGGACCCGACCCAGTACGCCACCGACATGACGGTGACGCTCTCGGGTACGGCGCAGTGGAACGACTACACGAACTCCGATCCGATCGGGGACTTCAAGGATGGTCGGCACAACATGCACGCTCACGTGTTCATGGAGCCGAACACCGCGATCGTCCCCTACCAGGTCATGAGCGTGTTGGAGGACCACCCGGACTTCATCGAGCGCATCAAGTACTCGGAGCGGGCCATCCTGTCTCCGGAGCTGATCGCCGCTGTCGTCGGTCTGCCGAACATCATCGTTCCCGGAACGGGTATCGCGTCCTCTGCGTCGCTGGTCCCCGGCTACCTCTGGGGCAAGGATGTTCTCCTGGCCTGGGTGCCTCCGCGTGCGGGTCTCAAGATCCCTGCGTTCGCGTACGAGTTCGTCTGGGGCTACGGGGGCAACACCCCGCAGGCAGTCGACCGGTGGCGCGAGGACAAGCGGAAGAGCGACATCGTTCGGGTGTCTCGCCGCTACGACCTCAAGCTCGTCGGCCGCGAGAACAACCCTCAGGACCCGAACAACGGCAAGGTGGTCACCGGCTACCTGATCAAGAACGCTGTGGCGTAAGGAGCCTGACATGGGATACAAGGTCGCATCACGGATCAAGACCGGCTCGAAGGACGATGGGTTCGAGTACCTGGAGCGAGGTGAGGCTGTCGACAAGAACGATGTCGACGACTTCGACGAGCTCCTGGCCGAGCAGTCCATCGTCTCAGACGAGGAGTACGCTCGTCAGTTCCCTGACCAGGAGGAGGGGGTCAACCAGCCGACCGGAACCCCTTCCAACCTCGCCGACACGGAGGGAACTCCGTTGGAGGCGGACCCGGAGACGGGCGCTGGCGACTCCTCCGAGTTCCAGGAGCCGAAGGACGACGAGGACGAGTCTTCGCAGTCCGACGGAAGCGGTGAGAGCGACGACAACAGTTCGTCCTCGACCGGAAGCACGTTCGGTCAGAACGCCTAAGCTTACCTAGGGATGGTAAGTGTCAGATCCAGCTTGGTAGGAGGTAGACATGGCACACATCAGCGTCGACGACGCCAACGCGTGGCTCGAAGCTACCAAGCTGGATCTGACGGCGTCTGACCTGGACGCAGATCTGGAGCTTCAGGTCTCAACCCAGATCCTCAACCGGCTTGGCATTGTCTTCGACGTGTCAGGTTGGTCGACTAGAGAGACCACCCCGCGACTGGTGCGAAGCATCATCGCGATGGAGTACGTCGCATGGGTCTACGACAAGACGTACGCAGACAACGAGGATGCGAACAGCTACGCTGCTCTCCTTCGTCAGCACGTAGAGGCCAACATTACAGGCCTCATGGCAGGCAATATTACACTTCCGGAAGTCGATCCGAATCCAGCTCAGGACACTTCCGAGCCTGTCTTCTTTCCCAACGACGCCAGTAGCGCCAACGAGCCGTCGATGGACTTTCCTTCAGATGGCCCCCCAGCGTTCATGATGGGGACGGTGTTCTAGTGGCCAGCAGGGTTAAGGCGTCGGGACTGATCTTCACACCGCATCTCAATGCAAGCGGGATCTCAGCACTCGACATTCACTTCGAGCCTGCGATGGTGATCTCTGCACGCAAGGTCGACAAGCTCGGTCTGAGTATTCGTTCCTTCCGTGAGCCTCTCAAGAAGTCGATCCAGAAGGTCATCATCCCTAGCATTCGGAAGAACTTCGATGCAGGAGGTCGCGATCCTCGTTGGGTACGACTGTCACCTGATACTCGTCGACAGAAGGCCTTCTACGGATACAGCGACAAGCCCCTGATTCGTACTGGTGCTCTTCGACAGCAGATGGGGTACCTGAACATCTGGACGATCGATACCGAGAAGGCGTTCATCCGTGATCTTCCCGCAAGTATCTGGTACGGTAAGGTGCATCAGGCGGGAGCAACGTTCCGTGCAGCGTCGTCGAAGTCAACTGGCGTAGCAGCTACAACGTATCTCGGACGCTCACTCGGTTCGGGTCATGGCGAGACTGGTGTGATTCCAGCTCGCCCCTTCGTTGTGCTTCGACGCATGGATGAGATCCAGATCCAGAAAATCTTCAACGACTGGCTCGGCAAGAAGATCCGTGAGGCAGGCCTGTCTGGCGGAAGGGTCGGTATCTAATGTACATCACCGACAATGCCGTCATGTGTCGCTTTCTGGTCGACAAGTTCGAGAAGGTTAAGGCCGATCTTAAGCTGCAAGACGTCTTCTATGGCGACCAGCGTAAGATCCCTAGGACTCCTGCTCTGTGCGTCGAGCCCGGCGAGAAGACTCGAGAGCTGAACGGTGCACCTCGTAGGACAAGCGTTACGATGACGAACTACCTCATCGTGTACCACAACCCCGTCACGAGTGCTTCAGTCATTCGTGAGGAAGACGATCAGCGTGCAGAGGCAATCGAGCGCTTCATCCATGCTGACCCACACTTCGTTGACGAGAACAACGAGGATCAGGTTATCCAGTCGCTCGTCACGAGTATCGAGTCAGGATACCAACAGAAGGAAGGTTCGTTGTACAGAGCCTCCCGCCTAACAGTAGAAGCCCAAACACAGGAACAGCTGCCCACAGGAGGTGCATGATGGCAGAAGTACAGATCGTGTACGAGGTGAAGATCGATCAGCCCAACCTCCCCGAGGGTGAGCCGATCCAGATCCCAGGACTCGGCACGTTCGAGAACGGTGGCACCTACGACGTGTCCGAGGCTGAGGCCGAGGCATATCGTAGCTTCCACACCCGACAGGTGCCGAAGATCGATGAGGAGACCCAGTCGATCGTCGGTGCAGACGTCGAGCTCGGTCCCACCCTCGCCCAGGCTGCCGAGAACATGTACGGCGTCTCCGTCGAAGAGGTCAACAAGACCGTCACCGTCGAAGACGACAGCAAGGACTTCCCCGAGACCGAGCCCGACGAGACTCCGACGCCTGTCGAGCCTCCGAAGCCTCCGGTGTTCGGCAACCCTCCGGTTGAGAACCCGGATGAGAACCCCGAAGGGAGTGACGAGTAATGCCTGGAACTGGAGCACAGGGGTTTCTGGGCGTAGCCATCGAGACCACTTCAGGTACGTACCTCGCACCTGTCAAGTTCGTTCCGTTCGAGAGCGAGTCGCTGCAGTACATGCAGGACACGATCTGGCGGCGTCCGATTCGTCAGAGTGCTGACATCGTCGGAGCTGTCGACGGCAACGTTCACGTCGAAGGTGACATCACGATGGAGGCGTTCGAAGACGTCGTCGCGTACATGCTTCGAGCAGGACGCAACACGTACACGAAGTCGGGCACTACGCCCAACTTCAGCTACGACATCGTCGGCGCGCCCAACGCTGTCCCGAACAAGACCCTGTCGATCACCGTTGTCCGCAATGGCATCGTGTTCGGCTACACGGGCTGTGTGATCAACTCGTTCACCCTGTCGATCGAGGATGGACTCCTGAAGTTCAACCCCTCGATCCTCGGTCGTGACGAGGCTGTGCAGACACTGCCGACGGCTACCTGGGTTGCCACTCAGACTCCGTACGGCGCTGGCAAGTACAGCATCGAGATCCCGACCGCGACGCAGGTGTTCGACTGTGACAACTTCGAGTTCTCTGTCGACGACAGTGGCGAGCCTCAGTACCGTCTGAAGAACACGGGCCGAGGTGCGCAGTTCATCGCCTTCGGTGAGCGTACCACGTCGATGAGCATGGCTCGAGACTTCGAGACGCGGGCTGAGTACGACACGTTCAAGGCACTGACGGCAGGTTCCATCACACTGACAGCGTCCAAGGGCATCAACAACTCGATCAGCATCAACATGCCCGCTGCGATTCGAGACACCTACGAGGTCGGTTTGTCCGGTCAGGGTGACATCACTCGCGCCCAGATCAACTTCAACGGCGTCCTCGACTCGAACGGAAACGCCTACAAGATCACGATCAAGACCCAAGAGGACCTGGTCGTACCGTAAGTCTTCCCCTCTGTGGTTTGTGTTGAGGGGAGCTCCCGCGTCTATATCGAGTCTAACCGAGTGAGACTTCGAAAAGACCACAGTAGAGCCTCTCCTCAACACAAACCCTCAGGGGAATGTCTAATCGCAATCTAACCGTTTCAACTACTACGACCAGAGGGTGGTCAACATGCCATTGGCAATCAGCAACGCGTCGGATACCGTCCGTCGTGATCTCAAGACACTCGAAGGTGGCTTCGTCGAAGCACGTCGCCTGACCTACGGTGAGAAGCTCCAGCGTCGTGCGATGGTCTCGGGGATGAAGTTCCAGTCGCAGCGAGGCAAGAAGGACTTCGAAGGCGAGATGCAGCTCGTCAACGAACATGCAACGATCTTCGACTTCAAGAACTGCATCATCAACCACAACCTGGAGAAGCCTGGTGCCGATGGCGAGCCGGTCAAGATGGACCTGACCAACGTCGCAGACATCCGACTCCTCGACCCTCGGGTTGGTGAAGAGATCGACACGTTCCTCGGTGAGCTCAACAACTTCGACGAGGACGACGACGAGGGAAACTAGCAGACCGTATTCGCGCACAGATCCTGATTCCGCGCGGAGATGGTCTCGAGCAAGATGTAGCGGACGCAATCAACCTTGTCAACTTGTGTGTCAGGTACCATTGCCTCCCAAGAGCAGGCGGCTTGCTTGATCAGGACAGCTTCCACGTCTATCTGATGCAGGTGGTAACACAGGCACAGGACGAAGCAGAGGAGCTGAAGCGGCCAAAGACACCGTAGTCAGAGAGGAGGCGCGGAGTGGCACTCAGTGGACGTGAAGTCTTCCTGATCTTGCGAGCTCGCGATGAAGCGAGTCGTACGCTACGCCGCGTCTCCTCGACTATGTCTCGGATGGATCGAGATGCAGCTTCGGCGTCTCGAGCAGTCATTACTCAGCAGCAGACAGCACTCACCCAGATGACTCGCAAGGTCGGTGACGTGCAATACGCTTACTCAGCAGCTGCAACCGAAGCCAAGCGCCTCCACGACGTTCGTATGAACGACATCAGTGGTCAGATGGTTACGCTCCGTCGTCGTCAGGACGATGTCACTAGAGCTTACCAGTTCTCCATGCAGCGTGCTCAGGAGATGGGTGCTGCCGATCGTAAGAATGCCGTCGCTGCACGTAAGATCGCCATGGATGCTAGGCGAGAGCGTGCTACGCAGATGTCTCAGATCCAGCAGGAGAAGTACGCTCTGGAAGATGCGTCGCGTGCAAGCCATCGCATGTACCAGACGCAGATGACGGACATCCGTGCTACGCGTATTGCCCAGAAGGAACAACTGCGGCAAGAGGCCATGGCTGCTCAGGACAGCATCGCCATGCACAAGCAACGCATCCAGCAGATCCAAGACGAGATCGAGGCACGCAAGGAGAGCGGCAGAGCTCTCATGAACAACGGCACCATGGCTGTGACTCTCGGTGCAACCATGATCGGTCTTGGCGCTGTCGGTGCTCGAGCTATCGCTGGTATGGTCAGTCAGACCGTTGCGTGGGACAAGGCTACTCGTAATACCTACACGCAGGTTGACATCGCTGGTGCGAAGCTCAAGGACCTTGACAGGATCGGCAAGGAGGTTGGTGCTACTGTACCTGTCTCGCTTGAGCAGATTCAGCCAGCACTGTACGACATCTTCTCCTCGATCGACACCAACCTTGAGGGTGGACGTAAGCTTCTGAAGCAGTTCGCTAAGGACAGTGTTGGCGGCCAGACCGATATGGCAACTGCAACACGTGCCAACATCGGCATCATGAACGCGTACCACGTGAGTGTGAAGGACGCAGCCAAGGTCTCGGACTTCATGTTCCGCCTGGTTCAGAAGGGTGTCGGTACTTACACCCAGTTCGCGAACGTGATCGGTCGCGCTGTCCCATCTGCACGACGTGCTGGTCAGTCGTATCAGACACTCGGTGCGATGATGGTGCTCCTGACTCGTAACGGCATGAGCGCCGCGATGGCTGCAACTTCATCTGCTCGTGCGCTGGATGCTATCTCGAACTCCAAGACGGCCGAGAAGCTGAACAAGATCGGCATTGCGACGAAGAACGCTCGAGGAGAGTTCCGGCCTCTGCCTGCGATCCTCGACGACATGAACAAGAAGTTCGGCAAGATGACCGCTCCCGATCG
>Ga0157372_10006397_pt1 | contig 12532 bp, 11 predicted proteins | sample C55metaG_FD_115307 | JGI IMG/M metagenome (GOLD analysis project Ga0157372, IMG submission 115307) | Corn rhizosphere microbial communities from Kellogg Biological Station, Michigan, USA - C5-5 metaG | ecosystem: Host-associated > Plants > Roots > Rhizosphere > Soil | place: USA: Michigan... | reverse complement strand
GTGAACACCCGCATCCCGAAAATCTACCTCGGTTTCGCGCGGGCTAGTCGTTCGGCTTCGCGCTCTTCCAACCGCCGGCGTCGGCGCTGCTCCGCGGCGGCGTGCCGGCGAATCTCGTCCGGCGTCTCCGCCACGATCCCCGGTACGTCAATGGGACGACCGTTTCGATCCACGGCAACGAAGGTGAGATAGCACGAATTCGTGTGACGCCGGCGGCCCGTCAACAATTCTTCGGCCTCGACGCGCACGCCGACTTCCATCGACGTCTTACCGACGTAATTGATGCTTGCCTTCATGACGACCAGATCGCCGAGGTGAATCGGCTCGCGAAAGTCGACCCGGTCGATCGAGACCGTCACGACGCTCGCGCGGCTGTGTCGAAACGCGGCGATCGCCGCTGTTTTGTCCATCATCGCGAGGATCACGCCACCGAACACGTGCCCCATGTTGTTCGCGTGTTCGGGCATCATGAGCTCGGACGTCTCGTGCTGGCTTTCGCGGACCGTTTTGGATGCGGGCATGTGCGCTGGTGAAAAGAAGATCTGGAAAACGGAATTCCGATCGAAGGTGGGGACCGACGGCGACACGTGCGCTTTCATCGTACAGCGCGGCGGAATTGAACGCCGCGGTCAGCTCACGCCGTTCGGCGGCGCTGATCGGCGGGCGGTCGAGCCAGTCGATGCGGTGAATCGGCGCGGTGATCGCGATCAGCGGCCACTCGCGATGCGTGGAATCAGTCAGCGAGACACTGGCCACCTCGCCGGCGCTGTCGTAACGGGCGATCACTGTGTAGCCGGGATGCGCCCATCGGTCGGTCCCCTCCGAGTCCGTTGCCGGTCGGCCGTCACGGATCTCCGTCCACCACGATGCGCTCGTTCCCGGAACCGGGTCGAGCTGCACTCCGTCGCCGGCTCTGCCCTCGCCGCGTCCGGGAACGGTGAACGTCACCGTCGGACTTCCATCCATGTCGGACAATCCAAAGCTCCGGCCGTCGAACGGAGCCGTCGCGATCGCCGCCGCGGTACGCCGCCGCGTCTCGTCCAGCCTTCCCTCGACCCGAACGAGGGAGTCTCGAAAGAGACTGAACGCTCGCCGGCCGTCGCGCTCGATGCGCGCCCCGGCGGAGTCGCCGAAGAGATCGGCGACCCGCTGGCCCGTTCCAGAGCGCAAGTCGATTACGCCGCGGCGGGTGGTATGCCACGGCCCATTCCCCGGGAAGTCGACGTCGACGTGGTATTCATATGAGAGGTACGGGCCGAGTACGTCCAAAATATCGAGCTCGGCTGTGGCGGACGTCCCTGGATCGGCGCGAACCTCGTCGTTGGGATCGAGCGGCCGCTCATCGGGATGCGCTTTGGCGTAAACTCGGGCGAGGCGGGGTACGATAGTGTCAGCGAGTATGGCTGTGCTGTCGCCGTTCGCTAAACCGCGGCGGTACAGTCGCTCGCCGAGCAGGAGGGCGTCCTCGAAGGAGTAATCGTCGTCGGCGGCAAAGAGCTCGTACCACTGTCCGGCATAGCGCGCAACGACGAGCGGAACGCCGCGTACGCTCACGCGGCCGTTCGTCGTCGAGACCCAAAACGCCGAGTCCGCGCTGCTGAGCAGAAACTCGGCGCGCGGCGGCGGCGGGAGCCGCGATGCGTCACGGGGGCGCGGCGCCGAACACGCGGCGACGACGACGGCGAGGGCACCCGCGACTGCGCGGCCATGACCGCGCGATGAAGGGAGCATCATGGCAAATATACTGCACTAGCTTCCACTCGCCTCTCTCGACAACGAATGCGTTTCCCATTTCGATATCTCGCGTTGGCGGCACTCGGCTCGCTCGGTTGCACCGCGGCCGCCGAACGCACAAGCAACCTTCCGCCGGCGGACGGCAAAGCGGCGGGCACGGTCGTCGTCGCGGACAGTAGCCAGGCGGAGCCCGCGACGGTGCGAGCGCTCTACGTCAATCGGTGGGCGTCGCAAAGCCGCAAGCGCATGGCCAAGCTGATCGCGATCGCCGATTCGACCGAGATCAACGCGCTCGTCATCGACATGAAGGACGAGTTCGGACTCAATTACGCGACGAAGAACGCCGAATTCGCCAAGAACGCCGGAACGGCTTCAAAGATCTCGAACGTCACCGCGCTGATCGACACGTTGAAAGCGCACAAGATCCTGCCGATCGCGCGCATCGTCGTGTTCAAGGACTCGGTGACGGCGCGCGTCCATTCCGACTGGACGATTCGTCGCGCCGACAATTCGATCTGGCGCGACAAGAAAGGGATCGCGTGGGTGAACCCGTATCACCGCGAACTCTGGGATTACAACATTGGCGTCGCCGAGGAATTGGTGAAGCTGGGTTTTGGCGAGGTCCAGTGGGACTATATCCGCTTTCCGGAACCGTATCCGAGTTTGCCCAAGCAGGTATTTCCGAACTCGAACGGCTTGCCGAAGCCAGCGGCGCTCGCGGCCTATCTAAACGAAGCAAAGACGCGGCTCAACAAGCTCGGGGTCCGCTCGACGGCCGACATCTTCGGCCTCGTGACTACCGTAAGCGGCGCGCTGGAAGTCGGACAGGAGTGGGAGAAAGTCTCGCCGAACGTCGATGTCGTGCTGCCAATGGTCTATCCGTCGCACTACCCGCACGGAGAACTCGGCGTTCAGAACCCGAACGCCGAGCCGTACAAGATCATTCATACGGCGATCTCACGGGCGCGCGAACGCGACAAGAAGCTCGGCATCACCGAGCCTGAGCACATTCGTCCGTGGCTGCAGGCGTTCACGCTCGGCAAACCAGCCTACGGCGCCGACGAGCTTCGCGAGCAGAAGAAGGCGGTGTACGACTCGGGTTACGACGGGTGGGTGATGTGGAATCCGGGCTCCATCTACGACGTATTTCTGCCGGCGCTCGAGAAGACGCTCCAATCGCGCAAGAAGTAGCCGCGTCGTCCACCGCCGAACTACGGCACCGCGGGGTTTTTGAGGACAATTGTCAGGCTCGCGATTTCGTCGAGCCAGTTATCGATCGTCGCCTCGCCGACGAGATTGTTCTTTACCCCGCGAATACGCAGTGGGCGGTCGAGCCCCGCGCCGCAGACGACGAAACGCCCCTCGTCGCTGGATTCGCCCAAGCGCCGAACGGGTTGATCGAGCGTGTCGCGGCCGACGAGAGTATCGCGAGGGACGACGAAGCGCGTCGATGTCTCGACCTGAATCTGGGCGTGGTCGGCCGGGGATCCGTCGGCGTTGATCAGTCGCGCGAAGACGACGCCGCTCCCCGGCTTGTATGACGACGCCGGGCATACGAGGGGCAAAACCTCGCTGCGCGGATGCAGAATGATCTGGACGGCGACGTCGCGATTTTCCGTCAGGAACACGCGTGTCGGGATGTTGCGCCCGAGCGATTGCGCGGCAAGCGCGCTGTCCGACGCAACGAGGACGTAGTTTCCCGGAAATTCATACGGGAAGCGGAACACGCCCTCGCTATCGGCGACCACTGTATCGCGCCCGGCGTTGAACCAGACCCGTGCCCGAGGCACGCGCGCTCCGCGCTGATCGACGACGACGCCGAGGATTCTGCTCAGCCCGAGGTTCCAGTGGCTGCCGTCGGGCCAGATCGCGTAGCCCGTCTCCCCGCCCGTCTCCTGGTAGCCCAGCACGCGAACGTTCGCCCGCATGGACCGTGGGGGCGGATTGTGCCGGGCGCCGTTCGAGTTGTCGGCATCGATCGCCAGAATCGCCGAATGGATGTCCCATCGAACGACCATCGGCACGCCATTCGGCATCGTCTCGAAGCTGAGTGAACCGCCGCTGCCGCGTGCCTGTGGTTCGAGATTGGTATACTCGAACTCGAATGAGCGAAGACTCGGCTTCTGCTTGTCGAGCCACAGTGTACCCGCGAGATCGACCACCGTGTCACGCGACTTGATGTCCGCGGGCTCGAATCGGATGCCGATCTGGTTGTTGTGCGCGGCGTCGGCGTTGGCCAATCGCATGCAGTGCGTCGCTGCAAAGCTCGGATCGAGCATCACCGCTTCGTCGGGAGCGAAGTACTCGCGTTCGCCGCCGGCGTGTTCGCGCATGTAGCCATCGGACTCGAATGCCCACGCCGGACGCGCCGCGACGTACGAGCGGTCAGCGACGAGGTCTTTCGTCCGGCTGCTGTCGCTTTCGACTTGCTTACGAACAGGATCGCGCGTGCGCCAGTACGTTCGAATCCGCATCCGCGGCGGGTTGGATTCGCGAGCAACCACGCTCGCCAGAAGCCCGTCGCGGGCCTGCTCCCAGAGCTCGAGCGCTTGGCTCGCTCCTGGCTTTCCGGGACAAACGCGCCCTTCCGAGGCCGTCATCGCCGCGAGTCGCGACGCGATCGGCGCGAGACGAAAATCCATCGTGCTGTCTTTGGCGAGCGTCGCGTCCAGCGGTCTGTAGCCAATGCGCACGATGTGAAGCGTGCGCGCGCCACGAAGGAGCGCGGCGGTATAATGGCCCTGATCGTCGGCGATGCTTCGCGAGACGAACTGCCCCGCGGAATCGAGCACTGAGACCACCGCCCCGCTGACTGGTTCTCGGGTCGAACTGTCGGTCAGCGTTCCCCGAACGCGCTGTCCGTGCGCCCGGGCGGGGGCGATCGCGGCCGTCGCCGCGACCAACGCGATCAGCAGCCCCGCTCTATGCTTGCCCATGGGCTAGGGCGCGGACGCCGTCGAGCAGCCGTTCGATCTCCTGTTCGCTCGTGTAGCAACTGCATCCGACGCGCACGAGTCCACCGGGCGCGAGCCCGAACCGCTCGATCACCGTTGCCGCATAGAAGTCGCCATTCGAGACGAAAACGCCGCGCTTGGCGAGCGCGATCGCGACGTCATCGGTCGAATGACCACGCAGCGTGAAGGAGACCGTCGGCGTTCGAGGTGTCGTCGGTGCGGGACCATAGACGCGAACGCCGTCGATCGATCGAAGGCCGTCCCAGAGCCGCGCGGCGAGCGCCGAACCCCGTGAATGGAGCGCGGTAAACGTCGCGTGCAGTGCCTCGCGACGAGAGCCGGACACACCGCTCGCCAGTGACGCGAGGAAATCAACCGCCGCCGCGGCGCCGACGATCCCTTCGTGATTCTGAGTTCCCGTCTCGAGACGCTCGGGCGATTCTTGCGGGGCAGGCTCGAGGCGTGGCGCATCGAGCGATTCGATCAGATCGCGCTTGCCCCAGAGGATCCCGATGTGCGGCCCGTAGAACTTGTAGGCCGAGCATGCGAGGAAGTCGCAGCCGATCGTCTGAACGTCGACGAGATTGTGCGGCGCGTAATGAACGGCGTCGACGAAGACCGTGGCGCCGACGGCATGGCCCAACGCTGACGCGGTCGCGACGTCGGTGATCGTACCGAGCGCGTTCGACGCCGCGCCGATCGCCAGCACCTTTGTGCGCGCGTTGATTGCCGACTCGAGTCCCGCCCAATCGAGGCGGCCGTCGCCCAGGCGCAGCTTCACCGTGCGAACGGTCACCCCGCGGTCGCGTTCGAGCGCGCGCCACGGCGCGATGTTGCCGTGATGATCCAGCTCGGTGACGACGATCTCATCACCCGCCCCCAGCTCTCGTCCGATCGCGCGGGCAAGGTGGAAGGTGAGACTCGTCATGTTTTGTCCGAAGGCGATCTCGTCGGGGCGGCCGTTCAGAAAATCGGCGAGTGCCTCACGAGAGCGGGCGATCAGCGCGTCGGTCTCCTCGCTCGTCGGGTAGCGCCAATGCGTGTTGGCGTTGTGATGGTAGAGATAGTCGTCCATCGCCTCGACGACCTGCCGCGGGACCTGCGTCCCGCCGGGACCGTCGAGGTATGCGACGGGAAATCCCGCGTGCGTTCGCCGCATCGCCGGGAAGGACGCTCGAATCTCCTCGACGCTCGCGACGCGTGTCGTCGCCGGTGATCCAGCCAAGGTTGCCGTCATGCGATCTCCGTTCCGGCCCACTGCTCGACCATCTTCACGATCTCCACGTGATCCGCCACCTCGCCGAGCTCGCCACGCCCGATACGAAACAGATCGGCGGTGAGTTGCAGGATCGGCGCGGGGACACGCGTCTCGCGCGCTACTTCCGCGGCAATGCCAACGTCCTTCTCGAGCAGGGCTAACCGAAAAGTTCTGGGAAAAGCGCGCGTCAACACGCGCTCGGGAAACAGATTCATCGACGTGTTCGAGCGGCCGCTCGATGCATTGATCACATCGAGCGCGACATTGGGTGACACGCCCATCTTCACCAACGCGGCGAGCCCTTCCGCCGCGGCGAGAATATGCGTCGCCAGAAAGGCGTTGTTGACGGCCTTCACCGCATCACCCGCGCCGATCTCGCCGCAGTGCACGATCTTCTGGCCGAATGATTCGAGGACGGGACGAACTCGATCGAGCACCGCGGCGTCGCCCCCGACCATGATCGTCAGCGCGCCCTTCTCGGCGCCGACCACCCCGCCACTCACCGGCGCGTCGATGAACGAGACGCCTTTCTCCGACAGCCGCTCGGCGATGCGCCGCGACGTGGCCGGGTCGCCGGACGTGCAGTCGACGAACGCCGCGCCGCGCTCGATGCCGGCGAGAATCCCGTCCGGACCGTCCAATAGTCCGTACACGTCGTGCGACGTCGGGAGACAGGCGATGACGACTTCAGCTCCGCGAACCGCGTCCGCCGGCGTTGCCGCCTGGCGGACGTCGTTCTTCGCGGCGAATTCCGATGCGCGCGCCGTCGTGCGATTCCAAACGGTGAGCGGAATCTTGGCCATTGCCACCCGTGTGGCCATCGGCCGGCCGATCGCTCCGAGCCCCAAGAAAGCGGTCTTCATGCCGGTCAAGTTACCACTCGTATAGCTTTCTCGCATGATCACGCGAGTCCGCATCGAGGGCATGTCGTGCCAACACTGCGTCCGCGCCGTCTTCACCGCACTGGCCGGAGTCGAGGGTATCGCGCGGGCCGACGTGAGCATCGGTGCAGCCGAGGTGGAGCACGACGGATCGGTCACACTGAATGAGCTGCGCGACACAATAGACATCGCGGGCTACCGCGTGCTCGGTGAAGACCGCCGACCGCGGCGCAGCCTGCCCGTGATATAGCGCCGGCGCTCTCTCATCTCACGCCTGTTACCTCGCCACTGACTTCAGACTCGCGGCATCAGACGTGAGAAGAAGGGCTGTGCGCCCGGAATGGTCGCAGGCACCTCGGCCTCGATCGAACTAAGTTGCCTTTTCAGGGTTGTCTGCCCGTTGCTGTCATAGGTATGTTGCCCGCGCGCACCACGGTGAAGACGGGAGGGCACCCATGACGCCACCGCAGCGGAATCCCGAAGATCGTCCGGTCGGCGCGCTGCTCGCGCCGGACATCCTCGCGCTCCTCGAGGAAGCGCCGGGAGACATCCCGGTCGAGACGGAAGAGATCCACCCGGCCGACCTCGCCGACGTCGCCGAGTTGCTCGAGCGCGACCAGCTGCAGCAGTTCCTGAGCGCGCTCGGTCCCGCCCGCGCCGCGGACGTCCTCGAGTACCTCGACGAGGAGCTCCGCACCGAGTTCCTCGAGGCGATCACACCGCGTCAGGCCGCGGAGCTCGTGACGCAGATGACGCCCGACGACCGGGCGGACACCCTCGAGGAAATCGACGAAGAGCACGTCGAAGAGATTCTCTCCGAGATTCCGGCGGAGGCGCGGCAGGAGACCGAGAAGCTCCTCGCCTATGAGCCCGACACCGCCGGCGGTCTGATGACGACGGAGGTCGTGTCGGTCTCCGCCGACATGACCGTGGAAGCGGCGCTGGAGAACGTGCGCGCTGTGGCGCGATCGGGACGTAAAGAGGCGATGCACGCCATCTATACCACCGACGAGCAGGGCCGTGTTGTCGGCGTCATGTCTCTCCGCGAGCTGCTCGCCGCGCCCGCCGGGGCGAAGATCACGGACATCGCCTGGACAGAGGTCGTGAGCGTCAGCCCCCGGGCCGACCGCGAGGAAGTCGCGACGATGATCGCGAACTACGACATCGTCGCCGTGCCGGTGGTCAGCGAGTCGGGTCACCTCATGGGCGTGATCACCGTCGACGACGTCATCGACGCGATGCAGGAAGAGCAGACGGAAGACGTTCAGAAGTTGGGCGGTATGGAAGCGCTCGACGAACCGTATTCGACGATCTCGTTCTGGCGCATGATCAAGAAGCGAGCAGTGTGGTTGAGCGCCCTCTTCCTCGGTGAGATGCTGACCGCGACAGCGCTGGGTGCATATCAGAAGGAGATCGACAAGCAGACCGTGCTCGCGCTCTTCCTGCCGCTCATCATCAGCTCGGGCGGCAACTCTGGATCGCAGGGCACGTCACTCCTCATTCGCGCACTCGCACTGCGCGAGGTAACGCTCCGCGACTGGTGGCGCGTCGCCGGCAGAGAAGTCGCCACCGGACTCACGCTCGGCGTGATCCTCGCAGTCATCGGCTTCACGCGAATCGAGCTGTGGCAGTGGATGTCCGATCATGGGTGGTCGATCGGCAGCTTCCATCTCGGCCACAACTATGATCTGTCGACGATCCGCACGGCGACGGTCGACGGAGCATTCCGCGACGTGGACGTGATCACCGCGGGCCAACACCATCTGCTCGCGCTCACAGTGGGCCTCTCACTGCTCGGCGTGGTGATGTTCGGAACGCTGGTCGGCTCGATGCTTCCCTTCGCCTTCCGGCGCCTTGGGTTTGATCCGGCGAGCGCGTCGGCGCCGTTCATCGCGACGTTTGTCGACGTGACTGGCTTGATCATTTATTTCAATGTGGCGTTGCATATACTGTTGAGGTGAATTGGGGGGGCATGCTCGCTGGCGCTCGCTGGGTGCATGCTTCGCTGCTCCCAGGCCGCGCAAGCGGCCATGCTCCCAGCCCGGCGCGCGAGCGCCGGGCGTGCCCCCTCCAAACACACTATCTTCCGCGCATGGAAAAACTGCACCTGACCATCGAGGGCATGTCCTGCGATCACTGCGTCCGCGCCGTGCGGGGGCGGCTGGAGCGAACGGACGGCGTGAAAGTGGACGACGTGACCGTGGGCTCGGCGGTTCTCGACTACGATCCGGCGAAGACCTCGATCGACGACATCGAGGAAGCGATCGCCGACGAAGGTTACACGGCGTTCGTCGCCGACTAGTCGGCGGCGACGGGGGTCGTCGATCTTCGCGGCTCGAGGCGCGGCTCGCCCGAAGGCTCGAGAGGGCTGATGATTCCCGTCTCGAGCCACGCGTACTTGCCTTTCATGACCTGCTGGGCGACGCGATACAGCGCGGCGTCGTACTTCCCATAGAACTCATCGAATAGCCGATCGACGCGCTCGCGCGCCGCGCGGCAGAACAGATCGGCGAGCGCGACGGCGTCCCGGTTGCCTGACTTCGCCAGCCAGGTCGCGCGCACGCAAGCGGCGGTCATCGCGAACAGCTCGGCGCCGATGTCGACGGCGCGGAAGAGCACGAGCTGTCGCCGCTCGAGCTTCGGCCCAAAGCGCACCATCGCGTGGAAGATCGCGCGACCGAGCTTTCGGGTATGTCGCTCCGCATAGCGCATGTGGCCCGCGAGCTCGCCGAAGTCGCTGAACGACCCTGGCACCTGACCGCGTCCGATCCATCGCTTCGGGTACCAGGTCGGATAGAACTTCATCACCCGTCCGAACGCCGCCATCTTCTCCGACTTGCTCGACTCCTTGTCGACCAGCGCGAAGGCCGTCTTGAAATGATGATCCACCGCCTCGCGCGCGATGAACAGTCTCATGATCTCCGATGAACCCTCGAAGATCAGATTGATGCGCGCGTCGCGCATTGCGCGCTCGATCGGGATCGGACGCTCGCCGCGGGCGCGGAGCGAGTCGGCGGTCTCGTAGCCGCGACCGCCGCGAATCTGCAGCGCGTCGTCGACGATGTGCCACCCGTGCTCCGTGTTGTACATCTTGGCGATCGCCGCCTCGAGCCGAATGTCGTAGTTCCCTCGTTCGGCCATCGCGACGGTGAGGCCGGAGATCGCCTCCATTGCGAAGGTGTTTGCCGCCATCATCCCCACTTTCTTGGCGACGGCTTCGTGTTTGCCGATCGGCGCGCCCCACTGCACTCGCTCCTGCGCCCACGTCCGCGACGCGAGCAGCAGCGCTTTGCTTCCACCCGCGGCGCTCGCCGGCAGGGTGAGGCGGCCGGTATTCAATGTGACCAGCGCGATCTTGAGCCCCTTCCCCGTTCCCCACAGCACGTTCTCGCGCGGGATCTTCACGTTGGTGAAGCGGATCACACCGTTCTCGATGGCCTTGAGACCCATGAAGCGGCAACGGTGCACTACTTCGACGCCCGGCCACGATGCTTCGACGATGAACGCCGTGATCTGCTTGCGCGGCTTTCCGTTCACGACCGCGTCCGGCGTCCGCGCCATCACGACGAACAAGTCGGCGCGCGTGCCGTTCGTGCACCACAGCTTTTCGCCGTTCAGAATGAAATGCGATCCGTCGGCCGACGGCTCGGCGTGCGAATGCATGTTCGCCGGGTCGGAACCCGCGTCGACCTCCGTCAGCGCGAAGGCACTTATTGCCCCTTTCGCCAAACGTGGAAAAAATTTTGCCTTCTGCTCTTCGCTTCCGAAAAGTTTTAGGGGTTGTGGTAGTCCAATGGATTGATGGGCCGAAAGAAGCGCGGTGAGCGATCCGTCCTTCGATGTCACCATCGCCATTGCTTTCACATAACTCGAATACGACAACCCGAGTCCACCGTACTCCGTCGGAATCTTGATCCCGAACGCACCCATGTCGCGCAGCTCCTGCACGTACTCCTCGGGGATCTCACCCGTCCGGTCGATCATGTCCGAATCGACTCGACGGAGGAATGACTCGAGCCGGTCGAAGAACGGCCTGGCGCGTTCCGCTTCCGCGGGATCCTCGTCGGGGTGCGGATGGATCAAATCGAGGCGAAAGCGCCCCAGAAACAGCTCGCGAACGAAGCTCGGGCCCGACCAGTCGCTCTCGCGCGCCGCTTCGGCGACATCGCGGGCCTCTTTCTCCGTGGCCAGTCCGGAAGTTTGCTGTGACATGGATTACTCACTCCAAGGGCTGTCGACACACAGCTTGAGGTACGGCGACGCCGCCCGATCCTGTGGTTTCTTACCCCAATCCATCTCCAAGTATGCATCCTCCGCGCCCATCCCGCGTGGCTGAATATGCGCTGTTGGCCGATGATTTGGCCGAGTGGCTCCTCGCGCATTGCCCGCTGTCGACCCTGACGGTCCTGACCCTCCTTGTCATCGGCTCCGCCATCGTCGTGACCCAGCCGCTGGCGATCATCCTCATCGCCGCGCTCGGCGATCTCACGATCGGCCTGATGCGCCGGATCCGGCGGAAACGCCGCGATCAACCGTCGGCGCACGCTGCCCATCACGTGCCTGCTTGACGACAAACCCCGCACCGGCCAACGCGATCGCGGCAAATGAGAACCACTGGATCGCGTAGCTCATGTGCGGCCCCTCGTCGAGCGGCGGTACGGTAAGCCGGGCCGGCCGATCGGCCGCGCCCGTCGAATCGCCGAGTGCGACGACGTAGAAGAGCGCGAGTGGATACGGCACCGCCTTCGCCGCTGTCGCGCGCCCGAGTCGAGCCAATACGCTCGGCTTGCCCGTGTACGACGTCCCGGTCGCTGACGGAAATTCCTCGACGAAGCCAACGAACACCGAATCATGCTCGCGGAATCTCGCCTCGTCGATCGTCGCGCCGTCGGGTGCGTACACCCAGCCACGGTTGACGAGCACCGCGGTATCGTGTCCGGCAATTCGCACCGGCGTGAGGAGATTCACCCCCGGCGCACCGTTGTGCGATCGGGCCGCGAGAATCAGCTCGTGAGCATAATCGGGCGTGCCGCCGACCAGCACACGGCGGAAGCGCAGTGCCATCGTGTCGTCGAACGGAACGCTGCCGACATCACGCTCGGCTTCACGCTGCCGGGCGACGACGACCGCGTTCTGCTCGCGTCGTTCGGCGCGCCGGTGCAGTTGCCAGATTCCTAAACGAACGAACACCGCCGCGCTCATCACGGCGAACAGAACGAAGATGCGAAGTCGGGCTGCGTTCACCGCACGTCAACGTCGAATGCGCCCGTGAGAATTTCCCGCCCGGGTTTGGCCTGGACCCAGATTCTGTACCGCCCGGCTTTCGGAAACTCATATGGGAAGGTCAGCGCGCCGTTGAACGACATCGGCATCATCGCCGAATCCGACAGGGCGTCGAGACGGAGGCGTCCCTTGGCGGTCGTGTCCCCACGGTCGCGCGCTTTGTAGATCTGCTGAGCGGTTGTCGCCACTGTGCCCATCGGGTGCAGATGGATGAAGACCGACGCGTCGTCGCGCAGGATAACGGCGTGCCCCGCCATGCCGAGGTACGGCTCGAGCCGTGCCGGGTTGCCGGCAGTGTCGACGACGACAAAGCGCAGATCGAGCGCTGTGTTTGCCGGCACCGGCCCATCGCCACCGGCCCACGTCAGACGGTACCCATGGCCCATGGGGGCGAGTGCATTGGCTCGGATGGGTACCGCGTT
>Ga0157372_10006396_pt1 | contig 12533 bp, 11 predicted proteins | sample C55metaG_FD_115307 | JGI IMG/M metagenome (GOLD analysis project Ga0157372, IMG submission 115307) | Corn rhizosphere microbial communities from Kellogg Biological Station, Michigan, USA - C5-5 metaG | ecosystem: Host-associated > Plants > Roots > Rhizosphere > Soil | place: USA: Michigan... | reverse complement strand
TTTGGCGATGAAATGTTAAATCTACAGTATAAAATGTTAAATCGCTTGCACAACTAACTATTTAGTTATATTTTGGCTTTCATAATCGACCTTATGAAAATCACAATTATTGGAGTACTGCTATTTCTTGTGGGCACAGTAAGCTTGTCAGCCCAAACCAATTACAGCATTAAAGGCACAATAGCCGATACCGTTTCTAATTCTAAATTAGCAAACGCCAGCATCAGCGTTATAACTGCTAAAGATTCCATCCTTCAAAAATTTACCCGTGTTAAAGAGGATGGTACATTTGCCATTAACAATTTAAGCAAGGGCAAGTTCATTGTACTGGCCACTTACCCCGGTTATGCAGATTTTGTAGAGCATTTCACCTTAGATTCTGCACACACCACACACAACTTCGGCCGAATCAGCATGCTGCTTAAAGAGCGTCTTTTACAGGAAGTGATTGTAAAAGGAAAAGCGGCTGCCATCAAAATTAAGGGCGATACCACCGAGTTTAACCCGGCTGCCTACAATATCCAGCCCAATTCAAAGGTTGAGGACCTGCTGAAACAGCTGCCAGGTATCGAGGTGGATAAAGACGGCAAGATCACGGCACAAGGCCAAACGGTAAAAAAAGTGTTGGTTGATGGCGAAGAGTTTTTTGGCGATGACCCAACCCTGGTTACCAAAAACCTGCGTGCCGATATGGTAGATAAAGTACAGCTTTATGACAAGAAGAGCGATCAGGCTGCCTTTACGGGTATTGATGACGGCGTAAAAGATAAAACCATCAATATTAAACTTAAGGAAGATAAAAAGAACGGCTATTTCGGCAAACTTGACGGTGGCATAGGTACTGATGGGTACTACCAGGGTCAGGCTTTATTTAACCGCTTTAAGGGAAAGCAGAAGTTTTCACTCTATGGCACCCTCGGCAACACCGGCAAAACAGGTTTAGGTTGGGAAGATAACAACAAATACGGCGGCGGCGGCAATATGGAGTTTGGCGACGATGGCGGTATTTATATTTTCGGAGGCGGCGGTGATGATTTGGATAGTTTTGACGGCAGGTACAACGGAAAAGGGAAACCTGTAGCGCGTACAGGCGGCGCGCATTATGATACCAAATGGAACAGCGATAAGGAATCATTAAACACCAATTATAAAATAGGCTCGCTAACCGTTGATGGTACAAGCAATACCCAGCAGCAAAATAACTTCCCGGGTAATATATCAAACAGCAACAGCGATCAGCGTAACCATAATTATATGTTCCGCCAAAAGCTGGATGTAAATTACCAGGTAAAACTCGACTCAATGCAAAACCTGAAGATCACTGCTGACGGAACCTTAAAAAACAGCAATACCAGGAGCAATTTTGCTACCCAAACCCGCCGCCTTGACGGTAGCCTCATCAACAGCAATGACCGTGAAAACAGCGCCGATGTTGACGGCAAAGTATTTAACGCCAACGCCTTCTACACCAAAAAGTTTAAAAAGAAAAGCCGTACGCTTTCTATAAACTTTAAAACCGCTTTCAACGAAAGCGACTCTAAAGGCTTCCTAAAGTCAAACACGCGGTTTTATGACTCGGTTGGTACCTATGTAAGCAAAGACACCATCGATCAGTACAAGGTAAATAAAACCCAAAGCACCAATATCAATACCAATGTAACTTATACCGAACCACTGGCCAAGGATTTTACCCTCGCCATTAGCTATGCCCTATCGGTAAACAACGCTACTGCCGACAGGCGCACGTTCAATAGAGATGCAGGCAGCGGACCTTATAATATACTTGATAACATTTACAGCAGCGATTATAAACTGAATCAATTGTCAAACCAGGGGGGCATGGTATTTAATGTACAAAAACAGAAATACTCGTTCAACTTTGGTACAAAAGTAGCTGGAGTAAGGTTTAAGCAGGTTGATGAATTTGGACGGATGGCCGATTTGGTGCGTAACTTTACCAATTGGTATCCCCAGGCTTCCTTCCAGTACAAATTCACTAAACAATCAAGCTTAAGGTTGAACTACAACGGGAATACCACACAGCCCAATATTGACCAGATCCAGCCCGTACGCGTAAATACAGATCCGCTGAATATACAGGTAGGTAACTCTGGATTAAAGCCGTCCTTTACGAACAGGTACAACATCAGTTACAACTCGTACAAGGTGATCAGCAACCAGTATATCTGGATCAGTGGCTCATACTCAACTACCAGTAACCCTATCGTGAGCAATGTAACGCGCGATACTACTACCGGTATCAGCACTTATCAATCGTCAAACCTTAAAAACAAATCAACCAGCAATTTCTGGGTTAATGCTTACTTTGACAGAAAGATCCCCGGCCTGGATATTAATGCAGGGCTTGGACTTAATGGTAACGGCAATACATACTATAACCTGTCAAACAACGTACTTAACGAAACTAAATCATACAGCTATTCCGGGAATATCAGGCTATCTAAATACAAGGAAAAAAAGTATGATGCCTGGATGTCGGCAGGGCCTACCTATAACATCAACTCTTCATCACTTAATACTGTACTGAATAATAACGGTCGCGGGTTTAATGCTAACGGAGGGTTCAATATTTATCTGCCCGGCAAATTCCAGATTGGCTCAGACGGTAATTATACCTATAACGCCCCTACAAAATCATTCCCGCAAGATTTTAAAAGGTTCCTGCTGAATGCTAACATATCAAGAACATTCATGAAAGATGCTTTGAAAGCCACCGTATCCGGCAATGACCTGCTAAATCAGAATACCGGCTATAACCGTACCGGATCGGCCAATGTGCTTACACAGGAACGTTATACCACTATCAGGAGATATTTTATGTTTTCCCTTACCTGGGATTTTAACAAAGTTGGAGGCGGTGCACCTAAAAAATAACCTATCATGAAAAAGATTTTAACCTTAACAACCATATTGCTATTAAATGCGAACCTTTTGCGTGCGCAGGGCAATAAGCATTTTACTTTTCACGGTACCATTGAGTATAACAAAACCTCAAATGTATGGGCTATGCTGCAAAAAGCCATTAATAAAGATAACGAAATGTGGTACCAGCCCAGGTATGAACAATATAAAAAAACCAAACCCCAGTTTAAGATATTAAAAAGCACCCTGAAGTTTGGCAATAACCAAACGCTGTTTACACCTGTTGAACCAGAAACACCAACAGCCGGTTACTGGAGTGAGCCAATGATGACGGCTCAAAACAGCACCGTATTTTCTGACTTTAATACAGGAATGAGCACCAGCCAAAAAAGTGTATTTGAAGAAACCTTTTTAGTGAAAGACACCACCCGTCATATCAAATGGAAACTTACCGGCGAAACCCGTGAAATTGCCGGCTATCCATGTCGCCGGGCTAACGGGCTGATTCTTGATTCGATTTATGTAGTCGCCTTTTATACCGAAGAGATCCCTGTTTCGGGCGGTCCCGAATCATTTAATGGCTTGCCGGGGATGATATTAGGCGTAGCTCTCCCGCACGAAAACGTAACCTGGTTTGCCACTAAAGTTACTGAACAGCCTATCGACGAAAAATCATTAACAGCACCTAAAAAAGGCAAAGCAGCTACTAACAAGAGCTTCATGACCGTATTGCAAAATGCCATGAAAGATTGGGGTACGGAGGGAAAAGAGTATTTGAAGGGGTTTTCGTTGTAAGGATAAACTATTTCATATTAATAAAACGTCATTGCGAGGGACGAAGCAATCGCGAGCTATACAGAGCGGCTCTGTAAGTTGGGGATTGCTTCGTCCCTCGCAATTGCGAGGGACGATTTTATAATAAATTAATCCCTACGCATTAGCCAGCGCCCTGTCCAAATGCACATAACCGCCATCAACATAAATTAGCTGACCGGTGGTATGGCTTGATACCGGCGACAATAAAAACGCCACGGTATTGGCAATTTCCTCGGCGGTGGTCATCCGGTTCCCCAGCGGAATTTTTGATTCGATCTCCTTCAGCTTGGCTTCCGGGTCGGGTAGGGTCTTGATCCAATTAGCGTAAAGCGGTGTCCAGCATTCGGCTACTACCAGTGCGTTAACACGGATGCCATATTTTAACAGTTCAACCGCCCACTCGCGGGTAAGTGCGTTACGGCCACCATTTGATGCCGCATAGCCCGAAGTATTCCCCTGGCCGGTATCGGCAGTTTTCGAAGTAATGTTGAGGATGGCTCCTTTTGATTTTTTTAGTTCGGGCAAGGCGTGATGCGCCATCAGGTAATAATGCACCACGTTCTTATGCAACGATGCCATGAACCCCTCGTAGTCGCCGCTCTCTAAACCAACGCCGTCGTTTACACCGGCATTGTTCACCAATCCGTCGATACGGCCAAATTGCGCTATTACTTTATTCACAGCATTTTCACATGCTTTAGGGTCAGTAAGTTCGGCTACTACCTGGTATGCCTTATGCCCCGCTGCTTCTACAGCTTCAACCGTTTTCAGGTTATCTCCCTCTCCGCGGCCTATTATAACCGGAATAGCGCCTTCAGAAGCCAACACCTTCACTATGCCCTCGCCTATACCCTTGGCACCTCCGGTAACTATAATTACCTTATCTGTAAGTTGTAAATTCATTTTATTTATGATAGATATATTAGTGACTGCCGGCCATTACCAGCTTCTTAACTTTATGATTATTGATAGCAAATATTAAAATGCCAAGGAAACAAAAGCCTGGCACTACATAAGCCATCTGGATGTTATGTGTAGCATCAGATACCCTACCCATGATCACCGGGAATATAGCACCACCCACAATCCCCATGATCACCAATGATGAACCAAGTTTGGTTTTAGCGCCCAGGCCACGGATACTTAACGAGAAAATAGTCGGGAACATGATCGACATAAAGAACCAGGTACACATTAACGCGTAAACTGCTACTTCGCCTTTTAGCGTTACAGCCATAGCTATCAGGAAAATGTTAATAATCGCATAAGTGATAAGCAGTTTAACCGGGTTAAAATAACGCATGAGTAATGTACCAATAAACCTGCCTGCCATGAAACCTGCAGAAGCTATAGTGAGGTAAAAAGAAGCCGGTTTTTCGGCGAATCCGGCTACTTTTTCTGAATAGCGGATAAAGAAACTACTTATACCAGCCTGTGCCCCTACATATAAAAACTCAGCAAAGATACCGGCCCTTAAACTTTTCACGTGCAGCAGCTCGCTTATCCTTACACCAAGCGAACGGTTGTCGTTAACTGCCTCCTCACTGGTTTCTTCAACAATTGGCGGGAAGTGTGTACGATAAATTAAGAATGCAACTACAAGCACCACTGCGCCGATTACCAAAAATGGTATTTGTACCGATGAGGCCTCATGGTTAAGATATTCGTTCAACTGCTCAGGTGACATTTTGCTCGATTCGGCATCTGTTAAAACCTTACCCGACAAGATATATCTGCCACCTATCAAAGGTGCTAAAGTAGCAGCCAATCCGTTAAATGATTGTGAAAAGTTGATCCTTCTTTCAGCACCAGCCGGATCACCTAATACCGTTATGTAAGGATTAGCGGCTGTTTCCAAAAAGGCCGCTCCCGAAAATACGATGAATAACGCTGCTAAAAAGAACGCGTAGTTACGCACCGCAGCAGCAGGGAAAAACAGGAATGCTCCTGTTGAAAAAAGTATCAAACCTAAGATGATCCCACCCTTATAGCCATATTTTTTCATGAACTGTGCGGCCGGAATAGGTAATATGAAATAGGCAATATAGGATGCCGAATCGATCAGTGAGGATTGAAGGTCATTAAGCTGGCAAGCCTTTTTTAAGTGCGGAATTAAGATTGGGTTAAGATTTAGCGCGAACCCCCAGATAAAGAACAGGGAAGTAATTAATGCTACTGCGAACAGGGCGTTGTTTTTTGACATTAGTGTTTATGGTTGATTATATATTGATCTGTTATTTAAATGCTGCTGAAATATCATCCAGTGAAATCCCCAGCGTTTTTAATGCTATTTTATTTAATGCGGCTTTATTACCGGTAAAATGGAATACGCTATGTTTATGTGTTAGCTTTTCGCCCGGCTTCAGGAACGCGGCGGGAGATACGCTTTCTATCTCATAAAAAGGCCCCATTTGTTTACCATCGGCCAGTGGTCCATCGTTATAAGCATTCACCGCGTCGCCCCTGTAGGGCGCGGTATCAGTTTTCCATTCCTGGTTTAAGTATGATGCGGTACTATCTACATCAAACATGGTGATGGTTAAAACATCGTTTTCGGCATCGTAACTGCCTGCCATATTTTTTGCACGATGAGGTGGAATACCCAGCTTGCCACGGCTTTTACCATCAGCCTTAAACAACAGGATGCCATTTTTATAATTAACCCTGTCTTTCGGGATCTCACCAAAATAATTGGTGGTAGCTACTTTGCCGGTAGCTTTTTCATGGTACGGTACTACGATCACCACCTTTGGCGATGGCGTAAACATATCTAAATTCCACAAACATGGGGCGCCTGTAGCTTCATTCCAGGCGTTATTACCTGTATTAACGATTGAATTTACTGTACTAAAGCCAACTGATTTTACAGAGGTGTCGGCATCAATACCAAGAGCCTGCTGTATTGCTTTCGGCTCCATGATCTCCACGTCACGTTCAAGCTTAATTGATAAATCAGTACCGGCATAATTTTGCAAATGTGTGCTTTTGCTCATCGATACCTTTTTATCCGATTTGGATATCAACTCCCAGCTTTCATTATCAACCGCTGCCGGGGTGTGCCAATTGGCAAACTCCATTTTGGTGCCGGGCTTAAAGAAAAGCGAAAACTGTCCGCCTTCCGGCCCAAGCCATAAACGGTCTTCCCCGCCAAAAGCGTTCATATGTGGGTCGGGCTGTTTCAGGTCGAAAGTTTCGTATTTGATCCATCCGAAACTTTTGCCATTTAAGCCATCAGCAGTTGAGGTAAAAACCTTTGCCTGGTATTTTGGCGATACGATCACCTGACCCAAACCGCTATTATCTTTTAAAACGATAACACTATCCTTTGCTTTTAAAAAATCAAGATCAGATTCAAAAGTTCCTTTCATGGGTAGCTGAGGGTTGCGCATGGTACACGACACCGAAGCGGCAAGCAGCAAAACTAATGATGACTTTTTAAAAAGCTGCATATGCCGGTTATTTATGTTTAGGATTTAAGCCGATCACATTCACCATCGTACCGATATGATCAATGCTGATCTCCACAACATCGCCGGCTTGCAAAGTAAAACTTGGCGGCGGCACCAGGCAGGTGCCCGTCATTAAAAAGCATCCGTTAGGAAAATCACATTCACTGTACAAATAGCCGGTAAGCTCGGTAAAAGAACGTTTAATGCGCGACACCGTTGTTTCGTCTTCAAAAACGATGGTACCATTTCGCTTAATGTTCATGCTGATGACTGTTTCACCCGGAATTGGCGACGAGGTAACATATAAGCATGGCCCAAGCGCAGCACTTTTTTCATAAACTTTAGCCTGCGGAAGGTACAACGCATTTTCGCCCTCAATACTCCGCGAGCTCATATCATTGCCAATGGTATATCCCTGGATATTACCATCGCTATTAACAAATAGTGTAAGCTCAGGCTCCGGCACGTCCCAATCCGAGTCTTTGCGGATGTAAACCTCGCCGTTGTGCCCGGATACCCGATGTGCAAGCGCTTTGAAAAAAAGCTCAGGGCGGGCTGCGTCATAAACCTTGTCATACAAACTTGCGCCTGTTTCTGACTCCTCCATACGGGCATCACGGCTACGTAAATAAGTTACGCCGGCGGCCCATACTTCCTGGCTGCCAATAGGCGGCAGAATATTGCCGTTCAGATATTCATTCTCCACCTCGGCGCTTAAAGCCGTAGTATCGGCAGTGATCGATTCCAGGTAAGCCGCTAAACCATCCCGGTTGATCAGTTTATCCCATTCATCATCAATAATATATGATGAACCGTTATGTTGCAATAGGCTGCCTTTGGCAAGTTTATATAGTTTCATTAGTTTACTTCCAGTTCGTCTTTTGAGGGGAATTTAGGGAAAGGGCCATGTTCGCCGGTTTGATACCAGAACACGGTTGAAGCGATATCATCCTGCAGGGGCATGTACCGGCCATCGTGCCGCCAACCCAGGGCCTGTATGGTAACCTTCAGGCTTTTTTCAAAGCGGATAGGATCAACAATATGCCAGCGGTACATGCCGAAACGTTGTGCAATTTCATAGTGCCCATCGCCGCGGATCACCTGGGGTAAACCGCTGTAAGGGCTGCAAAATTCGGTGTACTCTGTTCCCGGTTTTTCTTTCCCATTGGCATCTTTATGGCGGGTATCAAAATCATACGATCCGCAAAAATAATCTTCTGTCCCTGTTCCATTTATAGTAGGAAACTTGGTATCGCCATCCATAAAAAATTTGATCTCCCCTTCGCCCCACCATCCATTTTTGTTTGAGCCATAAGCTATGTAAGTACCAACATATTGCCCTTTGCCTTTGATACTATCCACCAAAACGAAATCTTTTTTATAAGGTAATGGGTTTACCCTGCGAAACTGCGCGTGAAAATAGCCCGCATCCTCGGGTATATCGGTCAGGGTATAATCAACCTGGTAATAGAGCACCATATCCGCATCGTCGATATTTTCCATAGTGATGCGGCATTTTTTGCGGAACGGCATTGGCCAGTAGCAATTAAATGCACTGCCAGGATTAACCGCCACTGCGAGGGAACTTACCGGTGCATATTTACCCCATCCCATACAAAAAAAGTCGCCCACCGGCACCTCCACGGATGGGGTAGTTTCATCGTCCCAATAAAAACGGATTATGGAATAGCGCCAATTGCCAGTGGGCGTCATCCAGATATGCTGAATAGCTCCCGAGCCATTAATTTCGGCAACCGTAAATGTTGTATGTTTTTTGATGACAACGCTGGGGCTCACTTTCCAGGTCTGCCCCAAATCGCGCGAAGCATTTGCGCCTGTACCGGTTGTGGCCATGCCACCCTTACCTTTCTCGCCCGTAAAATTTTCCGGACTGATAGACCGTGTTTTAGCGTCAGACGTGCGGTAAAGATTCCCGAGTCCAACATCAAGACCGTTAAATTTTTGCTGCGCATCAACAAACGAAGCAACAATAACACACAGGCAGATCGTTAAAAAATAATTTTTCACCATAAAACTTATCTTTAAAATCATTTAACGCAGTAATTGGTAATGCGTTCCAGGTTTATTTGTTTATACTTCAGGCCTTGGTTAAAAAGCCATTCACAATCATATTGATAATTTTTTGCTATCCATACCGCTTTATAAGCATAACATGCGCATATTTTGGCATGGCTTACCTGCGGTTGATAAAGCTAATTTAAAAATTATTAAATAATGCCCTGTACCTGTAAAAAACAGGATAGATTAATTGTCCATTCTTCGATAAATAAGCTAAATAAACCACATTTTTGCATATGCCGTTTGATCTGATACTTAACAATCTCGAAAAACACATTCACCTAACCCGCGAAGAACAGGAAATTTTTACGGCTTATTTGCAGCCTAAAAAAATAAAACGAAAACAGTTTTTGCTTACTTATGGTGAGATATGCAAGTATTCGGCTTTTGTAACGGCCGGTTGTTTGCGAGGCTATACCGTAGATAAAAGTGGTATCGAACACGTGTTAAACTTTGCCCCTGCCGACTGGTGGATAGCAGATATGTATAGTCTAATTTCGCAAAAACCCGGTATCCAGAATATCGAAGCATTGGAAGATACAGATGTGCTGCTGCTATCAAAAGCCAACCAGGAAAAATTATATATACAGATCCCCAAGTTTGAACATTTTTTCAGGATCCTGACCGAAAACTCATTGGTCGCTAGTCAGCAACGCCTGATTGATAGCCTGAGCCTAACCGCCGAAGAACGTTATAATAATTTTTGTAAGCGTTATCCAACACTGATAGATCATCTGCCACAAAAACAAATAGCATCTTATATTGGTGTAACCCCCGAATTTTTTAGCCGGATGAAGGCAGAAATGGTGAGGAAAAGATAGATGAATGGTTGATTGGGCTGGCTAGAGAGTGGTGTTATACGCAATAAATAACTATTCTCCACCCACCTAATCAACTACTCTCCAATTTTCTTAACCTACATCAAGTGCCGCCAACCAATGTCCCTTTAAATTTGTATTATATTTAAAGGAAACATACAATGGCACAGACCGTTTTACATAAAGCTAACACCCGCGGACATGCAGACCACGGATGGTTACACAGCTACCAATCATTTAGTTTTGCTGGTTATTACAATCCTCAACGGATGAACTTTGGCGCGTTGAGGGTGTTGAACGATGATACCGTTGATCCGGGTATGGGTTTCGGCAAACACCCGCATGATAACATGGAGATTATATCCATTCCGCTGGAGGGTGATCTGGAGCATAAGGACAGCATGAACAATGTAGCTGTTATCAAAAACGGAGATATCCAGGCTATGAGCGCCGGTACCGGAATTTTTCACAGTGAGTATAATTTTGACCGCACCAGCGAAGTTAAATTTCTTCAAATCTGGATTTACCCTAACAAACGGAACGTTGAACCACGTTATGATCAGATTTCATTAAATCTTGAAGACCGTCATAACAAACTGCAACAGGTATTATCCCCCAGCCCCGACGATGCAGGTGTGTGGATCCATCAGGACGCATGGTTTCATTTAGGCAAGTTTGATAAAGGAGTAAGCACCGAATACAGCATCAAGAAAGAGGGCAACGGAGTTTATGCGTTTGTTTTAAACGGAGAAGTAAATATCAACGGTCAAACATTGAGCAGCCGGGATGCTTTAGGTATCTGGGACACCGACAAGTTCACTATTGAAGCAGGTACCGACGCCGAGTTTTTATTGATAGATGTACCGATGAAATTTTAAGATCATGGAAAAGATTCAGATATTGGTAATTGGCCGGCATCCAGAAATATTAGCCACAGTAGTGAGATTAGTAAACAATAATCCTGACTGGAACGCAACTGGCCGCCTCAGCGATGAGGAGGCCATTGCGGCGTTCAGTACGCAGGATTTTAAACTTGTGCTGTTAGGTGGTGGTGTTGATGAGATGTCGGAATATAAATTGAATAAATATTTTTGTGCCGAAAAACCCAACATTAAAATAGTTCAGCACTTTGGTGGAGGCAGTGGGTTACTTAGCGCTGAGATTCTTGAAGCATTAGTTAGCTGACTAACTTAATGACTACTGCAACCGCTACATCCTGACGCAGAGCATCCGGAACAGCCGCTTCCACAGCCGCTGTCCCCGCCGCTATGGCATCCATGACCAGAATGTCCGTGATGGCCCGAATCGAAACCGCCATTAGCCCCGCAGCCGGCGGTACTACACCCCCCCCCTCCATTACCGTCACGGTCCCGTTTATCACTATTACGCCCTTCACTATGATAGCTTAATATGGTAACACCAACAAAGATCACCAGGAAAATCAATATAAAAATATCATTATCTGAGGCCTGCATACATAACCATGAAACAAGGATCAACATACCCATCAGCAACAGTACTCTAATTCGTCGAGGTTTACGGACAAGCCAGTATTTATCCAGGTTCACTCGTTGAAAATTGATCTCTTTAAAGCGGGCTTCGTTTCCAGGCCAGATATCAGCAGGCGGCTGTTCGCGAAAACAATTAAAATATAGTTGGCCGGTATCCGTATAAAAGGTATCATACTTTACAGCTTCACTATTTCCGCCTTTAGTAGGATTGGGATGGATCTCTCTTCCGAGTGTATCACGGCAAAGATCAATCCAATATGACCGGGTGAAAGTTAAGTGCAGGTGCCAGACCTGATCGACAGCGTCAGAAGGTGTTACACCATTTTCGGAGATACAACAAAGAAAGATAAAACGTTTGTACTCCACAATCACCTTACGGGTATAAACCGCGTTCCAACCGTTCTCCTGAGCCAGGCGTTCCGAGAATTTAAAAGCAGCATCAGAATCATCCAATTGAAAATCCAGGATTTTTTGCCAAAGTTCGGCTTGTTCTGCTGTAAGCATCTGTTTAGGTTATATAGCCTAAAAGTAGCAAAATAATATCGAAATGAAAATCTGTTATCTTGGCCTGTAAAACGAAAGATCTTAAATAGTAAAGCAGTTGTGCAATTTGTTTAGAAAAAAGGGTTCATCAGGGCGTTTCCTCCGGCCGGGCTATGCGCTCATACGCCTCCAGGCCTTACGCTCATTGGCCGGTATCCGCTCCTATCCCTAACGCGGGGAGGTGAGTGGAGCGCAGTGGATGGTGAGTTGTTAACCATCTGTTTATAACCTCAAACGTCATTCCCTTGCGCCTTTGCGTGAAACTAATAGAGAATTATGAAAAAAACCTGTAAATGCAAAAAGCCTTAGTTATTAGCTAAGGCTTTTGCAATTATTACACTATTGAAAGTGATAAAGGGTGGCACCGACCTACTCTCCCACGTTTTACCGCAGTACCATCGGCTCTGGCGGGCTTGACTTCTCTGTTCGGAATG
>Ga0157372_10006394_pt1 | contig 12536 bp, 8 predicted proteins | sample C55metaG_FD_115307 | JGI IMG/M metagenome (GOLD analysis project Ga0157372, IMG submission 115307) | Corn rhizosphere microbial communities from Kellogg Biological Station, Michigan, USA - C5-5 metaG | ecosystem: Host-associated > Plants > Roots > Rhizosphere > Soil | place: USA: Michigan... | reverse complement strand
TGTGGTGGAAGACGGCCGTCATCTACTGCCTGGACGTGCAGACGTTCATGGACTGGAACGACGACGGGATGGGCGACTTCACCGGTCTGGCCGAGCGTCTGGACTACCTCTCCGAGCTGGGGGTGACCTGCCTGTGGCTGATGCCGTTCCACCCGACGACCGACCGCGACGACGGCTACGACATCACCGACTACTACGGCGTGGATCCTCGCCTCGGCAGCGCCGGCGACTTCGTCGAGGTCGTCCGCACCGCACGTGACCGCGGCATGCGCGTGATCATCGACCTGGTCGTCAACCACACCTCCGACAAGCACCCGTGGTTCCGGTCCGCGCGGTCGAGCAAGAGCTCGCCCTACCGCGACTTCTATGTCTGGCGTGCCAGCCCACCGCCGGACACCAGCAAGGACGTGGCCTTCCCGGACCAGGAGAACAGCATCTGGGAGTACGACGAGAAGACCGAGGAGTGGTACCTGCATCGCTTCTACCGGACACAGCCCGACCTCAACATCACCAATCCACTCGTGCGCGACGAGATCGTCAAGGCGATGGGCTTCTGGCTGGAGCTGGGCATCTCGGGCTTCCGGGTGGACGCCGTGCCGTTCATGATCGAGACCACCGGTGTCGACCGGGCTGAGCTCGACCGCTTCCCGGACCCGCATGAGTTCCTCCGCCACCTGCGCTCGTTCGTCGCTCGCCGTACCGGTGACGGCATTCTGCTCGGCGAGGTGAACGTGCCGCACCGGGACCAGAAGCGGTTCTTCGGCGGTCAGGACGGCGACGAGCTGACCATGCAGTTCGACTTCATCGGGATGCAGAACCTGTATCTCGCGCTGGCCCGGAAGGACGCCCGTCCCCTGGCGCGGGCCCTGAGACGGCGGCCCGCGGTCTCGCTGGAGTCACAATGGGCCACGTTCGTCCGGAACCACGACGAGCTCACCCTGGACAAACTGTCCGATCCAGAGCGCGAGGAGGTCTTCGCCGCTTTCGGGCCGGACCCGACGATGCAGCTCTACGGCCGTGGACTTCGGCGTCGGCTTCCGCCGATGCTGGACGGTGATCCGCGACGGATCCGGATGGTGTACAGCCTGCTGTTCTCCCTGCCCGGCACGCCCGTGCTGTTCTACGGCGAGGAGATCGGGATGGGAGAGAACCTCCACATCGAGGGGCGACTCGCCGTACGCACGCCCATGCAGTGGACCGGCCAGCGCAACGGCGGCTTCTCCAACGCTGCACCGGCGCGGCTGCGCCGACCCCTGACGGAGGGCTCCTTCGGGCCCGAACACGTCAACGTCGCCTCGCAACGCAGCGACCCGGAGTCTCTCCTGGCGTTCATCGGACTGCTGATCAAGCGCTACCGAGAGTCGCCGGAGCTCGGCTGGGCCGACTTCTCGGTGCTCGACCAGCCGCATCGGCACGTGCTTGCTCATGAGTGCGCGTGGGACGACCGCCGGTTGATCGCCCTGCACAACCTCAGCCCCGACAGCTGCGTGGTGCCGCTGACCATCGACGACTGTGACAGCAGCTTCCACCTCCTCGACCTACTCCAGGACTCCGATCACGTCGAGGTCGACGAGAAGGGGCTCGTGGAGGTGGCACTGGACGGCTACGGCTACCGATGGCTGCGGGTGATGCCCCGCGGCAGCCGCCGACTCGCTTGAGTGCGACATGTCGCCGGCACTCGGGGCGTTCCTGATCTTCGTCACTCCGCCGGCCCCCCGCGCGCTCGGTGGAGGGATCGCCCTGCGCATCGAGCAACGCGGCGTGCGTATGCAGGTGACCGCACGCGCGTTGCTCGCCGGGGACCGAGGCGGCGTTGCGTGCCGACGGGGCTGCGGGTCAGGAGCGTAGGACCACGAAGTCGTCCCAGCGCAGGCCGGCCAGGCTGTCCATGGTCAGGCGACCGTTCCACACCCGGCGCGCGGAGTTCTCCTGCTCGGCCTTGAGCATCGACTCCCTACCGGCGTTGTCGCCGAAGTAGCAGCCGTGGCGCTGCAGGGTGCGGGCGATGACCAGCCCGGCGGGTGTCAGGCCGCGGGTGGTCAGGTCGATGGCAGGGTCGATGGCGATCCGTTCGCCCTCGGCGCCGAAGCCGTACTTGCCGCTCTCGCAAGCCACCATCGGGTGCCGGAAGCCGTCGCTTGACCTGGTCTCGCACAAGAACAGGTGCAGCACGTGTCCGAGGTCGGTGTTGTTGGCGATGCCGTAGTCGACCAGGTCCGACCTGATCACCATGGCATCGGAGAGCCGGCCGCGGCTGGTGAAGTTCCGCTGGTCGTTGCTGCGCGGGTCCTTGTAGTGCAGGCCGTTGCTGGAGTGGTAGGTGATCCCGGCCGAGGAGACCGAGATCGTGCGGGGCCTGATCACCGAGGCCTTGCTGCCGAACACGGTGAACCCGGAGCCGAGGTCGACCACGCAGAACGGGCTGTCGGAGGTGCCGGTGAGCAGGCTGCCCAGCCAGTCGGGCGCGTGGAAGCCGGTGGTCATCAGGGTCGCGCACTTCGGTGGAACGGTTCCGGTCAGCTTCCAGATCGGGTCGCTGGCCTTGCCGATCGCGAAGGCGGTGCCCCAGTGGTTGGAGCCGGTGCCGGCGATGCGGGGGTAGGCGTACGACTTCTGGTCGGGGTGGCTGCGCATGAACTGACGGAACGCCGCCGTGCGGGTGGTGTCGACCGCGGTCCCAGGCACCAGCGTGCGACTGGTCCCGCCGCTGCCCACGATCGGGCTCTGGAAGTAGGAGTCGGAGGTGTACGGGACGAACGGTCGGGTTGTGGTGGTCGTGCCCGCGAAGGCTGGTGCCACGGCCGGGGCGGCGCCGAGGGCCGCCACAGTGAGGCCGCCGGCGCCCAGCAGGACCCGTCGTGACATGACCGGGGTGGTCGGTTCCAGCGTCGATCGGTGGCGCGGTTGAAGAGTCGCTCGATGGCGTGGTTGGTACATCAGATAGGCCTCCGGGGGAGAGAGGGTGAGCGGCCGGACGAATCTGCCCGACCCGGTGCCTGGCCGAGCCCCAAGGCCAAGCCACCGTAAGCACAGATCTCCCAGAAGATCGAGGCGCGGTCCGCTGGGCGGGATCCGGGGTCGAACGGGAGCGGCTCCCGCGTCCCCGGTCCGGACAGCCGGCGTCCGGACCGACGGGCCTCGCGTCGGGCGCGTTGCCGGGGTACGCGACGGACGAGCATCGGAGCGAACTCCGCGGTGTCCGGGGCGGGGGGATTCGGCCGAGCCGGCGGTGGTACTCCGCCCGCGACTCGTCGAGTGCGGTGCGGATCGCGTCGAGAGTGACGGCGCCGTGACGGGGCACGCCCAGACTGGGAGAGTGCTTCGCCCGGCGCCCTCCCGACGCACGCGGCCCGGTTCGGCCGGCGACCCCGCAGGGCGCGTCGGCGCTTGGTCGGCCCCCGTCCGTGGGGCATGGCTCGGGACCGAGACCGACAGCGCGGAGCGGGACGCTGGACGGATCGCCGACGGATGGACGTCGTCGAGAGTCGGCGCCCCACTCGGGGCCGTCCCTTCGCGTCCGGCCCGGGCCGGCGACCCCGCGGAAATGGCCGTTGCCGTCCAAGGGCTCCACGGTGGCGGCAGGAGTCTGGATGCGGCCGAGTCCGCCTCGATGGGCGCCTGGTTCGGGCACGACTTCGCACGCGTCCGGGTGCACAGCGACGAGGGTGCGGCGGGCGCGGCGGATCGATTGCATGCCCGCGCCTACACGGTCGGTTCCGACGTAGCCTTCGGCCGAGGCGAGTACGCTCCCGGCTCGCTGGAGGGTCGCCGGCTGCTCGCACACGAACTGGTGCACGTGCTCCAGCAGGCCGAATGGGGCTCGGCACGGTTCGTGCAGAAGGCGCCGAAGAAGAAGAAGGCCGCTCCGGCGATCGAGGCACCCAACCTCGCCATCGAAGGAGGGGAGGCTGATCCCGCTCAGGAGGACCTGATCGCAGAGATCGTGCTCGCGATGCGGCTCGACCTGGGTTCGCCCGGACCGCTCAGTCTCCTCCGCCTGCGTCACACCTGGGCCCGTGCCAGCACCCTGATCCAGGAGCCGAAGGCCGATCGGAAGCCGAACCATGCGGAGCCTTACCCCGAACTGCTGGACCCCGAGATCGTCACCGGGCTGTCTGCACTCGGCGTCCAGCAGCGACGAGCGGTAGCCGCCGAGGTGGAGCGGCGCCTGGTCACCTCCTACCAGAGTCAGAGCATCGAGGACCTGAGCACGGAGTATGCGGCGCTCTCCGATCGCGTGCACGCCCTCATGGATGGGAGGTTCCTGACCTGGGTGGCGATGCGGGACGGACTGTTGCGGTGCTTCAGCGACATTCCCAGCTTGAACGCCTACTTCGCGACGTTGGTCCCGGCCGGATTCCCGGTACCCGGTGTCCCTGGTGGCGCCCTGGTGCACCCGGTGCTCAAAGGGAAGCTCGACCGGGCCACGAAGGTGATCCATGATCATGGGTGGATGCCGAGGGTCATGGCCGCGTTGGGCCATGAGGGAATCGGCGCAACGAACATCCGTGAGAACACCGCCCGGCCCGCGGACATAGGAACGCACGCCTTCGGCTGGGCGATGGACATCGACCCGACGCACAATCCCGACGTCCGCCCGTTCCCAGAGATCTTCACCGAGGTGACGACTGTCGATGCCGGCGCAGGATCGGACGTCGTCGCCCTGCGTGGATCCGGGCTGACGACGAACGATGCGCTCGCCCATGCACAGGCGTTGCGCAGGTCCAGCGACGAGATCGTGGCCGCGTTCGCGGATGAGGCGAGCATCAAGAAGGCCATCGCCGGGTACCTGGCTCGGCACGGCGCCGGCACCTTGTCCGTCGCAGAGCAGGGCGAACTCGAAGCTCTGCTGAATGACGCGGCAACGGCCAAGGGGCGTGCCCAAGGAGAGGCCGTCAACAGAGTCACCCGGTGGGTGCTCGACCGGCAGGACGCCGTGCGCGCCCGGGCGACATCGCCGGGGGACCGGATGTCCCGTCCGGAGGAGGCGACGCCATGGGTGATGGCCATGCAGTCCAGACTCGTTGTGGCGATCCACTCCCCTCAGGAACTCACCGCCCGGATCCTCCTCATCGAGCAGCAGATCGCGACCCCGGTGACCAAGCAGCCGAAGGAGGCGACCGGCCTCGGCCTGGCACCGCTGTACAGCGAGGCGTCGGTCAAGGAGCTCCGGGCCATGGATGCTGCGACGAAAAAGCATTCCCTCAGCGGTATCCGTAAGCACCTGAGTGTTCTCATGGAGAATCAGGTGGCCGCCGACACCACGGCCAGGATCCGCGAACTGCACCAGGTCTTCTTGGACGCGAAACGTGCGCGCGCCCGCGATCCTGCCGTCAAGCCGGAGAAGGGCGCGGCCACGGGCCAGATCGCAGCTCACGGCTGGATGTCTCACGCCCCGGAGTTGGTCGCGGCCCTGGTCGGGGCTGAGGGCGCGAATCTGGCCTGGCTGGGCGTCATGCTGCAGAAGGATCACGGAAAGACCGTCGGGTCCAAGGACACGATGCACTTCGAGCTCCGTCCGGCCGACTATCCGGCCTTGCCCGGCGGCCGCTACCCGGACGTCATCCGCGGCGGCCCCGGAGCCAGTCGACCTGCCCAGGGCGACTTCCCCTCTCCCGACGAGGCGGACTCCGCGTGATGATGGCCGGTGCCCAACGCCGATCGCTCGAACCTCGCGGGACCGATCGGATCCGTGAGGATCCTGAGGAAGTTTCCGTGGTACGGGCGCGCGCTGAACGCCTATCGTCCTGCGGTCGAAGGAAGCCCGGACTTCCTGACACGCCTCGTGTGTGGACGTCACGTCGAGTCAGGCACTGTGGACGTCGGGTCGCAGGTCGGGCGCGATAGGTGTCTCGGGCGGGTCATCGCAGACCCATAGGTGGACACACCCACATGACGACAAGCTCGACAACGACCTCGCGGCAGGAGAGAGGGAAACGCCTGAGGCTGAGCGGGGCCCGGGTGCCGTCCCGCCGGTTGTCGGTGCGATCTCGCGGGCGTCACTCCGCCGCCGGTCGTGCGAGGGCTCTGCGGCCGGGATGACTCCGGGGGTTCACCGGACACTGCGGGTGCGCCATGCTGGTCGTGTGGTCGTTCTTGTGCCGAGACAACTGCGGATCACGGGCATGACCGGCAACGTGCCCTACTACGGGGGACGCCTCACCCCGGCGCAGGCGTTCGCCGCGTCTCACCCGGCCCCATCACCCGCCCAACCCCTCTCGGCCCCACCACCGGACGGGGTCCCGCCGGGACGGAGCGATCCGCTGGAAGCGCTCGGCCACCTGCTCGAGACGGGGGTGCTCGACGAGCAGGAGTACGAGCGGCTCCGTGCCCGTATCACGCCATGAGCGGGCCGGTGCAGGTGCTCGTCGTCGAGTTCGACGAACCGTCGTTCTCGGGTGAGGTCATCGCTGAGTTCACACGGTTGCGCGAGGCCGGGACGGTCCGCCTTGTCGACGTTCTCCTGGTCCGCCGTCACCAGGATGGGACGTTCGACACCCTCCCTCCCCCACCCGGTGCCGATCCCGCCCTTGGCCAGGTCGCGACAGACATCCTCGGCGGGACTGACGGATCGACCCTCGACGCAGCGAGCGTCGACGGAGCGGCCTGGTCGCTCGCCGACGTCGTCGGTCGGGGCTCCGTGGCTGCGATCGCGCTGATCGAGCATCTGTGGGCAGCCAGCCTCGTCGACGCGATCGGCTCGACCGGAGGCCGCCTGCTCGGCGAGCTCTGGCTCTCGCCCGAGGATCGTGCCCGGTTGCCGGGTTAGCCGCGCCCGGTCACGTGGGTGTCACGACGCAGGTCGGCCCAGTCACACCAACCACCCGCGTCCTTCCGCCGGAGGCTGACGTCACCATCAGCTCGCACCGATGGCGCTTGACCTTGGGTTTCTGCGGTCCGGGATCCGTGGTGGGCCACCGGCACCGGGACGGCGGGTGCCCTAGGTTTGCGCTCGTGACGCGCACGTTTGTCTCCTCGAGTGGGCTTGCGGGCACGGTGACGGGATCCGGCCCGGCAGTTCTGCTCCTGCATGGCGGACCGGGCATGACCGACTACATGCAAAGCCTTCTGCCGGAGCTGGACGGCCACCAGGTGGCATCGTTCCAACAGCGTGGAGTCGCCCCATCGACACTGATCGGCCCCTTCGACGTCCCAACGCTGCGCACCGACGTCATCGAGGTCCTGGACACCCTCGGCTGGGATGCGCCGGTGATCATCGGCCACTCCTGGGGTGGTCACCTGTTGCTTCACCTCTTGGCGGCGACCCCTGCACGTGTCGGGGCCGCTCTTCTCGTGGATCCACTCGGCGCGGTCGGCGACGGAGGAATGGCTGCCTTCCAGGCCGAGCTGCAGCGCCGACTCCCGAAGGAGACCCTGACCAGGTTCGAGGAGCTCGACGCCATCGAGGCGAGTCGCCCACTGACACAAGAGGAACACCTCGAGGCCATGGAGATCGGATGGCCGGGCTACTTCTCCAGCCTGGAGGCCGCCCAGCCCATCCCCCAAACCGGCCACGCACCCAGCGATGAGAGCTGGGCCTCGATCCGCGCCGAGCTACCGACCCTCGCCGAACGGCTCCGGGGCTGCGCCGTACCGACCCGGTTCATGCACGGGGCACTGGACCCACTGCCGGTGACCGCGAGCACGGAAGCCGCCGAGGTCCTGGGCGCACCCGTGGACGTGCTCCCGGGAAACGGCCACTTCCCGTGGCTGGAGGACCCAGGCTGCGTACGCCGCAGCCTCGACCTGCTACTCGCCACGGCCTACTGAGTCGCATCCAGCGGACGCCTCCGCGGCGCTGCGCTCTCCCCTTCGTCGGCACAGCCGCATGGAGGCTGTATCCGGCTCCGCCGGAGCCGGCGCGCATCCTTCGCCCTTGCTCGTACTCGGCGCACGTCCTGAGGACGTAGCCGGTACGGGTCGGTCGGTGCCCGCGACGGCGGGCCGGGGGATGGCGCAGCTGCCCCGCGGCGCCGAACCCAGGATCAGGGGACGTAGGTGTAGCAGACCGGCAGGGGTCCCGCGAGCTCGACGCTCCAGGTGTGGGGCGTGATGAAGCAGCCGTGCGCGACGTAGTGACCGTGGGTGATGACGGCTGGAGCAGGGGCGGCTGGCGGGTCGCCGCGTCCAGGCATGGCGGACGCGCTGCCGAGGGTGATGGCCAGCAGGGTGCCGACGAGTCCGGCGGCCGCCACGGCGGAGATGGTGCGATGGTGGTTGGTCGATGAGGTGGGGCGGTGGACGTTTGTCCTGGTCATGAGGCTTCCCTTGTTCGGTGGCCGGGAGTCCGGCCTGGGGAACACTCACGCTGGCGCTAAGACCCGTCCTCCACATGGGGAGGATTCCTAGTCCTCGGCGACCTGCGGGGGACGGTCCTGAGCCGTCCAGGTCCGCCGTCACCGACTCGGCGCTGGACCCGGCATGGTCTCGCCCGCCGGGCACCCGACCCCCGGGGCGGCTCGGTGGCGGGCGCTGGTTCCATCTGGGTGGCCGGGGGACCGGCCGCTGCAATCTCGGTCGCCGGGGCGATCCGGGACGCCTACGATGATGACCTCGGGTCTTCGTACTCTCCACGCCAGGGGCGGTGGACCGCATGCCCGTGCCGAGCGGTACGTCTTCATTACTGCTGGGGCGCGAGCGGGACATCGCCGAGCTGGACGAGGCTCTCGGGTCGGCTGCGCAAGGGACGCCGCAGGTCGTGCTCGTCGGGGGCGAGGCCGGGATCGGGAAGACCACGCTCGTGGCCGACCTTGAACGTCGCGCCTCGGAGCTGGGGTTCACCGTGGCCACCGGACATGGGCTCGACCTCGACGCCGGCATGTCGTTCGCGCCGGCGGTTGAGGCGGTGCGGTCCCTCCTCGCGGGGGTCGAGGACCTCTGGCCGCGGCCGTCGGCGCGTCGCGTGCTCACCCTGCTGGACCCGGAGGCGCCACGGAGTCGTGAGGCGATCCATGTGCTGGACGACCTCACCGCGGTCGTCCTCGAAGCGGCAGCCGTCGGTCCCGTCCTGCTGACGCTCGAGGACATGCACTGGGCGGACCGCTCGACCCAGGACTTCGCGGCCACGCTGTCCCGGACCGCCCGCGGGCGACTGTTGCTGGTGCTGACCTTCCGCAGCGACGAGCTCCATCGCCGCCACCCGTTCCGGAAGACCTTGACCGAGATCAGCCGCACCGCCGGGGCCCGACGCATCGACCTGGCCGGACTGGACCGCGCCGACATTGCGGGCATCGTGGCCGCCCACACCGACGGGCCGCCCGACCAGTCGCTGGTCGATGCCGTGCTGGCGCGGTCCGAGGGCAACCCGCTCTACGCCGAAGAGCTCCTGGCCGCCAACCAGGCCGGTCACCAGGAGGGGGTCCCCGACCACCTCTCGGACCTGCTGTTGGCCCGCATCGACGCCCTGGCGGCAGGTCCGCGGGCCGTGCTCCGCCTGGCCTCGGTCAACGGGACCCGGCTGGACACCGCCACCCTCGCCGACCTGGCGGAGCTCGACCAGACCCGGATGGAGGGCTATCTGCGGGAGGCCCTGGACGCCCATGTGCTGCGCCAGGCCGGCGAGTCGCTGGAGTTCCGGCATCCGTTGTTGCGCGAGGCGACCTACGACGACCTGCTGCCCGACGAACGGACCCGGATCCACGGCAGGCTGGCCAAGATCCTTCAGGCCGGGGTCGACGCCGACCCCGAGCCCGGGGTTGCGGCGCTGAGCCGGTTGGCCTTCCACTGGAACGCCGCCCACGACCTGCCCCGGACCCTGGCGGCGTCCGTCCGGGCGGGGCTCGCGGCGAAGCGGCTGGGAGCCGCCGAGGCCGTCACCCAGCTCGAACGCGTCCTGTCGCTGTGGGACCGGGTCCCCGACGCCGAGGCCGTGGCCGGCCGCCCGCAGGCCGAGCTCCTCGTGCACCTGGGCGAGGCGGCATCCGAGCAGATGGACGACGAGCGCTGGCGCACGCTGCTCCGCACGGCCGTGGACATGCTCGGATCCGACCCCGACCGATTGCTGGCCAGCCGCGTCTACTCCGCGCTGGTCCCCTCCCTCTACCGCGGGGATGCGATCGGAACGCAGGAGGCGGTCCGGCTCGCCGTCGAGTACGCCGGCGACACCCCGTCCGAGGAGCTGGCACTTGCCCTGAACGCCCAGGCGCTGTACCTGTTCCGCCGCGCCCACTTCGCCGCCAGTGCCGAAGCTGCGCAACGAGCCATCGACGCCGCCGTGACCGCGGGGTGCGTCGAAGCCGAAGTGGAGGCCCTCTACTGGCGCTCCCTCTCTCGCTTCTACCTCGGCCACATCGCAGACGCGCTCGCGGGGCTGGAGCGGTCCGGAGCCCGGGGACGGGCCGCGGGCATGGTCGGGCAGGTGCTCGGCGGAGACCCGGTCACGTACATGGAGGCCGGACAGGTCGGTCGCGGCCTGTCCATTGCGAACGAGGGCTTCGAGGAGGGGATGGCCCTGGGGCTGCGCGTCCAAGCGACCGAGTGCGGGGGCATAGCGCTACTAGCGCTCCTGTGGCTCGGCCGCCTCGACGAGGCAGAACGGCGGCTCGAGGAGCTCGATGGCCTCGGCCTGCCCGCAGTCAACGGGCGCTGGCACCCCCCGCGCGTTGAGCTGCTGCTGGCGCGAGGCGACACGGACGCGGCGACCCCCCTGGTACACCGGCTCGTCACCTTGTCCCAGGACCTGGGGCGGAACGCGTGGGCCACCGAGGTCCTGACCGAGCTCATGCTCGCGGCCATGCTCGACGACCACGCCGGCGCCCTCGACACGGCGGCCTCGTACCTGGCCCAGATCGACGACACCGATTCGCCGCTGATCGCAGCGGCGGCCGCACGGATCGGCTTCCAGGCTCTCTGCCTGGCTCGGTCGACGCCCGGTGTCGGGACCGACGAGCTGCAAGAACGCGCGGCTCGTCAGCTCGAGAGGGGCCAGGCCGGGCTCACCGACGAATGGCGTCCGACCTACTACGGGGTCCAGCTCGCCCTGGCCGAGGCCTACGCCGCCAGGTACGCCGAGGAGCCGGCCGTCGTCCAGTTCCGGGTGGCAACCTCACTGGCTGAGCCGTTCGGTGCCTACTTCGCTCTCGAGGCACACCTGGACCTGGCCACCGAGCTGCTCGCGCATGGCGGCCGTGACGAGGGGCGCGAGCTGCTCGTCGCCTGCTGGAGCACAGCGCACGACCTGGGTGCCCACGACCTCGAGCGCCGCACGGTCAACCTCGCCACCCGCACCCGCGTTCCCCTGCCCCGGTCGGCAGCACGCACAGGACCCTTGAGCCGGCTCACGCCTCGCGAACGCGAGGTGCTCGACCTCCTCGTCACCGGCGCCACGAACAAGACGATCGCGACCGCCCTGTTCATCACCGAGAAGACCGCCAGCGTGCACGTGTCCAACCTGCTGGCCAAGCTCGGCGTCACCAACCGCGGCGAGGCCGCCGCCCTGGCTCGACATCTCGTCGGCTGACCGCCACGCGAACGTGCGTGCTCAGCAGCCGGCGCGGAACGCGTCGACGGTCTCGTCGAGCAGCTCGACATCCTCGGAATCGGAGGCGTGCGCTCCGCCCCCACCGCCGGTCGTCGAGCCAGGGCCATCCTGATGCAGCCGGTCGGGTTCCGCGCCAGGCGTCGGCAACGTCGTTGCTCGACGACATCTGCGGTCCTAGCCTGACCGGGTGACGCCTCTGGATCTGAAGTCCGACCTCGTCGGTCGGCTCGACCGGCTCAACGAGGCTGTCCTGCACAACCTCGAGGGCCTCTCGGAGTACGACCTGCGCCGACCGATGACGACGCCTACTGCGACGAACCTGCTCGGGGTGGCGTTCCATCTGGCCAGCCTGCACGCGGAGTACTTCGGGGAGACGTTCCGCCGTCCCTTCCCCCGCGAAGACGAGTTCTACTTCCGCACCGACGAGGACGCCGACCCGCAGGACGACCTGTGGGTCCGGCCGGAGGCGACGTCGGAATGGGTGGTCGGGCTGTACCGCGCTGCCTGGGAGCACGCCAAGGAGACGGTCGCGACGCTCGAGCTGGATGCGCCGGGCCGGATTCCGACGAGCCCGTACGCGGAGGTCACCCTCGGCGAGATGTTGGTCCACATGGTCGACGAGACCGCCCGCCACGCGGGACACATGGACATCGTGCGGGAGTTGATCGACGGTGCCGTCGGCAGGTACGCCGGCGACGGGAACATCATCGACGGCTACGACTGGGCGGCCTACCGGGCACGCGTGGAGGCCGGGGCCCGGGAGGCCCAGGAGCGCGCCGAGTCCTGAACTCGGTCCGTCACGTGAGCCGCTGTCCGGAAGGGGTCGCTGCGTCTCGACAGCCGCCCGGCAGAGTCTCCGGCCATGACAGCGGGATATCGCAGGAGCCCCTCACCGAACGTCATGGCGCGGGGGATGGCCGGCTCGGGTCGAACGCGGGAGGCCGTGTATCTCTGGATCGGCGCCCTACCTCCTCAGTTGTGATGCGGCCGCTCATCATCTTGCTGCGGCAACGGGAGAGGGTCACCTCGAGAGGTAGGTGGGAAGCATGGCGGTAGA
>Ga0157372_10006393_pt1 | contig 12536 bp, 17 predicted proteins | sample C55metaG_FD_115307 | JGI IMG/M metagenome (GOLD analysis project Ga0157372, IMG submission 115307) | Corn rhizosphere microbial communities from Kellogg Biological Station, Michigan, USA - C5-5 metaG | ecosystem: Host-associated > Plants > Roots > Rhizosphere > Soil | place: USA: Michigan... | reverse complement strand
TGACTCTGGTGCTACCGCCCGCTTGTCGTGCCAAGTCAGCCGCAAACTCAATCAGATGAATGTGTCCCTTGGTTGGCGGAAGTGCCGTCATGAGAACAAAAGCGTTAGTCATTGTTTTCTCCTACCACTTGTGGTCAGCCAAGTCAACGGGGTGTCCCTCAATGGCCTCTTCGACCATCCTGAGGGTTTTCAGCGTTGCCGTTGGCCCCTTGACCGACGCAATCAATTCGGGGAGCACAATGGTGTTGTACTCATTGAGTACGGCGTCCAGCGCCGTTTCTCTGACACAGTAGTCACCGGCAATACCACAGACATTGACCTCACCAATACCGGCGTCGTGCAGATATTTGTCCAACCCGACACGTTGGCGGTTGAAACCTTGGAATCCCGAGTAATCGGGACGACCGTTGCCTTTGTAGAAAATGTTTTCTAGTGGATAGTTCCATGCCAGTTCTTTAATGGCGGGATGAAACTCAGCCCCGTTGGTGCCCTGAACACAGTGTACCGGCCACGAGTTGACGTAATCTGGTGGGTAACCGAAGTGCCCACGGTTGTCATTCGGTGGGGCCTTGTGCCAATCCTTGGTGAAAAGAACAAGGTCATAATTCTTCTCGTTGTCCTTGATGTACTTGGCAATATTGTCTGCGGTGCGGTTGCCTCCATCTACAGCAAGGCTACCACCTTCACAAAAGTCCACCTGTACGTCAACAACAATCAATGCGGTGCTCATGCCACAGCCTCCAATGCGACCGCCGCCTCTTGCTGAGGCAGCATTACGGCTTTGCGGCTCTGCTGCCACATGTAGAAACCGTAAACAGTGTTTAGCAGGAAGAAGATGTACTGAAAACCGGCGAGTGCAAGCCCCTGATGGAAGTAGGTGTAGATGGCAAACACGTTTACTACAGCCCACACAATCCAGTTTTCCAACTTCTTGTTATCCAGCATTAGTTGTGCAATGATTGAACCGACCAAGATAATGGCGTCGGTCCAGACCACCGGCTGATTGAACAGCGGGTAGAGGTACAGCGCACCGAAGAATGCCACACCCGCCACCGCCAAGTAGGCCGGTAGCCAACGGTAATCCATTAATGTCACCGGGCGAGTATTATCATCATTCTTCCAGCGGAACCAGCCGTACACCAGACTCAAGGTCAGGTAGCCGGTAACAAATGATGAACCAACCAATCCCCATTGTGCAAACAAAACACAGTAGGCGGCATTGGATACCGCCCCAATCGGGTAGTTGATTCGACGCTCCACGACGCACAGGTATGTGCAGACGTAGGAGGTAAAGACCGCAAAGACTTCCAGCAAATCGAGTCCGCTGGTCCATCCGAGCGTGAGGCCAATCGCGTAGGACAGGCCGGTAAGGAAAACACCAAGGCTTAAAGCCTGTGTCATGTGAGTCGAAAGACTCTGTGCCTTATTAGGCATTGCAATAGAAATAGACATTGTTTTCAACCCCTTCAAAGTTATTGCAGGCTAAGCCGGATTGTCTAAACGCTTAGATACGCCTGCGGGTCATTTTCTCTTGTGACTCCATCATAGCATACGTCTGATTAGAAGTCAAGGTCACCAGAAAAGAATGGCGGGGAACATGTCGTCCTCCCAGCCCTCATACTCACCGGCCGCAATATCATCATCAGCACACTCTATCAGTTCGCCGTCCTGATTGCACATAGTGGTAAACATGGCGTGGGCGAAGCGGTAGGAATTACCTTCCTCGTCGCTGGCAACGACAAATTCAATATCAGCCGGTAGGTCTTTAATTAAGTTAGCCAATTCATCACGTGTCATTAGAACTCCCTCTTGGATACGAACTCATAGAATACCGAGCCGTCTGGGTGAGTCCATGGCTCATTGCCTGAAAACCCACGCTTGATAACCATGCGATACGTGGCATCAACACGCGGACCCTTAGAAAAACCAGTAGGCCCCATGCTTGCGTATGGAGACAGCGGGTCGCGGTACTGTTTTTGTATCCACTCATACCGCTCCTTGCGACTCATCTTTTTCGGGCCGGTAACAACCAGCGTTAAGGGTTGCCCATTGGTTTCAATAACCTTACCGGAGAACGGACCTTTCCACATTCTAGCCTTCACAATACCATTCCTTCTTCAATAGTCGCTTGCACTTCTTGCACTTCTTGGCACCGCGCAGACGAATGAGGTTAGCATCATTGAGCATCTTGCCACAGAGGGTTTCTGCCCATACGCCAAAACTATCAAGTTCACTAATCAAATGAGACTTCATCTTTGTTCTCCTTGAAAATACTCTTAAAGGAAATTATACCGACGCGCGCCGGTCCTGTCAAGAGGTTGGCTCGTACTTCCAGACCTCAAACTGAATATCCTCCAAGATTTCCACAGCGCAGAGCATTACCTCAGCCTGACGCCAGTTCAAACCGCCTATACCGGCCCCAATCATGGGAATGGCAATAACATCGTGGTCATATTTCTTTGCGTGCCTAGCCGCGTCTCGTGCAGCCGTGAACAACCACTCGTAGCGGGCGTTCGCACCGGGCCGGTCCTGCGAAGCCATATTCATAACCAAATGGTCACCATCAAAAATAGACAGACATTGGCCGGGCTTTAGCACCTTGGCCGAACAATAGTTCTGATAAACCTCATAGTTATGAGGGAACCGTCGCTTGAACTCTTTGGCGATACCGGCACCCATGACACCATCGACATTAACACCGTGACCGACGCAGGTGCGGTCGGTATCAAAGAGATTGCCAGACCTCTTAATCATGTGGACTCCTTTCGTTGCACGGAGCCTATCACATGTGTGACGTGTCTGTCAAGAGGCGGTCAGTAAAGCCTAGCGTGCTAGGGTTAACTCTAGCAAGGTTGCGTTAGCCCCACGAACCCCAAACACGTGTGATGAAGGGACGCCACGTGGCGAAGTCGGCAGGCTTTTTATTGCGATGGACAAGGAGAGCGGTCTCAAATCCTGCGTCGTGGAAGTTCTTCATCTTGGAGCGCCACCCGGTCATAGTGATGAGCGTCATGGGCCACGTGGTCGCACGCAGAGCGACCGTCTGAGCATACATCTTCTGCGCAATCGCGGGGTAGCGAGCAAAGAGAATAGACTTCAATTCAGGGCAGATAATAACCTTGCGCTTACGGTTGGTGGCATACCTCACCAGTTCGGCATAAGTGTAGGGACGCACACGAGATTCGTAAATGCCTCTACGGGGGCGCTTGGTTCTGCGCCAGCGCTTGACCTCTGACACCTTCCACTTATGGGACGGGCGGTACATTTCAGCACGAGTCATGTGACGACGCAAAGGGGAGAATCTACGCTTGATATAAACAAATCCATTGGTGTGTGGCTTCACCGAGTGCAGCCCCACGGCCTCGTAACTCTTACCGTCGTCGGCAAGGACCACTTGGAAGTTTATATCAATAGCACGAAAGCCGTCGCGGCCCAAGGGCATCGCGGCGGCGTCGTCAATCGCACGAGGACAATCACCGCGCCACTGGTCAAGCCCATGGTCGGCGTGGTATCGTCTTACATTTCGTGGCATTGGTATCATAAACCAATTATAACACGAAGGTCATTAGTTTGCACCGCGTCTAGGAATCGAACCTAGGTTTCACGAAGGATTACGAGATTCAAAGTCTCGTCGGCCATGCCAGCAGACCAACGCGGTATGTCGGAGGGGTAATCAGTCATATGACCTCTGATTTATTCTTCCTACCGGCCCCTCCGAGCCGGTATTTGAGCCTGATGAGGGAATCGAACCCTACTTTTTATTCTTACCAAGAATACGTAAAAACCATTATACTAATCAGGCAATATTGGTTGTGTCATTAACTCAATTATGCGTTCTTTCAACTCTTCAAGACCGACCACATTGGGCCACACTTCACAATTATTTTTATTACACATGAGCCGGTATGCAGAATCGGACTGCAAATTACTCTTTACGAGAGAGTTGTTATACCATTTAACTATACCGGCGCGGTGAGGGGAGGATTTGAACCTCCCCTATTTGAAAATGCTTAGCCTGAGTCTGCATGCTAGCCTCACACACCTTATCAGACAGCCTATGACACATTTTCCAGAGGCACAACCTGTGCTCACCTTGCGAGCCAGCGGGAGAGATTCGAACTCCCCTTTCTGCCCGTGTTCAGCGGGCCGCATTTTCCATTTATGCTATCGCGGCATGGTGTATCTCATTGTAGCCAGACCGAACAGAATGTATGCAATGAGATACATCGAGCCTCCGCACGGGTTCGAACCGAGTCTATTCTTCTTTACAAGAGAAGTGCCATACCAATTAGGCGTCGGAGGCATATTTAATTATCCGCTGGGAGTAAGGTCAGTACGTGTTTGGTCGGCCTTGGTTGCTTTTGCGGCCAAGAAGGCTGCCACGTCCTGACTGTCCTCATAAGCAATAACAAAATCTGTTATTTGCTTTGTCAACCATGCCTTGTATCGGTCAATCGTTTGTGCTTGTGTTTCGCCCGGTACACCGTAGGCGGCAAGCATTCTGTCGGCCTGTGCCTGTGTTACCGTAAGCGTTGGCAATGTTGGCATTTAACTCTCCTTATTGTTTCTGCGCTGCTCGACTAGGATTCGAACCTAGGACTTAGAAATTAACAGTTTCCCACTCTGCCGCTGAGTTACCGAGCAAGGTGTGACATGTTTTTATGCAGGTGCCTGTCACTAATCCTGCTCGGAGTTATTTCTTATGCTTTCACAAGGTCTGGGACTCCGCACCCATCCATGGATTCAAACCACGCACGGGAGGTAGGATTCGAACCTACAGGGATATTACTATCACTAGGGTAACAACCTAGGACGCTGCCAATTACGTTACTACACCCGTATGGTGAGACCGCTTACTACCCAATAGCAGCCAGTCTCTTGAAACATCACCACGCGCATCCTACCCGTTTGTTGCAACCAATGTCGAGATTCACATTGTTACGGGTAGAAGTTCTCTCAAACCTGAATACCCCTGCTCACCGGCCAAAGCCTTGTCCGTGTGCTTCATGTTCAATTGTAGCAGACTACCGCACGCTTGTCAACTCCTGCGTTCGAACTTTTCCTTGCGCTTGTCGCGTTCCTCTTTGTCGTCCTTTTTCTTCTTTGGCTTGGTGGGAGTACGCGCATAGATTGTTAGCACGCCATTCTTCAAGTCCAATTCACAGTACCGGCCCACATAGTTCCGGTACTCATCTTCCAATCTCAACAGATAATCATTGTCGAGGGAAAAAATGCGTTGGTTCTTTACTCTAGCCACAGTTACCGTCTTTCCATGTATGTCCTGCGCGAATGCACTCGTTGATTACTTTGTTCTGCTCCATGTCCATCCAACCGCTAATAATCAGTGTGGCTAGAATGAACACTAAGACTAAGACACACAAAATAACTGTCTCCCAATCAATCCTATTCATACCTCAACGCTATCAGAGACTTCGTTAAAAATCAGAGTCTTGGATTGTGATTCATCCATGAGGCCACGAATCAAACCATAAGGTTCTTCTCTGAGAACGAAGGCTCTGCTGCCCTTTAGAGATTCCCATGTGCCGCCGAAGAAGTTCAGCAGGGCTTGAATGTGAGTGCCAAAGAATATCGGGTCATTAAGACACAGCGTACCGGCTCCCTGACCAGAGCCACCAAACTTGAAAGACAGTACGTAAGTAAAAATACCGTGGTCCTCCTTGCCCAGCATGGTGGACTCAATGGTGCCTAGTTCAAGAAAGTAGTCGGTACCGTTGATGTTGGCGGTGGCCGGGTTGATTGTTATTGTCATGCTATCCTCTCAATACTTACGCTGTGTAGATGAGCAAAATATCCGTTCCATGACACGTAATGACCATTGGATAGTTGACCATAACCCTTGAACTCTTCGGCTTCCTTTTTCAAGGCACGAGCCTCTTCCTCAGTCTTGACAACACCGACAATTTCGGCATCATAATCAATACCAAAGGTACCGCCGTCCTCGTACTCGGCGTAGACGACGAAGAAAGGTGGCTCTAGGTCTGTCTCGATGCCACGGTATCCATAGGAGTGGTCATCATATGAGATATAGACCCTATCAACAGTACCGCTCGTGGTACCCTGCCAACGCCATGGACCATCGTCATCCTCGTCACCATCGTTGTTGTGCCATGTGGTTATGTCTAGATTAACCTTTGTCATACCAATCCTATCTATTGGTGGAGACGGTGGGAATCGAACCCACGTCCTTCATACGTAAAAATAATACCGAATCACAACCATTTTGCAGGAGTATTTTTATACCGCCCTTGCCTCTGCCGGTTTGTGCCCACCGTTCGAAGCCTTACGACCATTTACTAGATGGGACTTACCCTTACTTTGGTTTTTGTTGCATTGTGTTGTCACACTTGGATTAAATCGGTAGTGACCACCGACCTTACAAGCCTACCTGATTACTCAGGCATTTGCAAGAGCGTACTTGGCACAAAGTGCCTCATACTCAGCGTCAATGTTATCCATTGCACTTATTGTTTGAATAGCCGTTAACGTCTCTGCCATTCTTAAGACGGGTTGCGTTATTTATTCTCTTGTATGGAGTCGAATACCTTTCGTCCCCGTGTGTATAGCGTACCCGAGAAGGGATTCGAACCCTCATTGACTCCATTACGGTCTACAGTTTAGGAAACTGTCCCGGTACTCAGGCATGTATTTACTGGTCACAGGATGGTAGAGGGCCTATTCTCTACCGGGCTTTCTGGTCACCTACCGAGTGTCACCCAGAACTCGTTACGCTTACCCTCAACTTGGCTTCCTGACAAATGCAAATCACTCGGTACTGTGTAGTCAGTATCACCGACACGGAATACGATATGGAGGGCGCGGAACCGCGTACTAGGCTGTTGAATTTTACCTGCTAGTGCGTCCGGTGGGATTTGAACCCACGACCACTAAGTTCGGAACCTAGTATTCTGCCACTGAACTACGGACGCATTGCCTGACTTTTCTATCCTTGCGGCTCAGGCGGGTCGCTGATGAATCAAGTCTAGCACAGACGTTATTGTCTGTCAACCCCTCGGTTACTTTCTCTTGATTTTCTACCGGCGCGGTTCTCATCGTATCCGCCCTCGTCATAAGCCCTCATCGTGGCCTTGTCACGGGCGTCCTCTCGCCTGAAATTGCTCAGAGAAAGATACTGCCAGAACCAAAACCACAGGTTCGGAACCCCGATGGAGAACACCAGCAGCCAGCCACCGGTCAGTGCCCAACAGAATGATGCAAAAACCCAGACAGCAAAACCCACCAAGCCACTGACCTTGCCAAAGGGCGGTATGCTGAACATGAGAAATGTCAGACCCATAATGATGGTCAGCACCGCGATGCCACCCCAAATGTGGGAACCGTGGTCAGTGATACCATTCATAGCAAGGAACAAAGAGGACTTGTTGACACCCTCGGTACCGCTAAAAACAGTAAAGCCCAACCCATACGCAAACGTTGCGATGAAGAAGGGCCAGATGAGTGGATTGAATGATTCGCCTCGTGCACTTGATGTGACTCGGGAAAGATATTTGTTCATACCTTAGTATACCACTATTGAGGTCAGGGAGAGAATCGAACTCTCATCTTTGGGTTTGCAATCCAACGACTTACCATTTGCCCACACGACCATCAACCATATTTCAGTTGCAGCATCCATATGGTTTGGCCGGTTTATTCGTGAACCGTGCCATAAACGCGGCGGGTTCCGTATCGCTGACTCCCGCAAACTGCGCTATTGTTTTCTGGAAAATAATAGAAACCATCTGGTCGGCCCTGCAAGGCGGTCCATTGTGGAGGTAATGGGATTCGAACCCACATATGTCTGCTTGCAAAGCAGGTGCTTCCCTGTCAGGCCATACCCCCAAGGTGCGTATCAGGCTGATGTAGCGCGCTTCATTTAACTCTCTTTGGACCTGATACTATGAACCCTTTTTATACTTTGCCGGATTTGGTTCAAACTCCGATGCGGTGGCGTAGGAGAGAGTCGAACTCTCGCGCTACAGTTTTACAGACTGCGCGGCTAAAACCCGGAGCGCTACGCCATTGTTGAAACTATATTGTTTTTCTTCGATGGTCCTAACCTCAGGTTCGACTTCCCATCAAATTCAGGACCGTCGAACTGATACATTGTACCATCAAAAGCATAAACGAATAAAAGGTCTGCCTCTGTGGAAGAAATTTTCTTGACCTCATGACTCCATGATTGATTACCACCGGAGGTTCTGAGTTGGACCACATACGCATTCTTTTCTATGTATTTAGTTGTTTTGCACTGGACTCTCAATACTTTCGAGTCCTTCTCAATAAGTATATCATACCGTGCGTTGTCTGTCAAGGGGACAGAGACTACATATCCTTCACGAGTATAGTAGGCAATCGCCATGGCTACACCAACATCGCCCTGCTGCTTTTTATTCATAGTGTCTATCATACACTAGTGCACTATATTTGTCAAGTGGAGACGCGGGCAGGAGTCGAACCTGCAATTCTGTATTGGTTCATTCGTCCCTGTGTACTTTAGGGATATAGTATACGTGTTCTTACAGCGTGTTCTCCGACTTTACACTACCGCGCCAAAACTAGCCTGCCAAGATTGAGTCAATATAGTTCTTCACGTTGCGTGCACGTACCTGACCAGACGGCACGTACAGGTCGGGACGGCCCTGAGAAATCCAGCGCTTGGCCCCACCGATGCCCAAATTGTATGACGCCACGGCGTCACGTACGTTGTTGTTGAGTTGTGCAAGTGCGTTGTTGTAGTAGTCGCAAACGAACTGAAAGGTAATGCTAGGATTCAAACGCTCGGCTTTACTCAGGTCAGGGTGGGCGGTACCGTTGATTTGAGCCAAACCATAATCATTATCATCCAAGTAACCAATGGCACCGGCATCCCATAATGATTCATGCTTGACCGTACCGGCGACCATACGATTATTTATCAGTTCATTGCCGTTGGCCTTGACAATGGCCCTGAGGTCAGGAATAAGCAATGCACGACTGGTGTCAGGACCAATACCGCCCCATGGCAGGCCGGTCTTGTCCTCGTGCAAGTTCTGGAACTTTGTCACGGTCTTTGATGTTACCGGCCCAAAAATGCCGTCAACCAACAGGCGAGTGTTCAATCTACGATTCAGAGCCACCTGATACGCGGCCACGGCTTTCCAGACCGCGTATTCGTCGGCGGTACGCTTACGGTCGGCAGGCTTTGTTCCTGAGCCGAGATAATAATATGGTCCCGGCTTATTGGGATTGCCATATTTCTTCGTACCGCCTGCACCCGAAATGGGCCATGAGCCTCTACCTGACATATTTCTCCTTATTTGTAGCGGATGTCGGATTCGAACCGCGTCTCGGACTTATGAGGACCGCGTGGAGCCTCTCCACTATACCGCTAGTACCGGCGATGGGTACCGCCCCCATCCCAAAGTTCTTATGAGAAACTCTTACGTGCCTTGCGCCGCCGGTTTAATACGGAGGGCCTAGAATTAACCCTTCGTGTGGTAGACTCTCGTTGGATTATTGATTCCCAACTTTTCCGCCGTATCCCTACGACATCTACCGCGCCTAGTTGCTAGGGGCAACTACTCCTTATGTCACACTCTACTCGGCTCGTTTGGCTTCGTAAAGAGGCCGCTAAACCTCTAAACTGCACTACTCCGATACCAACACGAGTCCCCTTGCGAGTTTCCCGTGGGCTGGTTCCTTACGGCCAGCCATTAAGGCGCTTTTGAGTTGTGACAGGAGAAGTCTTTTGCTTTTTGTATATTCACAAGTGGGACTTGAACCCACAACTTTTTCTTCCGAAGAGAAACGGTCTACCATTGACCTATTGTGTATGTTTTGACCGACGATGTGCTTCTCCGCGAAGGTTCGAACCCTTTTGGGGTTCAAAATGCTTCACACCATCATATGCTTTGGCTTGCAGGCTACTCACAATCTCCTGAACCTCATTCAAATCTGCCGACCTGAACCTCATTCATTCATGGATACCGCCCTCGGGTGCCCCCTTGAACTAATATCCTCACCAGCAAAACACGCCCGTCGCGTAGTGTACCTTTACCCCTGCCGGGATGCCCTCAGTAGATGTACCCTCGGGCGGTACGGCTCTTGACGCTGCAACCTTACACAGATTGCCAAATCACTGGCTTTGTATGGTTATACCCTTGCGGGTGATGAGCAGTCAGCCCACCTTTCGGCATGTTGCCATGCCTTATCCACCCATACGTGGTTTTTTAATTATAAAGTTGACAAGGCGAGTGGATTTGCACTTTCCTCGCTGACGGAACACACCGTCACTCATTAAGCCCTAGCCCTCGTCAACTCAGCCCCGCATACGAGAATCGAACTCGCTCAAAATCGTTGGCAACGATTTATGCAACCATTACATCTATGCGGAAAGTGGCCTGTGTGATACCGCCAGCCCTACGGTGCAGAAGGGTTCCATCGTATTCTGCCTTTCCCGACCAAGTACCCCATGAGAGAATCGAACTCTCTTCTACTGCCTGAAAAACAGTGGTCCTACCAATAAACGAATGGGGCAAGTGGATGATTTAAGTTGGCACCTAGGCTGACCAAGACCTATAACAGTATCTCGGCACTAGCCAACACGCTCATCCTTACGTCGCGTACTCCTACGGGGAATTGAACCCCGACCTAATGTCTGAGAAACATTTATACTAACCACTATACTATAGGAGCAGGCCCGCCTCTTTTATACCGCTGCGGTCAACGTGACTCTGCCGTCACGACTCGCGGTGAGATTTAATTGTAGCACATGGCTCTGTGCTTGTCAAGAGTAGGCCCCGTCGGATTCGAACCGACACTCTGACGTGGTAAAAGCACGCGGTTTTCCCAATTAAACTAGAGACCCATAAATTTGTCATGCAAAAGAATGGTTAGGGTAGTCTCGTGAGGATTTCCCATTCTACCGGCCCCACTAATCTACTCTGCCGGTTGAAGAACTTGATGAGGTTTGGCCTGCCTCGCACCATCAAGCGCAAGCCCTAACTCAACAGCCAAGGTCGGTGGTGAACCGACCTATTCTTCGTGAGGTAGTAGGCCCGGTGAATTACGATATCACGACTCCCTGCTTAAGAGGCAGGTACTCTTCCTCTGAGTTACGGACCCAAGTATTTTGTTTTATAATTACCGCCCAAGCGCTCAGCGGTCTTTCTCCTGTGACAATTTGCACATCTTATTTCACATTTGGCAATTTCTACCATTAGTTTTTCGATGCCACAACTCATCTTCATTGATATATTAAATTCTTTGTCGCTTAGATGGTCAAATTCTAGAACAACTATATCAGTTTCTCCACAATCTACACACGGATGAAAAGTCAGGTATTCACAGACAAAATCTTGTGTTTTCTTCCTGTTGATAATTGCCTGCTCGCGCCTAGTTTGTTTCCACAAGTGCCCACGTTCTTTGTAGTGGATGTCATTATATTTCTTTTTGCACTCTTTGCAATACGAAGAAAGACCATCGGGCTTTGTTTTGTTTTTGTAAAACTCGCTGATGGGCTTTTCAATCTTGCACGTGCCGCATTTCTTCATGACACTATTATACTTGCTCTTACTTTATTTGTCAAATAAGAGCCACGTAGGTCCATACGGTACTGCCCCGTATTCCATAGTGTAAGAGACTATTGTATCACTTTAATACTTTGGACCCATGGGGAGTACGACGGGATTCGAACCCGCGATTACTAAAGTCACAGTTTAGTCTCTGATGCCTCCGACTCGTACTCCATGAACATCTTACCATACCGGCTCGATGCTGTCAAGCCCCACTTGGAGTGATGCTTTCAATCACTTCAATCCACCCCGACCCTTGGGGAAACTTGCTATACTAGTCTACCATACCGGCCGCGTCTTGTCAAGTCTCAGAGCGGAATGATGTTGAAAAAATCAGCCAATGACCGGCGCGTCACACCGCATTCGGTGCAATGACAATCAAACTTGTAGTTGACAATGGCATTCTTACAGAACTCACCAACCAAAAGGTCGCGCTCATTTTCACATTTGCACGCCTTGCGCAGCACATACTTGGCCGGTTCACCGGGACAGTCTTTGCACACCATACCGGGATGGTCGCAGGCAATCTCAAAATCTTCTGTCAAGATAGTGAAAGCATCCTCATCGGTTGCAATGCTCATGGTTATCCTTTCAGGGGTGGTCCCTGCCCGACAAGGGCAGGGACCACCCAACACATCGGTCTCAACGGGTCTATTCTAGCACAGTCCCAAGGCCGATGTCAAGACCTACAGACCGGCGTGTACCACAGTGGGTATTGTTACCTTCTTTGGCTTAACCGTTGGTACCGGCGCTGGTTCAGTGTGAACCTTTGGCAGACTCTTTGGTGTCTTGGTTACCTTCGGTGGCTTTGGCTTTGGCGTCTCGGTCGGAGTCGGATTGATTACTACCGGCGCACTTGGACATGTGCCATTTGCTAATACATAAACATCGTGACGGCCGTCGTGTTCATGCTTCCAGTAGTGTCCATTTGGATACTGACTTTCGTCAATGTGCGATGATGCC
>Ga0157372_10006392_pt1 | contig 12536 bp, 15 predicted proteins | sample C55metaG_FD_115307 | JGI IMG/M metagenome (GOLD analysis project Ga0157372, IMG submission 115307) | Corn rhizosphere microbial communities from Kellogg Biological Station, Michigan, USA - C5-5 metaG | ecosystem: Host-associated > Plants > Roots > Rhizosphere > Soil | place: USA: Michigan... | reverse complement strand
TAGAATCCTGGTATCATTTGCCATGGAATCTCGCCTTTGCATCTTTTGAACTGGTAACTTATCCCATGGAACGCTGGTAACTTATACCGTGGAGAAGTGGTATCTTATGCCGCGGAATATCCAGGAATACGACCCTCGGTCATAACAAAACCTTAAAACCTATCCATAGTATTTACATTTTTATTCAAAATATTATCTAAGGAAAAATGTATTCAACGCTTATTGGTACTAAAGCTCTCGGAAGGTTTGCAACCCTATTTGTGTTAATAGTTTTGATAAATGCCTTAGCTTTTTATATTGGGAAAGATGACCTTATTCGGCAAACCTTGTATGATGAATCAAACCAGTTAGTCCTTAAAAATTCGGAGGGCAAATTTCGGGAATCGATTTTAAAGAAATATAATGACCAGAAATTTGATTCGATTTTTCATTCATCCCGCATTGCAATTCTTGACAGTTCTCAAAATGGGTTGCTTCTGAAAAGCTTTATTATATTGCGATTTTCAGAATCTTTGAATGACACAACCGTCTATGTCAGAAATCATCTTACTTTTTTTAATGATCTTCCAATTTTATCTTTTGACAGCATTCGCGTTGGAATAAAACTTGACAGGGTTTTGCTAGATTCTATGTTAGCGAGAGCAAAAGGACCAGAACAAACAGCATATTTCTTACGATATGGAAATTACACCAGAGAAGAAACACGGATGCAGCGTAAATTGAAAGTAAGCGGGTTGCTTCTTTCACTATTATTGTGTTATTTGGGAAGTCTGCTTTCCATTTATATGACAGATGCTTTCAAAAGACGATTACGAGAGAAAGCTAGAAATAAAAAGGAGGTCTTGACCGTACCTCAAGTTTTAGAAAAGGTAAAAGTGACATTGGAAGAGTTTGAGGCTTCTAATTTGTCGAAAGAGGGAGCTGAGAAAATTTCAGTAGATGTATTGTATCTGCAACAACTAATAACTGAGCTCGATTCACTCAAATCGAAAAAGGAGACAAAAAGAGTATTAATAGAAGATTTATCGACTTTTAGAAGTAAAGCGAGAGATATTTACGAACGGGCTTCCTTGTTTCTTGTTTTTTCCTTTCTTATTTCAATTTTCGGGGTATTCATTTTTTATTCATTACTACCTGAATACAAGGATACTTTTAAATTGTCAGAATACCTGGGGGTTTCAATACGGCCGTTTGTTATCTTGGTGTTTTTCCAGAGCCTTGCATTTTATTTATTGAAGCAATACAAAAATAGTATGGAGGACTATAAGTATTTTCACACGGAATTTAAAAATCGGAAGAGATTTTTAATGGCCTACGAGATGTTGCAACATCATGAAGATGTACAGGTTGAGAAAATAATCGGTTTGGAACTTTTGAAGGAACGTGATGCTATAGTAACAGAGAATACTCAAGAAGAGGAAAAGAAGGATGACGGATCAGTGAATTCGATATATGAGAATTATCTCAAGTTATTGGGAAACGCTACCAAGCAATAATAGTATTTGGGGAGAAAGGCATATTGCGACTCGGATAACGCGGATAGATGTTTATTTTGACAATCTACGGGCTACAAATTATTCATAGAAATGCTGTACTTGTCTAGCAACTTTACAAATCGCTCTTCGTTCATGAATCTTCTATAGATGCTATCATTTGGCAAAAACGCTTGAACGCTTCTTGAATCTATTTTTAAGGCGTTTTCTAAAGACAGGTAGAACTCGTTGTGTTTTTCTAGTTGAGCGTATATTTCTGCAAGAGTCAAATAATTAGCGGCCAAATTTGGATCCAATTCTAGTGCCTTGAACGCGTCGTTTAGAGCTTCATCATTTCGCCCCAAGATTTTATAAATTCTTGCGCGTTTATTATATGCCTGGGAGCTTTCGTTATGGTGATTAATGGCATTTGAATATTCTTGAATAGCGCGTTGATAGTCGTTTATCTTAGTATAAACGTCTCCAAGACCTATGTAGCCGTCCGCACTTGGTAGGTACTTTTTATATGTTTTTATCGCATTTTCAATATCTCCTTTAGATAAGTAAAGATCGCCTATGAATTTGGAAATAAACGGACCCGTACTTTCATTGATTTCGATAATTCTCGAATAATTGCGAATAGCGTCATCATACTTTTGAATCGCCGCGTTCAAGTTTGCTTTGTAGAAGTACGCTTCAAAATTTTCATTGTTGTGCTCCAACGCTTGGTCTAAAAGCTGGATTTTTTTCTCAAATGTTCGTTCTTGAAAAGCCTGGGCAACGAGTTTCTCAGACTTCTTAATATTTTCAAACCTGTCTACTTCTTGCTGGGTGAGCACGTCTTTGGTTAATCTTTCAAATAATCTTAGATAATCGCGGGTAATCTGAATTGAAGTACCATCAAATTCACTTCCAATTTTTAGTTGTTCACTTACTTCCAATTCTCTATCAGAGTGAATGACAAAAAAGTCTTGATTTAGGGAAAGACTTATTTGACTTTGGACTTTTGAAACCAACAATTGTTCTTTAGCTCTATCTTCGGGAAGATCTGTGAAAGGAATTCGACTTAATATAAATGTTATTTTTGGGGTTTTTCCTAAAATTGAATTTTCCGGATTGGAGAGACTGTCAATAATTTTTTTTGAGCCTTGAAGATTTTCATCATTATTCGCTGAAATGACCACAACATCGTCGGCCAGCAAAGAAATCGTTATGCCTGACATTTCCGAAATGCCAGTCCGCGAATCGATTAATAGAAAGTCAGGGTTGATTTCCCGTCTAATTTTTTCTTTGAAGTCAAGGAAAAAGGAGACGCTATTTCTATTTTCATACACCAAGCTATACCAATCAATGGAAGACAGTTTTTTCCAGTAAGTATTTGAATCTATATTTCCTGCAGGGATCAATGTGAGATTGCTATTTCTATTGATTGAAAACTTTGTACAATAAGGTAGGATGGATTTAGGCAAAATGCCGTTGTTTGAATATTCATGGATATAGTCGACTAACCCATTTTCAAGAGGTCCTTTTATAAATTTGGAAAATTTTATTGGTAGGCCAGGTGCTTCAAGATCGAAGTCAATAAGGCATACTTTTTTATTGAGCTCACTTAGGCGAAGCACGATATTTGCTAAAGTTAATGATCTTCCAACGCCGCCTTTGTACGAATAAAATGTAATTGTTTTCATCTTCCTATCCTATGTGATTATAAAGCTGCCCTTTCTTGATAGCCTTTTCTGTGCTTCACAGATTTCGTCTTGCGTCAAATCTCCGGTGTCAAATTTTGGCTGCTTAATTTGCGCCGTTAAGTGAGAAAATCTAATATCGAGTACTTCTGAGATTTTTTTTAACTTGGAGATATTTGCAGTTGCGTAATTCAAGGACTCATATCTTTGAATTTGTTGTTCCTGCAGTTTTAGTGCACTGGCTAAATCTGCTTGGGACCAGCCTTTAGCTATTCTTGCTTTTATAAAAACTTCATGAATGTTTCCGAGGGCAACCGAGACATTTGACAATTGACCAGTTTTCAGTAACTCATACTCCGATATCTCATTTTGGAAATCTTCAACCTTCGCTTTTATGGCGTTAATGTAAATCAATTGGAGCGGATCACCAGACTTTTCAGACTCAAGTTGTGCCTGTTCGTCCAAAAACTCTTGCAGTTTTCTTTTTGTAGACTGATATTGTCGTTCGTTAGCAATCATATAACCGTTTTTAAATCAATTCGGATAATTCCCTTTGCAAATCCGTCTCTATCGACCTGAAAGAAGTTTAACATCGTTCCCGCAGAACCGGCTGGAGTTGTTGACGGGAATAACTCACCCTTAAAAGCCCCTTTCTGCCCTGTCCTCGGCGGTCTGATATCTAAGAATAGTGGATATTTTTTAATAAGACCAGCAACGTCTACACCGTTCGGATCCCAACAAGCGTCAAAGTCGTTGGGCAGATCTTTTTTGGTTATGAAACTGCCATCTATAAAAACTGCCTTGCAGCCGAATTCCCCAAGAGCTTTGCAGGCCATTTTAAGACCGCTTAGCAAAGCTTGTCTATGAATATTGTATCCATATTCTGCCACAAATTCGACCCAGTCCAAAGAATGTATTCCAGGTACTAGATTACCGTTAACTAGATAAACTAACGCCATCCCTTCAATTTTGTTGTGTGCTAGAGTAGGAATTGGAAACCGTATCGGTTTTCGGGAAGGATATAATATGCAATTTACGATAAATAGCTAAAAACACAACAAAAAAGACAGGTCCCGTTGGTCTATTACTTAGGCATTGAAAACCAAACGTTTAGGCTTCAAAAAGCCGGAATTTCAGAATGTATACGATGTTGTTTGCCTTCGTCGGACAACGCTTCAGGTCCGAATGCTCATTGCTTCTTAAATGTTATGTTAACTTTTGTACCATCAGGCAAATTCTGAATCTGTTCGCAAATTTGTCCGGAGAAAGCAAAATGAACACTCGCGTCGATAGGTTCAATATTTTCTATTGAATACTCGCCTCCGATCACAGGCAGTTTCTTATAACTATAAACTTCGTTAGGCTTCAAGATTTTGCCTGCGGCCTCGAGTTGGTCAATCAGGGACGGTAAAAACCAATTGTCTAAGTTTTCGTCCTCCGTTAGCAGTTGTTCGAGGTGACTTAGCGTATTTGCAATCTTTGTAAGATCACCTGAATCCGTTTGAAGCCAATAAACGGCATCATCTTCGCCCAACAAGAACATATCTCCCAGCTTGGATATAAAGACAAGACCCTTTTGATCTTGAAGCCGCCACTGCCAGGAGGAAAAAATATCCTCTATGTTAAAATTTTCCGGATTAACAATGAGATCATCCAGTTGAAAAGACATCATTGGCTAGAATTTAAATCGGTGGATCGCCCTTTCTGGGGCTCTAGTCTTTAAAATCAAAATCAAACAATTTCATGTGGTGAACCCCTAGCCCCTTAGCTATAGCATAGGTAACGGATATGGTGGCACTATGCTCGGCATTTATAACCCGATAAACCTGCTTGGTTTCAATATTGGCGATAGCAGCGACCTCTTCGGGGGTTTTACCTCTCTTTTGATTGCGGACTTTCCCCTTAGCCTGATGAATGGGACTGAGTTCGATTTTAAATGTCCGTTTGGCCACAGTTGATCCGGACCTTTTTGTCATCTTCGAACGCGATACCCGGTCCTTTGTCAATCCGGTAACCCTGCGCCTTCATCCGCCTTTCGAATTCTGCGAAATCTCGCGCCTCTTTTAGGGCCTCGACTATTTTTTCTTTCAACCGCAATTTTCTCAGATCCTGCCGCGGAATCTGTTTTTCCTTTTCCGAGAGAAATCGGCGGGGACTAAGGACTTGCTTCAAACCATATTTTTTCTCCATTCGGCGGCAAAACGCAGCCATCCGAGCGTAGCTGTTACTGTCGCTTGCTACCCTGCCATCATAACCGACCCGGTTGGCGACGATATGGATATGGGGTTGGGCCGTATCCTTGTGGAGGACGGAGATATATTGATTTTTGTCGATCCCGAATTCTTTAGCTGCTTCCTGGCCGATCTCGATCCACTGCGCCCTGGTAAGTTGGTCTCCAGGCGCCAACCGAATCGTCAGTGCAGGACGGATTTTTCGACCCGCCGGCTGAGTTTCGCGACGTCCTGGAATTGGGCGGCCAGTTCATATTTATCGCGATAACAGTAATTGTATTCCAGAACCTCAGCCCGATTGCGATGCTGCAAGCCGTCCTGAATGGACAACTCCAGTTTCATTTCTTCCGTCAGCAGAATCTTATCGTCCAAACAATAGGCGATACAATGGCCAAAGGATTTCCCGGTTACCACTTTCCCAATCATTTTAAGTACGATATGATGTTTAATGCCGCCTGCCGGACAACCACCGCATCCTGCATCAACTTCGCCCGTTCGATGGCGTTCAACTCATCGTTCCGATTGCGCTTATAGGCAATTTGATTTATATTGGCGGCGATGTGATTTAATGTTCCCGAGTATTGCAAAGCTTCTTTTGGGAAGACCTTTTCTGACCTGTCAATTTTTCCGGTGAGTCCCATTTTCCGGAGATATTCGGATATGCTCATATTGACGGATTTTGCCCGAGATTCGATGGCTTCCGCTCGACTAGCGAACATTTCACTCCAAAAGTTGGTCCTTCTTGATAACCTTTTGGGGCCGGCCTCCGTTATTTTTCTTATGGCCAAATTGATTTGTCATATTTGATAATTCTAAGACTGTTTTCCGAATGCGTCAGCATGAGGAAACTGACCCCCGAATGCGGAGCATGAAGGGGGCCAGCGTTTCGGTTAAACCGAAACATAGCTGGCTATACAAAACTCAAAAAGGCTTTGCTGCTGCTAACGGCCTGCTATTACCGATGCCTTCTTTGTCCTAGGGTTTGTCGTGGGCTTTGCAAGATGCCCAGAAGCCGATCGTTCCAATCTTTATGGAACCTATATTCATAGCTCCGGTCCTGGTATTTGGGACCCCATTGCAGGGCCTTTAAAGTGGTTTCTCTACCGGCTTTGTCATTGTCAAGAAAAAGGTCAATGCGTGCATGATCATCCAGTATTGTCCGCGCCTTTTCCAGAAAGGACAAGGAGTTCAAGACAAGAAAATTTGTCAGGGCCGAAGATTGGTTTGTGATCTTTAGGTAAGACAGAAAAGAGAAAAATCCTTCGAATACGGCAACACCTTTAAGACCATTGTCAACAAAACTCAGATCCTTGGGATGGCTGCTACCTTTATAGGTCGGATTCCTGAGTTCATAGCCGCCTGAACGGTTGCGGAAACCAAGCGTGGTGATGGCTTTTCCATGAAGCTCGAAATCCACCTGGTTGCAATGTTTTTGGGCAAGCCAAAGTGGAATTTCTCGCTGGGCTAGATAAGTAATCAAGTAAGGCGATTCGATAGGTTTTACGGAACGGATTACAATCGGGGAAAAGTCGGGCTTGACGACCGTTTCCGCTGTTTTGAGTTTGGGCGGAGAAATCGAACGGTTTCCCAGAATCTGCAAAAATTCCCTGACACTGCATTTATGAAATGCGATGCCAAAATCAACAAGATTACCACCCTGACCCGTCTCGTGATCAAACCAAAGATTTTTCTTTTGATCAACTTTGAAGGAGGGGGTATCTTCTTCGCGAAGTGGGGATAAATACCAATGGTTCGGACCAAAAACGCGTTTGGGATGATAACCCAACTCGGCCAGATATTGAACCAGGTCTAATTGCCTGGCATCATTGCACGATAGGCTCATAAAATAAAAGGATTTGCGGTTGAAAGAAAAGAGAGTGACAATAACTCGGGGCAAATGGGCGACTAGGATTGTAGCGTTTCCGGTTTTCGAGCATTTGTTCGATGGGCCCCGGTTTTCCGTTCTCCTTGGCGAATTCTTCTACCCAAGCCTGGAGCTCGCCCAGCTTGACCAGGTAACCTTTCCCGATCTTGGTGGCGGGGAGGTTTCTGTGATGAATATAATACCGGACCGTTCCGATAGGCCGCCGGACGATCTGCGCCGCCTCCGCTAGGTCTAAGAGCCGGTCGGGTGAAGCGAAATTGCTCGAAGTCGAGGTCTGTTTGTTTTCTGCCAGACCATTGACGGTATTCTGCAATAGGTCCAGTTTGGAAAGGATGAGCTCAAAAGGATTGCTTGTTTGCATATCAGTAGCTTTTTGTGGTGAACAACTGACTGCAATTATCGCGTCGAAACCTCCGGAAATCAGGCCAATTAGCAGTAATTATTAGGAATTCCTAATTTGCTTAAATGTGCTTGCTTATTTTTAGCTCCTTTAGTGCGGTTAAAAATTCGTTGTATGATCCGTCTTGCCAACGACCGGTCACAACCTGACGAAACTTTGGGATGTCGTTTCCGGAAAATCGAAGATAGGCCTCGAGGACGTCGACGAAGTCGTACTCCTTATATATATAATTGAGATCCTGAAAATGATCGATCACAGCCGCTATTTGGCCGTTGAACTTATACGGGTTCGTGTCTTTCTTTGTCTTTTGGACCTTAGTGCTAAAGGGAAATGCAAACCCCGCCCTCGTCGCTTGCTGAATTATGAATTCGAGTGTATTTTCCGGGCTCCCGCCCATTGGCTGAAGCAAAGCCAGAAAATCAGGAATAGGGACGGGCTCCTTTGCAGAGGGAGTCGGGTCCATTGGTAGGGGAGGGATAAGCCCAGCAATTTTCTTTTCAACCGCACTTAAAAATGCCTTCCGATTGCGCTCGTCCAAAGCAAACATAACCTGGTATTTGGGGTCCGCTTTCAGGTTTCCATTCTTTACATAACAAAACCTTAGTTCCTCATCAGCGTCCTCCGGGATGGGGTCCCGATACGCAACGGGGTTTTCCCTCAACAAATCCCGCATCCGATACAAAATAGACGGTTTTTGGTCTACGACCCTTTCTAACAGATTTAATAGAAAACTCTCATTGAATGTCCAAAAGACATAGCGAGCAAAATTTTCAAAATTATCAGTATTGAAGAAACTGTCCTCGGTTATTCTAAAACGCGAGCTGCGAAGGGTAATACAGTTGCCAATCGAAATGATCTGCCCGGCATAATTGCCATAGTTTCCAAGCCGATATTGGAATGCCGGGGTTTTTTTCCCTGCTCCTACTTGGACCTCATTCAAAAAACGGCGATTAGAAAGCCATTTAGTAGAGAAGCTTATATTGTCTTTGCTTGGCACAGGATAGGTTGACCTTTCCAGTAAGTTAAAGAAATGTCCAAAGACTGGAAAACAATCAAATGAGAACCATTAAATTTTTAACAGATTCCAGGTGTGAACATGATTTGTGCAATCGCTCAATTTGTTGATTATCTGCATTTGATGAAACGGGACGCGATCCATCCCGCAATACTAAAATTCAGGCTGAGATCCATGGAAAATCAAGTCCAAACCATGAAAAAATTGTCGGGGCCATTGAGAACAAGCGATTCCGGCCCGATGAACCCATTATCGCTCATATCAACCTTGATTGTTAAAGAGTTGCTTAGCCTTAAATTCAAGTCTTGGCCTTGGGTGAATATTTCGACAATTTTTTCTCCGGATAACTCGGATATATTTTTACAAGGACCAAGGATGCTCCAGGCATTATAGATAAATAGGCTATAGTGGTCAAAATAAAGCGCGAGCGGGATCTCAGTTAGTATTTTATCTTCTCCCGGGTCGTTAATAGGTATGGTGGTGCTAATTCTTGTTGACTAGCTCTTATCGTCAGCCCTTTAATTTTATCTAAATGAGTAACATCTACCATGCTTACTGTTCTAGCTGTATTTGGACCAATTATAAGTACCGCCCTCAGGCCAATTGCTCCAATGATTATTTGGCATTTTCGTAGGATGGTAATTTCTTAAATCCCCCGATTCAAGTACCCGGGCGATCATCTGAAATGTTTCGCTCTCGCTCGGCTTTTCGCCGGAAGCTAAATCGGGATGAAACCATTCCTTCAGTCGTATAATGAATGGTAAATCGAGTGGAATGCGAGCCCTGATTTCTTCTTCGGTGGCAAAGAAGTGCTCTCCATAGTCATTTTTAATGGCCCGCAAAAATTCCCAAATTTTGATTTCTGGCGGAGCTTCTAGCTCTATCTGTCGCGTTTTATAATACTCGGGATCTTGGGAAACAGGAACAATTTTACCGCGCAAAGAAATTGTCTTAATATTTGGGTTCAGCGATTCCCCGAACTCCTGGTCGAAAGTCTCGCCTTCCGGGCTATTTTCGGCAAAATATAAAAAATTTGAATTGTTGGTTCCCGGCTCAAAACCAAGGCAGTTTCCAAAAATATGTAAGCAATTATCAATACCGTCATGACCGCCAGCGCGAACATTAAATCCAATTACTTCAATAATCAATACCCACCTGTTATCACCCCTGTAACCGGATAGCCGCGACTCCACCGGATAAACATATCCATTGTCGAGCATAGGAAAAATGAAGTCCTCGGCACATTTATCCAGCTGAGCTAAAATATCGTTCGAAGTAAATTGACTCATAATCTCTAAAGATTGAATAGGCTACCGGTTTGCGGTAAGTTAAAGAAATGTCTAAACAAGGAGAAGCATCTGCAAAAAAATACGGAAATTGACATTTGAACCACTTCCGCATGTTCAACCCGACAGATTGTATGAAGGTCGCTATAACTGGATTATTCTCATTTTTGATCCTTTTTGTCAATTGCCAGGTGATCCCTCGGACAGATCTGAATGTCTATGTTTCAGATTGCAGGATGCAAGAGCATATTTTGATATCCGCAGATACCCTTTGGCTTTACAAACAAGACACCCTTGTTCAGAGAACTATTTTGTCAATTGGACAAGGGATGAGAGATCCGATAATAATTCACAACCTCTTACCAGGGAAATATCAGCTGTCATTTGTAAATATATACGGTCAGCAGATAAGCAAAATCCTCAATGTTCCTGGCAGCGGGGTATTCACTTGTCGAATTTGCCCGGACCAAACAAATGACCTGGCTGTAAACACGCTATCAAAATTAAATATCGGCGAGTCCGTGTGCCTAAGGTTTAAAGAGACCGGTTGTTTTGCTGATGGAAGTGCGCTCTTAAGAATAACCCGGAAGAAGGGTTGTTTTGTGGCCTCACTGGATGACCGTGAAAATGGATCTCATAAAGTTTATACGCAGAAGCTAACTCCCAAGATGGAGGCAGATTTCACCGATTTTGAAAATCAATTGCGTTTAATTAAAGATGGCGGTCTTTGTACCACTCAGGATTGTTATACCGTCGAGTCTAAATATGGAACCTTCAGCAAACGAGATGGATTTTGTTATTGGGAAGGTTTTTATCTCCTTAAACGGTCTCTCTTCGGCCAACCAAACTAGATTTTTATCCACAAAAAACATGTCTCAAAACATGTATCAAATAAAAAAGCACTCACAACAGTAACGTCATAAGTGCTTGTCTTTCAGCTCCCCCTGTTGGACTTGAACCAACGACCCTCTGATTAACAGTCAGATGCTCTAACCAACTGAGCTAAGGAGGAATATATTTGCGGACCCGCCGCGGCGGCCCCAAAAGGGGTTGCAAAAATAGGGAAAATCCGCTTCTAAAAGACCGCGGAACCCAAAAAATTCCGCACCTGCGCGCGCGGCTATCGCGGCGGGCTCCGCGCCCATCCGCACTAAAACAACTTAAACCGCGGCTCTTCGACACCCACATAGACCCCGTCTTCGCGCACCTCGACCGGGTAGGTCTTCAGTTTGTAGCCTTCGCCATTCGAGTCGTGCCCGTTTTTCAGGCTGAACCGCAGCTGGTGAACAGCGCAAACCACACGGCAGGCGCCATCGATGTATCCGTCGATCATGGCCGCACCGGCATGCGGACAATTGGCGGCAAATCCATACCATTGGTCATTGAAGCGTCCGAGGCAGATCTCTTTTCCATCGACCAGGACTTCGGCAATGCCGCCGGACGTGAGGCCGATCCCTGCCACAGAGTCCGCGACCTTATGCCATTTGTACTTCTTGATAAAGCCCATCAATAATTGTATTCGCTTTTATAAGGGTAGCGGATCCTGTAAAGCGCTTTCACCTTTTCCAGGATGGTCTTCCGCAACTCGTCGATGTTCCTTCGCTCAGTGGCGGAAACGAATACGCAATTACCATTCGTTTCGTGTTCCCAGCGTTCCCGTAGCTCGCCCATGATCTCGCGCTTCGCGCCCTCTTCCAGCCAGGGATCGAAAGTCAGCTCCTCATACCGGTCGATCTTATTGAATACGACCAACATCGGCTTGTCGAAGGCGTTCAGCTCCTGCAGCGTCTTATTGACCACGCCCAGCTGTTCCTCATAACCGGGATGCGAGACGTCTACGACGTGCAAAAGGATATCCGCCTCGCGGACCTCATCGAGGGTGCTTTTGAAGCTTTCCACCAGGTGGTGCGGTAACTTGCGGATAAACCCGACCGTATCGCTGAGCAGGAACGGCGTATTCCCGAACACGACCTTCCGGGTCGTCGTATCCAGTGTGGCGAACAGCTTGTTCTCGGCAAAGACGTCGCTCTTGCTCAAAAGGTTCATCAGGGTCGATTTGCCGACATTGGTATATCCCACCAGCGCCACGCGGATGAATTCGCCCCTGTCCTTGCGCTGTGTGAACGCCTGTTTGTCGATCTCCTGTAGCCGGCGGCGCAGCAGCGATATCTTATCCTTTACGATACGACGGTCCGTCTCTATCTCCGTTTCCCCGGGACCCCGGGTGCCTATGCCGCCGCCCAACCGTTCCAGGTGTTTCCACATCCCCCGCAGTCGAGGCAAAAGGTATTGATATTGAGCCAATTCTACCTGAAGTTTGGCCTGGGCCGTCTTGGCCCTTCCCGCAAAAATGTCCAGGATCAGATCCGACCGGTCGATCGTTTTGGTCTCCAGCATTTTCTCGATGTTCGATATCTGGGAGCCCGATAATTCGTCGTCGAAGATGACGACCTGGATATCTTTCAGGGCAATGTAGCTTTTGATCTCTTCCAGTTTACCTTTTCCGACAAAGGTTTTGCTGTCGGGGTGAAGCAGCTTCTGAGTAAATCGTTTCAATGTCAC
>Ga0157372_10006384_pt1 | contig 12545 bp, 9 predicted proteins | sample C55metaG_FD_115307 | JGI IMG/M metagenome (GOLD analysis project Ga0157372, IMG submission 115307) | Corn rhizosphere microbial communities from Kellogg Biological Station, Michigan, USA - C5-5 metaG | ecosystem: Host-associated > Plants > Roots > Rhizosphere > Soil | place: USA: Michigan... | reverse complement strand
TGAATCCCCTGGATTGGAACAGTTCTTCCGCCTTCCGCAGAAGCACGGGCGATGCCGCAGTGCCGTAGCGATCCCCCAGCACGATGTGCGGTGTTCCGGCCGCAGATGGCATGGAATGGCAATCAATCACCACGGCGGCACCAAAACGCGCCTGCGTTTCCTGTACCAGTGCCGACAGGGCCGCATGATATCGCCGATGCAGACGTGATAACCGATCCTCTGCCTCGCTCGCCGGAAGCTTCTCCCGATATATTTCCGCACCATCGCGCACGATCCGGGGGATGACGCCCAGCCCGGCATTCACACGCGCGCTTGCCTGCTCGATCGGTACGCCGAGCGAACCATGAAACATGGTCTGATCCAGTTCGCCCGGCGCGCGGTTTGCATCTACGTAGGCGCGCGGAAATCGCGCCACGATCAGCGGTGCTCCAAGTTGCACGACGTCGGCGAAGAGTTCATCGACATAAGCATCTTCCGAACGCCGCAACGTGAGGGGAGAAAGGTGGCTCAGGTTCAGAAATGTTCGCGGATAGAGGCGTCCGGAATGGGGGGATGCGAAAATGAACGGCACGAGACGTGCGGGCGGCTCAAATACGACAAACGGCTCCGCGTGCAACGCCGCCAGCGCGGAATCGACTGCAGGTGCAGCGGAATCGGGAGATCCTTTCATCATTCTTTTCAGTGGACCATTAGCCGAAGCGTCGAGCAACGGTCTGTTCGCCTCGGCCATCCATTAACCAGCGTTTACGGGTTCACGATTATACGATTTACTCTGGCAAGGGGTCCCGGTGCATGGCTCAAATTTTGTTGGCGGAAGACGACGAATCGCTGCGGCGGTTCCTCGCGGCTGCCCTTGTGAAGGCCGGGCACGAGGTGGTGGATTTCGGCGACGGCACCCAGGCCCTGGAATGCCTGAAGAAGGCTCAGTTTGATCTCCTTCTGACCGATATTGTCATGCCGGGTATGGACGGCATTGAGCTCGCAAAGCGCGCGGCCGAAATGGATACGAGCCTCAAGATCATGTTCATCACGGGATTTGCCGCCGTCGCCCTTCACCCTTCTTCGCAGGCGCCCCGGCAGGCGAAGGTCCTCTCGAAGCCGTTCCATCTGCGCGAAATCGTGCAGGAGGTGGAACGGATGGTTGCTGCCTGATAAATCTTTCGCAAGGTCAGGCGCGGAACCGCTGCCTTGCCACTGAGCCGCGGGGAACGGTATAGCTCGCGCCAATTCGGGCGGTTAGCTCAGCGGGAGAGCACTACGTTGACATCGTAGGGGTCACTGGTTCGATCCCAGTACCGCCCACCATCTTTTCACCTGGCTGGACATCGAAAGCAGAGGATTCGAAATGAACAAATCCGTTCTGGCGTTGCTGCTGGTGTTGGGATGCGTTCCGTTGGCGTCCTGCAACCAGCAGCGCACCGCTCACAGGGAAGCTGTGCATGAGCGCGACCGCGGCGACCGCGGCCGTCATGGTGGTCTTCGCCGGGTCTGCGCCGCGGACATGGACAAATACTGTTCCGGACAAAACCGCGGCCGCGCACGGCGCGATTGCCTGCAGAGCCATGTCGATCAGCTGTCGGCAGATTGCAAGGCGGCGGTGCAGCAGCGTGGTGGACGTCGCCGCCGCCGCGACTTCTAGCATCCGCTGTACATTTTGTGAGCACGCTCTCGAAGGCGAGTTTTTGACGGTACGTCGCCACCGGTCTCGGCGAGAACAAATTCGCCTCGATGCCGATCTACTGCCGGCTCGCGCGATCTGCATCGTCCAAAATCAGGTGCCTAGTTGCTGTATCCGACACAGATATAGTTGATCGTGTGCCCAGCAGTCAGCGTTCCGCTGATGATGAGCGTCTAGGTTGTGGCGGCTGCAGATAGCTGCCCTTGCTGCCACGGTGCCGACCCCGATGGCAGCGTTGATTCGTTACTGAATGGCCGCACCCTTTGGCGCCTTAACGGGACGCCTGCTGCCAAACCCGCCATGTCGTTTGTCTGGCTGAACGATTTCGAGAGGCGGTTTGGTCGTGAGGTCATTCACTACGCCTCCCGCCGGACACTTATCTGGATTTTTCTTGGGGCAGTAGATGTATGACATTCCTGTACTGGTACTGAGCGCTACCAGTCCGTGATCGTTGATACCCCATGCTTGCTGGTAAGTGCTGCCATCTCGTGGATTCAAGTCCTTTATTCTTATGTTCTGCAATTCCTCGAGGTTTATCTGAAACGCGTGCGAATTGCCCTTAGAGTCGGTACGTTGGCCGGTTGCCATAAGCGAGTCGTTTATGTCTTCTAGCGACGCGCTAGTGGCGTTTGGGTAATTAATGACAAGGGCGAACTTTCCCTTACCAAGATCTTCTTGGAAAAACCCATATTGGACACCACTCTGATCCAGGAACTGACCGACTGTCACATTACCAAGATCAGTAATTCCGCGCGGGCTGACCTGCGAAAAGTGCTTGTGGCCGTTCAGGTGCACCCCGAAATTGTTCTTATACACGCCATATCTTCCCCGATAGCCTACTCGTTCTCCTTCGTTGTTGTAGTAGTCCCCCATATTAGTCCCATCATCATTCATGCCCTGCGCCACACCATCGAGCGGTTGACCGTCGATCTGGAAGACTTTGAATACTCCGCTGGGTGAGCGATAGAACTCCTCACCGATCTGGAAATTTGGGTTGGTAGCGAACCCGTCGATGGCGCCCTTGTCGTTGATGTAGCGTGGTTCGGTGCCGGTCGTGCCGTCCCCAGGGAAGTCGAAGGCCGTGTAGTTGCTGCCGTCCAGTGGTCCGAAGAAACCATGCTCGATGTTGTTGGCGTCTCGGAAGCTTCCTGCCACCACGTTGTGATTGTTGATCGCAAACACGATTTGCGACACCGCCCCCGGCACCATGGGCACCGGAATGTACGTCCCCGCTATCGCCGCGCACCAACCCGCCGCAACAAATGCACTCACCGACACCAGAAGGTTCTTCCGCATGACCGCTCCCCGTTTGCCGAAGTCGGCGCAATAGTAGCATAGCATCGTACGGGCAAAGCTCCCCGGGCTTGCCTCGGACTTTGGATTTGGTGATCTTCGGCATGATGTTCGCAGGGCCTGCGCCGCGGACATGGACAAATACTGTTCCGGACAAAACCGCGGCCGCGCACGGCGCGATTGCCTGCAAAGCCATGTCGATCAGCTGTCGGCAGATTGCAAGGCGGCGGTGCAGCAGCGTGGTGGACGTCGCCGCCGCCGCGACTTCTAGCGCCTGTCCTTTTTAGCCGGCGGAGCCGATTTCCGCTTTTTCGCGGCCGGCTTGGCGCCAGCGCGCGACGATGGAATCGAGTTCCTCGCGGCTGAGGTTCGGCGACTTCCAGGATTTGGAAAAGCCCGCATTCAGGTTGCGCGGCACCGCCTTGGTATCGAGATCATCGAAAGTGATCCGCATCGGCATTGCCACCCCTTGTCCCAGAACGATGGCCTCGCGGTCACCCAGCAGGGGCAGGAAATCGAGCAGGTCGATCAGGCCTTCATGGGTGGCGGCCCGCATCACCTGCTGATCGCGCTCGCTTGAAAGGCGCAACGCGATGGCCGTGCTGCATTGAGAGAGAATCGTCGGATCCAGTTCCGACGGGCGCTGCGTAACCAATGCCAGAGAAATGGCATATTTCCGGCCCTCTTTCGCAATGCGCGCCAGCGCCTGCCGGGTCGGCCCGAAATGACCGCGCTCTCCGGCCGGCGCATAACGATGGGCTTCCTCGCACACCAATAAGGTCGGCAGTCCGCCTTTGCTCCAGATGGCAAGATCGAAGGCCAGCCGCGAAATGACGGAAATCACCACATCGAGAATTTCGGCCGGTACGACGGAAAGATCGATCACCGTGATCGGCTTGCCGTCGCTTGGCACACGGAACAGACGGCTCAGGATTTCCGACATTGTGTCCTGCACCGTCAGGCTGCCGAACATGAAATTGTAGCGCTGGTCGGCCACCATGGTTTCGATACGGGTCTTCAGCCTGCGGTATGGCAGCGTGAGCTGCGTGCGCTCGAGTTTTCCCAACTGCTCATCGAGATAGGCGATCACATCCGACAAGCGAAACGGCGAGGGCGTTTCAACTGTAATGGGGCCATTATCGGCGACTTTGCGGACAAGCGCGCTTCGGATGGCCGCCGCCTCGCTATAGCGGCGCTTTGCATACACGACCGCTTCGCCGAGAATTTCGGTCTCGGCGTCGCGATGCTCGTCACCAGTCGTGAGCGCCGCCGATAATTCCTGAAAATTCAGCAGCCAGAACGGCAGGTTGAAATTGTTGAGATTGACCGACTCTACCCTGTCGCCGAAAGCGGTGAGATATTCGTTGTGAATGTCCAGAACGACGATGTGCGCATGCTTATGGTCGTCGAGGATACGCTGGAGAATCAAAGTAAGGGCACAGGATTTTCCCGAGCCCGTGCTGCCCACGACCACGAAATGCTTGGATAAGAGATCATCCACCCGCAGACAGGCGGCGACGGCCGGATCCTGATAGAGCGTGCCGACCTTGATGGTGGCGAGCGCCGGCGGCGCGTACACGCGTGTCAGATCGTGCCGGTCCGCAAGAAGGACTGCATCGCCGATGCTCGGGGGGCTCGTGACACCACGGCGAAAGGTGAGCCGCTGGTCCGCGCCCACCGTCACCACTTCACCCACCAAGTCGAGTTCCACAAGCGCCATATCCTCGCCCTGGCTATCGCCGGGCGGCATCGGCGTGCTGATGGCCGTGACCAATCCGATTGCGGCCGAGGCGGGTGTCGCAACCTTGACCAGGGCTCCGATTTGCACCCGCGGGAACTCGCCGCGCGGCGCAGACTGGCCATTGCGTTCGAGAACGGCAACGGCGCGCGGGCCGGTCACCGACACGACATGGCCGATTCGCTGCGACGGCGAAGCCGGCACGCCGCGCCGCTCGCGGAATGGTTGGGCTGGAAGTTTGATTGCCGGCTGGCTCATGCTGGAACTCCAATGCGCCGCGCGTCGTCATCGTGCGAGATGAGATTTCGCGCGCGTGCGTACATCGCGGAATAAGTTTGTTCGTGGGAATGTGCAGGTGCTGGCGGGAGGGTCAGGAGTGCCGTCGTTCCCACGCCAAATTCACTCACCAGCTGCAGATCGCCGCCGTGCTGCTTGGCGAGCGCCACAGCAATGGGAAGGCCCAAGCCGGTGCCCCCATGCGTGTGCAGATGATCCGGCCGCACCTGGCCGAACGGCTTGAGCGCGATCTGTAACTCTTCCGATGTCATTCCAGGCCCTGTATCGGCCACGGCAATGGTTACACCGCCCTGGGCCGTCGGCTGCGCCATCACAATGATGCGGCCGCTATTCGGTGTGAATTTGTGTGCGTTGGACAACAGGTTGATGAGGACCTGCTTCACGCGGCGGCCGTCTATCATCAGCTTGGGCAGTTCGGGTGCGAGCCGGATGTCCAGCCGCTGTTCGCGCTCGTCGATACGTTCGCGCACGAACATTACGCTTGCTTCGATCAGGTCGCGGATATCGTAGCGCGCCAGCGAAAGGGCCGCAGTGCCACTTTCGATTTTCGCAATGTCGAGAATATCGCTGATGATATTGAGAAGGTGCCGGCCAGCCTCCGCAATGTTTCCTGCGTATTCCACATTCTTTTCAGGATGAGCGCCGTTCAGGTGCTGGATAAGATCCGAGAAACCGATGATGGCGTTAAGCGGCGTCCGCAGCTCGTGGCTCATATTGGCGAGAAATTCGGATTTGGCCCGGCTGGCGAGCTCGGCCTCGATCTTCGCGCTGCGCAAAGCGGTTTCGCGTTGCATGTGCATGCGCATCTGCCCGAGCGTCTCGCAATAATTTGCGAGCAACGCCACCGGGCGCATTTGTGATTGCCGGCTGAGCATCTCTGGCCCTTTCACTGGGCGGAGAAACTACCGGCAATTCATTCTGCAACGGTTAAGAGCCCACGCGCGGCCCGGAGAAGCACAGTGCAGGTGTTGCGAGGGGGTCTCCCAGCCTTAATTTACGGTAACCGAGACCGGCGTCGAAGGGATGCCATTCGCAACCACCTCCAGCTTGCTGGAGCCTGTTTCCATGCCCGACGGCACGTCGAAGGTGGTTGAAACGGTCGCGCTTCCCGTGGCCACGCCCATGGTGCTGTGGTCGTGCGTGCGCGCATAGAACACGTGGCCGGTAGAATTGTTGGTAATGCGCACCAGCGGATAATTGGTCGGCTGGTTGTCCTCATCGCCGAACGCATTGGCCTGCGAAAGTCCGTTAAACTGCGTGCCGGAGATCGCGTAGGTGGAACCGCGATTCACGCTCGCGGGCGATGATGTGACGGTCGGGGCCCAGGCGGCCTTGTAGGTGCCGCTCGACTGGAAGATCCGATCGCCTGCGATGAGCACCTCGCCCGTCGGCAGCAGCAGCAGGGGAACATAAATTCCGTTGGCGCTGAAATTCTCGCGCGTCAGGTTCTTGCCGTCGAATTCGTAGAATTGACCGCCATTCGATCCCTCGATGAGAACATTGCCGTTCGGCAGGAGGGAAGCGAATGTGTCTGCTGCCTGATCCCCATTCGGAAAATCAGGTCCGGGGGTCCATGTGTTGGTTTTCGGATCATAGACGGAGGTGTGCGCCGTGCTTTCCCCGTCGGGTATCGCGCCGGCCGCGAATACCGTGCCATCGGGCCGGAGGATTGCGGGCCCAACTTCACCCGGCGGATCGTAGCACTTGTTCTTGGGCCCATACTCAATGCATCTACCGCAGCAATCCTGCGGTCCACGGAGATCGACAACGGTGCTGCCCGCACTGACCCATTTGCCTTTGTTCGGGAGGTAACGTTCCGATTGCGGATGATCCTTCACATCGAAGGTGAGGAAAGATCCGTCGGGCATCAACGTCCAGCCTTCCTCGGCGTTGAAGTCATTCTTCCCCTTGGAGGATAACTGCGACCATGTCAGCGTCTTCGGATCCAGCGCAAACATGAGTTTCTTCACCTTCTCCCCGACGATGAACCGGCCATCCGCCGCTACAGTTGCCGCCGAGTCGCCGATGTAGGCCAGAAGGTGTTTGTCGGGTGTGATATCAGTCCACTTGTCCTTCACCGGATCGTAAATCGCGCTCTTGTTGGTAAAGGCGAAACCGCCGTTGAGGTATTCGCCCCCCGCAAACACCACCCGTCCATCGGCCAGCACTCCGGAAGCCACGTAAAGCGGGACATAACCCTGCGGCAGGCCAGCCACCCGTTTCCAGGTTCCGTTGACATAGCTACCCTTGTTGTCCGGCGTGAGCGTATAGATGTCGTTCTCGGCGAAGCCCTGCACGAGAACGCGGCCGTCGGTGAGCAGCAGTTGGGTGATCGCTCCATCCGGCGCCGGGTTCGACAGATTCACAACCGTTTCGGCAGTCGCTGAAACAGAGCCAAGCGCAAGAAGCGCAGCGGCACACAGAGCGCGGCAAAGCATCGGAGATCCCCTCGGCAACTGGAAAGCCAGACGCTAGCACTCCTGCGGTCCGTGGCAACAGCCAAAATGTGGTAGCTGCATTCGCCAGGCGTTCAATTCTGCTAATATCGGGATGGAAACGGCCGCATGCGATACCGCATCACAGTTCTGCTTTGTCTGGCGCTCGCGGCCTGTTCGACGACGCGGCCAAAAGTGAGAGTGGTGCCTGCTTCGGTCGGCAACGTCGTCTATTTTCCGAAACTCAGCACGAAGATCACGCCCGCCGCGGCCGCCGTCATCAATCACGTCGCCGCTGAGGCGAATTCACAATCCGACAGGCAGGTGGAAATCGTTGGGCCATCGACGAGGCTTGTACCCGGCTATAGCCCCGGGCTAGCCAGCGCCCGTTTTGTGGCGGTTGAGCACGCGCTGGCGGCAGCAGGGGTTCCGGAAAAACACATCTCCCGCAGTGCAATTGCATACTTTCCCGCAAATCCGAACGCCTCGGACACTCAGGGTTTTGAACTTCGTGTGGTGCTGGACGACAAGCCGCGGCCTCCGGAACGCTCGCCGAAGCGTGCAGCGGCAGGGCATCAACACTATATACATAGGCCGTCCTGGTTTCAGCGCTGGTGCAGCGGACGGCGGAATGGGCTATGGCGTCGTCCGAGCCCCGGAACATCGGCCAGCGCAACAGCTTACAAATCGAGATGACACAGCAATCCCGCCCCCACGCCTTCAACAGAGCCTCCAACGATCTGCTGGAGGCCACTTCGTTCCTTTCCGGCGCCAACGCCGGCTTTGTCGAGCAGCTTTACGCGCAATGGCTGGAAGATCCGCAGTCCCTCGAGCCTTCCTGGCAGCAATGGTTCGCGGAACTCGGCATCGAAGATGTTTCGCAGGCCAGGGGGCAGCAATCCCCGTTCAAAGCGCCGTCATCGGGCCAGGATGCCGAGTTGCTCGGTGCACTGACCGGCCTATGGCCTCCGCGCAAGAGCGATCTCTCCGCCGCCGACGCCCGCAGCGCGGCCAAAGATTCGGTGCGCGCCATTCATATGGTCCGTGCCTATCGCGTGATCGGGCACCTCGCCGCCGATCTCGATCCCTTGCATCTCAATCCCAAGCCGCACCTCGCCCAACTCGATCCCAATTTTTACGGATTCCATGAATCCGATCTTGACCGGCCCATCTTCATCGATGGCGTTCTGGGCCTCGAGACTGCCACCCCGCGGCAGATGGTGAGCATCCTCCAGCGCACCTATTGCGGCCGCATCGGCTACGAGTTCATGCATATCAATGACCCCGAGCAGAAGGATTGGCTGCAGCGGCGCATCGAAGGTCCGGACAAGGAGATACGCTTCACGCCGGAGGGCAAGCGCTCGATCCTCAACAAGCTCATCGAATCGGAGGGTTTCGAGAAATTCTGCGGGTTGCGGTTCCTTGGAACCAAACGCTTCGGCCTCGATGGCGGCGAGGCGATGGTTCCGGCGCTGGAGCAGATTATCAAACGGGGCGGTCAGCTGGGCGGGAAGGAAATCGTGCTCGGGATGTCGCATCGCGGTCGTCTCAACGTGCTCGCCAATGTGATGGGCAAGCCGTACCGGCAGATCTTCCACGAATTCCAGGGCGGCGGTGCGGCCCCGCTGGATGTGCAGGGTTCCGGCGATGTGAAATATCACCTCGGCGCGTCATCCGACCGTGAATTCGACGGTGTGAGCGTGCATCTGTCGCTCACCGCCAATCCTTCACATTTGGAAGCTGAAGATCCGGTGGTGCTCGGCAAGGCGCGCGCCAAGCAATTCCAGCTTGGCGATGTGGAGACGCGCGCGAGCGTTATGCCGCTATTGCTGCACGGCGATGCAGCCTTTGCGGGCCAGGGCGTGGTGGCGGAGTGTTTCGCCATGAGCGGCACCAAGGGTTTCAAGACCGGCGGCACCGTCCATTTCATCGTCAATAACCAGATCGGCTTCACCACCAGTCCGGCCTACGCGCGATCGTCGCCTTATCCGTCGGATGTCGCGCTGATGGTCCAGGCACCGATCTTCCATGTGAACGGCGACGATCCCGAAGCGGTGGTGCATTGCGCACGCGTGGCCGCGGAATTCCGCCAACTGTTCCACAAGGACGTGGTGGTGGACATGTTCTGCTACCGCCGCTTCGGCCACAACGAAACGGATGAACCGGCTTTCACACAGCCCCAGATGTACCGAGCCATTCGCGAGCATCCGGGCGTGCTGGAGCTCTATTCGAAACAGCTGACCGAAGAAGGCACGCTAACCGAAGCTGACGTGCAGGGGATGATCGCCGCCTTCAACACGAAGCTGGATGCGGAATTCGAGGCGGCGAAATCACACCGTCCCAATCACGCCGACTGGCTGGATGGCCGTTGGACCGGGTTCGAGCGCGCCCCAGAGGGCGATCGGCGAGGCGACACTGCGGTAGACAACGATGTGCTGCAGCGAGTTGGCCGCGCCATCACCACAATTCCTGAAGGTTTCCATGTCCACCGCACCATTGCCCGTCAGTTGCAGGCAAAAGCGAAGATGCTGGAAACGGGGAAGGCGCTCGACTGGTCCACGGGCGAAGCTTTGGCATTCGGAACGCTGCTGGACGAAGGTTATCCCGTGCGCCTCTCCGGGCAGGATTCGTCGCGCGGCACCTTCAGCCAACGGCATGCCGTCCTGATCGATCAGGAAAATGAAGAGCGCTACGTGCCGCTCAATCATATCCGCCCCGCTCAAGCGGAGTTCGAAGTGGTCGATTCGCTTCTGTCAGAAGAGGCGGTGGTGGGGTTTGAGTACGGCTATTCCTCGGCAGAACCGAAATCATTGGTATTGTGGGAGGCGCAGTTCGGCGATTTCGCCAATGGCGCGCAGGTGATCATCGACCAGTTCATTGCGTCGGGCGAGATGAAATGGCTGCGCATGTGCGGCCTCGTGATGCTGCTGCCGCATGGTTACGAGGGCCAGGGGCCGGAGCATTCATCCGCGCGGCTCGAGCGATACCTGCAGCTATGCGCGCAGGATAACATCCAGGTTTGCTATCCCACCACGCCGGCAAACTACTTCCATGTGCTGCGGCGGCAAATGCACCGCCTGTTCCGCAAACCTCTGATTTTGATGACGCCCAAGTCGTTGTTGCGCAACCGGCGCTGCATTTCGTTTCTGGAAGACATGGGTCCCGGCTCATCGTTCCATCGGGTATTCCGCGACCAGGCCGAATGTGTGCCGGGCGCGACCACCGTGAAGCTACTTCCGGACGAGCAGATCGGGCGCGTTATCCTTTGCACCGGCAAGGTGTATTTCGATCTGATGGACGAGCGCGAGAAGCGCGACGAGAATCGCGTCCAGATGCTGCGGCTGGAACAGCTCTATCCCTTTCCGGATAAGGTGCTGGCGGAAGAACTGGCGCGTTTCCCGAATGCGGAAGTCGTGTGGGTGCAAGAAGAGCCCAGAAATCAAGGCGCCTGGACCTTCGTGGCACCGCGCATCGAAGAGACACTCGCCGCACTGGGCAGGCCCGCAACCCTGCCTTATATCGGCCGTCCGGATTATGCTTCCACCGCGGCCGGCCTGATGAGCCAGCATACCGCGGAACTGCAATCCCTCTTGAACGAAGCGCTGAGCAAATGAGCATCCAGATCAAGGTGCCCGCGATGGGCGAGAGCGTTACTGAAGCCACGGTGGCGCGCTGGTTCAAGAAGGAAGGCGATGCGGTTGCGCGCGACGAACCGGTACTCGAGCTCGAAACCGACAAGGTGACGGTGGAGGTGCCAGCGCCCGCCGATGGCGCGATCGAATCCATCGCGGTGAAGGAGGGCTCGACCGTTCAGGTTGGCACGGTGCTGGGCGCCATCGCGGAGGGGAAAAAAGGCGCGCCAAGCGCCACCGTCGCGACGCGCAATCCCGATGCCGCTGCGCCGAAGCCCGCAGGATCTGCACCAAAGCAGCCGACGCAACCGGCCTTAGAGCGTGCGGCAACGGCTACGCCGCAACACTCAAACGTGGCCATGATGCCGAGTGTGCGGCGGATCGCAGAAGAGAACGGATTGAGTCCCGCGCAGGCAAGTGGCACCGGCAAGGATGGCCGGGTCACCAAGGGTGACATGCTGGCCGCGCTGGAAGCGCGCGCCGCACAACGCGCCACAATGCCTGCTCCGGTGGAAATTCCCGCCGGGCCGCGACCACGTGCCGACCGCGAAGAGCGCGTCAAAATGAGCCGCCTGCGCCGCACCATCGCGCTGCGCCTGAAGGAATCGCAGAACACCGCCGCTCAGCTCACCACCTTCAACGAAGTGGATATGAGCGACGTGATGCGGCTGCGCGCAGAATACAAGGACAGCTTCGAGAAAAAACACGGCGTGCGTCTCGGCTTCATGGGCTTTTTCGTCAAGGCGTGCATCGCTGCGCTAAAGGAACTGCCCAACGTCAACGCCGAACTCGAAGGCGACGACATCATTTACAAGAACTACTACGACATCGGCGTTGCGGTTTCGACCGAGCGTGGGCTTTTCGTTCCGGTGGTGCGCAATGCGGATGAGTTGAGCCTTGCGCAGATCAAAGCGGCGATTGCCGATTTTGGCACCCGCGCACGCGACAACAAACTGAAGCTGGAAGAGCTGCAGGGCGGCACGTTCACCATCTCCAACGGCGGCGTGTTCGGCTCGCTGATGTCGACGCCGATCCTGAACGCGCCGCAATCGGGCGTGCTTGGCATGCACAAGATCCAGCAGCGGCCGGTGGCTATCGACAACAAGGTGGAAATCCGCCCCATGATGTATCTGGCACTCTCCTACGATCATCGCCTGATCGATGGCCGCGAAGCGGTAACGTTCCTCGTGCGCGTGAAGGAAAACCTCGAAGACCCGCAGCGATTGCTGCTGGATGTATGAGGGCTTCGGTCATCATCGCCCGAGCGACGCCAATGGCGATGCTCGCTGTTTTCTCACTGTTGGTGTCGTCGCCAGCAGTAGCTGCTCAGGGCCAAGCAGAGACCTTAATAGGGTGCGGTGGGTATAGTCCCAAGCTTAACGATCACGTTGAGTGGGACGTCAAGATAGTTGGCTCCGACGCTGATAGAGGTGACGAACATTTCAAAGTGTCAGAGACAAAAAGTCTCTTCG
>Ga0157372_10006382_pt1 | contig 12546 bp, 14 predicted proteins | sample C55metaG_FD_115307 | JGI IMG/M metagenome (GOLD analysis project Ga0157372, IMG submission 115307) | Corn rhizosphere microbial communities from Kellogg Biological Station, Michigan, USA - C5-5 metaG | ecosystem: Host-associated > Plants > Roots > Rhizosphere > Soil | place: USA: Michigan... | reverse complement strand
AGCAAGAAGCCATGGCAGAAGGAAAGACTGGCGTGCCGGCATCTCAAGTATCCGAAGCGTTTGCGCCGGATCCTAGCCGCTAAACGTCTTCGCTGCATCTCCCGAATGATGGACTCCGGTCGAGCCCACGCAGCGCAACCTCTTGAGCCGTCTGCTCAGGCGGTACTCGTCCAAAGCAATCAAACCACCTGCAATGGCTCCCGCCAAGGCGCCTATCGGCAATGCGTAGAACACGTCCCGGTCACAGCCCAGTGCAACGATCGCGGTCACGAAAAGGCCAGTCCACTGCGCCACATTCCTGGGCATGCGCTGATCCATGAGGTCTCTAACGCACAATTACGGACGATGGCGCGGAGCGAAAGCAGATGCCTAATAAATCGTTAACGGCGATACTTGCCACGGGGTTTGCCTAGTCTGTCAGCCGCCCGGGAGGAAATCGGCGCATCTCGCCGGCGTGGTTCACGCCGGCCGGATCGGTGAGCCACGCCTCGCGCGAGAGCCAGCGCTGGTCCGCGGATCACTGTCGAAGCTGCCTTTGGTGTGCAGACCTGCCACGCGCGCATTCAGATCTTCGCATTCCAAATAGATGTGCGGCCCGCAGCCGGCGCCATTCGCATTGTCGGTAACATGCAGCGAGAAGGTGGCGCTGCCGTCGCCCACTTCAAAGCTGGCGTAATGCGGACTCTTCACGATCAGCTTGAGCCCGAGCGTTTGATAGAAGGAGATCGAGTGTGCCAGATCGAGTGCGGGAACGGTAATCTGGTTCAGGCGCATTCGGAGAGCTTAGCGTCGCAACTCCATCACGTCATAGACCGATTCCTGTCCCGGGAATGGGAATTCGATGCGCGCCCGTCCCGGCCCCGCCGCGGAAAGCAGTCCAATGGCATCGTCCGGCGAGGTTCGGGCGCCGGCAGATGCGCCGTTGCCGGAATAAGCGTGCATCGGCTCGCCCTTCACCCACCAGGCGCCGAGCAGCACGTAACCGCCAGACTCGTGCGGGTAGAGATATCCCGCCAACCGCTGTGTGCCGTTCATCTTTTCGAAAAAAAGGTGACCATCGCGCTCGCTTACGCGACAGGAAAACCAGCCATAACCGATGGCCGGAAGAATGCCGCCGCTTTTCGCCGTGCGGCAATGCCAATGTCCGACAATTTCGCCACGCGAAATTGGATGCATGCTGCCGCCGAAGGCCGCGTGCACCGCCCCGGCATCGCGCTGGATTGAACCATCCTGCGCGGCGTTCATGCCCTGGGCGCGCGCGTCATCCAAACGCGAGAGGCGTTGAACGTCGTAAGGCGAGGCCACATTTTCCCAGCTGGCTTGCGCGGCGGTGATCGAGAGAAGCGAAACGAAAAGAGCCGAAAGCCTGAGCACGGCTTTGATGGTCATTCGTCCCTGTCCTCCGGGCCGGTCCAGCCCTGGAGCTGGCTCGAGGGCGGAGTGCCAATAATGTGGTAACCCGCGTCAACGTAGTGAATCTCACCGGTGACGCCCAAGGAAAGATCGCTGACAAGGTAAAGAGCGGCGTTGCCCACATCGTCGAGGCTGACAGTACGCCTGAGCGGGCTCTGCGCTTTGTTCCACTTAAAAACGGTCCGTGATTCGCTGATTACCGACCCTGCAAGCGTGCGCATCGGTCCGGCGGAAATAGCGTTAACGCGAATATCGTCGCGCCCCAGATCGGCCGCGAGGTACCGCACGCTGGCCTCCAGCCCTGCTTTGGCCACGCCCATCACGTTGTAGTTGGGCGTGACCCGTTCAGAACCGAGATAGGTGAGCGTGAGGAGCGCGCCACCGTTGTCTTTCATCAGCGGCAGCGCGCGCCGGGCCACGTCCGTGAACGAGAAGCAGGAGATCGCGAGCGAGCGGGTGAAGTTCTCGCGCGAGGTTTCCACGTACCGGCGCTTCAACTCTTCGCGATCAGAATAGGCGATGGCGTGGACGACAAAATCAAGCCGCCCCCATTCGCGGGTGAGCATGTCGAATGCGGCATCGATCTCGGCATCGTTCTCGACATCTGCCTGCAGCAGGATGTTGGCCTCAATGGATTCGGCGAGCGCTTTGAGGCGCCTCCCTTGCGCTTCACCTTGGTAGGTAAAAGCGATCTCCGCACCATTTGCGTACAACGTGCGTGCGATCCCCCAAGCGATGGAATGGTCGTTGGCCACACCCATTACCAGTCCGCGGCGGCCCTGCATTAGCGGATTGCGCATAAGATCAGGCGTCGTAGCGCTGGAACACCAGCGTCGCGTTCGTGCCGCCAAAGCCGAAGGAGTTAGAGAGCACCCGCTCAAGCTTTGCGCCGTCCACCCGCGAGCGCACGATAGGCGCATCGGCAATCTCCGGATCGAGCTCGTCGATATTCGCGCTTTCGGCAATGAAGCCGTTCTTCATTTGCAGGATGGAATAGATCGCTTCCTGCGCTCCCGCCGCCACTAGAGAATGACCGGTGAGTGACTTGGTGGAATTGACAGGCGGCATGCGCTCCCCGAACACTTCGCGCATCGCTTTCACTTCCGTGACATCACCCACCGGCGTCGCTGTGCCGTGGGCGTTGATGTAATCGATCGGACCGTTCACGGTGGAGATCGCCTGCCTCATGCAGCGGATAGCGCCTTCGCCAGAGGGCGCGACCATGTCGTGACCGTCGCTGGTCGCACCGTAGCCCACGAGTTCGCAATAGATTTTCGCTCCCCGCGCTTTGGCGTGATCCAGTTCTTCCAGCACCACAATGCCACCGCCGCCGGCGATCACGAAACCGTCGCGATCCTTGTCGAACGCGCGAGAGGCACGCTCTGGGCTGTCGTTGAACTTCGACGACATGGCGCCCATCGCGTCGAACAGCGCCGACAATTCCCAGTCCAGCTGTTCTCCACCGCCAGCGAACACGATGTCCTGCTTGCCGTATTGGATCATCTCTGCGGCGTTTCCGATGCAATGCGCGCTGGTCGCGCAAGCGGAGCTGATCGAGTAGTTCACGCCCTTGATCTTGAACCAGGTGGAAAGCACTGCCGAGCAGGTCGACGACATCGCTTTCGGCACCGCAAAGGGGCCGATGCGCTTGGGGCTATGATTTTCGCGCGTGATATCCGCCGCCTTCACAATGGCATCCACCGAGGGGCCACCGGAGCCGACAATCAGCCCCGTTCGCTCGTTGACCACCTCGTCTTCTTCTAGCCCGGAATCCTGTAGCGCCTGCTGCATTCCAAGGAATGCGTAGGCGGCCGTGTCGCCCATGAACCGTTTGGCGCGGCGGTCAATCATGGCATCGAGATCGATGTTCGGCTTCCCGTGCACCTGACTGCGGAAGCCGTACTCCGCTTCCTCTTTGCCGAAACTGATGCCGGACTTCGCCTCACGCAGGGACGCGAGCACTTCCTGCGTATTGTTGCCGATGGAGGACACGATGCCCATTCCGGTCACGGCGACGCGTCGCATGAACTCTCCTTTTCAGCCGCGGCCCGTGCGCCGCGAATGTCCCAAGCTCCCCGCACGATGCTTACGCCGGTTGTGGCGCTTCCCCATTGTCGGTAAACAGGCCGACGCGCAGGTCCTTGGCTTCGTAGATGGTCTTGCCGTCTACCTGCATAATGCCGTCGCCGATCCCCACCACCAGCCGGCGCATAATCACCCGCTTCAAGTCGATGTAGTAGCTCACCATGCGATTGGTAGGGAGCACCATGCCAGAGAACTTCACTTCGCCCACGCCTAGTGCGCGCCCGCGGCCGATGCCTCCGAGCCAGGCGAGAAAAAAGCCGATCATCTGCCACATGGCATCCACGCCGAGGCACCCGGGCATCACCGGATCGCCTTGGAAATGACATTTGAAAAACCAGAGGTCGGGCTTCACTTCCAGTTCCGCTTCGATCCGTCCCTTGTCCGCGATGCCGCCCTTCTCGGAAATTTTGGTAATGCGGTCGAACATCAGCATGGGCGGCAGCGGCAGTTGCGCGTTGCCTTTGCCGAACAACTCGCCGCGGGCGCAGGCCAGCAATGCCTGAAGGTCGAAGCTCGATTGTCTGCCCAACATGAGGCCTCTCGTTCCCCGTTAGCCTTGAACGCCCTTGACTTGGGATCGTTCAAGACGGATTTTCTGTTCCTTAGAAAGGCTCTAAGCAGTAGCGGCCGTGCTGAGGTTAGCAGAGTTCGGGCCGGAGCGTCAGCGGCTTCAAGGCCCCTCGCAAGGTGTTGAGATATGACGGTTTCGCGAACGAAGAAGAGCCAGACGGAGCAGGCGATCCAGAGGCTGCGGATCGCCGGCCTGCGCCCGACTCGCCAACGGGCCGCCCTGGCCGCGCTGCTGGGGTCCGAGCACCGGCATGTCTCCGCCGAGTCGCTCCACAAAGATGCCCGAAAGGCAGGCGTGCCGGTGTCCCTTGCCACGGTCTACAACACCCTGCACCAATTCACAGAAGCGGGCCTGCTGCGGGAAGTGGTGGTGGCGCGCGGCCGCACCTATTTCGATACCAACATCGGCGACCATCAGCATTTCTTCTGCGCGGATGACGGCCAGCTGATCGACATCGACGGTGAGGTCATCGCGGTGGCCGGGGTGCCTTCCCCTCCCAAGGGGATGAAAGTGGACCGGGTGGATGTGGTGGTGCGGGTCAGGCGCGCCTGAAGATCGCTGGCAGTTTAGAAATATTCTAAAGTCGTTGACAGGGGCAAAGGCACGGGGCATTTTACGGATTGGCACGGGCGACATCGCCCGATGAACAACAAAAGGAGGACCTCATGCCAGACCTGAAGAGTTCCAAGACGGCGCAGAACCTGAAGGACGCCTTTGCTGGCGAGAGCCAGGCGAACCGCCGCTATCTCTACTTCGCGCAGAAGGCCGACGTGGAAGGCTACAACGACGTCTCCGCCGTGTTCCGCTCCACCGCGGAAGGCGAAACCGGCCACGCGCACGGACATCTCGAATTTCTCGAGGCGGTCGGCGACCCGGCCACCGGGGAGCCCATCGGCGGCACCGATTTGAATCTCAAGGCAGCCATCGCCGGCGAGACCCACGAATACACCGACATGTATCCCGGCATGGCGCGCACCGCCCGCCAGGAAGGCTTCGACGAGATCGCCGACTGGTTCGAGACTCTCGCGAAGGCGGAGAAGAGCCACGCCGGCCGCTTCCAGCGCGCGCTGGATTCTCTTGGGCAGTGAGTACGCTCGCTTTCCTCCCCCGCTTGCGGGGGAGGTGCTGAGCGAGCTTACGCGAGCGAAGCGGAAGGGGCCTTTCCCCCATTCCCCCTCCGTCGCGGTTCACGCGACACCTCCCCCGTAAACGGGGGAGGAAAGAGATTGCCCTATGGCCAGCAAAGAAGGCAGCCTCGATGCGCCCACACGCGAGCCGATCGCGTGGCGTGACGACGATTTCTACGACGAGCGGAAGCTCGACGCGGAGATGCGGCGCATCTTCGATGTATGTCACGGCTGCCGCCGCTGCTTCAATCTGTGCGATTCGTTCCCGCGCCTCTTCGATCTGATCGACAATGGCCCGACCGGCGAGGTGGACGGCCTTAAGAGCGAGGATTTCCCCGCCATCGTCGAAGCCTGCACGCTCTGCGACATGTGCTTCATGACGAAGTGCCCCTACGTGCCGCCGCATCCCTTCAACGTGGACTTCCCGCACCTGATGCTGCGCCATCGCGCGGTGGAGGTGAAAAACGGCAACAAGGATTTCACGCAAGCCCAGCTCGCGGAAATGGACCGCAACGGCCGCCTCGCCGTGCCGCTCAGTGGTCTCGTGAACTGGGGTGCCGAGCGCGGCAACAGGCTGACGCGTCCGCTGATGGAGACGACGCTCGGCATCGACCGCCATGCGAGTCTGCCGAAATTCGCCTCGCAGACCTTCCTGCGCGCCGAAAAGAAAAATCCGATTGCACCAAACCGAAATGGGCCGGCGTTCGGCAAGCGCAAGGCGGCCCTCTATGCCACCTGTTTCGTAAACTACAACAAGCCTGAGACCGGCATGGCGGCACGCGCGGTGCTGAACCACCTCGGCATTGAAACCCGCGCGAAGTATCCCGGCTGCTGCGGTATGCCGTTCCTCGAGCAGGCGGAAATTTCCCGCGTGGCCGATCAGGCCGCGAAGGTTGCGAAGGAGTTGGTGAAACTGATCGATGAGGGCTACGACATCGTCACGCTCACCGCGTCGTGCGGCCTGATGTTGAAGTTCGAATGGCCGCTGATCGTGCCGGAGAACGAAGACGTGAAGCGGCTTTCGAAAGCCGTGTTCGACATCGATGAATACGTGGTCGACATTGCGAAGAACGAAGGATTGCCGAACGGCATGAAGCCGCTGCCCGAAGGCGTGACGGTGCATCTGCCGTGTCACGCCCGCGCGCAGAACATGGGCCCGAAGTCGGCGGAAATGCTGCGGCTTATTCCGGACACGCCGGTGGATGTGATCGAGCGCTGCTCCGGCCACGGCGGCACCTTCGGCGTGGTGACGAAGACGCACAAGGTGGCGGAGAAAGTCGGCCGCCCGGTGTTTCGTACGGCCGCGCAACAGGCGCGCGGGCATATCGTCTCGGATTGCCCGCTGGCAGCGCAGCACATCGTGCAGAACGTGCGCGAAATGGCGGCGAAGAACGGCAAAGAGGCGCGGGTGAGGGAGCCGGAACATCCGATCCAGGTCTTCGCCCGCGCGTTTGGCTTGATGGAGGCCTGAATGCCCGCTTTGGAACGCAAAATAACGCTCGCTGACGTTCTCACTTACGAGAAGTACGCGGCGGAACGAAGTGAATTCCGCAAGAATGCCGTGGCGGTGAAAAAGAACCGGCGGGTGGAGGTCGGGCCATTCGTCACCTTTTATTTCGAGAATTACGACACGATGTGGCTGCAGGTGCAGGAGATGCTGCACATCGAAAAGGGCGGCGAAGCGCAGCTGTCAGACGAGCTCGCAGCCTACAACCCGCTCATCCCGCAGGGCGACGAACTGATCGCCACGGTGATGATCGAACTGGACGATCCCAAGCGCCGCGACCGCGAGCTTTACCGCCTCGCGGGTATTGAGGAATCCACCTACATTGCGCTGAATCAGGAACGCATTCCCGGTATCCCCACGGAATATGACGAGCGCACAACCCCGGACGGGAAAACCTCATCGGTGCATTGGGTGCGTTTCAAGTTCATCCCGGAACAGCTGCAGAAATTCAAAATGCCGACGGTGGAAGCGGTGCTTGGCCTCGCGCACACTGCCTACAGTCACATGGCCGTTATCATGCCCGATGTGCGGTCGGAATTGGCGAGAGACTTGAGCGTTTGAGAAGCCGGTCGCGTCAGCGGGGACAAGATGGCTGAATTCGGGAATGCCAGCGGAACCCGTGCACGAGTCCGTCCGAAGAGTACCGGCGTTGCTATTCACCTTGTTTCCCACTTATCCTCGCCGCATCTTGCTTGCCACGGGGGATATTCATGGCGCAGGAAGCCAAAAAGGGCGGCTGGTTGAATACAGGCGGCTTGGCGGCCATCGGAGCTTGCGCGGCGGCGCTGTGCATGACGGAGTGGCCGTCCGCCGCTGTCGCGAACCCTGTAATCGTGACGTTCTCAGTTTCGGGTTCGGTGGACACCTTGCCGTTGAGCATCGACAAGCACGGCAGAATCGCCGGGTATTATACTGTCAGCGGGGGCGCCGACCACGGATTCCTCAGAAAGGCCAATGGCGCGATCGCGACTATCGATGTGCCGGGGGCAACGGACACGACCGCGACCACCATCAACGACGACGGCAGGATCGCCGGCTTCTGGGCCGATGCGAACGGCACACATGGTTTCGTCCGAAAGCCAAATGGCGCGATCGTAACCTTCGATGCCGGACAGCCCGGAGGCGAGACCTATCCGACCGGCATAAACCGCAACGGCGAAATCGCCGGGTATATCGCCTATTTCAACAACCAGCCGGTGGACGGCTTTGTGCGCACGGCAGCCGGAGGAATCACCACATTCGATCCTCCTGGATACACGGTGACGTTTGCGCAGGCCATCAACCGCGCCGGTGCGATCACGGGGCGGTATGAAGACAACAACGGCGCGGACCACGGGTTCATACGCCATTCGGGTGGAGCGTTCACCCTGTTCGACCCGGTCGGATCCGCACTCACGTTCGTCAACGGCATCGATCGCAGCGGCGATGCCGCCGGATACTATTTTGACGGAAGCAGCACCCACGGGTTTGTGCGAATGCATGGCAGCGGGGCGATAAGCGTCTTCGATCCCCCTGGACTGTTTGAAACGCATGTGCAAGGCGTCGACGATTCGGGACGGATCGTGGGGTATTCATTCGCCACCCCTGACGAGGCGAGAGGCTTTGTGCGCAAGCCGAACGGGTCGTTCGCTGTGTTCGACGCTCCGGGAGCGGACGCCACATACGCCCAGAGCATCTCGAACGGCAGCGTGACGGGCTATTATTTGGACAGCAGCGGCGCACATGGTTTCCTCCGCACGCCGTGAGATAAATAGAAGGCAGCCGCCGCCGGCTTGGCGGGGATATTCATTTTACTCCGTTCGCGGCGTCTGAGATGACCACAAGCACGGCACATTGCGCCTGCCGGCAGCTCTGGGTCGAAGCAGACGGCGAGCCGCTGGTCGTCTCCCTGTGCCATTGCACAGAATGCCAGCGCCGCACCGGCTCGCCCTTCGGGTAGGCGCCTGGTATCCGAAAGACAAAGTGCGCATCCACGGCGAGGCCAAGACGTTCGTGCGCCCCATTGAGGACCGCACCGTCACCACCATTTTTGCCCCAACTGCGGCGGCACTGCTTTGTGGGAAGCGAGCAAGCGCGAGGGTCACATCGCGATCGCGGTCGGCATGTTCGGCGATCCCACATTCCCGCCGCCAATGCGCCCCATCTACGAAGACACCAGGCACCCTGGATTGTCTTCACCTGTGAAATGGCGCACAACTGATGGGGTGTTCGATTCATTAGCCCATTGCCGGCGATTTCCTTGTGAGCGGCGATAGCGGCCCCGTCCAGTTGCGCCCTGGTTCGTAGCGGCCGTAGACGAGCACGAATCGCGGTTCATTGGCGTCATCTGCCAAGGGCAACGACACGGTTTCGCCGACTATCGTATCGTTCGTCACGATCGGAAAGCGCAGCGGCTTGAGCACCTGAAGAGACAGCAGCGCTGAATGCGTCCATCGCTCGGTCTGCTCGGCTGTGGCGGTAGGATGATGAAAGTCCTGTCCTGTGCGCTCTGAGAGAGTGTCGGTCACGACGGTGCCCACGAGGCGAAAGCGAAAGGCCGGCGGAGCGTTTTCCACCCGCTCCACTAGCACGAGCCGCGACAGATAGGGCTTGAGCAACCGCGGGCAAAAGTCGCCGCGGCGGGGAATGAGCATTCCCTTGCGCATCTTGTGCCACAGCACAGTCAGCTCTTCGCAATCGCTCAGGATGAAGGAGTTCGATGGGTCGCAAAATTGCAACCAGCCCCTTGTTTCCGCCCGGCGATTGAATTGATCGATGATTTTGTCTGGCGCATCCATATGCGGACTGTGCCGAAGGAGGCTCAACAGGGCGTTAACCGCCACCAACTCAACCGAGAGGCATGCCCGAGCGATTCGCCGTCGGTGCAGCCGCCCGCGGATTCCGGTTGGTCGCGTGCTGCCCTGTACCGCCGGTGATCTGGGCAAGGAGGTATTTCCTGGGATGGTTGGATACGGCTGATGCGACGGTAGCTCGAATGATCGCCTCCCTGCTGAGACACTGGCAGCAGGGGTTGATCCGGCGGTGCTCCTCCACCATATACGGTCGATCCATGAGCCAACCGGAAACCTACACGCCTGCCCCCGCAGGCGATTTCGTGTTGCCGTTCTCGATGCCGGAGCTTGGCGTTCGCGGCCGTGTGGTACGCCTCGATGCCGTCTCGGCACGCGCGCTGTCGGCTCATGAGATCCCAGAACCGGCGGGGCGCACGCTGGGCGAGGCTCTGGTTCTCACGGCCATGCTGGGTTCCTCCCTGAAGCTTGACGGCCGTATGACCTTGCAGGCCAAAGCCTCAGGGCCGCTGGATCTTCTCACGGTCGATTACTATGGCGCCGATGCCGAACGCCATCGCGCCGGGTTGCGCGGCTATGCCCGCGTCGATGAGTCAAAGATGGCGGTCCTGGAAGAGCGTTCGCCCGCGTTCGCCAATCTTGCCGGCGAGGGCGTGTTGGCCATCACCATCGAACCGCGTCTGGGCGACCAGAGCTATCAGGGTATTGTGCCGCTCTCTTCGCATAGCATTGGAGCGAGCGCGGAGGGTTACTTCCAACAGTCCGAACAACTGCCCACGGCCATCAAACTCGCGGCGGCTCCCGCTTACACGCCGGGCAACAGGCAGGCGGCATGGCGCGCCGGCGGCATTATGCTTCAGGCCATTCCCGAGCAGGAGCGGGATGAGGACGACTGGAATCGTCTTTCCATGTTTCTGCAGACTGTGGAAGACATCGAGTTGCTGGATACCAGCTTGGCCCCTGAAGATTTGCTTTGGCGGTTGTTCCACGAGGATGCAGTTCGTGTGCATGCATCGGAGAGGCTCGACTTCTATTGCGGTTGCAATACCGAACGCATTGCGCGGGTGTTGCGGGCGTACGATGAACGCGACCGTCGAGGTCTCGCGGATGCCGACGGTATAATCCGCGCCCGTTGTGAGTTCTGCGGCGCAGTGCACGCGATGGGGGCCCAGAATCTGACGCCCGTGACATGATCTTTATCTCTTCCATTCCAGTGCAACCAAAAGCGCCGGAACCTTAGCTCCACGAAGCGGTTAATTGAGGGGCGGAGGCCGGAAGGGTCGTGCCCTTAAACGCTGGGTGTGTTCATGAGGATTGCGCAAATCGCGCCGCTCGCCGAGAGTGTACCCCCCAAATGCTATGGGGGTACCGAACGGGTTGTGTCTTGGCTCACGGAGGATCTTGTCCGGCGCGGGCACAAGGTCACGCTGTTCGCCAGCGCCGATTCGGAAACCAAGGCCGAACTGGTGCCCGTGGTCCCACGTGCCTTGCGGCTGGATCGGACCGTGAAGGATTGCCTGCCGTACAACCTTCTGCTGCTTGACCGTGTGTTTCAGCGCGCGGACGAGTTCGATGTTCTACATTTCCACGTCGATCTGATCCATTATCCGCTATTCCGGCAAATGGCCGACCGCGTGATAACCACACTGCACGGCCAACTCGATTTTTCCGATTTGATCTCTTTCTATCGCGCGTTTGAGGAGATGCCGCTCGTGTCGATCTCCAATGCGCAGCGAAAGCCGATGCCACCCGTGAATTGGCTGGCCACGATTTATCACGGGCTGCCCATAGACTTGTACAGGCCGTACATCTCAAACGCCGGGGACTATCTTGCCTTCGTGGGCCGCATCTGCCCGGAAAAAGGAATTGAGGATGCCATTGCGATCGCAAAACGCACCGGTATACCGCTGAAGATTGGCGCCAAGGTGGACAATGCCGATCGCGCCTACTTCGAGTCGCGCATCGAGCCGCTGCTTTCCGATCCGCTGATAAAATTTCTGGGTGAAGTGAACGACATCCAAAAGAATGAGCTGCTTGGTAATGCCCTTGCCATGCTGTTCCCGATCGCGTGGCCAGAGCCTTTTGGCCTTGTCATGATCGAAGCCGCCGCGTGCGGCACACCCGTGATTGCATACCCGTGCGGCTCCGTGCCTGAAATTGTCGAGGATGGCGTGACCGGGCTCATTGCTCGCGATCTGGACGAGGCGGCGCACGCAGTTGCGCGGGCCAGGATGCTGGATCGCGCGCATATCCGCAAGCGCTTCGAACAGCGTTTCACAGTCGAGCAGATGACCAGTAGATATCTGGATGGTTACAGCCGCCTGCTGGAGTCCCGGCCGGCAGCTGCTGCAGCATAGCTGCGTGTGGCGATGGGACAGTCGCCGATGAACAAGCTTTCCGATTCGACAGTCGCGCAAAGCGATGCGTCGGCTCCCTTTTACATTGCCGCCACTGCTTCATTCCAGGAGGCTTGGCCGCGCACGCTCAAGCATGGCGACACCTTCGCCATGTTCGATCAGCATGGCGACATTTTGAATGCTGCAGGGAATCCTGCCGGCATTTTCCATGAAGACACCCGCTACCTCTCCGGCTCGTACCTTCTGATCGAAGGACACCGGCCCATGCTGTTGAGCTCTACTGTGCGCGATGACAATGTGGCGCTGACAGTCGATCTCGCAAATCCCGACATCATGCGCGGAGATGAGGTCGCGTTGTCGCGCGAAACGCTGCACCTGGTGCGGACAAAATTTCTCTGGAACGCCGCCTGCTATGAGCGGATCGCTGTCCAGAATTTCGACTCAAGCCCGCATGAGACGCGGCTGCTCTTGTGGTTCGCGGCAGATTTCGCCGACCTGTTCGAGGTCCGCGGTATGCATCGGCCGAAGCGCGGCAGCTGTCATGGCGAGCGTATCGGTTCAGATCAAGTGATGTTTCATTATAAGGGACTGGACAATATCGATCGTTATACGCATTTGCTGTTCTGGCCGGCACCGTCGCTTCTGGATCAGCACCACGCCGCATTCGACGTGAAGCTCGCGCCCGGCGGCCGCTTCT
>Ga0157372_10006381_pt1 | contig 12546 bp, 10 predicted proteins | sample C55metaG_FD_115307 | JGI IMG/M metagenome (GOLD analysis project Ga0157372, IMG submission 115307) | Corn rhizosphere microbial communities from Kellogg Biological Station, Michigan, USA - C5-5 metaG | ecosystem: Host-associated > Plants > Roots > Rhizosphere > Soil | place: USA: Michigan... | reverse complement strand
CGTGTTACCGCCGTGAAAGGGCGATGTCCTAGGCCAGGCTAGACGACGGGGACGCTGCGCTTGGCACGCAATTGCTTAGCGGCCAGCTTGTCCTGTGCAGCGCAACCTTTGCCAGTTGTTAATGAGGCTGCGCGACATGTGGATTCGCAGAAGGTGAGTGCTTATGCGATTGCGAAGTTGATGTTAGCAGCGCATATTCGGCGTGTCAAAGACAAGCCGGTTAAAGATCATGCTCACTGCCTCATGCTGCTTCAAGTGGGAGTCCTGATTCGTCAGATCCCGGAGAAATACAAATGAAGGCCAAGGTGCTGTCGGCGAAGCGGGCTTCGGCTCCGACGCATCACCGCGATCCCTCAGGCAGCCTTGCCCGCCGATCGCGCCACCACAATCGGCTCGGCTCGAAACCGCCTGGCAGCAAAGTACGTCAGCACCGCGAATATGAGTAACACCGTGAGCTGCGCGACCACGAAGGGAGCTTCCTTTTGCGTGGGAGCCGCAGCCTTAAGAGCCGGGACTTTCTCAAACGATTGCACCACCAGAACAAAACAATTCAAATAAAGCGCGATGCAAGCAGAGATAACATAGGTTTTACGCCATCCGCCGCTCATGTGCATGGGATAGCGCGCAATGATGGCGACCGCCAGTACGAAGAGCGAAATGATTGCCAGTTTGATCGCGGGCGTAATGCCGTTAAACGGAAACCCAAACCCGGTAACGCTGGTTAAAACTGTCGTTGCAAGAAAGAGACCTGTCCAAGCATCGAGGCGTTTGCCTTTGATCAATCCATAAAGCACAACTAATCCGGAAGCAATTCCGATGAGACTTATGATTACGTGAATCGTAGTGTAAGCAGCTAAAGAAATGCCTAGAACCATGGATATTCCTTTCTTACTCTTTCAATTAAAAATTTGTGCGATGATACGCCGCCACCGCTGAAATTGCCAGAGTCGGGTTGGCAATGGCTTTAACTGGCCTATTGAGGATGCGCCAATCGGTTCCGGACTTCGCCGGCAAGATCAAGAGCCACGTTTTTACCCTCCGGATTCGTAACAAGGTTCGTTTTTTCGTCGGGATCACGCGCCCAATCGAATAGTTGGGTCCCGAATTTATCGTGAAACATATAGTGGTATTCAGGAGTTACGACCGAGTTCATGGCTCCGTAGCGCGAGGGTTTATTCACAGATTCGTCGGGGAACCGAGCCAGTTCAGAGAGCGGGTGCGGCCAGGATTGCACCGCAGAGTTTGCAACCCAGAACGAACTGAGAGAACGGCCTGGAAATGCGTTGAATTCCTCGATCCCGAGTAAGTCAGTGATCGTCGCAGCGATCGATATATTACTGATCGGCATCGGAATTCTGGTCGCGGATGGCACCTTCCCCGGTTCCCAGAAAATGAGCGGCACCTGAATTAAGGGCCGATAGAGCGAGTTCCTGTGGGAGTACAGCCCATGCTCGCCCAGGAGTTCGCCGTGATCGGAGGTGATAACCAGCAACGTGTTTTCACTTAGACCCCGCTGTTTGAGCTGGTCTAAAAAGTATTCGATCTGATTATCGATGTATCCAATGCACTCGTCGTAATCGATAGTACGTTCTGGCGTGGGTGAATCGATTGCGCGTAGCCAGAGGGCATGAGCGTCCAACTTGACGAACTTTCGCGGATAGCCTGGAGGAGTGGTGTAGGGCCGGTGAACGTCGAAATAGTTCAGAAAAACAAAAAACGGCCGCTTCGAGTCGCGATCGATCCAGTTCAGGGCTTCACGATTGACCTCATATGCTCGCTTGCGCAGCATCCAGGTCGAAGCGCCGAGAGGTTGTAGCTCGTCAATCGAAGGGAATCCCATTTTGATGATAAGGCGGCGGATTTTTTCTCTTTTGAAGATCAATCGTGAGATTTCTCGACCGTAGAGCGTGCGTGTGAATCCGTCGAATGTGGAGTGGAAGTAGTCCTCGAAGTGTATGAAACCGCGTTGGAAGCCCAGGTTGCCGGAAAAATAAAGATAGTTTCCGGAAAAAGCGCCGGTGCGATAACCGTGTTTCGCCAGCACCTCGGGTAAGGTTGGGTAACGATTGTCGAAAGCGGTGCCACCGGGCTTTATGTCGTTGGCGCCGTGCTCGTAGGGGTAGCGTCCAGAGAGCAACGAAGCGTGGCTCGGCAGCGTCCACGAGGAAGCGGAGATGGCATTCTCGAAGAACACGCCTTGCTGCGCGATGCGGTCAATATTTGGACTGGTGATCCGCGAATAACCTTGTGCTGAGAGGTGGTCGGCGCGGAGCGTATCGATGACGATTACGGCGACGTTTGGGACGCCTGGCGGCGCGGCCGGCAGTCGCTTGAGAGCAATTTCCTCGCGTAGCCTCCCTCCTCCTTGAATTCCCGCCCAAGCGAGAACGATAGCCGCCGCAAGCCATGGCAAACTCGTGCGGGCGAAATTCAAGGCTCGAGTTTCATGCTTTCCGAACGCGCGCACTACAACCGTCGCAAGTCCGAGAGCCAGAATCAGAGCGCTACGGTGGACGAGCCGTTCCGGGAGCGCAAGCCAATCGTAAAACATTAAAAGCGCGAGCGTGAATATAGTGACTCGAGTCAGGGGCACACGAGGGATCGTCTTTGCCAGCAGGAACAATGTCACCGAGATCGGAATGAAAAGAACCAGATCCCAAAGGGGCGCGAGCCAGAAAATTTTAGGTGAAACATGTGCCGTGAGACCCCAATTTGCCCAGTTAATTCTCTGAAAGAGTTCCAAGCCTGCCGCTTCCACAAAACCGGTAACGATAGCGAACCATGAAGCGAGGGTAAGGACTATTTGAAGTCGGTGCGATTTAATCGGGTAAGCTGCAACCGGGTTGGTGGTAATGGGTGACGTTTCCGTGAAAGAGTTCACGTCGAACATTATCAGGCATCCAGATGAAATTGGGATCTAGAAGGCTGGTGCTGGTTCTCGCCAGGCGTCCTGCAACATGGAAGGCCCCAATATACTTTAGAATCAGACTCAGGGGAGGGCACGCATGGCCACTGTTTTCGTAGTGGGAGCCGGACCGGCGGGCATGTTTGCCGCGCAGAAGCTGGCCTTGGCTGGACACGAAACCATCATCCTGAACCGCGACATCAAGCCGGGCGGCCTAGCGGAGTACCGCATTTATCCCCTGAAAGACAAGATGAAGATTGGTCTGCGGAAACAGTTCGGAAAAGTGCTGGCCCTTCCGAATGTGCACTATTTCGGGCACGTGCCGGTTAGGGTCAACTCCCCGGTTACGGTTGACGCTCTCCGTGAATTCTGTCCGGGCGCGCTGGTTTTTGCCGTGGGGGCGCAAGGCACGAAGAAGTTGGGGCTGCCGGGAGAAGACTTGCGCGGAGTCTATTCGGCGAAGGACTTTGTTTACTTTTACAACCGGTTACCACCTTTTGCGAGTCAGGACTTTTCTGTGGGCAAACGAGTGGCGATCGTCGGCATGGGCAATGTAATGGTAGATATTGCACGCTGGCTCATGGTGGATTCGCCCAAGCGCTCGGTAGATGAGGTGATCGTGATTGCCCGCCGAGGGCCGCTGGAAGCTAAGTTTGACGACAAAGAATTCGAGCACATCCAGATTCATCTGGATCGAAAAAAGTTTCAGGACGAACTGCGCCGGGTGGAACCTGCGATGAAGGCCGTGGGACAGGACATTACGAAGGTGGCCGAGGAAACGTTCACAGTACTGGCCAAACATCCGGATCAGCAGACAATTCCGCCGCATCTGACTTTCCGATTTCTGAGTTCGCCGTCGGCCATCACTGCTGGCTCCGATGGGCGAATCGCAAAACTGACAGTGACGGAAAACATATTGGTAGCGCGTGATGGCGGCCTCGCAGCCAAGGCTACGAATCAAACCGCGGATATTGAGGTCGATACGTTGATTTTTGCGATTGGCGATCAGCACGATCCAGCGCTTGGCTTACCGTATGCAGGTGGATATGTGACGAATTCCGATCCGGCTGATCCGGTTGCGAAATACCAGGTCTTTGATCCAGCGCTCAGCAACGTGTGCGCCGGCGACTTTGTGGTCGGCTGGGCGCGAAAACCGAGTGATGGCCTGGTCGGGATCGCCCGTCACGACGGCGAAGTGGGAGCCGCAGCCGTGCTGCAATATCTCGACAAGGCATCAATTCGAGGCTCGGCTTCGGCCGAAGACGTTGGCCGTTTTCTGTTGCAAAAGGGAATTCAGACCGTCTCTAAGCCCGATCTTGCATGGTTGAACGCGGCCGAGGAACGGGCGGCGCGCTTGCGCGGTACGGCTTACTACTTCTTTCCCGATGACGACGAGATGCTCGCCGAGATTGAGCGGGAGAAGTCAGGTTCGGCGGCATCGGCGGGAACGTAACGTTTCAACTTTGCTGTAAGGTTGACCGCGTTGTTTTTTGACCCTAGACTGAATCGCAATTCCCGAACAAAGTTCATGGCATATATCAAGCTCGCAACTCAATCGGAACTGCCCGCGCCTGGCGAAGCCAGGGAATTTGAATGCGCTGGCAAGACTCTATGTGTGGCCAACGTGGACGGCATCATTACGGCCATAGAAAATGTCTGTCTGCACATGGGTGGACCGCTCGGACAAGGTTACGTCGAAGGCGGGAAGGTCGTGTGCCCGTGGCACGGATGGGAGTATGAGCCGAAGACGGGTGAACTGGTCGGCGATCCGAAATCGAAGCTGGAAGTGTACGCGATCAAGGTCGAGAACGGCGATGTGATGGTGGAGATGTAACGGGTACTATTTCCTCGGCCGGTATAAGTCTGTGCTCGTCCCGAAAAACACCTCCGCGGATTGCATTACTGTCTCTGACAATGTCGGATGGGGATGAATGGTCAGGGCGATGTCTTTAGCCAAAGCTGCCATCTCAATGGCCAGCGTGCCTTCGGCAATTAGTTCTCCCGCGCCCGCGCCAACAATGCCAACCCCGAGTACTCGTTCAGTTGCAGGATCAATGACCAGCTTGGTCATACCTTCGGTGCGATCAATCGTCATGGCGCGCCCTGATGCTGCCCAGGGAAACTTTGCAATCTTGACCTCGCGATTTTCCTTCTGCGCCTGAGTTTCGGTCAGACCCGCCCATGCGATTTCAGGATCGGTGAAGACGACGGCAGGAATGGCATTCGGTTCGAATGCAACTTTGTGTCCCGCAATGTGCTCGACTGCGGTGCGGCCTTCATGTGAGGCTTTGTGTGCCAGCATGGGCTCGCCCACCACGTCGCCGATTGCGTAGATGGCCGGATCATCAGTCTGCAAATGCTTGTTGACCTGAATGAACCCGCGCTGACCGGTACGCACCTGCGTGCGATCGAGGCCGGGAATTTCTGAATTCGGCTTGCGGCCGACAGAGACAAGGACTTTGTCGAAGACTTTCTCGCGTTCCTTCAGGTCTTTTCCTTCGAAGCTGACGCGAATGCCATCAGTCTCTTCTTTTACAGATGTAACGGTAGTGTTCAACATGATGGCGTCGAACAGTTTCTCAAGACGCTTATGCAGAGGCAGCACCAGGTCGCGGTCAGCGCCGGGTAGAAGGCCTGGTGTCATTTCCACAACGGAAACCTTCGATCCGAGAGCGGCATAAACGGTGCCGAGTTCCAGGCCGATATATCCGCCACCGATAACCAGCAAGGTCGCGGGGACGTCCTTGAGATCGAGCGCCGATGTCGAATCGAGCATGCGTGGGCTGTCGATCTTAAGCGTAGGAATGGCAGATGGACGTGAGCCGGTCGCGATAATGATGCGATCGAAGCTCACAGATTCCTCGCCGCCATCGCTCTTTTTCACCCGGACCGTTGTGGAGCTCTCGAAGCTGGCGTCGCCGCGGATGTATTGGACCTTGCGCTGCTTCGAGAGTTGGCCTAGTCCTCCGGTGAGCTTGTTGACTACGCCTTCTTTGAACGAGCGCAGGCGCGCGAGGTCGATCTTGGGTTCGCCGAACTCTATGCCCCAATTCTTTGCGTGGCGCGATTCGCCGATCAGCTTAGCGACATGCAGCAGAGCCTTCGACGGAATGCAGCCGCGATACAGGCAGACCCCACCCGGGTTCTGCTCGCGGTCGATCAGAGTGACTTTCATGCCGAGATCAGCAGCGAGAAAAGCGGCAGCGTATCCGCCCGGGCCGCCGCCGATGACAGCGATGTTCAGATTTAGGTTGTCAGTCATGAAATTGTGAAATCCTTACATCACGAAGGACACTAAGGGACACGAAGGAAGCGTCTGCGAAACTTTTCCGAATCCTTCGTGTGACTTCGTGTCCTTCGTTGAATGCTATCCCTGAACCGACAACAGAAATGGCTGCTCGAATGCTTCCGCAATCCAGCGCAGAAAACGTGCGGCGTCGGCGCCATCGATCAAACGATGATCGTAAGACAGCGACACCGGAAGCACCTGGCGTGGCTCAAATTTGCCGTTCATCCACACTGGTTCCATGCTGGAGCGCGACAGCCCCAGAATCGCCACCTCGGGGTAATTCACGATGGGAGAAAATCCCGTACCGCCAATTCCGCCGAGATTTGTAATCGTGAAGGTTCCCCCTTCCATGTCAGCAGGCGTGAGCTTTTTTTCGCGAGCCTTTTTCGAAAGTGCAGTTAATTCAGCGGCCAACTCGACGATGTTCTTTTTGTCCACATCGCGGATGACAGGAACCAGGAGGCCCCGGTCAGTGTCCACGGCCACGCCAATGTTGATGAATTGCTTGTAGATGATCTCCTCGCATTCCATGTCAATGCTGGCATTAAATTGCGGGAAGATCTTCAAAGCCGAAGCGCAGACTTTTAACGCGATTGCAGTAACCGTCATTTTTCCGCCGGCTTCAGCGGCTTTGGGGCCAAAACGCGCACGCAACTGCTCGAGTTCGGTGATGTCGGCTTTGTCATTCTGGGTGACGTGCGGGATTGAACTCCACGCTTCCCACATATGCTCGGCGGTTTTGCGCCGAACTCCCCGCATGGAGACGCGCTCGATTTTTCCCCATTTGCTGAAGTCAGGAAGTTTCGGCTGACGGGTGTGAGTCGCGGTTGCTGCACCGGCAGCCACGGTAGCCAAAAGACTCTTTGCGAACCCTTTTACGTCATCTTCGCTGATGCGGCCGCCGGGGCCATTGCCGGGAACGTTGTGGATGTCAACGCCAAGCTCGCGTGCAAGACGGCGAACATGTGGCGCGGCCGGGACGGGATCACGATGATCAACTCCGGCCGAGCGATCAAGATGCAGCGGCATGCTGAAAGTGGCGACGGCTGGCACGCGGGGCTGCTCAGGAGGCAAGGCCTGCTCCTCGGTGCGACCTTCGGATTGAATGGCGGCCTGAAACGCCTCGCGTGCGCCTTCTTCGTGAGACTCGTCGGCACGGGCAGGCTGCTGCGCTGTGGATGTGGCGCCGGGTTCAAGCGTGAAAATCACTTGCCCGACTTTGATCTTTTCTCCCTGCTTGACCATCACTTCGTTTACCGTCCCAGTCACGGAAGAAGGAACTTCGACAACCGCTTTGTCGGTTTCGAGTTCCATCACCGGCTGGCCGGCTGAGATTCTGGTTCCGGGTGAAACCATGAGTCGAACCAGATCGCCCTGATGAACATTTTCGCCAAGTTCGGGAAGCTTGAACTCTGCGACCTCGGCGGTTTCGGTGGGAACACTGGATTGCGCAGTGGCTGCCTTCGGCGAAGCAGGCGGCGCGAGTGGCGCCCGAGGAGTGGCATCTGAGGAGCCTTTCGGTTTTTCTTGCTCGACCGGCTTCGCGGGCGAGGGCGCCCGCGCCGGACGGCTGTTGCCATTATCCAAGGTAAAGATCACCTGGCCGACTTTTATCTTTTCGCCCTGTTTCACCAGAACATCTTTTACGGTGCCACTCACTGACGATGGAACTTCAACCACGGCTTTATCGGTTTCCAATTCCATTATTGCCTGACCTTCGGCGACGGTGGCTCCCGGCGCAATCATCAGACGCACCAAGTCGCCTTGATGCACGTTCTCGCCGAGTTCGGGAAGCTTGAATTCAGTCACTAAAATCTCCAGTTGTCAGTGGCTAGTTAAAACCAAGTCAGAGCGATCGGCTGTGACTATCCGCTAATCACTAGCCATAGCCACTCAGCTTATCGCCGGGTTGGATTTCTCGGGATTGATTTCCAGTTCTTTGATTGCTTGATTGACGACTTTGGCTTCGATCTTTTTTTCGCGCGCCAACGCGTGCAGTGTTGCCAGAACAATGTGCTTGGCGTCCACTTCGAAGAAGTCACGAAGAGCGGTGCGGCCTTCACTGCGGCCGAAGCCGTCTGTTCCCAGGGCTACCAACGGCCGCGGCATCCACTGCGCTATCGATTCCGGCAAAACCTTCATGTAGTCCGAGGCCGCGACCAGCACGCCTTGCGCATCTTTCAATTGCGCGGTGACGAATGGCACCCTGGCTTTGTCTCCGGGGTGCAACATGTTCCAGCGTTCGCAATCATTGCCGTCGCGATAAAGTTCTTTGTAGCTGGTTACGCTCCACACGTCGGCCGCTACGTCGTACTTGCTTTCCAAGATGTCCTGTGCCTTGAGTACCTCGAACATGATGGCGCCGCTGCCAAAAAGTTGAGCGCGCAATTTTGCATCTTTCTTCTGTGAAGGCTTGAATAGATACAGACCTCTTAGAATGCCGTCGCGGACCGCGGCTCCATCGGGCATTGCAGGCATGGGCAGAGGTTCGTTGCCGACCGTAAGGTAGTAGAAGATGGATTCTCCGTTCACATACATGCGGCGAATGCCATCCTGAATAATGATGGCGATTTCGAATGCAAACGCGGGATCGTAGGCCATCAGGTTGGGGACGGGAAGCGCCAGTACGTGGCTGTGACCATCCTGATGCTGCAAACCTTCGCCAGCGAGGGTGGTTCTGCCGGCCGTTCCGCCCAGCAGGAAGCCGCGCGTGCGCATGTCGGCAGCTGCCCAGATCAGATCGCCGATGCGCTGAAATCCGAACATTGAGTAGTAAATAAAAAACGGAATGGTGTTGATCCCGTGATTTGAATATGCGGTTCCGGCGGCGATGAATGAGCTGATGGATCCAGCTTCGGTGATTCCTTCCTCAAGAATCTGTCCGTCCTTGGCTTCCTTGTAGTAGAGCAGGGTGTCCATATCGACGGGCTCATAAAGCTGGCCCACGCTGGAATAGATTCCGACCTGGCGAAACAAGGCTTCCATGCCGAAGGTGCGAGCTTCGTCTGGAATGATGGGCACGATGAGCTTGCCAATCTCGGGATCACGCAACAGCTTGGCGAGCATCCTGACGAAGACCATGGTGGTTGAAACTTCACGGCCCTCGGTGCCTTTGTAGAACTCTTCGAAATGAGTTTCGGAAACCTGGGGGATCGGCTTCGATCGGACCTTGCGCTCCGGCATATAGCCGCCAAGCTGTTTGCGGCGCTCCTGCATGTAGCGGATTTCAGGGCTGTCGTCCGCAGGACGATAAAACGGAGCTTCGTGCAACTGCTCGTCCGGAATCGGAATGCCGAAACGTGAGCGGAACATACGAAGTTCGTCTTCGTTTAACTTTTTCTGCTGATGGGTGATGTTCTTGCCTTCGCCAGCTTCGCCGAGTCCGTAGCCCTTGATTGTCTTTGCCAGAATAACGGTGGGCGATCCGGAGTGCTCGACTGCCGACTTGTAAGCCGCATGCACCTTGATAGGATCGTGTCCGCCCAGCCGCATGCGAGAAAGCTGCTCGTCTGAGAACCTTTCCACCATTCGGAGAAGACGCGGGTCGGTGCCGAAGAGATTTTGTCGGAAATAAGCGCCGCTCTCGACGAAAAACTTCTGGAACTGACCGTCGGTGATTTCGCCCAATCGGCGCACCAGCAAACCGTCGCGATCGTTCTGGAAGAGGCTGTCCCAGTCAGTGCCCCAGATGACTTTGATGACATTCCATCCGGCGCCGCGGAAGATAGCCTCGAGTTCCTGAATAATTTTGCCATTGCCGCGGACTGGACCATCGAGACGCTGCAGGTTGCAGTTGATGACCCAGATCAGATTGTCGAGCCGCTCACGCGAGGCGAGGGTGATCGAACCGAGCGATTCCGGCTCGTCCATTTCGCCGTCGCCGAGAAATGCCCAAACTTTGCCGCCGGTGGTCGTCTTCAATCCGCGATTTTCCAGGTACTTGATAAATCGCGCGTGATAGATGGACTGCAACGGGCCAAGACCCATGCTGACCGTGGGGAACTCCCAGAAGTCGGGCATCAGCCAGGGGTGCGGATAGGACGAGAGACCGCCGCCGGGGTTCAGTTCGCGCCGAAAATTATCGAGCTTCTCTTTGGGAAGACGCCCTTCTAAAAATGCACGGGCGTACATGCCCGGCGCGGCGTGACCCTGAAAATAAACAATGTCCCGATCGCCTCCGTCAGTGCGCGCGTGAAGGAAATGATTAAATGCAACCTCGTAAAGAGTCGCGGCTGAGGCATAGGTTGAAATGTGGCCGCCGATTCCGCTCTCGACCCGATTCGCCCGGACCACCATTGCCATAGCGTTCCAGCGAACCAGGCTTTTGATCCGACGTTCCATCTCCTGGCTACCTGGAAAGGCGGCCTGGGCGCGGACCGAAATGGTGTTCTGGTACGGGGTAGTGGCGGTAAAGGGAAGGTTTACTCCGGCTGCACGGCGGGCGTGAAGCTGAAGCTGCTGCAGGAGCCGGCCAGCCCGCTCGGGGCCGCCTTTGGCGAGCACATAATCCAGGGAATCGAGCCACTCGCGGGTTTCCAGCACTTCCAGGCCGTCGCCGTTCCTGGATTCTGCTGTGGCTTTCTGCAATTCTTCAATAAGCGGAGTTTGTGCCAAGTCTGCCTTCTCCAAGCAATGAATGGGAACCTTTCATCATAGAAGATAATTGGAAATTTTGCTGTGTCCGGCGTAAGCTTCTGGCGGCTGCAGATGCGGAAAAAAGACTGCGGCGCCCTGGAACTGGACGCATCCAACAACTGATCCAACGTCATTGTTTGAGAAGTGCCTTTTGAGAGGCAAAGAATCAGCTTTGTTTCCCAGTCATCCCAATATGCAATAAAAAAACAGCAAGGAGGAATTTTCGATGGCTAAGAAAGACCATTCCGGCAATCACGCCAGCTCTGCCGAACCGAGAGTTCACCAGCGGGGCAGAGAAATTCAATCGTATGGAACCGTCACTCACGCCTTTCATCTGGAATTGGAAGAGCCGGTTCGGCTGGAAATGACCGAAAAGCTTAATCAGTTACTGGCTGACAGCATGACTTTGCGGGATCTTTATAAGAAAGCTCACTGGCAGGTTGCAGGTCCCACCTTCTATCAACTGCATTTGCTCTATGACAAGCACTTCGGGGAGCAGGTCGAAATCGTGGACACCATTGCAGAGCGCATTCAGTTATTGGGTGGCCTGGCGATCGCCATGGCCGCCGACGTGGCCGAAACCACTCAGATTGAACGGCCGCCGCGAGGAAGGGAAGAAGTGCCAGTCGTCATTTCCCGGCTGCTCGATGCTCACCAGGTCATCATTCGGCAATGTCGCGAAATCGCTGATCGCGCCGACAAACTAGGCGATCACGGCACAAATGACATGGCAGTCAGCGATGTACTCCGAAGCAACGAGCTCGAAGCCTGGTTCCTGAGCGAACACCTGGTGAATACTCCTCTGGTTTATGCCGGCGGAGAAGTCTCGCAGGCAGCCGACTAGCTCTACCATCCCGAGTTTAGAATTACAGGCCGGCACAGGCCGGCCTGCGTGTTTCAGCTCAAGGGCCTCTCGATGGCAGGCAGTTCTCCTTTTTGTGTGTTCTACGCATAGACGCATGTCACATTGACGCCATCCAAAAAGAGACAGAATAGGGTGCATACCATGGCGGAGCCGATCCCCGTTTATCCTCAAGGCGAACCAAAGCAACTCGAACCAAAGCCGGAAACCGGTTCTCAGGTTGTGTCGTTTAGCCCAGGCATGAGGGCGCCCTCCTGGAACAGAGAGAGCTTTTTTGATCGCGTATCTTTTCAGGCCGGTCGTTCCTTGCTGCACCTGCGAGAGACGGCTCTCACGGCATGGGATGGGATAAGTCGCGCCGCGACCTACATGGCGGAAGAACGGCCAATCCATCTGGTGGCAGGAGTAGCTGTTGCCGCTTTCGCGGCCGGTTCCGGGCTCAGAATCTGGAGAAGCCATCATGAATGAAACTCGCAGCACAGGATACGCCGCCGGCGTAGAGAATCATCAACGCAGTTTGCGCGCACTGGTTCGAGAGATTTTTGAGGAATTAAAGGAGTTTGCAACCACTCGCTGGGAGATAGTGAAGTCCGAACTGCAAGACACGATGGGATCGATTAAGGTCGCCCTTCCGCTCTCCCTGGTCGCGTTTGCATTGGCGTTTACCGGATTTTTGCTGTTCACAGCGGCAGCGGTTGCAATCGTCGCGCACGCTTTCGTCGGCAGCGCGTACGCATGGTTCTTCGCTTTAATCATCGTTGGTTTCGTTTGGACCGCTGGAGGCGCAATTTCTGCATTTCTTGCCTACAACGAATTCCGCTCCAAGGGGCGATTTCCGAAAACGGTAGAGGTCAT
>Ga0157372_10006380_pt1 | contig 12546 bp, 14 predicted proteins | sample C55metaG_FD_115307 | JGI IMG/M metagenome (GOLD analysis project Ga0157372, IMG submission 115307) | Corn rhizosphere microbial communities from Kellogg Biological Station, Michigan, USA - C5-5 metaG | ecosystem: Host-associated > Plants > Roots > Rhizosphere > Soil | place: USA: Michigan... | reverse complement strand
TTGTGGCCGTTGGCGGTCTCGCGGTGAACCTGATTTGTGCGTGGATATTGCACGCACGCAACGAGGTCGATCTGAATTTGCGTGGCGCATGGATGCATGTCATGGGTGATGCGCTTGGATCCGTGGCTGCGATCCTCGCCGGTGTGTGTATGTCGCTGTTTGGCTGGTACGCGGCGGATGCGGTGTTCAGCGTGGTGATTGGTGTGCTGATCATCTTCGGGTCGGTGAGGTTGATCAAGGAATCGACGAACGTGCTGTTGGAAGGAACTCCGGCGCACATCAATCTCGCCGCGGTTGAAGATGCAATTCTGGCTACGAGCGGTGTTGCTGACGTTCACGATCTGCATGTTTGGACAATCACCTCGGGACGTGAAGCGTTGAGTGCGCATGTGATTCACGTCGAGAGTATCTCCCAGCCTGATTTGTTAAGAGAGTTGCGCACCAAGCTTCACGATCGTTTTGGTGTGGATCATCTCACGATCCAGATGGAGACTCCCGACTTTGAAGACGAGACATTTCATTTTTGCCACGCGGGCACGGCGTGTTTTAGATCTGAGCGGTAATGGAACTTAATCTTCTCTTGACTCTTGACCTGCGAGAGCAGGCGGCGTTGCAGGCAGCGCTTGTCACTCATGGCGCTCCCGATGCACTGGTTACACTTGCCCTCACGGGCGCTTGTCGTATCGGATCACTCGAGGAAGCGCGACAGCTACGCAAGTGGCTCGCGGAAGCGCGCACCGCCGGCGAGACAGATTTCGCTTCACTTCACGTAATCGAGCGGGCAATGATTGACTTCGGGTTGTGATGCGCGAAAAACCATTTCACAGGATTTACAAGATTTATCAGGATTATCATGTAGATCATGTCTAATCTTGTAAATCCTGTGAAACTGGCTTACGGACGCAGATCGGTTGACTTCAGTTTTGACGAAGCCCGGTTCTCTATAATCACCAAAAGCTCTGCGGGCAACACGCCTTTACGTGACTTCGAGGTTGGAGTTCTCCTTGATTCTCCGATCGCTTACCCCCCACTCGACGAAATCGTTCGTAGTGATGATTCAGTTCTCATCGTTGTTTCTGATGCGACTCGCGCTACGGCCAGCGCGCAGATGGTAAACCTCTTAGTCCGGCGTTTGATTCAAGCAGGTGTTTCACCCGCAAGCATTGCGATCATCTTTGCGACTGGCATTCACCGTCCGGTCAGTGAAAAAGAGAAAACCGAATTACTGACTTCATTTGTCGTCCAGCGTTTGCGCATCATGCAGCACGACGCCTATGACCGCACAAGACTAACCACGCTTGGGACAACGGAAAGCGGAGTGACTGTCGAAGTTAATAGTGCCCTGAAAGAGTATTCGCGGGTGATTCTGACTGGTGGTATTACCTTTCACTACTTCGCAGGATTTACGGGAGGCCGGAAATCAATCTGCCCCGGCCTGGCATCAGCAAAGACCATTGAAGCCACGCACATGTTGGCGATGGACTTTGAAGCTGGCGGCCGGAAAGGTGGCGTGCGAGCTGGAGTATTGGAGGGCAATGCGGTCCATGAGGAGTGCGAACGCGTTGCAACCCTCGTCTCACCTTCTTTTGGTATCAACACGATTGTTAACGAAAACAAACGGGCGGTAAAAATGTTCTGTGGAGGCTGGCGACTGGCCCACCGCGCAGGTTGTGATTATTACCTGGACCAGTATTCGATTGAGATTCCTGCAAAACGCGATATCGTTATCGCGAGTTGCGGAGGCTTCCCGCACGACATCAATCTGATCCAGGCCCATAAAGCGCTCGACATGGCGGCGCTTGCCTGTAACGACGGTGGGACGATAATTCTGCTGGCGGAGTGCAGCGATGGACTCGGACGGCCTGATTTTCTGAAATGGTTTGAAGCGAGCGACTCGCGTGCGCTTGAAGCGCGGCTGGTCAACGGTTATGAAGTCAATGGCCAGACGGCATGGGCTTTGTTGACCAAGGCTGAACGTTATCGCGTTTGTTTGATTTCAGGACTTCCGAGTGACCACGTAAAGCGCATGCGAATGGTCCCAGTGCAGACAATTGCGGAAGCGTTGGAACAGGCTGGAAGCGAAGAAGGGTTTATCATGCCGCGAGGGGCGGCTGTGTTGCCGCGGGTGACGACGACGTGAATCTGAAGTTAGCATCATGCACACTGCGGAGTTGGGAGTGGCGCGATCGCGATGCCATCGTGCGTCACGCAAACAACAGAAATGTCTCGATCAATCTTCGCGATCGATTTCCGTATCCGTACACCGCCAGTGATGCGCGGAACTGGCTCGATATGGTTGTCGGGTTAAAACCGGAAACGAATTTCGCGATTGACGTAGGCGGGGAAGCGGTTGGTGGTATAGGCTTCACATTGCAGCCCGACGTCGGACACCGTTCAGCAGAAATCGGATACTGGGTCGGTGAAGCGTTCTGGGGACGAGGAATTGCGACAGACGCATTGATTGCGGTGACGGACCATGCATTCGCAAATTACGATATCTGTCGCATTTTCGCGCACGTATTCGACTGGAACGGCGCGTCCGCGCGTGTACTCGAGAAAGCGGGGTATAAGCTCGAGGGACGTTTGAGAAAGAGTGTTACTAAAGATGGTCAGACAATCGATCAGCTAATGTATGCAGCTATCCGTGATTGAAGCCACAAAGGCACAAGAGGAGGAGTCATGAGAAGAATCGCAGCGGGTGTGGTAATCCTATGTAGCGCCGTTTATGTGAGCGCGCAGCAGGAGACAGGTAATCTGATTGAAAAGCGCATGCCGTTGACGGAGGCAGCGGTGGCGTTTGACGCGAACGGAACACCTGCGCTCGAAGGAACTCTACGAACCACTGCGCTCAACGGTGCGCCAGATGCTCCGGTGACGAACGTCCGCATTGTTGTTAAAAACAAAAGCACGATTGCTTACGCGTTCGTTTCCGGGTCGGTGACGTTTTACGATGCAGCGGGCGTTCGCTGTGGCGAGGGAGTTTTCAAGGCGGACGCATTGGCGGTTGACGAGTCGTTTGAGACTGACACTCCAGGATTGCGGATACGCTGTGAGGCTGTGAGCTGGCGCATTATCGCTACACACCTTCTGCCGCGAATCGCGCCGAATCAACCGATCATCGGCTTGACCAGGGCGCCTTCGAACCTGGTGATCAGCATCGATGGGGAAACGCACCCCATCCAACTGGATAAACCGATGACGATTACTCTAGGTGAAAAGCGTCGCACGATTGTTGTGCGTGAAGTGAAATAGACTGCGCTTGACCACCCCGCACCTCAGTTCTAGCATTGCGTTTAGAGAAAGCAGGTAGTCACATGGCAGACGATCGGAAATGCGCGCACGGCGTGTGCGAGTGCACGGTTAAGGGCGATGAAAAATACTGTAGTGAGTATTGCGAAGACGCAGAAGACTCAGGAGTTTTGGAAATAGGATGTGGTTGCCACCATCCTGCTTGCAGATGATGAGCTTGCTCGCCCGCGCGCTAATGTGCAGTTAATTCTCAACCAGCATTCCCCTACTAGTCGTTCTGTAGTTAATATGAACTCGAAAGCGCCACCCGACTGGCGCGTTTTTATGTGTACGGGCTTTTCACGCATATGCTTTCAACTTTGATTGAGCTGCAACGACTGAAGCGACTCGATCGCACCGGCTGGACCCTGCGCGGTCTTCCAAACGGTACCGAATCCGTCGCGGCACACTCGTTTGGTGTCGGCGTAACGGCCATGTTGCTCGCCGACAAATTCATCTCGCGCGGGATCAGCGTCGACGTCGAAAAGGTCGTGCGAATAGCGTTACTTCACGATTGGGCCGAAGTTCGGGTGGGCGATATGCCGCGCACCGCGACTCTGTATTTTGGGTCTGACGCGCGAAAGCAGGCGGAAACCGCAGCGTTTTCAGATATCGTCAGCGCTGTTGATAGCGAGCAGGGACTGTATGGCAGTCTGTACCTCGATTACGAGCAGCGTAGCAGCCTCGAGGCCCGGCTTGTAAAGGCGGCTGACGTGCTCGATTTACTGGTCCAGGTGCTGGCGCTCGAGAGAGCGGGGGCGCGTGGTCTCGACGAGTTTTGGGAGGTTGCGGAACAACCGGAATTTAACCTCGAGGGCGCAGCGGAACAGATTGTGCACGAACTTCTCGATTCGATCCTGAACGCTCGGCGTGAATTGCTTAATAAATGACGCAACTATTGTCGGAATTTGTGCTGGCCTGGACGTGGCAACACATACTGATCGGAGCCCTCATCTTCGTTGCGTCTTTCCTTTTCAATCTCGCGATCGTCTCTCTGATTCTGGTGAAACTCCCGGCGGACCACTTCAGCAAGAATCGCAAAACCAAGTTCTGGGCTGGACCCAATCCGGCGCTGCACGCTGCGAAGGTCATTGGCAAAAACCTTCTCGGGATCGTGTTAGTTGCTCTCGGCATTGTTCTGTCGTTGCCGGGGGTCCCCGGACAGGGTTTGCTCACCATCCTGCTGGGGGTCATGCTGCTCGACTTCCCGGGCCGGCATCGTCTGGAACAGAAATTGTTGAGTAAACCCAGCATCGTGAATACGATCAACCGATTGCGAGGAAGATTTGGGAAACCGCCGCTCGTGCTTAGTTAAAATGGTGCTCTTTCTCTGCGTATCTCTGCGTCCTCTGCGCCTCTGCGGTGAGAATGCGTCTTAACCGCAGAGGCGCAGAGGACGCAGAGGTACGCAGAGAAAGGTCAGGACACTAAATTGACCCGGCGCTACCGCGCTCGGTTCTGTTTGACGTATGATTGGCGCTTTAAAGGCTGATGCTCAAATATTTCAACGCCTCTAGAATCGTGCCCACCCGCTTAGTGCTGTCAGTCGTTGTCCTGTCAGTGCTGTTGTTTACTTCTGGGTGCGGTCTTTTCCAGACTAAAACGAAAGTCAAGGTCCCTCAGCTTCTGAGTCCGCTGGCCAACGCCAGCAAGAATCAACTGATTCAGGAGGTAAACCGGCTAGCAACCGTTAAATCAATACACGGCAAAGTCGATATTCAGTTTGAAGACACCTCGTTTGCGGCTGTCGGCGTGGCTGATCGCTATCGACTCGTCGATGGGCAGATAACGCTGCAACGGCCAGGAAAGATCTACCTGATCATTCAATTCGGGTTCGTCGACATCGCGCAGATGGCTTCGGACGGCGAGCACTTTAGAGTTGCGGTGCTGCAAGGGAACGAGAAGTACAAGCGTTTTCTGAAGGGAACTAATAACGCAATTTATCAAAAGCTGGACACGGAAGCAGTTGCGGCCGACGGCAACAAGGAAAAAGAGAAAGAAACAGTCAGCGCGCTTTCGAACCTCCGTCCGCAACATCTGACGGACGCGTTCATGGTTCGTCCAATCGAAACAAGCGGTGCTTTATCCTACGCACAAAGCGAGTTTTTTCAGGAGGAACCTGATAATCGACGCCAGGCGAAAAAAGGCGCTCGCATTATGCGTGGGTATTATCTTCTTGAAGAGTTTTCGCAGGCTCCTCCCGGGGACGCGAGATTACTGAGGCGCTTTTGGTTCGATCGTTTTGGGGGAATCCGCCTGGCGCGGCTGCAAACCTACGACGATGGAGGTCGTCTCGTCACTGACGTTTCTTACGACAACGAGAAAACTCTGGGGAGCAGTACTACGGCATCGTTACCGGGCCGTGTTGAGATAACGCGTCCACAGGATCAATATAAACTGAGCATCACTTACCAGGATTCTGCATCGGTTGAATTGAATAGAGAATACCCTCCAAAAGCTTTTGTTTTGGATAACAAGTGGGAATTACCTGAGGTCGACCTCGACGCTCAAAATAAAAAAGTCACCGCTAATCAATGAGAACGATTCTTAAAGCCGAAGACCTCGTCAAGGTTTATCGCATCGGGAAGGTCGATGTGCCGGCCTTGCGTGGTGTTTCGCTCGAAGTTCAGGAAGGCGAGTTTGTCGCGATCATGGGGCCCTCTGGTTGCGGCAAGTCGACCATGCTTCATCTGCTCGGCGGACTGCTGACGCCGACCTCCGGCAAGATCGTGATTGACGGTGACGATATCACCGCTGCATCAGACGCAAAACGCACCGCCGTTCGCCGCAAGAAAATCGGTTTTGTCTTTCAAAGATTCAATCTTTTCCCCACTTTGACGGCTGAAGGAAATCTCCGACTAGCGGAGCGAATTCACGGCAATGGCGGCGGAAATCCACAGCTTCGCCGCGACGTGCTCCGGCTGCTTGGACTGGAAGATAAGCTTCATCACAAGCCGCTCGAGTTGTCAGGCGGCGAACAGCAGCGAGTGGCGCTCGCGCGTGCTGTCGTAACGCGTCCTGCCATCGTGCTGGCAGACGAACCCACCGGTAATCTTGACTCTGAAAACTCAGCTCTAGTCCTTAACATGTTTCAGGAGTTAAATTACCGGTTCAACCAAACCATCATCATGATCACTCACAATCCAGAAGCCGCCGCGATGTGCAAACGCATCGTGCAGATGCGCGACGGCCATATCGTCGAACAAAGTCCCGCTGTCCGGCTATAAAAATTGCCAATCGGCAATCGGCCATGTAGAATCTTTCTGACCCGCCAGCCACGATTCGCGTGGCTGCCAACTTGCAAGCTCGATAACGTGCGAGGCCTGTTAACCACACTTAAGAAGATCTTCTTCTGGAATTACGCAAGAAATACCTGGCAGTGGGACCTTCTGTGTGTGGTGATTTTAATCTTCATTTTTTTGACACCAAAATGGTGGTTTGAGAGTAGCGAACGGGCCCAGAGATCGGTGCATCAAAGCCCAGTCGCAACCACAGTGGTTTTAGCACCTGAAGTCGTTGAAAACGAAGGAGATAAAGGTCAAATCGAGCAACGCGTAAAGGCGTTGACGGGACGCGCAAAAGTCGAGGTCTTAGCGGTTCGGAGAGTACTCGACGCAGATGGTCGGACGCGCAGTTTCGAGGTTGACATACGGTAGTTCTTCCCTATAATTGCGAGGTTTTTTGCGAAGACCACGCGAAAGGAGAAACGGAGTTTAAGGAGTTTTTATGAAGAGATTGATTTCTTCGGGCCTGGTGGCAGTTTTCATATTATCTGCAATCGTCATAGTTTCCCCGACCACGACGAATGGTCAGGGAGCCGGGCTGGTCAGTTCTGTTCTCAATCGGATGGAGAAGAATCGTCAGACTCTCAAGTCGCTGCGCGCAGGAATTAGTGTCGTCAAATACAATTCGCAGCTTGGCGTCGAAGACAAATACAACGGCGCTGTAATTTACTTACCCGGCGCGGGCAAGCAGGCTTCAGTCAGGATCGACTGGACCAAACCGCGACATGAAATCTTAGCGGTATCAAATAACAAGTACGTCATTTTCCGTCCCAACCAGGGCATTGCTTACACGGGCGACTCGCGAAAAATGAGTGATGACAAAGCGGGTGGCCTGATGCAGATGATGAACATGTCGCGCCAGCAGCTCGAAGCGCGCTTTCATCCAGTGAAAGATGTTCGCGAAGAGACCTTGTGGGGTGGCGTTGGCACGATCCACTTGACGCTGGTTCCCAAGGGTAAGGCTAATTACAAGTATGCTGAGGTTTGGATCGACAACGCCGGCATGCCTGTACAGACCAAGATCGTCGAGAAGAACGACGACTCGACGACGATGCGTTTGACGGCTCTTGAAAAGAACCAGAAGATCAATGCCAGCGAGTTTGAGATCAAGCTTGATTCGACCGTCAAGGTTGTTAAGAGCTAAAAACGCCTGACAATTACAATTACACCAAAAGCACAAATGTAAGCGTTTGTGCTTTTTGTGTTTTGTGGGGTATTCTCGCGTCAAAATGCGTAGGACCAAGTTTCTAAAACTCAAGATGCGCGAGGCGAACTTTATCACTCGCGCGTTGTTGTCGACACGGCATCCTGTATTGGCCCATCTCATTCCGATGCGCCGTTGCAATCTCGCCTGCGGCTATTGCAACGAATACGATCACACTTCAAAACCAATCGATCTCGATATCGTCAAGACCCGGCTTAATAAGCTGGGAGACTTAGGGACGGCGATCGTCACGATCTCCGGTGGCGAGCCGATGATGCATCCGGAGCTGGATCAGATCATTCAACACATTCGCTCGCGTGGAATGATCGCAGGGTTGATCTCAAATGGTTATTACTTCACTCCGGAGCGGATCAAGCGCCTCAACAAAGCAGGCCTCGAGTACTTGCAGATAAGCATCGACAACGTCGAGCCTGACGAGGTTTCGCGCAAGAGTCTTCGCGTCCTGGATAAGAAACTCCGGTACTTGTCGGAATACGCTGATTTCCACGTCAACATCAATTCCGTGATTGGTGGCGGGATCAAGAATCCTGAGGATGCGCTCACCGTCGCTCGCCGTGCAGTCGAGCTCGGGTTCTCGACCACAGTCGGCGTGATTCACGACGGTGACGGCACTCTGAAACCGCTTTCTACCAAAGAAAAAGACATCTTCCAGCAAGTTAAGAAACTCGGAAACAAGGACCACGCGCGGCTGAACTGGTTTCAGGACAGCATCGCGGAAGGCAAGCCTTACAACTGGCGTTGTCGTGCAGGGGCTCGTTACCTCTACATCTGTGAGGAAGGGCTCGTACACTGGTGTTCGCAACAACGAGGTTATCCGGGTATCCCGTTGGACCAGTACACGATGGAAGATTTCGATCGGGAGTACAAGACCGAGAAATGGTGCGCGGCTACCTGCACTCTACAGTGCGTACACCAGGTCGGCATTCTCGACAACTGGCGCGACCCACAAAAGACACCAGCCCAAATCGCCGAGGAACAGAAGTCAGCTAAAGGCGTCGGCGAGATGATCGGCGCTGATTAGTAGGAGCCGCAGATGAACACGGATCTGATCCACTGTCATCTGCGAAAATCTGCGGCTCACCTCGTTGGGCCAAGCTCTCCGCCAACCGTTAAGATAGTGACAGAGCTCGAGAGGCCGAGGCCTGACAGCCGTCCGGCCATCACCACAATCATTTCACCTTTTTCAACGGCACGCGCGTCGAGCAGTCGTTGTTCGCCGATCTTCAACATCTCTTCCGTTGTTTGTGCTTTCATGACAAGCAGAGGTTCTACGGCCCAGATCAATGCGAGATTCGCAAGCACTTCCGGTCTGTGCGTGAGTGCGATGATGCGCTGATCGTAACGCAGTGACGAAAGCCGGCGGGCCATCAATCCTGACGCTGTAAACACGGCCGTCACTGTCGTTCCCATTTCACTCGCAGCAAAAGCCGCCGCTTCACAGAGTGCGCGACTGACGCGCCCAGACTGCCGGCCCGCCCAGCTCGCGGCGAAATCGGTTCGCGGCTCTTTGCCTGACTCTGCTGACTCGATGACGCGTGCCATCGTCGCAACTGCCGCGATCGGATAAGCTCCCGCAGCAGTTTCGTTTGAAAGCATCACGCAGTCAGTGCCATCCCAAACCGCGTTTGCTACGTCAGATGCTTCAGCTCGCGTCGGACGTGGATTCGTCACCATCGACTGGAGCATTTGCGTCGCAGTGATCACCATCTTCCCCGCTTGAATCGACTTCTGGATGATTCGCTTTTGATAAACCGGCACCAGCTCCACGCTGGTTTCAACGCCGAGATCACCACGCGCGACCATAATCCCGTCAGCGGCCGAGATAATGTCATCCAGGTGATCGATTGCTTCCGCTTTCTCAATCTTCGCGATGAGCGGTGCACGACCACCAGCGTCACTGATTAATTGTTTAGCGCGCTCGCAGTCACTCGCTCGCCGCACAAACGACAGCGCGATGTAGTCTGCATCCTGCGCGACCGCCCACTTGAGATCGACGATGTCCTTCTCCGTGAGCGAGTCGATCGGAAGGGGAACTCCGGGTAAATTGATTCCTTTGCGCTCGGCTAACAGTCCGCCGTCGATCACCTTGCAAATCACATCCGTGTCGTCGGCTCTGTCGACAATGAGCGACAAAGCGCCATCATCAATTAGCAATCGTGTGCCGGTTTTAACAACGCGTGGAAGATCCTTGTAGTTGGTTGAGACCTGGGTGGAGTCACCTGCAACGGGACGCGTCGTGATGGTGAAAGTCGCGCCCGGCGTGAGTTTCACTGGTTGGTCGTCTTTGAGCTCGCCAGTTCGGATCTTCGGACCGGAAAGATCTACGAGTATGGCGATGGGCCGGTCGAGTTTGGCTGCGGCGGCGCGCGCCCGGGCAATGTCGACGGCTTTCTCTTCCTGAGTCCCGTGCGACATGTTGATGCGCACACCATTCGCACCGGCGGCGATTAGTTGTTCGATGATTTCCGGCTCGCGAGAAGCTGGACCAAGAGTGACTATGATTTTTGCTTTTCTCATCAGTCCGGCCTACGGCGCTGGAGATTTCAGAGCGGTTTCGACAGCCGCGTCAAGTTGTTTGCCCGATCCTTTTCCGAACCCGATCAGACGTTCCACGAGTTTGCCCTGGCGGTCGAAAACAAACGTTTGCGGAATCGCGTCGACATCAGACATCAGGAAGCTCACGAGCTGTTCGTCGGGTGTCGCGAGTGTGTATTGAATACCCAACTCTTTCGCGAACGAGGGCACTTCTCGTTCGTCATCTGGACCACCTACATTGAGTCCAACCACTTTCAATCCCTGCTCTTCGTATTGCTTCTGAAGTCCGATCAGATGCGGAACACTATCGCGGCATGGAACGCACCAGGTCGCATAAAAATCCAGGACCAGCGCTTTGCCTTTATGCTCCGAGAACACGGAGCGTGTTCCGTCCGCGAGCTCCCACCCCATGTTGACGATGGACGTTCCGCTCACTGCCGGCATGGGATACGTCGTGCTTGGTGGGGTAGAGATAACCGGAGTGTTAGTGTTTGGTTCGGTATGGTTGCACGCAGCAAATAACATCAGAACGCAAAGGACCAACACAACGAGCTTTCTCTGCGCTCTCTGCGTACCTCTGCGTTCTCTGCGTCGAAAGAACCGATTAAACGCAGAGAACGCAGAGGTACGCAGAGAGTGCAGAGTTTCAGATCTCTTTATCGCCGTCATACTCGACTGGGTAAATTTCATTTTGTTCGTGTGGGAGCGGTTCACCGGGCACGCGGTATTCACCTTCAACCCATCGGCCAAGATCGACGAGCTGGCAGCGTTCAGAACAGAAGGGGCGAAAGGGGTTGTCTTTCCACTCGGCCGGCTTACCGCAGGTTGGGCATTTCATTAATCTCGAGCCCCGAACGGCCCACGTTTTAGAGCGATGCCGGTCGTTTGATCAGTATTCGTCGTTTGACGAATGCGATCGTACCTGCGCGGCGCATGGCATTCAAGCGCACGGTGACACTTTCTCGGGTGGAGCCGACAATGGAGGCTATTTCGCGGTGGGGCAGGGGGATATCGATGAGCACGCCCTCGGGTTCAGAAACCCCATAACGCAGGGAAAAATCGGCAAGTAATCTGTCCAAACGCGCCGGAATGGCGTTGAGGGCAAAGTCCGCAAGCCGGCGCTCCGCATGATCGAGGCGTTGACCGATCAGGCGGAAAGTGTAATCATGAAGGCGGTTTTCCTCAGCCATCCCCCGTTTGAAATCCCCGGCCTGAATTCGCAGCAGCCTGGAGTTTTCGTAGGCGATTGCAGAGTTCGCTCGTTGCCCCGCAGCAGAATAAAGAGCTGACTCGCCAAACAAGGATCCCTCAGGAAGGATGTCGATTACGGCTTCGCGACCAGTTTCAGTCTCGATGCGACAGAGTTTTATTCGGCCATGAACGATCGCATACAGGCAATCCGCCGGTTCACCGGCACGGTAGACAAAACGACGGCGCCGGAAGTCGAGCACCACGGAATTGCGCGCCATCTCGCTAACAAGGTCATCGTCCAATGTTGAGCCAAAATCCAGGCGGCGGATTATTTCGGCGCGGTCTTCGAACGTTAAATCCCGCGCGCGTTTCTGTTCCTGCAGGGCATTCATCTCCATGTCCTTTTGGGCATCGAGTTACCGTTTCCAGCTTGAATTGTTACGGCAGCGTACAGCTCTTTGTTCAAAGTGGTCCTGCGGGTTTGTTTTACGACGATTTGTGTAAGGAAACCCGCGCGATGTTTTCCCCGGGCTTGCTATTTTCTCGATTGTGTTCGTTTGACGATGCTTAGGGCGAGTGCCGGCTAATGAACTATTAAACCGAGGTTCGAACTTTAGCATGAAGTGTTTAACAGCGCAAGATCAATAAGGTCCAACATTCTCGTTTCTTATGGAGTCAAAATCCAACATCCTCGTCGTCGACGATAACCCCGATAAATTGAGCCTGATCGAGGCGGCATTGTCCCTCGCAGGCTATAACGTAACCACGGCAACTGATGGTGAGGAGGCGCTTGCCGCCATCGAATCCTATCAGCCTGACCTGGTGATAACCGACGTCATGATGCCGCGTATAAACGGCTACGAGTTGGCCCAGCGAATCAGGGCCAATCCGGTTACGAAATTCATTCCGGTCATCATGCAGACGGCAGCGGGTCGCCGCTCTGAGGACTTGCGCAGGGCCTCCGAAGTCGGAGCCTTGGGCTACATCACTGACCCGACAGATCTCGATCTTTTACTGGCCCGG
>Ga0157372_10006377_pt1 | contig 12549 bp, 12 predicted proteins | sample C55metaG_FD_115307 | JGI IMG/M metagenome (GOLD analysis project Ga0157372, IMG submission 115307) | Corn rhizosphere microbial communities from Kellogg Biological Station, Michigan, USA - C5-5 metaG | ecosystem: Host-associated > Plants > Roots > Rhizosphere > Soil | place: USA: Michigan... | reverse complement strand
TTATTTCGCTGTGTTTGTCTCAGTGATAGCAAAGAGTTTTGCGTACCCGACGGCTAAGGCGACTGATTAACTTGGTGAAGCTGCAAATTTTGAAACCGTCGAGGCCGAGATCAAGGACATTGACGGTACATCGGTGAGAGTCGCGACGCCTGCGGCGCTGTACCGACTGAAGAAGGGAACCATTCGCTTGCAAGACCAGGCAGATACAGCAACGCTGCGCGAACGGTTTAACTTAAAAGATGAAAAATGAGATGCGAGTGCAGAAGTTTCGCTCTATTGAGGAAATGAACAAGGCGCCTGAGCCCTCGTCTCAAGAACCGCCATTTGAGCGTTTCGTCCGACTCTGTGCTCAGTATTGGGCAATCGCGCCAAAGCGATATCCGCATGGCGTCTTCAAGTTTCGCAGCATTGAAGAGGCGCAGAAGGCACGTCTCAAACACTTGTCCTGATCAGCCCAGAGTTCCGGTTTCAACGGCGGCTCCTATTGCCGCTCTTACGTTAGGCCAGGGAATAGGAGGACTTCCGACGTATTTATGACTACGCTACCATCGGCAAGGCTTTGAGCATTACGTCACCACCGACATGTAACTGATTCTGGCAATGCGGGACGACCGCGAACGACCGGATCTCCCTACGGCTTCCAGGGCTCCATAATATAGATCTTCTGCCGGGCCGGCTTGTCGGGAGTTGCGGGCCATTCGAGAACGGCGCGCCACGTGCCGTTGGATTGGCGCTCGAATCGAAAACGGTTCATCTTACCCGGAACCGCTGGAACAAACTGAATATAATCGGCTGTGATTTCGCTTGCTGCCGAGCGTTTGTCTCCCTCGCCTTGTCCAAATTCACCATTCTCAAGCTCAAATCGGTCAGGCTCGCCTTTAGGGGATCCATCGGCGTTCAGCCCTTCAACCACCAGCGCCGTTTTCTCGATCTTGTAACGCTCGTAGAATGGTTTGTCACCATCCATACCTCGCCAGGTGCCTTCGATCCATTTGAGCTTCGCAATGTTAGCAGCCGTGAATTTGTTCGACGGCCTTTCGCTGTTCGCAACTTGTGCATTTGAACAGGCTGCAGCGATAAATGAAACGGTGATGACGGCAAGAACGAGCGTTGTCTTTCGCATGACGCCCGTTAGTATCATCGCTGATACTCATCCATGCAAGGTAGAGAGCTTTCTCATATCGCGTCGGCGAGAATAGCAACTGCTTCATCCGGTGTCCCCGTTCCACCTTGCATTGCCGATGCGAGCGTGGCGTACACGTCACTCCAGGCTGCTTCCACATCGGGTGTGAAGGCGTCGCCCAAGCCTTTCCGCAGCGTCCAAAGAAGCGCCTGTCCAACTGTGCCGTAATCTCTGTCTCGAACCCCATAGCTGACGTGTCGTGTGCCAAGCGATCGCACCACCGGCAGAAGTTGCTCCAACCGGTCAAGACTGTTGACCGCAAGTCCGAGCATTTGCATTAGCTTACGGCCTTGCTCGGTAAGATTTCCTTTGAAGAGCAATTCCAGATCGTGATCGAGTTCGAAGAGTCGCGCGTAGAAGAGTTGGGCAGCGGTCTCAGCGATCGGGGCGACCTGCTTGAAGCTATCCTGAACCAGTTTGATCTGTTCATTGGTCATGATGACGTCCTCCTGATTTATCTGTCAGCACCACGGGTGCGATCTTCTCCGCTCTCGTAAGCTGGACGGCTTTGCTGGTCACGCCGTGTTTATTAAGGCGTAAATCATTCGTGATTTGGATCATCACTGGCGTTGAAAAAGCAAAATACTACTCACTTGGGTGGGTAACTGGTCCGTCATACTGCAGGTGGCAAGATACGTATCAGGCGAGTTCTTCCGCCGTAAAGGCGTTGAGGATCATGATCTTCTGCCAGATCTTCCGTGATAGGCCGGTGGTTAAGTCCTCCACCTCATTGACTGCGGCGAGAGCGACCGGGTCGTCGAACTTCTGCACGTATAACGCGGCAATCTTACCGATGAGCGAAAGCATTTCGCTGCAGTAGTCCAGGTACCTGATCAGTTCGGACCCGCGCAGAGTCCGCTTCGGCGATGAAGCCGTCTCCTGCGCGTGCGCGCGTAGTCGTTCGGGGTCCTTGGTTAACTGATGCATGTCGATGACGTGGGCCAACGCCCTCAGTTCGTGAATTGCTTTCAGTGCGCGCTTGCGTTTTATTCGCACCTCGACTGTGACCAGGAACAGGGCCGCCGCACCGAGCAGAATCGTGATGTTAAGTGCAGCCTCCAATCCCTGCACGAGCCCCACCAGCTCAAATCCGCCGCGCGGCCATGCGGCATGGGTCAGGATGATGACCAGCCCGCCGGCCATAATGATCAGCAGGATACAGGTGATAATTCGGAGCAATCGCTGAGGCTTAGCGATCCACGCGGAGCGCTCTTGCGATTCTCCGGCGATTGTCAACAATTCGCGGCAGACGTTGCCGAGGCCGGAGTTAGGGAATCTCTCATCGATTCTTCGACAGAGCGTCCCGATGGTGTCAACAATTTTTTCTGAGTCCAGACTTCGATACATTAGAATCACTCGTCCATTTAGTGCCCAATTGAGAGGTTTTGGTTAAGTCAGTGGACCATATTCTAACCCCATACGCCAACGCTGTTCGGGATAATTACTTTTGGCTGGCGCGATCGACGATTCGGAGGAGAGTTCGGACTGCGATTCCGGTTGGACAGTGCGTTTGGGAAATTGACACGCTACGAAAAATCCGTATGCTTGGGAGCATGTTGATTCGAATCCGCGAACGAAATGTGGAAGGTCCACGAGCGTACCTACCTGATTCGCGGATGAATTCGTAAATTTCAACACTCAGTTTTTAGAACATTAGTTGCCGTGAACCAGCGTTAGCAAACGCTTCGTTCGCGGTTTTTCTTTTTAGAACCCCGCCAGGACCCTCCGCAAAAAATCGCGTGTTCGTTTCACCACAAATTTCCGGAGGTGAAACATGGAAACACGGCAGCACAAACGCATTTCTCTAGCGCAGAACTTCTTGAGAAGTCCTAAGCTGGCCCACCGACTGGTTGCGATGAGTACGATTGGGCCATCCGACACGGTTTACGAGATTGGCCCAGGAGACGGGATAATCACGGCGGCGCTCGCAAGAGTCGCTGCACACGTCACCGCGATCGAAAAGGATCCCGAGCTCGTTTGCCGTCTGCGTACGCGATTTCGTCTGCTCGATAACGTCGAAATAGAGGAAAGGGATTTTCTTTTCTACTCGTTTCACACTCGGCTCTCGGAATACAAGATCTTTGCAAACATTCCATACAACAGTACGGCCCAGATCCTGCGCAAGATCCTTTATGAGCGATCCAAACTAAGCGAAGGTTATCTGATATTGCAGAAAGAGGCAGCGGAGAAGTTTTCAGGATGTCCGAGAGAGACTTTGTTCTCGATCCTGGTCAAGCCATTTTTCGAATTCCACATACTGACACGGTTAAGACGCACCGATTTCCGGCCCATGCCACACGTCGACTCCGTGTTTCTATCGATCAAGCGACGCACCACGCCGCTAATAGAAGCGCAAGACGTCATTCCCTACCGCGAGTTTGTTCGCTACGGCTTTGGGAGATGGAAACCGAATCTCAAACTGGCATTTAAGAACGTCTTTACGTACAAGCAATGGAAACGTCTGGCGCGCTCGCTCGATTTTCCATTGAATGCCACGCCCACCGAATTGAGTCTCGAACAATGGTTGGGTTTGTATCACGGTTTCAGAAACAGGCGGAGATAGGAAGTATCATCATAAGGACTAATGCGCCAGCGTGGCCTTGCGTCTGTTTATTTCCGCAAGCAGGGTGGAAGCGTACGATGCGTTGAGCGATCGTAGCTCGCTGTATGTCTGCTGGGCTTCGTCCATTCTCGTTCTGTCGACGTAAAGCAACCCGAGCTCCAACCGCGCATCGACGTTGCCGGGCCAGACTTTGACAGCTTCTTTGTAGGCCGCTTCGGCGGCTTTCCATTTTTTCTGCTCCCGAAAGCTGTCGCCGAGATCCAGGAAATTATCAGATTCGACCGAGGCGGGATTCTTTGAGTTAGCCGGTGTTGTTTGACGTTTATGACGACCCACCCGGGGTGATGATGGAGCCGGTTTGTTCTCGGGTTCTCTTCCAGTTGCTTTGGGCAGTCGTTGGGCCAGAGTCACAGGTGTGACTGCCAGCCCGCAAGCCAAAAATACCACGACCAAAAGCAGTGTCTGTAAAGTCCGGAGAACCATTCGTGGCACGCAGAATAAACCCAAACAGTCCGGTCTAACAAGATCGGTCCAGGCGATGTGTTCAGGCGGGTGTTTCAGCATTGCTCGCGTGGACCAAAGTTGTTAGAATCCCGACCCATCTGTTCTTCTTGCTAGGCTCGCCACACTCGAAGGCAAACGCACCATTGCCGCATTCCGGGCGGGCAAACTATTTCGGTCCTTAGTAATTGGGCCGGCAAACGGCTTTTTACCCGACATGAGAGAATGCCCCGCCTGTTTTAGTTGTTATGACGACACAGTTACTCAGTGTCCGACTGACAGGTGTTCGACATTCCACTCGTTGCCCGGCAGCGCTGCGCTGGATGGTAAGTACATTCTTGAACGCCGGCTCGGTGAAGGCGGAATGGGAGTTGTCTACAAGGCGCATCATAAATTCCTGAAAACCACTCGCGCCATCAAGACAATCAAACCCGATCTCATAGGTAACGACACATCGTTCGTAAAGCGGTTTCATCAGGAAGCGATGGCCGCAGCCGCCATTGGTCACCCCAACATAATCGCGGTCCTGGATTACGGACTGCTGCAAGAAAAAATACCTTACATCGTGATGGAATTTGTTGAGGGTGTGTCTCTCGAGACCTTGATAATCGACAAGGCGCGATTCACTCCTGAGGAAGCACTTGAATACATGCAAGTGATAACTTCGGCAGTCGCCGCTGCCCACAAACACGGCATCGTTCATCGCGACCTCAAACCACTCAACATAATGATCGAAGCCGGCGGGACGGTGCGCGAGCAGATTCGCATCCTCGATTTTGGTCTTGCCAAGATCAAGTCGAGTGACCTGTTTGGCTCTTTCGTCGCCGCCAAAACGGTTGGAATCGTTGGTTCGCCTGCTTACATGGCGCCGGAGCAATGGTCCGGTGAAGAGACTGATCGAAGGTGTGATGTTTACAGCCTTGGCATAATCCTCCACGAGATGCTGACGGGAGACGTACCTTTCAAAGGTTCCAACATTCCGTCCATCATGAAAAAGCATTTGATGGCTTCGCCGCCTCCGCTGGCAACTCCCGGATCGGGCATATCGCCGGAAGTTGAGAAGGTGGTCCATCGCGCTCTGGAGAAGCAGCCTGAGACGCGTACGCCGTCCGTGGAGGAATTCATCGCGGAGCTCGAACAGGCGGTGCTCCATCCAGCGCCGGCGAAACCCAAGGCAAAGAGACGCAGCCAAGCCAAAGCCACAACGGGCACTCGGCGTCGGAAAACAAATCCAATAGCAACCGATGATTCAGATTCTTCAGGCGCTCGTGTAAATGTAGAAGCTGTCGTGCCAGTCTTTGCTCAGGATGTGAACACGGTCCAGAATCCAGTTCCGCAAAGCGAGAGTGACATAGCAAAGTTACCATCCTCTTTGCCTCTGCCATCGACCAAAGAGCCGGAGTTGGCCAAAGCAAGTGAACCAGCAGTTCGCAAGGCAGAAGAGAGCGCGTCTTCCGAAGGTAATGGAAACGGAAATGCGCCCCCTCCAAACAAAGTTCCTATTCCTCCGCGAACTGATCAACGATTACCCGGCCGTGTAGCGATCAGCCAGCAGAGCCTTGTTGGAAACTTTTTTAAAAAACGATTTGCCGCACCCGTAGTCGGGGGCGTCGTGCTCCTCGGCTTGATTGTTCTTTCCGCGTTTCTCTATTCCCGGAAAGGAGCGGAGCCTCCTGGTTTGCAGGTGCAAGCTACAAGTGCAGCCAACACGAAGCGCGAGATGGTTTTGATCGAAGGCGGCACTTTCCTAATGGGCTCGAATACCAGTGGGGAGGAACAGAAAGGAGAGCACGCAGTTACGGTGCCGTCTTTTTACTTAGATAAGTACGAAGTTACTAACGCTGAATATGCCGAGTTCATTAAAGATGCCCGCAAACCGCCGCCGGTGATCGAGCGGGGAGTGAAGGCAGAATACTGGCAGCCGTGGAACGGCAATAATCCGCCATCGGGCCGTGAGCGCTGGCCCGTGACCAATGTCTCACCCAAAGATGTCGAGCTCTTTGCAGCGTGGCTCTCGAAGCGCGACGGGGTCGTCTACCGATTGCCTACTGAAGAAGAATGGGAGTATGCGGCTCGTAATGGCTCCAGGAATTCTTTGTTCCCGTGGGGAAACTCATGGGAAGAGGGACGCGCCAATATCAATCAAAAAAAGAGTCCCGCAGAGGTGGGCTCCTTTCCTTTGGGCGCAACTCTGACAGGAATACAGGACATGGTTGGCAACGTGTGGGAATGGACGTCGTCGAAACCACGTTTTTACGACGACACAATTCCCTTGGTCAAAAATGCGCGTGTGCAAAGGGGTGGTTCGTTCTTCGAGAAGATGAAGACTGATTTTCACAACGCTACCGATCGCTCCTGGTACGGTGACGAAAACTTCAAGTTTCCCACGATCGGCTTTCGGCTTGCTCGTGATCGAGAGTAGCACCGTCAACCGTGTTCTCTGTGCAACCTCTGTGTTCTCTGTGTCTCTGTGGTTAACGAATTCACAGCAATAACTCACCACAGAGACACAGAGAACACAGAGGTGGCACAGAGAAGACTAATCTCAAAGCAATGCACGCAAAGCGAAAGTTCAACTCCCACTGGATGGCTTATCTCCTGCCGGTGCTGCTCGTCCTCTCTTTTGCCGAAATAAGAAACTACGCTGAGGAAACGGTTGTAGTTATTACTGACCATCACCCGACGGAAGCTCACCCCATCTATCTGATTGCCGTTCCACCTCAGGAAAAGATGGCGCCCCGCCCTTTGAACGTTCCCGTTGTATCTGCGCGGAAGGCGCCGGCAAAGAACGACAGCACGAATGATCCTCAGTTGCCGTTTCCAATGTCTGCCGCTCAGGCCGTGCGAATTGGTAATGGGCTCATTGAGGACGCAGACGCGCAAACGGCCCTCATGTATTTGGAGTACGCCAGGAAACAGGATCCCAACTCAATCGAAATGTTGATTGGCCTGGCGCGGTGTTACTACGAGCTCCGTCGTGACGACGAAGCACTCAAACTCTACCTGGAGGCAATCGCACGGAATCCGGATGTTTGGGAAGTCCAATATTATGTGGGCCGGATCTATCTTGAGAACGGAAGGTATACGGAAGCGGTTGGACCACTTGATAACGCACTCAAGTTGAAACCTGAAGACCCAAATACGATCAGCAGCTTAGGCGTGGCGTTAAGCAAATCAGGTAGAAGTACAGATGCCATCCCCTACCTCACTCGCATTACAGCCTTGAAGCGCTATATCAAGGAAGACTTTTACTATCTTGGAGAAGCCTATGCGAACGATCAGGAGTGGTTGAAGGCGGCACAAGCTTTTAAGGACGGTGCAGGTCTCGGAGGTCTCGATCCGAACGGATATTTCTACTGGGCCACGATGCTCTTCAATGCCGGCAAGTTGGATGAAGCTCTCGATGGTTACAGGCAAGCCAGAAACGTCGACTATTCCGTGAGTCATGCGGAGACATTCCGGTATCTGGCGGAGATTAACAGACTTCGTGGAATGCCAGACAAAGCACTGGGTCACTATCAATCGTTTTTGCAGCGAGAGCCGAATGACGTCGAGGCGCTTTTTCAGGCGGGTTACATCAGTTTCAAGCTGAATCAGTTGGACCAGGCGAAAGACTATTTTCGAAAACTGATAACAGTCGATCCAAAACATGCAGGCGGTGCTGCTAATCTCGCTGCCTTGGAAGCTCGAGAAAACGAAATCCATGCCGGAAGAAATGAGAAGACGCCAGGCATCACGCTGCGCGAAGTTGTTCAGGCCAATCCCAATAGTGTTGAAGCTCACGTTAACCTGGGCGCCCAGTTGATTACTGAAAGGGTTTACCCGGAAGCGTTGTCGATCCTTAAGCAGGCAGTCAGTCTGCAACCCAACTCACCCGCAGCTCAATATGATCTTGGATTGGCCCAGCTCTATGAGAAGAGATACGAAGAGGCAATAGCCTCGAATAGAAAGGCGCTCGAACTCAAGCCCGAGTGGGCGGATGCTTATAACAATCTGGGACTTGCGTACGCAGGTTTCGGTCGCTGGCAGGAGGCGGTAACAGCTTATGGCGAAGCGTTGCGTCTCATCCCCGACTACTCCGGTGCTTTACATAATCTGGGCGTCGCATATGTCAGGCTTGGACAAAACTCTACCGCGCGAGAGGTGGTTGCCAGGTTACGCCCATTGAACTTTGATTTGCAGGCTCGCTTGTGGCAAGAAATCCTCGCGGCTGAACGCCCGGCAAACGTGGCTGCCGTACCAGCACCAACTCCCGCAGCGCCGCCCCAGACGTCGTCGACTCAAACATCGTCACCGGAAACATCTCCGGGCGATTCAGACCACCGGGTCGAAAAAGAATCCACTTCGAACAGGGTTGCCGACGAAGAATGTCCGAGTCCAATCTACCTGCGATCTGATGTTACGCAGATGGCATCCATGAAGGAGCAGCTGCAGGTGCCGTACACGGCTGAGGCAGTTCAAAACAAAGTGGAGGGGAAAATTGTTTTGCAACTCGTCGTGTGCAGCGACGGCCGTGTGTCGGATGTCAGGACTAACGAAGCATTGCCTTTTGGGTTGACTGAACAAGCCATTGAGGCGATCAGAAAAGTACGTTTCCAGCCTGCCTTACTCGGCACGCAGCCGGTGTCGGTCAAGACCAAACAAACGTTCACCTGCACCCAGCAGGTGTGCACGGCGCTCTCACCTTAGCCGGAAGGTCACGAGTGGTTGGGAAATAGCGGAACTCACTCGTGATTAGTGCCCGCCGGTTTAGACGGGCTGGTGTGCTCGTTGGAAGTAGCTCCTGTGTTTCCGGCCGGCAAAGCGGCTGTCGCTGCCTTCTTATATCGCAAGTACATTTCGAGTAGCGCTTTGATCAACGCATCATCCGAAGTGAAAAATCCATGCTCGAATGAGCGGTCTACTGTTGGGATCGTGAAGATTGCTTTCCGTGCATCCGCGATCCAAAAATAGATTGGCATGTGGAGCACAATTTGTCCGGCGCCCTGCAGGTAGGGTTCACTAAGAAGTCGCTCATCCAGCGCATGCAAGTAATCAATCACCTCCGTTATGGTTGCATTATGCGGATTCGCATGGCCCATATTGCGTAGAAACCTCGATACCTTCTCACTTTTCTCTTCGTCCTTAGCCCAGTCAACCCATTCCTGGCCGGCGAATTGGTCGGAAATATTCTTTTTGCGCGTCGCGGCGTCAAGGCATGTGAAGTCGATATTCACATTAGCCCGCTTCTGCCGCTCAATAGCTTGCTGGTACTCGAGCGCTTTTGCTGGATCCGAGAACTCGCCGTAGCCAGGATAGTCGCAGAAGATAACCAGGCTGTCCCGAGCGCCGTTGACGAGGTCGACGATGTCTTTAAGAAAGCGCGGAAACTTGCCAAGATATTGCGTCGAAATTGAACTCTGGACAGCCCTGAGATTCGCGAGGGCACGCCTGATTTCGACGACGTGATAGATTCCAACGACAAGAGCTACAACCCCGAGAAATACGCCGATTAGTTCCATAGAGGGCTCCTATGATTGGCATGAGGTTCATAGATCGTGAGCATCGTGTGAGCGATGCGCGCAAATTGTTATCACCAGCTACAAGAGCTGTCAATAGTGGGCAGACGGTCTTCCTCTGCGGCCCTCTGCGTCCTCTGCGTCCTCTGCGTTGAAGTTGTCATTAACGCAGAGAACGCAGAGATACGCAGAGGGCCGCAGAGAAGGCATCACTTTTGGACTTTTTGTGCAAAGCCCCGCCGGAATTATTTCAACATCACAACACTGCTGCCAGCAGTGCTTCGCGCGTGGCTGTGTCGGCACGCCCACTCGCTGTGAGTCCCTTTTGCTGTTGAAATGCGGTAACGGCGGTTTGGGTCTTTGGTCCAAAAACACCATCGACTTCTTTGAGCGGTTGCAGGAGTTTTAATAGATAGAGTTGCGCCTGCACCTGGCGCACGTGTCGTGGATTGTGGAAAACTTCTTCTTCATCGCGATCATTGAGAGCTACTTCCGGAAACTCCTCCGAGGGTGGTGGCATGGGCCCGGGAAACGAGTCAGGGTATAGAAGCTTCATGCCCTGAGCAAAAGTGTATCCTTCAGTCATTTGGTAATGCCAAAACTCGCGCTTCTTCCAAATGGTCTGCCATCCCTTCTGCGCACGAATGCGATGCCAGCCTAAAGCCTCAGCTATGGACGTGAAGTCGCAGTAAAATTTTGGCGAACCACCGTTGGGCGCCATTAACACGCCCAGCGTTCCATCCTGCTTCTCGCACTTCAGAAAAGTTCGGAAATAGGTGATCCCGTTACGTGGGTCTCTGATTACTACGAGTCTTGAATCCTCCTGGTTGTAATCGAAAGCATCGCCGCACATATGCCGCGAGCTGTTGGAAACACCAGGCTCGTTCGTGTGAAAATTTTCAGGCCTCATCATATCGCCGAATTTTGACAAGAAGTCGAAGCCGGCCGCTTTGATGATCTTGTTGCGCAAAACTATAAACTTGGCCGCTGCTCTGTTGGTACGCAAATATGGAAGCCCATCAAGTTGAATGTTAGTGATCAGCGTTGTAGATGGACTCGGTGATGGGGGAGGCATAATGTTTTCCTTTCCTTAATTGCTAGTTGACGGGGAATCGCGCAGCCCGCGCATCAGGTTAACATCCTTCTTCTTCGCTCTGTGGATCAGTGTCTGCGTCCGGCTCAACGTTGTCGAGTGGATTGCTACCAGCAGGTGTGTCCACAATGGTTACGTCTGAGGGATCGGTTTGCCGTTCCGGAATCTTGAACCCGACGTACGTTCCCGCGCTGATTCCCATCAAGGTGAGTAGCGTGTCGCTGAATTGAGGCATCGTGAGACTAGTCCAGACTGAATACATAAAGATCAGGCCAAGCACGATGGTCCAAACCACGATCTGAAAACGATGGAATGTCACTCCATTGACGTCGCTGAGGAGGTCCACGATGGGCCCTCCAGATACTGGCTTCTGCAGGCCTGAAGCTGCGTCGTTCACTTGCGCTCTGACTTGCTCCAACTCGGCCTCCAGTGTTGCTAGTTCCGTGCGCTTCGAAGCAAGGCTGGCGGCCAGGCTTGGGTCTCCGCCCACCGCGATTTTTTCGGCCTCGATTATCGTTGTTTTCAACTCGGCGATTGAAGCGATAAGTTTGGCCTCTCTGGGCTTGAGTGTCTCTAAATCACTATCGCTACTTTCGCGTTTGTTCGCATCCACCATCGCTGCCCCAAGCGCTGTGCCCGTCCCGATCCCAAGGAGGACCAGCGATGAGGAAGTGATTGTGTCCAGGTCCCACGTGACCAACCCAATGAAGAGGAAGGAGCCAAGGATTATGAAGAACCACCAGGCGACCTGCGCGCGGGCCAGACTGTAGGGACGTTTAAGGGGACCGCCGATCGGGTTGGGTGGACCAGAGTCACGAATGATTGTCGTTTTATATGCAGCGAACAGAAAACCGAGGACAATAAGCACAAATAGAAAGACACCGAGCTTGAGTAGAGGCTTTGAATAGACCCGCAGCGAAAAAGGTTTAGCATCCGCCACCGGGAACTTGCCCTCTGGACCAACAGTAGCATTGAGCGAAACGGTCTCGTCTTTTGGCCGCGCTAAGAAGTTTTGCCACGCATCGCGCGAGTCTGAATCTCGTCTTAGTCGAAAATGAAGCTCATCGAGATTGCGGTCGATTGCAAAAGGATGAAGCTTTTTTATTTCGACCTGGTTTAGAAACAATACAAAGGCCTTCGGGTCGATCCGTTCCTGCGCGGGCACTCCGTTTTTCGGATTTTCCTGGCGGGCGAGTTCTTCTTTCAAACAGTTCACTGTGACGACAATTTCGTCGCCGAGCCCTGCGGCGCCGCCATCCGGAACCGTCACGTCCTTTATCGAAAGCGTGAATGGCGTCGGACTTGGTGTCGGACTTGGTGTGGGTTTCTCGGGTGCATCCCCGGACTCCGCTGTCTCGGATTTTTTAGCAGCGTCGGCCTTCTTCGTATTATTAGCTGGAGGTGTCTCCGGCGACGGGGTGCTGACGGGGCACTGTGCTTGAACTTTCGAACTAAGAGCCAGCAAGAGCATTATTGAGACAAGAAGAATCTGAGCGTAATGAAGGCTATGCCGGTAAGTTTTGGGGGTGGTCATCAAAGTTGCTCCTTCGATAGTTAGCGAAAGCACTTGGCTTTGCACAAAAAGTCCGCTGCACCGTGATTTCTCTGTGCAACCTCTGCGTCCTCTGTGTCTCTGTGGCGAGTTTTGGCTGCAACTCGTCAACCACAGAGACACCGAGGACGCAGAGGTTGCACAGAGAAGAGCGATCTG
>Ga0157372_10006376_pt1 | contig 12552 bp, 11 predicted proteins | sample C55metaG_FD_115307 | JGI IMG/M metagenome (GOLD analysis project Ga0157372, IMG submission 115307) | Corn rhizosphere microbial communities from Kellogg Biological Station, Michigan, USA - C5-5 metaG | ecosystem: Host-associated > Plants > Roots > Rhizosphere > Soil | place: USA: Michigan... | reverse complement strand
ATCTTGGCGTGATGCGCGAAGACGGATGCTTGCGCATCACGGGACGTTCGCGCGATGTGATCATTCGCGGCGGGGAGAATATTTATCCGCGCGAGGTGGAGGAGTTTTTATACACACACCCGAAGGTCTCAGAGGTGCAGGTGGTGGGGATTCCGCACGCGCGGCTGGGAGAGATTGTAGTGGCGTGGGTGCGATTGCATCCCGGGGCCCAGGCTACGGAGGGACAGATTCGCGAGTGGTGCCAGGGGCAGATTGCGTACTACAAGATTCCCGAGCACGTGCGATTCGTGAATGAGTTTCCGGCGACTCTGTCGGGGAAGATTCAGAAGTACAAGATGCGGGAGTTCGAGGTGGAGGCACGCGGTCTGCAGGATGTGGCAAAGACGGCGACGGCGTAGGTGGAGTGAGAGTCCGCTAAGGGCCGGGAAACGCTTGCGGCGCTTCGGGGTCGGCAAATCGGAAGTGATCGCCGACGAAGCTGAAATGAAGAAGAGAAATGAATGGTCGGGACGGGCAGATTTGAACTGCCGAATGGCTCGGCGTGCGCCTCGCCCCCCTCGCAGGCCTGAGTGGCGCACTTGCTGCGCAAGTGCAGGTTGAGGCGCTTCGGGGTCGGCAAATCGGAAGTGATCGCCGACCGAAGCTGAGATGAAGAAGAGGAATAAATGGTCGGGACGGGCAGATTTGAACTGCCGACCCCTCGCACCCCAAGCGAGTGCTCTACCAGGCTGAGCACAACATCTTTGACATCAATGATTTACAGGATTTGCCTCCGAATTTTACCCCTCGCTTCGGAGACAAGGAAATGGGATTTTCTGATTTTATTCGTGAACGCCAACTGCTCTCTAACGTCTCGCCCTCAACCCTGGAATGGTACAAACACAGCTTCAAATGGCTGGAGACGGACGCACCGACACAAGACGACCTGAAAGCGGCCGTGCTCAAGATGCGTGAGAAGGGGCTACGTGCCACCGGCTGCAATTCCGCCATCCGCGCCATCAACGCTTACGTGCACTGGGTCAACGCGGGGCCGGACGTGAAGTGTGGTCCCGCGTGTAAGCATCCACGAATCGCGCAATTGAAAGAGCCGCAGAACGTGCTCCCCACTTTCACCGATAAGCAGATCCGCTCGCTGGTGGAGTGGAAGCCTAAAGGCAAACTTGAGCGGCGGCTTCATTTGATCCTGCTCTTCCTGTTCGACACCGGGGCACGGATTGGCGAAGTGCTCAAGCTGCGCGTCACTGACATCAACCTTGATGACTTGCTCGTGACGCTGGACGGAAAGGGCAGCAAACAGCGTGTGGTTCCCATCAGCTTTGAGTTGCGAAAGGCCATCCACCGCTACGTGTACGATTTCGACCGCAAGCCGGAATCGCTGCTCTTTGCTACATCGGCAGAGACGGCCCTTCACCGCCGCAACGTGCTGCGTTATGTGAAGCGGCTTTGCCTCTCAATGGGATTCACCGCACCAGGGCGCACACTCCACGCAACCCGGCACACCTTCGCAACCGGCTATTTACGCAAGGGCGGAAACGTCTTCTGCTTGCAGAAAGTGATGGGCCATTCTGACTTGGAAACAACGAAGCGATACGCACACATGACCACGGCGGACCTGCAAGCGGTGCATGAACGACTGACTTTGTTGTCAAGATCGAACTAAACGAGCGGCTTGATGGCGGACGCTTGCAACGCTTGCTTGGATGCTGTGAGATGAGCAGGAACAGCAACAATCGGCGTGGCAGCGGCTGCCCTTCGTGCTCGGCGTCCGGAGCAATCGGCCATGCGGTGAAACAAAACGGCACCCGCGACTCGCGACGCGGCGTACCCGGTGGAAGCTTCATGGTGGCTCACTCCGAAGTGCGCGCGCGCGAAGTTTTGTATTCCTTGTATCCAGAGTTGCAGAATGGATGCGTGAAAGCGTGGTTGAAGAGACTTCCCGTGCCGCCATCTATCTGCCTTACATTGTGATCTTGAGATCGACACGAGGGTGGCAGTCGCGCGTCGCACTCTTTGCATCTTTCCCGATTTTCTAGGATGGACCTCAGAACTGCTGCAAGTTGTACTGTCTTCGAGAATCTCCTTCTTTTGGTGATGGTTTCGGTGGGAAGATTCGACACATCATTGAGGGCTTTGAGCTTTTCTTCTTGTCTCAATCGAGAAACGATCTCTTCCTCATTGCGATTCCCAGAAACAAAACATTCGAAGACGATTTGGAACATGGTAAGAACCGCATCAAGTGGTCTCGTTCCGCCGCCTTTTGTGTGGACTAGCTGATTAATAAAATCCTTGTGGGTGACTAGAAACTCTTCGAAGTCTCGGCGCACCGAGGTGAATGCTATCAGCTTCTTTTTTTCCCTTAATTCCTCGGCGAATCGCATAGAAGCTAAAAATGCGGCTGGGTGAAATTTCCCGGTTGCGCCGTATGCGTACACCGCTGGGTCAAAGCCCAGAGAGCCAGAGTCGTGTTTTCCGTTGTCGCTTACTAAGGCTCCCACTTCTTTCACGCGATTGAGGTACTGAATAGTCAACGAACCATCCACGTCATCTGGAAGCCTGACTTCAGAATTGGCCTTCGGCTTCTTTGCCCTGGACTCCTTCCACATGGAGTCAGTGATGCCGTTGAAGATGTTTATCATGTCCAGGACCATCTCGAAAGCATCACTTGAGTAGGGGATTCCCGCTTTCGGGATGTCTGGGCTCTGAGTTCCCATATCAACGATTTGACCGAAGATGATTCTGTACACTTCGTCCGATAGTGTCTTGATTTCGTTGGCACGAGCCATTTTGTCGAAATATGGGGTACCGAAACGCATCAAGGCACGCGCCGCTATCGTGTTGGGTTTCGCCCGCGCTCTCAATACGTCCAGGTCTGTTGGGTCGATCTTGGCCGGATTCTCATTGATTTTGACGAATGATCTCTCGGCGGTTTCGGCGTCTCCCGTTACTTCCTGAATTGGAGGTTGCACCGTGGCAATGGCGCGTCCCCGGCGTATCTTTTCAGTTGGATCCTCCGGAATTGGATTGAGTCCTGCACGATATACAGATTCGTAGCTTCCTACCCTCGCGTTCATCAGCTCTCTTGTCGCTTGATCAAGTCTCACTTGTGCCGGAGAGATGTCACCCTCATAGAATTTGCGTGAAAGTGAACCGTTGCCGTAGTCGTCATTCACCCAGGCCACAAGCGCGCTGAGACGGTGCGCCCCATCGATAATAAAGATCTTTCCGCTTACCCTTGAGTGCCAGAGGATGAGGGCTGGTACGAGAGCGCCGTCCAAGTAGCTTTCAACCAAGGACACAATCATTTCTGATGTCCAGTTGTTTGTTGGGCGCTGAAATGCAGGCTTCCGCAGCACAGAGAAATACATTCGATTTGGTGCTAGTTCCTCAATCTTGAAAAGCGGCTTCGAATTGACGCCGTCTTCGGTGTCAGCCGATTCAAAGTCTTCGCGACGTATCAGGGCGTCAAGGTTTACCTGATGTGTAGGCATTATCTGCGTAACCCCGGGCAAGAGAGATGGCTAATCATAGCCCACCGCTCGGCCCAACAGCGTGGCCCGGTTCGTAGATCCGGTCGGATGGAGGGTTGACGGGCCGGGGGCGGGGTCGCATGTCGGGAAGAGGCCCGCTATAGGGCGCCGCAATCGGCGATGTTACATACGGTAACAATTCCCGAAAATCAGAGAAAATGTGGCTTTTCTGCCATACTTCTGGGTTTTTCGCCAGCCTGAGCCGCCGTGATAGTGGGAGGAGCTACCACCATCAATAAACATAATCTAGGGTCACGTATAGACTCTAACTAAATCAACAGCTTACATTCTGTGAGATTGGCTGTGCCATGAGAGCTGAGAGTCCTCCCAACTCTCAAGGCACGTCCAATCTGCTATGCCGCCTCCGTCAAAGTTGCCCCCGTTGGAGCAAGGCAATGCTTGCCTTTCAGCCTCATCAGGATGCGCCGGTCAGTGGCCCATCTCTTCCAACGGTAGAAAGTGCTTTCCGGCCCGAGTGATTCACAGTACGTGACCGGCTCACCCGGCTTGAAGACGGCCCGCACAGCGGCAGTGACCCGCCCAAACGCGCTGTCTTCCGGGGCGGCATCCGGCTCTGCGGTGAGTTGAAGCCCGCCGCTCTGCCAGATGAAATACATGCGCTCGGCACGTCCGGCACGCGGCAGAATCCAGCAACGCCGGGCACTGTTGGGGTCCTCTTCATTGTGCAAGGACATCAGCACCACGGTTTCAACCTTGCGTGCAAGTGCAGCACTGCCAAACAGAGCATCACGCCCAAAGTACCTGTCCTTTCCTTTCTGCTTGGGCGCTCCCACGGTTGCAAGTACAGCCACGTTGTACCGCGTAGCTATGCGCTGGAGGCTGTCCACAATGGGCGCAACCACGTTCATCTTGTTCATATCGGGTATCCACAAATCCAGGCCCTCGATGAACCAGACCTCAACACCAGGGCAAGCATCAATGCACGCTTGGAGAATCTCTGCGGGCTGCCGCCTCTGTTGCTCTGTGCTCAACCGGATGATGCGCTGCATTGCATCGTCCGTCATGTGCAACGCCTTGGCTGTCCTCTGCATGGCCTTCTTGGAACGGTCATGCAACAGGACGCGGTAGTCGCGCGGCTTGCTGACCTTGTGGCCCCACACGTCCGCGCCGTTGCGGATTTTCTCAAGCAATGGCATGGCCCATGATGTTTTGCCCACACCGGACGGAGCGCCGATAATGGACAGCTCGCCCTTTGGAAACCAGCCATCATTGCCCGGACCTTGAAGGCTCTCAACGAGAAACTCTGTCTCGCCGTCCTCTTCAATGGCATCCTCATCAGCAAAGATGACCGGCGCTTCCTTGGCAACGGCCATGATTGCCCGTCCGATTGTGTTCCCCCGGTAGTCATCCCGTTCCCACTTTTCGCGGTACAGGCCGGACTTCCGAAACTCATCATCAATCGTGACGGGGTTGCAAGCGTGCTTTTTCGCCAACAGACAGCACAAGGCGAAGTCCGCCGCACTGTGATCATCATTGTGGAGGCTGATGTCCCCTGCCATGAGCCGCTCAAGGCGCTCCGCCTCCGAGACGGTCACAGCAACCGTCAGGCCCGCATGGTGCGGCTTTGAGGCTTGCACGCGGTCATAGAGCGTGTTTAGCTCATCCTCTCGCGCAATGATGTCATCGGGCGTCTTCTTCAAATGCCGCCCGGTGAACGTCAAATAGCGGTCTTGGTCGTACAACTCAACCGCCTTGATGCCCGCTAACGGCAGCTTCAGACCCTTGCGACCCCGCAGTGTTCCAAGCACAAGGATGTGGCACCCGGTCCCGCTAGGGCTGTACTCCGCATAGCTGTCCAGGCCAATGACAATCTCCCGTGATTCGGGAGTGAATCTGCCGGTGACAGCATCACAGCAGTTGTCCAGATCTACCCCGGATACATGGATGCCGTCCAACTCACCGAGCACTAGGCCAACGCCGCTGAAGCCCACAGTATTGGCGGAAATTTCAGCGTAGGTAGCCCATGTCTCGGGACGGTTGGACGCGGCCTTTGCTCCATTGATTTGGTAAGGGACCTTGGTGTCTTTGCCGTCGCGTTTTTCAAGACGCCACAGGACCCAACGTTTTTGCAGTTTGAGCGCTTCAATCGTGAGTGTCATTGGAGCCACTCCTCCGCGTGCCAACGGCTTGTCCAGCCGTCAGCTCCAAGGCCGCCGTCAAGACTGCGGTTCTCAGCCCACGTGGGCATCCCCTTGTCTGCCCGGTGAACAAGGGACTCGGCGCACTCCAAGCAAACGTGAAGACGCTCATTCCTCATTTGCAAGACTGGCAGGAACACGTGTTTCCGAGTGTCCGTTGCCAACGTGTGAATGACTCCGGGCTTCTTGCCGCACTTCTCACAGAGTTTTTTCGGCGCGGGCTTGCAACCAACGAAACGGATATATGCCTGTTTCATTTCGCCTCCGCCAGAGCGCCCACAACCTTAGTGACTCCATTGATAGCCTTGGCAATGTTGTTCATGGCCGCAGTGTGTGCCGCAATTGCCAAAAGAAGACGGTCAAAACCTTCATGGAACATTCGGACCTTGATCGCGTGCTCATCCGGGTCACCGTGGAGCGCCACACACACGCCCGGCCAGCTTCCGGTATTTGCGCCGAAGTCCAGGGTTACCGATTCCACGAGAAGACCGTCCTTTATCGCGGAGGTCACGCCCTTAATTGCCTCTGCTACGTTTTCCATACCTGCCTCTTTCCTGTTGGTGATCGTTCATATTGAGCGCACAGGTTCCCGGAGCCGCCTTGGACGGCATCCTTTGGAGCGCGCTTCCGAAGTGCTGTTGGAACTGGGTCCGAGCAGCTTTTCATGCTCGTTCGCGGTGCCATCACTGGCTGCCGCTACCTAGTCCAACGCATCTCAGTGTGCTACGCTTCCCGTGTCATAAAAAGATCACAAATCATGACACAGCTTGAAATTCCGGTGCGGCTCAGATTCTTCCGTGTACCAACCCAGTGGGCTATGCGCATGGTCCTGCCAGAAGAACCAGACCACGAAGCACATTTGTTCGCTTTTCCCACCGTCAATGCTGACGGCTCCCTTGATGCCTTCCAGTTGACCCAGCGAGATGCATGGACATGCCGTGAAGAGTTTCTGAGTCTCCGCGTGGGCGACACTGACGGACTCAGAAATTTTCTGGAGAGCGTGGGCCTTTGGTTTAGCTCGGAGCAAGACCCGATAGGCCATCGGTCAAGGGAGGTCAGAGAGCACTTGAAAGAGGGGAACCCGACTCCAATCACCGTCGCAGGATTGTGGAGGTTCCAGAGGTCACTGAGAGAGTCGTTGCTTAAAAAGAAGGCGTTCAAAGAGACCTACGCACCGGAGGTTGGCCGTCCTTCAACTGGACTTCAACTGCTGAACGAATCGAGAGAAGGTATTGAGTTCCCATTGAGAGTTGAGCTAACCAATGTGGTCGCTGGCGTGGTCACGCTCACAGATGCCTACCGCATGTTGCTTGCAACGGTTTTCTTCGATGTGGCGCGGGGGATTCGCTTCAAGATATGTCAACGTCCGGATTGTCGAAGGCCCTTTCCGCTGGAGAGCAAACACGAGAGAAAATTCTGCTCTCCATACTGCGCTCACTTCACCGCAGTTCGCAGGGCGCGGCAAAAGAAGAAAAAGCGGATTGCGAGCGGCGGTTAGCCTCTTGAATGTGGAGATAGGGTATAGCCCAAGTTGACACTTTCATCTGACACTATTTGTGTCAGAATAGGATTACTTTTTCTTTTTTCTTGACATTCTGTCCGCTTAGTCATAGAGTTTAACTTGACACATGGAGACACCGACATGACGGCAGCGCGGCGGGGCGGAAAGCGAATCGGGTATGTCAGAGTTTCAACGCTGGACCAAAACGAATCGCGTCAGCTTGAGGGCGTCCACCTAGACAAGCGGTTTGTGGACAAGGCAAGCGGCAAGGATACGAAGCGCCCGCAATTGCAAGCGGCCTTGGACTACGTGCGGGATGGTGACGTGCTGGTGGTTCACAGCATGGACCGTCTCGCCCGCAACCTCGATGACCTCCGCAGAATCGTCATGGAGCTGACGGGGCGGGGCGTGGTGGTGGAGTTTGTAAAAGAGCATCTGACCTTCACCAGCGAAGACAATGCAATGTCCAAGCTGCTGCTGAGCGTCATGGGTGCGTTTGCCGAGTTTGAGCGGTCCCTCATCCGTGAGCGTCAGCGTGAAGGCATTGCCCTTGCCAAGAAAGCGGGCGTCTACAAAGGCCGCAAGCCGTCATTGACACCGGAGCGCATCAAGGAACTGCGGGCGCGCGTGGCAGCCGGTGAGAAGAAAGCCGCGCTTGCACGCGAGTTTGGCATCAGCCGGGAGACGCTTTACAGCTACGCACCAGTGAGCGCCTGAGTCACCACAGCGCGGTTCTGGCAAAATGGAAGGGAGCGAACGATGCCACAGCAAAGCGTATTTTTCGATGAACGCAAAGACGCAAAGCGGGTCCGCGTGCTGAAGGTCTATGACGCTGCGTATGCGCGTTCCTGCTTTGATGAGATGAGCGACGACGCCTTGAAATTCCTCCAAAGGTCGCTGGACCTCGAAAACAACTACGACCTTCCTGATTCGTCCGCGACTCTGCAATGGGAAGATGTGGAACAGGAAGCACGCGAGGACGGGAATCTGTTTTCGTTTTTTGTGGTGCTTGAGGAACGCGACAGTCAATCCAACCCTTTGTATGTGTCGCCGGACTGGCCCAGCGCAGAGGCATTTGCAAAAGCCAGGCTCTAGAAGCTTCGCATACCGCCAGTTCTAGGCGTTCGATGGATACGCAGGGCGCGACAATGGCTTGTGCGGTTCAAAACCTAGGTCGCTTCCCGCATATCGTTTATGAATTTTGCGATTACATCTTCCAACGTCGCCAGCGGCGGATACGCTTTGAAGTGCGCCTCAACGCGCTCCTTTATAGTCTCTACGTTGAAGGCGTCCTCTTGCGTCTCATCACGGCCAGCCCAATCGCGCCCTTCGTGAAGAGTATCCCATGGGGATCGCTTGTTTGCTCGCGTCTCCGGGTCATCACCGTGCTTTCCGAAGCCGTAGCAAATATCAACCTGCCAGTTCCAAATAGGCTTGAAAAGATCAATTAAGTAGCTCTCTGCGGCTTCCTGGTACCCCGTCTTTATCACGAGCGTGCGGTACTCGAAGTCATCAATCGAAAGTGTCTCTTTGGCCTTGCGGATATTTCTGCGGTGATCCTTCAGTCGTCCGGTGAGCTTTGGTCCCTGCTCAATCGCTGTCGCGCTCTGCAAAGTTTCGGGGTCAGCCTTTCCGACGTATATCGGGTGTTCCTTGCCTTTGATAGGCGCGTATAGAGGATAATCACCTTTGTAGTAAATGGCGTAAATCCCTGCCCCATAGAACGAGTCAACTTCATTCAAGGGATATCTAGGATGCACAATCATCGCCATTGCGGCAACACGGCCGGCAATGATGGGATTCGACGGATCAAAGATGAAACTCGGCTGTTTGTAATTGTCTAAATTGTCATTGATCGTCGTTAGCTTCTCGGATACGGCGGATATCGATTTGCGAATCTTCGCCTTGGCTGGGGCCGACAACTGGTCGATTTGTTCGGCTGCGATACTGTCAACAAGTTCGGTCAGTTGCGCGGCATAACTCTTGATGTCTGGGGTCTTGTCTGCGGTTAAGCTGGAGATGACCAATTTTAGCTTCTCGGAAGCGACCGAGATTGACTTGCGAATCTTCGCCTTCGCTGGGGCCGATAACTGGTCGATTTGTTCGGCTGCGATATTGTCCGCAATCTCTGACAGCTTGAGGGCGTGGCTCTTCAAATCCGAAGTATTCTCAGCCATTGACAGTGGCCCTTTTCTCAACGATACGCAGAGTGTCGTAGACGGAACGCGCAACGGTTTCACCAAGCAGCACCGGCACCGCGTTTCCTAACTGCCGCATCGTCTCCCCCCACGCACCGTGGAATACAAATTGATCCGGGAAAGTTTGTAGTCGGGCACTCTCACGAACGGTGAAATAGCGGATTGACCCATTGGGTCGGAGCATCATGTTTTCGCCACCGGGCACACCATGAACACCCGCCTTTAGTGTTTTGGCCGGTTCATCAAGAGGACTGCCGACATGCCCCGGATAAGACCGCGCTCCCGGTTGGAATCTGTGGTCAATAAACTCACCCGCAAACTTCGGTTCGCGCTCGGGGTCCGGCAAATCGCTTATTGCATCGCGCACGGTGAGCCAAGGCTGCTTTTCCGGTTTTTCCTTGAGCCGCCGCGCTCGGTCCAACATCCTTGGAGAGACTTTGCGAGCGCGTTTCTCAACGCCATGACGCTCCCAGTATTCGTTTGTGCGGCATTGCGTCCAAAGGAGAGCATCAAGTGAATGCGTCTCATCGGGGAAGGACCACTTTATTTCTAAATCCTCACGGAATCCCACGAACACAACTCGCTCGCGACGTTGAGGGACACCAAAGTTCGCCGCATTCAGTGTTCGCGGCACAACACGGTATCTCAGCGCGAATTTGTCCCCGGACCCGGTGTGAACCTTTTCCAGCCGAGACAGATGATTCTCCCAAGACTCGCTTTTGCGGCGAACAATTTCCGGGTGCTGAAGCTGAAGGTGAATGTAGGAGAAGTACGTCGCAAAACTCTGCCGGGTCAGCCCCTTCACGTTTTCGAAGATGAAGGCTTTGGGCTTCACCTCTCGCACGGCCCGAACGGCCTCTGACCACATGTCGCGTTCATCATCGTATGCGCGGTGTTTGCCACCAAGGGAAAAAGGCTGGCATGGAGGCCCGCCCGTTATCAGTTCAACGGTGCCCTCCAGGAGTTCAAAATCTACGCTTCGCACGTCATCAAACGTTGGTTCCGGCCAATGCTCAACCGGATGAACGCCCCGAGTCCTGTTTTCGTTGATTGTGTCGCAGCACCAACGGTCCCACTCAACGATTTGCACAGGGACAAACCCGGCCTTGCTCACGCCCATGCCGAGTCCGCCCGCTCCAGCGAACAGTTCAAGCCCCTTCATACACGTTCCCCCAAGAAAGCCTTGAGAGTTGACTCCACTCTTTCCAGATTGGACAGTTGGCACTCCCAAACCACTATAGCTTGCCATCCGGCTTCAACGAGAGCACGGGTATTCCGTTCGTCACGGTCCCGATTGCGTGTCAATTTGGGCACCCAAAAATCCAGACGCGATTTTGGGAGACGGGCAAGACTGCATCCGGGGTCTGGATGACGATGCCAAAAGCACCCATGCACGAAGACAACTTTCTTCAGCTTCGGAAAAACCAAGTCGGGTGTGCCGGGGAGGTCCTTCCGATGTAGCCGGAAGCGGTACCCCATCCTGTGAACCAATTTTCTGACAACAACCTCAGCCGCTGAGTCTGTGCTCCGAATCAGGCTCATCCTGTGGCTACGATCACTTGGGCTGAGTGTGTCCGTCACAGAATTCCGCTTTGCACCAGATTGTTTTCTTGATTCAAACTCTACTCCAATGTCACCTCAATTGCGGGACGCCTTTTGCACAACTCTGCCTCGCTGCCCGGAGGCCGACTAAGCAGAACGACGGTGACTTTAGAGGACGCCAAACAGGCGAAAATCTTGCAAGAAATAGACCCCTCGCTTAGGATATTTGCCAAGGAGTCAACATTCCGTAAGTTATTGACTTTAAAGATGGTCGGGACGGGCAGATTTGAACTGCCGACCCCTCGCACCCCAAGCGAGTGCTCTACCAGGCTGAGCCACGTCCCGACACGATTGAGCCGGCTCACAGAGAGCCGGCTTTGGGGTCTTGATTCAGTTTACACCAGAGCCGGGTAGGCGCTGGGTGGAGATGAAGTTCTGTCCCGCGTCCCTCCAATACGGCGACGTGGGCCACCCGGCAGCGGTAGGCGCTACGCCGAAGGGGGCACGTATTCGCTGGGGAAGGCGGAGCCGGAGCCAAAGAAGAACTCCTCCATCTGCTCTACCAGGAACTGCTGCGCCTGAGGCGTCCACGGCTGCAGGCGGTATTCATTCAGCAGCATCTTCTGGCGCTCGACCCACTCGCTCCATGCCGCTTTCGATACGTTCTTGTAAATCTTCTGGCCGAATTCCGAGTCGAAGGGCGGCTCGTCGAGCCCTTCCATTTCTTTCTTGTTGCGTACGCAAAAAACCGTGTGCGCCATGGTGTGCGATGCCCTTTCGTCGTGCTGATTTCATTGTATCGAACAGCCGTCAGCCCTCAGCCAATAGCGAGTTGCCGCTGGGGAGGCGCGGGAGGGCGGCGGTGCATCCGATTAGTCTTGAGGCATGGACGATCGGGAACTCATCGCGCACATTAGCCGCTCGGCCGGCGCCAAGGCCGGGTACAAGCAACTGGTGCGCGAACTGGGCCTGGGCGGCGGGCGTGAGCGGCGGCTCCTCGTCGAGCAACTGGACCGCATCACGGCGCGCGGGGAATTGATGAAGGTCGACCGCGAGATGTGGAGCCTGCCCCGGCCGGCGTCGAGCCGAGCTGAAAGTGCCGGAGCGGGGACGCGCGACAACCTGCTGGCGGGGCGCCTCGATCTGCATCGCGACGGCTACGGATTTGTGCGCCCGAACGCGCGGCAGAGTACGACCGACGACGTCTTCATTCCACCCGACGAGATCAATGGCGCAATGCAGGGCGACCAGGTGCTGGTGGAACTCGCTCCGCCGCGGGCCGACGGGCGCCGCCTGGGGCGGATTGCGCGCGTGCTCGAGCGGCGTAATCCCGCGGTGGTGGGGACCTTTCATTATGCGAAGGGCGGGCGATCGCAGGGGAATTACGTGGTGCCGTTTGACGAGCGCATGAACCAGTCGATCCTGATTCCGCACGGGCAGGAGATTGCGCCGCCATCTGAAGCGGCAACTGCGCATCGCGTGCTGGGGGAAGAGGCGCGGCGCGCGCAGCATGCGCACGAGAATCTTGAAGACCTGATTGTGGACGTGGAGATTTCGGCGTGGCCCACGCCGACCAAGCCGCCGGTGGGGCGGGTGATCGAGGTGCTGGGGCATCCGGACGATTT
>Ga0157372_10006375_pt1 | contig 12552 bp, 15 predicted proteins | sample C55metaG_FD_115307 | JGI IMG/M metagenome (GOLD analysis project Ga0157372, IMG submission 115307) | Corn rhizosphere microbial communities from Kellogg Biological Station, Michigan, USA - C5-5 metaG | ecosystem: Host-associated > Plants > Roots > Rhizosphere > Soil | place: USA: Michigan... | reverse complement strand
ATATGTAAGTTGCGCTTTTCTTTATCATAAAATAAGAATGAACGTGTTAAATGTTCTGAGCAAATTGCAGTACTAGTTTATGTTATATGTCTTCTGCTCCATCCTCAGATGCAGTCTTTTTAATTTTAACGTTTTAACTAGCTATTCCAAATTTCCCAGGCCTTTTCTGCCTGTAAATGCAGCATCTCTTCTCCATTTTTAATCGTGGCGCCTTTAGCTTTACCACGTTTTAAAAATTCAGTTTCTGCTGGATTATAAACCAAATCATACAAAAGATGTTTTGGGCCAATGTACTCGTAAGGGATATCTGGACAAGCTTCAATAGCCGGAGCCTGACCTAATGGCGTTGTATTTACAATCAATAAATGATCTTCCATAATTTCTTTAGTCAGATCAGCATAGGTAATTTGTTTCCGGCCTTTTTTTCTTGAAACGATCTGGAAGTCAATGCCTAGCTTTTCAAGAACAAATGTAATCGCTCTTGATCCTCCGCCACTTCCAAGAACCAGAGCATTATTGTGATGCTTTTTTAATAGAGGCTTCAAAGAGTTTTCAAAGCCATAAGCATCAGTGTTATACCCTTCCAACCGAACTTTTGAGGGGGAAAAATCGCCTGAAAAGAAAGATTCTACAGGTTTGTGACTAATTACTTTAATGCAATTCACTGCGTCGATGGCTTTAGCGTCTTTAGACACCTTATCAAGGTAATACATCACCCCAATTTTATGAGGAATAGTAACGTTTAAGCCACAGATGTCAGGATTCGCTTTTAAAAGTTCCTCAATATCACTGATGTTTTCCATAGGGTAAAGCTCGTATACGCAATCTTTTAACCCTTCGCGTTCGAATTTCTCTGTAAAGTATTTTTTAGAAAAGGAGTGCCCTAAAGGATACCCTATTAGCCCAAACTTCTTCATGTCAGTCCCAGATATCTTTATTAAAGTGTTTTAAGGAAATGGTTGAAAGTATCACCTCTCAATCCTAATCTAATCGTTTCCAACGGAATAACTTCAGCAGGTGCAATATTACCTAAGTTTACATTTGCACCGATAAGTTTAATAAACCAAACCTGCTGATCTTTCTGAGGAGCTTCCCAGATTATGGTTTCTTCTGGTATTTGTGTTAATATTTCGTCAACCAACCCCTCACGAACTTCTCCCGAATCCCTGTAAATACCAACGTTCCCTCCTTCGCGTGATTCCGCGATCAGTTTCCATGATCCTGCCTGAAGTTCGGCATTCATCATTTTAATCCATTTGTAAGGGGCAAATATTTTCTGAGCATCTTTTGAACCAACTTCAGAAATTACAGTTACGTATTTACTTAACTTACGGATGTATTCACATTTTTCATCGTGTTCAATGTCTATCGATCCGTCCGATACTTCAGCATGTTTGATATCGTATTTTTCAAGCACTCTTAAGTAGTCTTCAAACTGATTTCTGATTACAAATGCTTCAAAAAGAGTTCCCCCAAAGTAAAAAGGGATGTTTGCATTCTTATAAACGTCTAATTTTTCTTTAAGATTCGGAGTAACATAGGAGGTAGACCAACCAAGCTTAACAATATCAACATGAGGCCCTGATACTTCAAGAAAGTTTTCAATTTCCCTGATACTTAAGCCTTTATCCATTACCATAGTAAGGCCTTTGTCTCTTGGCTTAAGGGTACGTTCAGGAATTTGATTTAAACTGAAATTAATCATAAGAGCGCAAATCTCACAAAAAAAATCCAATACTGATAGGATTATCGTATTGGATTTTGGTTATTTTTTGTAAAAAAGAATTCTTTTAAAGTAGATACTTGTTAATAATATCTATAATGATCTTGTTGCTTTGAAGCTGAGGAAGATATTCAAACAGTATTTCATGTTTGGTAGGATCAATCTTTAACGCTATCTCAAGGCAGTTTAAAGCCTCATTATATTGGCCATCAGCAAACAAATAAGCTACCATTCTATAGTAAAGCTCGGCTGCATCGGGATTTGTTTTAATAGCTTCGGCCATGGTTTCTATAGCATCGATTAATTTTTGCTGTTCATACAAAATTGATGAATAATCTAACCATCCCTCTACGTCAAGCGGATTAAGCTCAATTACCTTTGCATAAGCTTTTTCAGACTCTTCTAATTTCCCTAACTTATATTGGGCATCTGCAATAGCGAACCAGTAATCAGGGTTTTTATCATCAATAGCCAGTGCTTTATTGTAAAAATGCAGCGCCTCGAAGTGGCGGTCTTCAAAATCAAGGGTAACGCCAATCCCAAACCAGGCATCAGCTAATTTCGAATCCATTTTTACCGCTTTTTTGTAGTAGGAGCGGGCTTCTTCCATTTGCTCTAACTTTTCGTAGCACTCGCCAATTGCACAATAAGTATCAGCATTTGGGGGTTCATACTCAAAAGTTTGTTTATACACTTCAATTGCTTCCATAAAGCGATCTAAGTGTACCAGAGAATTTCCTTTATTGTAGTAAGCTGATGAAAAATTCTCTTTTATTAAAATTGCATAATCATAAGCATCAATAGCCATTTCGTAAAAGGCCATTTTATGATAGGCATTACCTAAATTGTACCAGGCTGCATACGAATAAGGTTCATTGTCAATGTATTGCTTATAAAACTGAATGCTTTCTTCCTGTTTGTCCAATACATCGTAGCAGAAAGCAAGTTCATATAAAGCATCCTGGTTTTCCATGTTTTGCTCCAGGCATTTTTTTAAACTCGCTACAGCTCCTTCATAATCGCCTATATTTTGATATACCATTGCAATATGCAGCAGTATTTCGTCAGTATTTTCAGCTAAAGAAAGTGCCTTGTTGTAATTTTCTAATGCTTCATCGTGGCGTTCGAGTACTTGAAAGATGTTGCCTCGTATCAAAAAAATATCAGCTTCAGATGGCTCAAGAAGTTCTGCTTTATCCAGTGCTTCAAATGCTGAATCCATTTGATTGGTAGCAACAAAGAGTTGAGCTTGTTTAATAAAAAATATAGCAGCAAAAGGATGTTGATTAACTGCATAATCTACAACCTGAAGCGCTTTTATCGGATCGTTTTTTTCGATATAGTAATCGATTATGTTTTCAAAAGCTTGTGCGTCAAAAAAGTATTGATCTTTATTTCGGATCATTTCTTCATAACGTTCCACGGAAAATTTTGGATCTTCAGTGAATTCAAATTCAAAGTCTTCTTCCATTTATCTAAAGTTTAGAACGTTTCCCTTTTCAGGTTAATTATAAACCAGTAAAATCTATGCCAGTTTTAACTCCAATTAAATTAGTTTAAAAGTTAATATTTCTATCTTATTATTTATCAACAATTTAACACTTGCCTATATAACTTATTGATAAATAGTTAAGTAAGGAATTCTGGTGTGAATAAGTGTTGTGTATGCTTTTAAACCCTTTTACTGATTGAATTAAATATAATAAAATTTTACTGTTTGGGGAAATTTAACCACTAAACCATGGTTATCTTTGCTTTTACATGACACCCGCTGAAATTAATGCCAAATGGGCAGCTTTACAGAATAAGATTGCTGTAGATTTTGATACTGATAAACCAGATATAAAAGTAATGCTCTTTTTGATTGGGGTTCAGGAGCTTGGAAAAGGTCCCCGGAAATTTTCTAAAAGACAAAAAGAAGAATTAATGCATATTGCTAATTGCAGATTGTTTAGTGAGTTGGGCTTTTACGAATTAGAGGGGCTTGATCAGGATGGATGGCCGCATTGGAAATTGGTGAAAGCCATTCCTGCATACACTATATTAGAACAGGAAATGCTCATCAAATCGCTTATCATTAACTATTTTGAGCAACATTCTTAAATTAAACCCTTGGGTTATTTTTTACTCTTATTAGCATAGATTTTAAGTATGAAAAGGATTTTAATTTTATTGTTCGTTCTTTCCTCAACCCTTGTATTTGCATCTAAAAAACCGAGAAATTATTATGTGAGGATTAAGACCGATAAGGGGGAATCTATCGTCAGGCTTTATAATGAAACACCTAAGCATCGCGATAATTTTATTAAATTAACGAAAGAAGGGTTTTTTAATAAGACGTTATTTCACAGAGTGATAAAAGGGTTCATGATTCAGGGTGGAGATCCTGATTCTAAAAATGCAAAGCCTGGACAAATGTTAGGTGGAGGAAGTTTATCTTATACTATTCCCGCAGAATTTGATCCCGATCTTTTTCATAAAAAAGGAGCTTTGGCTGCAGCCAGAGATAATAATCCTCAAAAAGCTTCTAATGCTTCTCAATTCTATATAGTTCAGGGCAAAACCTATACAGACGAAGAACTTGATAACATAGAGAAATACCGTTTGAATGGCTACAAAATTCCGGAGGCAGAACGTAAGGTTTATAAAACAGTAGGAGGCACGCCTTTCCTTGATCAAAACTACACGGTTTTTGGTGAAGTGGTTAGAGGAATGGAAATGGTTGATAGCATTGCTGCAGTTTCAACAGATGGGAATGACAGGCCTATAGCTGATGTCGCCATGCACGTTTCTTTGCTGAAGAAGAAAGAGGCAAAAAAACTTGAACGCTCTTTATTACAGGAAGCATTCAGGAAAAATCTTATAATGAACAAGCATTAACACTACATAAAGATGTGTAGCGTTTCTAATTTTGACTTTTTAATTTTTACTTACCACTAGTGAAGATAATAACTTATAATGTTAACGGAATTCGCTCTGCAATGACTAAAAACTGGTTAGGATGGTTGCAGGCAGCAAATCCGGATGTAATTTGTTTACAGGAAATAAAAGCTCATCCCGATCAACTTGCTGATCTGTATTTATTGGAGCAGTTGGGTTATGAGCATTACTGGTATCCTGCCCAAAAGAAAGGCTACAGCGGAACAGCGATTCTAACCCGGATAAAACCAACAAAAGTAGAATATGGATGCGGGCATTGCGATTATGATTTTGAAGGAAGAATGATCCGTGCAGACTTTGAAAATGGCGTTTCTGTTATGAGTACTTATTTCCCTTCTGGTTCTAGCGGTGATGTGAGGCAGGAATTTAAGTATCGGTTTCTGGAAGATTTTCAAACCTATGTTGATGGATTAAAGCAGGAGCATCCGAAACTTGTAATTTCTGGTGATTATAACATCTGTCATAAATCCATAGATATTCATAATCCTAAATCAAATGCAAACTCTTCAGGATTTTTACCTGAGGAAAGGGAATGGTTTGAAAACTTCGTCAATTCTGGCTTTATTGATTCCTTCCGCTACTTTAACCAGGATCCTCATCACTATACCTGGTGGAGTTTTAGAGCGGGTGCAAGAAAGAAGAACCTGGGCTGGCGTATCGATTATAACATGGTGAGTAAGGAATTGAAGCCGAATTTGAAAAGAGCTCAGATCTTATGTGAAGCAGTGCATTCCGATCATTGTCCGGTATTGCTTGAGTTGGACATTTAGGTCTTATAATCCATCAAACCTTCAAGGTTTTCAAAATCTTGAAGGTTTAATAAAGTACTTTAAACTGCCATACTTTTTCAGGAGTAACACAAGCATCGAGGGGAATATCAAATTCTCCCACTTCAATAAATTGCTCTTCCGGTTCAAAGTAAGATAAACCTACTTTCAAAGTATCTTCTCTGCATTCTGTTAAAAATCGATCGTAAAAACCTTTTCCATATCCAATCCTGTTTCCCTTTTTGTCAAACGCTAATAGGGGCATGAAAACAACGTCAATTTCCTGTGGATTTATTAATTCGCCGTATTCCGGCTCTGTAATTCCCCATTCATTCATAGCTAAGGGAGTTTCATCTGTCCAGATAATATGTTCGAGTGTATGAGTTTGAAGATTACTTTTAGGAAGAATGATTCTGATATCAGGATGTTCATCTCTTAGCCAATTTACAATTAGCAGTGTGTCTACTTCTTTTTTCCCTGTCATAGGATAAAACATGTGAAGGTTCCTGATGTGGGAAAATACAGGAAGTTCTTTTAAATGAGAAAGGATATTAACCGAGTTTGTTTCAATATCACTAGTAGTTAAGGCCTTTCTTTTTTCTATATAATGTTTTCTTAGAGATGCTTTGTCCAACATTACGAATATTAAAGAGAGTTTAAAAAGCTTGTAGCATTTATTATAGGGATTCTTTGAAAAGGGTTAAGTGTTAATAGATCTTTGTCTCCTGAAATAATACCGTTGGCTTGAGCAAATACAGCAAGAGACAAATAAATATCATCTTTAGGATCTCGGCACGCAGTTATAGTTTTTGTGACTTTTAAACGTATTGAGTTTTCAATAATGTTTTCAATAAATCGAAAGCGAGTTTCTAAAGATATCCATTTATCGAATTTGGGTCTAGAGAAAACGTTCAAATACTCTTTAATGATCTCTTCTGAGGTAAGTATAGAACCTGTGTTTCTTATATGGATTACAGCCTTTGCTGCATCAGATTCAAAGTTAAATACAGCGCTGAGTAAGACATTGGTATCTACTACATAAAACTTATTCTTCATCCTTAAGCAAATCGTCCATCATGTCAGGAGTAAATCCATTTGATTTTGCTTCACGTGAGGATTGCTGCATAATATTAGTAAGTTTCTCGTTAGCAGGTGTATTATCAAAAAAATCGCTAAGCCAGGCATTGATATAAACTTCTGCTAATCGTTTTTTACTTTCTTCTGCATGTTCGAACGAATAAGCGATGTTTGGAGGGACTTGTATTGATATTGTTTTCATATACTAAGCTTTATATTCAAAAATACGTATAACGATTTAATGTTTCAATAAGTGCGATAAGAGGAGTAGATAAATAAAAAACGGTTGCAATTTCTTCTATCGCAACCGTTTCAATCAACCTAAAACTTAGTATATGGGTTTATTTAACTCTTTCGATGTAATCGCCTGTTCTTGTATCAACCCTAACTTTTTCGCCCTGGTTGATAAATAGAGGAACACGGATTTCAACGCCGGTTTCTACAGTAGCGTATTTAGTAGCGTTGGTAGAAGTATCTCCTTTTACCGCTGGCTCCGTGTAGGTAATTTCAAGCTCGATACTTGCAGGTAAATTAGCAGAGATAGGTTCGTCACTTTCAAAAGCGATAATTACATTCATCCCCTCCTTCATAAATTTAGCTCCATAGCCAAATAAAAATTTAGGAATGTTAAATTGTTCGAAAGTGGTGTTATCCATTACCACAAAGAAATCGCCATCTTCATAAAGATATTGATAGTCGTTTGTTTCAACACGGCAAATCTCAACCTCTTCATCAGTACGGAAACGGTATTCAACTAATTTACCTGTTTTAACGTTTCTCATTCTTGCCTGATAAAAAGCGCGAAGGTTGCCTGGTGTACGGTGTATAAATTCTTCAACTGCAACCAGTTCTCCGTTAAAACGAAGGATGCTGCCGTTTTTTATTTCTGATGCTTTAGCCATAAATAATTAGTTCCGATTTGAGGCGCAAAGATAAGGTTTTAGTAAATAAACTAGAAAATTGGGTTGAGATTAGCCAATTATACTGTTTTCTCCTTCCTTAAAGTGGTCCTTAAGCTTCTTAGTCCAAAACCTACAAATAGTAATATCACACCAAAGCTAAGATCTGAAAAGCCTGAGTTTGGATAGTGCAACGCTTCTGAAAAGCCTAGTTGTAAAATATTTTCAATGATAAACCCTACTCCTGAAAGGGGTAAAACCTTTGCTAGAATGGTAACTACGAAGTTGAAGTGGTCTATATCGGCGCTTTTCTCCTTCAAGGAGTATTTCTCCCGCAAAAAATCAACAATAACAAACAACGCATAAACTGCAATAAGAACGAAAATCAGGTTAATAAATACAGAAGGATAGCTTGTAAAAAAGTTTCCATTTAAGGAAAAGGATTGGTTAGGATTCATAAAACTTAGATAGGTTAAATGGGGGAAGGTAGATAAAATAATTTATACTTTATAGTCAGCTATTTTCAGAGCTTCAGAGCAAAAACTGTATTCGTGTTCCTGATTGGAGCAAACTATAACAAGGCGATTGGTAGTAAACTGATCGATAAAGCTTTTATACCACTCAATGCCCTGGTTGTCCAGATTTGCTGTTGGCTCATCAAGCAATAAAATTGGAGTATCTGAACAAAAAGCCAGTGCAAGCTTTGTCCTTTGTTTCATTCCTGAGGAAAAGTACTTGATAGCCTTATGTTTCGACTTCTCAAATCCTAAAAGTTCTATAATGCCTTTTGAGTTCAGAGTATGCCGGTAGGATTTAAAACTGAAATGAAAATTGATGAGTTCAGTAAGGGTGAGTTCTTCAATTAGCTCAAGATAAGGAGTGGCGATGCTAAGATCTTGAAAAACATCTTCATCGTCTACCTTCTGATTGTTTTTCAGATAAGTAAGTGTTCCCTCTGATGGGCTTAAGTTACCTGCTATAACTTGTAATAAAGTGGATTTTCCGGAACCATTAGGACCTAAGATGGCATAAGATTTTCCTTGTGCAAAAGAATAATCTACGTTCCTGAAAATCCACTCACGGTTAAAACGCCGGCCAATATGGCTTAATTCTATTCTCATATTTTCCGGCTTCAGAATTTAAGCTCCCGAAAAACCTTTCATTATACCTCGATTAGAGTTACGAATGAAATCGAGAATTTCATCACGAACTTCTGTTGGCTGGTGTTCCGCTTCGATCAAATCTAAGGCGGTTGAAATATTGTATTTCTTAACAAAAAGAGTTCTGTAAATATCTTGTATCTCGTTGATTACCTCTGATGAGAAACCACGGCGGCGTAAACCTACCGAGTTAATCCCAACGTAAGAAAGAGGCTCACGAGCAGCTTTAACATAGGGAGGAACGTCTTTTCTAACCAATGAACCACCGGTAACAAAGGCGTGGGATCCAATCTTACAGAATTGGTGAATTGCAACCATTCCTGCCAGTACAACATTATCACCTACGGTAACGTGCCCGGCAATAGTAGTGTTATTTGAAAAGATACAGTTGTCGCCAATTTCGCAGTCATGTGCCACGTGGCAATATGCCATAATCAGGCAGTTTTTACCAATTTTAGTTTTCCATCTGTCGGCAGTACCACGGTTAATGGTTACGCATTCGCGGATGGTAGTGTTATCGCCAATTTCTACCGTTGTATCTTCTCCGGCAAACTTCAGATCCTGAGGTTGTCCTGAAATCACAGCGCCTGGAAAAATGCGGCAGTTTTTACCTATCCGTGCTCCATCCATGATGGTTACATTGGGCCCAATCCACGTTCCTTCGCCAATAGTAACGTTTTTATGAATGGTAACAAAAGGCTCAATTACAACATTGTCTGCAATTTTTGCCTGCGGATGTATATATGCTAAGGGCTGAATCATTTATTGTGGTTGACTTTCTTTTACTTTTACAATTTGAGCCATCAGTTCGGCTTCTACTACGATTTTTTCGCCTACCATTCCAATACCCTTCATTTGTGCAATACCCCGGCGAATTGGAGCAATAAGGTCGCAACGGAAAATCAACGTATCCCCCGGAACTACTTTATCTTTAAATCTTGCATTTTCGATTTTCAGGAATAAAGTAAGCCAGTTTTCCGGATCAGGAACGGTATTTAATACCAGGATACCTCCCGTTTGGGCCATAGCTTCAATTTGAAGAACCCCAGGAAAAAGAGGAGAACCAGGGAAGTGTCCTGCAAACAGCTCTTCGTTCATGGTTACGTTTTTTACTCCCACAACGTGACTTTTTGTTAGCTCAAGAATTTTGTCTACCAACAAAAACGGTTGACGGTGAGGTAAAATGTTCATGATCTGAACAGTATCATAAACCGGAGGAACATTCGGATTATAGACTTTTACCGTTTTCTTACTGCGCTCTTTTTTAATTAACGCTTTAATTCTTTTAGCAAAAGCTACGTTTGCAGCATGGCCAGGCCTTGCAGCCATAATGTGTCCACGAAGCGGAACTCCAACCAAAGCCAGATCTCCTATCATATCCAGAAGCTTATGACGCGCAGGTTCGTTTTGATGACGAAGTTCTATGTTATTTAAAATTCCTTCGCGTGCTACATCAATATCTTCACGATTGAATAGGACAGCGAGGTGTTTTAATTCTTCTTTGCTAACATCCTTGTCAACAACTACAATTGCATTATTTAAATCGCCCCCTTTAATAAGGTTATGTTTTAAAAGCATTTCAAGCTCGTGCAGGAAGCAGAATGTTCTGCTTGAAGCGATTTCTTTCTTGAAATCAGTAATTGTAGTAATAGCAGCATGCTGGCTGCCTAATACAGGAGAATTATAATCGATCATGCAGGTAAAGCGGTAGTCGCCATCTAAGGGCATTGCAACCATCTCTACTTTACGATCGGCCTCTGTATAGTGAATATTGTGCGGAATGTGAAAATACTCTCTTTCAGCTTCCTGCTCTACAAATCCAACACTTTCCAGGGCATCGATAAATGGAATAGAACTTCCGTCCATAATCGGAGTTTCCGGTCCATCCATTTCAATAAGGATATTGTCTACTTCTAAACCTACTAATGAGGCAAGAACGTGTTCAATCGTACTAACGCTAGCTCCGTTTTGAGAAATTGTAGTTCCTCTTGAAGTATCGGTAACGTTGTCAACATCAGCATCAATTACAGGCTGACCTTCAACATCAATTCTTTTAAACTTATACCCATGATTTTCGGGGGCGGGTTTAAAAGTCATATTAACATGTTCACCTGTATGTAAACCAGTTCCTGAAATAGTTATTTCAGATTTTATAGTACGTTGTTTAACATTCATATCTGATGTAATCAGCCGTTTTTTATTTGTTTTTCTCTTGTAATTTCTTTTCTAACTCTTCGATGCGGCGTTCGAGTTCAGGCAGGCGATTAAGAACTACCTGTGCACGCATATGCGAAGTATAGGTAGTAGCCGGAGCTCCTGCCCATTTTTTACCTTCTTCGGTAATGCTGTGATTAATTCCTGATTTGGCTTGTATTTGCGTTCCTTTAGCTAAAGTAATATGTCCAACAATTCCAACCTGACCACCAATCACCGATTGCTCTCCCACCTTAGTGCTGCCCGAAATTCCTGTTTGGGCAGCAATAACTGTATTCGATCCAATTTCAACATTATGAGCTATCTGAATAAGGTTATCTAATTTTACCCCTTTTCTGATAATTGTTGAGCCCATAGTAGCGCAATCTATCGAGGTATTTGCACCAATTTCAACATCATCTTCTATGATAACATTCCCAATCTGGCTTACTTTACTGTAAGAGCCATCTGGCTGTGGTGCAAAACCGAATCCGTCACTTCCCACTACAGTTCCTGAATGGATAGTAACGCGGCTGCCTACTTTACAATCAGCATATATCTTAACTCCCGAAAATAAAGTTGATTCTTCGCCAAGTTCTGCATTATCTCCCAGGTAAGCCTGAGGATAAACTTTGCTGTTATTTCCCACTACTGCGTTTGCGCCAATGTATGCAAAGGCTCCGATATAAACATCCTGGCCTATTTTTGCTGTAGGATGAATAAAGGAAGGTTCTTCTATGCCCACTTTATTACGCTTAAATGAATTGTACTTTTCAAGCAATATTGAAAAAGCACTGTAAGCATCATTAACCCTGATTAAAGTGGTGTGAACCGGAGCCGTTGGAGTAAAGCTTTCGCTGACAATTACTGCAGATGCTTTAGTATCGTATAAAAATGGTTCGTATTTCGGATTAGCTAGAAAAGACAACGCCCCTTCTTCGGCATCTTCAATTTTACCTAACTTACTCACTGTTACGTCTGGATTTCCATCCACACTACCATTAAGTAAAATTCCGATTTGTTGGGCAGTAAATTGCATCGGGCAAATTTATATGTTATTACTTTATGTACAAATTTTAAGACTACGACTTATTTGAGAACCGAAAGTCCCTGAAGTTTGGTTACAATAGTCCTTTTACATGGCAAAGGATGTGTTTTTTGACGGTTTTTGCAAGTGCAATCAGATTTGAATTGTCTGATGCAACTGCTATGTCCCGTATAGTTCCATCTTTCATCAATAGATTAATATTGCCATCATCCACCCTATACGCATTGTTTTTTATCGTGGTAGTGAATACAAAAAATAACGCTTCTTCGGGTGTTACATTGTATTTTCTTACCGCATTTTGTATAAGCTGAGTTACCTTTTCTGCTTCCGGTTTTTTACCAGAAACTTCAACATGATACAAATTCCTTCTGATCAGATTTCTACATAATTCTGATAATATTTTGTCTTCATGCGTTGTCCAAACCTTTACTGACGCATAAATGTCTGAATCATCCAGAGATGAAAAGCACTCCAAATGCTGTGGATCTTCTTCAAAATCCTTCTTGGTGACCGAAGTATTCAGAAAATGCGCAAAGTTGGGTGTGGCAAATAATTGAGTTCCTTTTGATGCCAGCCATTTTGCACGTTCAAGTATCTTAACCAAAAGTTGCTCGGCTGCAATTACCGTTTTATGAAGATAAACCTGCCAGTACATTAGCCTTCGAGCAATCAGAAACTTCTCAATTGAATAAATCCCTTTTTCTTCAATAACAATCTGACCTTCTGCCACATCAAGCATTTTTAT